>OCVR010003556.1_pt1 | contig 10941 bp, 10 predicted proteins | sample 1539091 | NCBI WGS metagenome assembly OCVR01 (sample SAMEA3355530, study PRJEB22509) | marine metagenome | biome: marine; feature: coastal ocean; material: water | place: USA | collected 2010-08-07 | depth 16 m | reverse complement strand
ATTTCTACGCAATCAAATCTGTTTTCTATGATTACATAATTAAAGGCAGAGGGGCAGCAGATATTAAAATGATAAAACTGTCTGAAAGATTGAAGTATTTGCCTAGATTTCGCTTCGAGTATACACCCTACGGACCTGAACTAGTCTATCAAAATTATTTCAAACTTGATTCAAAACTGATTCAATTGAACTTTAGTCATGCTGATGGAAGTTTTGACCCTTCATGGAGGATTTACACAAAAATTTGGAATATTAAAACTTTTGAAAATCTATCATTTAGTCTTTCAGGTCAAATTTGGAAACAACCGCTAATTGATTTTTTTAAGGGAGATCGTCTTCAACAAAGTCAAGGTTTAGGCTCAGAAATAATCGTAACCACTAATTATGATTTAATTACCAATGAGCATTTACTTGGATTTACAATGCAAGTGGGTTACAAATCAAGTGGTTATTCTTTAGGGGAACAATTGGACAAGGGTCTTTTAGCAAGAGGAGGGTTAACCTTTAAATTAGGAAATTAAAGCCAGTAGAGAACAAAACCTAAACTGCATTAAAACGCAGCTTAGCCTAACCGTTGGCGGTAATTAAAAATGAAGAAAATAACTCTTGTAATATCAATTTTATTCCCATTATTTTTATTTGGGCAAACGGATATAATTCAGAAAACAAATTCGATAAAAGATGATACTTACCTTCATCCTATTGATTGTATAACGCCATATACTCTTAAAAAAGGTGAATGGATATATGCTCAATCTTTGCAAACTTTACCATTTCCAAGTTGGGCATTTGTAAGACTCACCGATAAACTTACAGCACAAATCGACTTGTTACCTTGGATATTTGGGACGTTTTCTGAACTAAAAAAACCGATTCCAAGTATTAATTTTAGGTATAGATTTAATACACAAAAAGGATTAGTGCCGACAATAGGAGTTGAAGCAATGTTTGTTCACTTTTGGGATACTCTTCAACGGTTTGAAACCCCTTCCCTAACTATGTGGGAAAATGGATCATATTTTCATTTCAAACCTAGTATTGGATATCGAATAAAAGATAAATTGGATATTAACTTATCTGTGGGAGTTGATTACATAGGGGAATTAATTATGCAAAAAAATGATTCCTTGAATTTTCAAACTAAAACATTTACTAATAGCTGGAATCCAAACTTATCCATTGGAATAGATTATAGGCCATCTAATTGGATCAGTTATCATATAGGATATACTTATGGATCAACCTTTACTTATCTAGAAAACGTTCCAAGAAAAAGGCAATTTAACTATGGGTTTAGAATAGCTCCCTTTTACAAGAATCGTTTTGGATTTATACGAAGTATGAGAATTGAACTTGTTGCAATAAACGGCTATTTTTTTGATATTGACGCTAAACAATCATTTCCTATACCAGTATTCCCATTCTTTTATTGGCAATGGAAAAATGTTAAGAAAAGGTAAACCAAGTACAAAAACGAAGACTGAAACTAAAAAATGATAAAAAATAAAAAAGCCAAATGGATTGTTAGGGCATTATTGCTTTTTGGAACAGTAGTTTCAATGTTTTTCGTGCCTTGGATTTTGGTAAAGGCGTGGATTTTACCGCTTCCTGATACTACTCAAGAACAAGTAGATGAAGCAATTGGACATGGATTTGATGGAATGATAGTTTACGTGGACCAAACTGGGAACCCACCAGCATTTTATACAGGCGGTTGGAAAGACAAAGAAAAGAAAATACCAGCCGACCCAAAATCATTGTTCAAAATTGCCAGTATTAGTAAGTTATATACCGCTGTAGCAGCGACTAAATTGGTCAAAGAAAAGCGTTTGTCTTTTGATAAAACACTCAATGATTACTTTCCAGAACTTGGCGGCAGGATTCAAAATGCTGAGGAAATTACCTTAAGGATGATGGTTCAACACCGATCTGGTATCCCAAATTTTACGGAAAATCCAGCTTATTGGCAAAACGAACAGGGAAATGACCAGAATGCCTTAGATTTTGCTCTTGACCTACCAGCCAGTTTTAAACCTAATGGAGGTTATGAATATTCAAATACGAATTATTTATTGCTTCGTAGGATTATGGATGATGTTTTAGGGTATAACCATAATCGATATGTAAAAGATAATATATTGATTCCCCTAGAGTTGAAAAATACCTTTTTTTCGATTACTGAAGTCGATTTAGATGATGTTATGAGTGGATATTATGTGGGATATGAGGAAGATTTTAAAGCTCGTGAATATGGGATGTTGGCTACAGCAGAAGATGTGGGCAAGTTCCTGAGAGCTTTAAACGATGGTTCTGTATTTAATGAGGGTGAACAAGAAATCTATCCCTACGAATACAACCATGGAGGTTTGGTAGTTGGTTATCAAAGCCTTGCAGAATACCACAAAGATTTAGACGCGGTAGTGGTTCAATTTATTAATACCACAGATTTTAATGGTTATGAATGGAATTTATCGGAAATTATAATTAACCGAATTGTAAAAATCATTAAAAAGAAAAACTAGCCACAACCTCCAACAAAGTCAAGGTTTAGGCTCAGAATTATCCATAACCACTAATAATGATTTAATAACTAATAAGCATATGGTAGGACTTACGATGCAATTAGGTTATAAGTCAAGTGGCTACTCTTTAGGAGAATAATTAGATAAGGGGATTATAGTAAGAGGAGGACTAACCTTTAAATTGGGAAATTAAAAGCCAGCGAATAAAAAAATTCTCTTCTTGTAGGCTAGTAAGGTGTCCAACTTTTAGCATTTGATCCTCTTTTTCTTAATAATTATTCGTGTACCTTACTTTTCACGCCTAGACGTGAGTCTCCTAATTTGTAATTTCCTTAAATTTGCAGCATTATCTTCAAAAAATGAAAAATGAAAAATGTATTTTTATTTATCTTAATTTCGCTATCCTCCGTGCCTTCTCTTGCTCAGTCTGTAGATCTTCAGGAAGACCTAACGATAAACAACTTATATGATTCCAGGCAAGGCTCTTGTGCCTTGGGAGACATTGACAATGATGGAGACCTTGACTTGATAATCACTGGTCCTGACGCGATTTTGACGAACGATAAAACCACCTTATACAGCAATGACGGCCAGGGGAATTTCACTGAAATAATTGGAACCGGACTCTCAGCATGGTCGGAGTTCAGTGATATAGCTTTTGCCGATGTTGATGGTGATGATGACCAAGATCTTTTGATCACCGGAAGAGATGGCAGTCCAAATTTTTACGCCAACTTCTATTTGAATGATGGGAGCGGTAATTACACTTTATCTCCCAGCGTCCCTTTTGAGCCATCCATAGATGGAGATCTTGAATTTGAAGATGTGGATAATGATGGAGACCAGGATCTTTTTATGTGTGGGTATGCAGAGGATAGCTCTGGGAGTCCTTTTATATTTTCAAAACTGTACCTCAACTCTGACTCCGGTGTTTTTACTGAGGTCACATCAACTCCATTTATAGAAGGCACGTCCGCAGCTTTTCTTGATATGGATAACGATAACGACATGGATCTGATTGTTTCGGGATCTACTAATAACAATGGTGTAATGACCACCCTATACGAAAATGATGGTACTGGAAACTTCAGCCTAGTAAATAATACACCTTTCACCGGAGTTAAATTCAGTGATATTTCTACTGGTGACTCAGATGGTGATGGCGATACGGACATTCTATTGAATGGCATGGATAGTTCTTTCCAAAATATCTGCGAACTATATCTTAACGATAGCGCCGGCTCGTTCAACTTGCTTACAGGAACCCCATTTCTAGCTGCACAATTGGGGACAGTTGACTTTGCGGATTTTGACAACGACAATGATCTGGATGTTTTTGTAACCGGCTCTCTTGGAGGACAGAATGTGGCAGCACATATTTACGAAAATCAGGGAAATAACAATTTCAACCTGGTAGACTCACTAGTACAAGTTTACAATTCTACCACTGCTATCGGAGATATAGATGGCGATAACGATCTTGATATGATCGTTACTGGTATTGGAAATTTACCAAGCACTCCAGATCCTTTTAAGCCAAGAGTCTATAAAAACATGCTTGCAACCACTTCAATTGAAATGGTACATGAAGAGGCGCACGATAACATTTTATTATACCCTAATCCTTCGGAAGGAATTATTAATATTCAGATTGACAACACAATTGGTACTTCAATCAAAATTTATAATACAATTGGTGAAATGGTATTTTCGGAGGACAGTTTGAACCCAAATATCCAAATTAAATTAAATCAACCGCCAGGAATGTATGCGGTAGTTTCTAAAACCAACAGTTCAACTTCTACATTAAGATTGATTATAAAATAGTACCGAATTACCCTCAGTGTACACAGCATTATATTTATAGAAAAGATAAGACCGTTGAGCATAATTAATTAACTGAAATAACAAACAAACAAACTCAAAGCATGTTGTACTAGAATTTAATGTCAATTATTCCGCAAAGTTAATTAATTAGTAACAGTCAATTACTTGCTCAGCCAGATTTAGAATGGGAAAAGAACTAGGTGGATCAGAATCGGATAGAGCTAGGGAAATAAATCAATAATAATTTGAAAAATAGAAGTAAGGGTTATTTATAAAATATAAAGACACCATTACTCAGATGCTAGAAAAAAACAGTTACTGTCTAATTTGTATTTTGTAACAGAAACTAGAAAGTACGACAGCCAACAATGTACAAACGGCCATAGTATCCTCCATTCGATTGGCTCGGTTTATTATACACTGGATATTAACTACAAACAGAAGAAAATAATTATGACCTACAAAAAAATCCTCCTTCTAATTACAGCTTCACTTTTTTTCCTCGATACATTTTCTCAAACTACTTGGACAAAAGTTGATGGTGGGACTGAATTCTCCATTGCCCTTAAATCTGATAGCACGCTTTGGGCATGGGGGAATAATGGAAATGGTCAACTTGGCATTAATAATACGACAACTCAGTTAACACCAGTTCAAATTGGATCTGATACTGATTGGAAAGAATTTTCGGCTGGAGCTTTTCATTGCTTAGCAATAAAATCAGACGGTACGTTATGGGCATGGGGACTAAATGGAAATGGGCAATTAGGTGATGAATCCCTTACTCAAAAAATTATCCCTACTCAAATAGGATCTAATACTGACTGGAAATCAATTGATGCAGGACAAGCACATACACTTGCCATAAAAACAGACGGGACTTTATGGACTTGGGGACTTAACATCAATGGGCAATTAGGCTTAGGTAACACATCAGATCAAAACGCACCTGTCCAAATAGGAACAGCCACTAATTGGTTGACTGTTTCTGGAGGAGGAGGACATTCCCTTGCTATTAGAACAGATAGTACTTTGTGGGCTTGGGGAGCTAATGGAAATGGTCAGGTTGGAAATGGAACAATCGTCCAAGAAACAGCACCAACTCAAGTTGGAACTAATTCTGATTGGATTGAAATATCAGCAGGTTTTGAATTTTCAATCGGAAGAAGAAATGATAACTCAATTTGGACATGGGGATTTAATGGCAACGGACAATTAGGCGATGGCTCTTTAACTCAGCAAAATTCTCCATTACAAATTGGCATTGGAAATGAATGGGGCAAAATTGCAGCAGGTTCATCTTATGCTTTCGCAATTGAAATTGACAGTACGCTATATGGTTGGGGTTTTAACGGTGCTGGGCAATTAGGCAATGGAGGTACTGTTCAACAAAACTCCATTATTCAAATAGGAACTTCAACTGATTGGTGTGATATTTCAGGAGCAGAGGGAACAATTAGTGGCTTTGTTATAGGCACCCATAGTTTGGGCTTAAAAGGAACAAAAAATATAATTTGTTCTTCCGGCTCAAATTATATTGGTCAACTCGGCGATGATACAACTAATGACACCCAAACATTTACTTGTAATACAGGTGAAATTAGTGTCGGATTACAAAATGTACCAATTGCTTTTGACCCTATTCAAGTTTATCCTAATCCTTCTTTTGGTTATTTTAACATCAAACTTAATGATTCAGAATTTCATCAATATGATTTAAATATATATAGTTCTATTGGCCAACTTGTCCTCTCAAAAAAGATCACTACATCAGATTTCAGTATTGATTTACAACAAAATACAAAAGGCATTTATTACTTGAAGTTTGAAAATAAACAAACAGTCATTACCAAGAAAATTTTGATACAATAAAAAATAATAGTTATCACAAAATATCAAATCATTGCTTCCTTCTTGATACTACGACACTATAAATGGCACGTTAGCGGTAATTAAACCTTTACAAGAAATCAAAGTCTAAAAATGAAATTTACTTAAAATAATTTCATATGCCCAAAGGAATTTACCTAACAATTTTCGCAATTTTATTATTCACAACATGTAATAAAGATGAACCATTTGCACCAAAAAATGGAAAACCAATAGTTAAGGCTGAATCTTTTTATTCGGTTTTAAAAAATGAAAATATAACATATGCCGATGGACTAAGTCATGATGAATCAAGCACTTCCTCTTTTCCAATACCTCTAAAATTAGATGTATACTTTCCCAACAATAATTCTACCAATAGACCAGTTTTTATGTTTATTCATGGTGGTGGATTTACTGGAGGATTTAAACATAAACCTGAAATTGTAGATATGGCCAATTATTATGCTTCAAGAGGTTGGGTTTTTATTTCCATAGATTATAGAACAACAGAGGAATTAGGTATTATACAAGGAATGACCCCAGAAGAATTATTGATATACTACAGAGGAATTGCACCGCAAGAATGGATTGAGTATGCTTTAAAAGGAGCACAGACACAAAGTCAGGTTATGCAAGCCATTGCTATGTACCTAGCCCAAAGGGATGCAAAAGCAGCTCTTCGCTGGATTGTAGCTAACTCAAATACCTATAACGTAAATACAGATTTTATTACAGTAGGAGGAGCTTCGGCTGGAGCAATTACAACCATTGCCTTAGGAATTTCAAATCAAGAAGATTTTAGAAGCGAAATTACCATTAGCGATGACCCTACACTTGCCACTACAAACTTAAATGAAACTTATAAGGTAAGAAGTATGGTTTATTTCTGGGGTTCAAACATAAAATTAGATGTTTTTGAGGCGGTTTATGAATTGAATCAATATGACAGATATGACCTCAATGATCCTGAATTGTTCATGGGACATGGAACTGCACAGGATTTTGTTACGCCCTATGATGAAGCACTTGAACTGCAAGGCATTTTTGACTCTTTGGACATTCACAACAAACTAGTGACTCTGCTACAACCGAATGGTAACCCCGCGGGACATGGAGCTTGGGATGCCATAGTTGACGAAAAAGGCCTATCAGAATTAACATTTGACTTTTTAATTGAGAGACAAAATTTGAGTGTCGAATAGACAACTAGCGACAACAACGTGAATGAGTTAATACTCTCTAATAACCACACTACGAATATACTAACAGTTATTACCAAGCAAAAAAATGAAAATCATCCCTTCAAAAAAAACATGGAAAATCTTTAGAATAAATAAGTTATAAAAATAATTCAGCGAATAAAAAACGAAGATTTATAAGAAATTTCAAAATTTGAATTTTAACATTAAAACTAATCCTTTAGCTTTTATCACCTAAGTAATGTAAATACATAGCAGGACAAAACAATGCAAATGAGAAATAAAATTTTCATACTTTATTAAACAAACCTTGTGCTGTCAATGTAATTATGCTCATTTTACCATTCTTTGGATTTGTTGATAGAAACATTACCTTTCTCTTTGGCCTTGGCATAACTCTTCTACATTAAAGAAGATAGTGGGAAATCTTGCTCAATGGTAAAAATCTATATTGTTAAGGTATTCTGATATCTGTTTATGTCTAGTGGTCATTATTTGAAAGATTTGAAAGATTTGAAAGATTTGAAAGATTTGAAAAAGTTATTAAACAATAAAGAAAAGATACTCTCCAGAATTATTACCTCTCTTTACTTTGGAGTATCTCAAATCTACCTAGGTTTATCAGGTGCAATGGCAGTTTTTTTTTATAATCCTAAAAATTTTATAAAAATAGAAATAATCAAATCCTACTTATTTTGACTCATGGTGTTTATGATTCTATTGGAATAACTATGATATTTTTGGAATCAGATTTTGGGATTTCTGAATGGGTAAACAATCTTTTATATAAAAAACTTCACACAGGATCTGGGGGATATAGATATTTTCAAGATGACAGCCGAAAATGCCCCTACCACATTACAGTAGCCGTGCATGGATTGAATATGCTTTACAAAAAAAGTAATCCTAAAATAAACAGTTTCATAACTATTCCTCAAGTAGAATTTCTAGCCTCGTGGGATTCATTAGCTCATTTAATGAACGCAATAAAATTCAGGATATCATGATTACATAGTAAAAATTATAGTACACAATTTTATTGTAAATCCATTGCGTGCTGAGTTTCCAAATATGCTCACCATTCCTACATATTTGGCATCCTGTGATCTTGCACAAATGAAAAAAAGTACTAGGTTATTGGATAAAATCTCTCCACTTGGATCAAAATCCACTTCACTTTTTACAGATCAAAAGGGGCATCAAGGAATATTATTGAGGAGGTTAGAAGCTTGGTTGGTTGAATGATTTAATTACGCATGATTACAAATTAAATGATAACACAAACTTTAATAAAATTGCCGGACATATAACAAACAATCATAATCAAATTACAAAGAAGAATAGTTTTTGGAAATGATAAAATTAAAGTTTGATAATAACAACAGCTAAGAATGTATATGAAATCATAGCCATCTACCAACAGGCCACGCCTAAAATATTTAAAATTGACATTAATTAAACGCAAGTAAAAAAGAAAGTCAAAATATTAATAAACTTAAATAAGTCCTTATTTTAAATATTTACTACTTTTATTTTCCTTTTCAATAGAAAGTTTAAAGTTGTGTATAATTTAAAAACTCAACCTTGGTAGAAACAGAATTCCATATAGATGAAGATTTAGCACCATATGTAAATTGCATTATGAGTGGCAAAAACACTGGTTTTGATTCACATACAAATATCCCATTATATGCTGATGGATACCCAGGGATCATGTTTCAACAATCCGAAAGAGGTTTCTACATATTACCAAAAAAAAAGAAGTTATCAGAATTATTTCTTTTTGGACAAACTTTAAAACCTATTTCTTTAGACGTAAAAGGACGGCACCATTATGTAGTTGTACAACTCTACCCTTTCGCTTCCAAATACCTACTTGGCATTAACCCCAAAGAGTTGAATGATGAATGCTACGACCTGCTTCAGATTAAATATCTTGATATAAAAAGTTTTCAAAATCGGTTAATTGAGTCTTGTAATTTGAAAGAACAAGTTCAAATTATCTCGAATTTAATGCGAGAATTAATTCACTCACATAACATCTACGAAAACGATAATATTGAAAAAGCAATTTCAATAATCATAAGTACACAAGGGCAAATAAAAATTAGAGAATTATTGAAACAAATACATGTTACGGAGCGCACATTTGAGCGAAATTTCAAATCATATGTTGGCTTATCACCAAAACAATTCGCCAAAATCATTCAATTTCAATCTTCTCTAAAGCAGCTAACAGAAGCAAAATTTCAAAAATTAACCGACATTGGCCTTGATAGCGGTTTCACAGACCAGTCTCACTTCATTAGAACTTTCAAAAGTTATACGGGGCAAACTCCATCTTTCTACTACGCTAATTTATAGAACTAATAATATTTTGTCGGTTTTATCCAATTTCCTCACCTAGAGGTCCCATACATTTGTTGAAAATTAAAGCAAATGAAAATATTATTTATCCTCGGTTTTACTGCAGTATCGTTACTTGTAATTAGTCCTGCTAAAAGTAAATCTCTAGGGGCTATAAATACGTACTTTCCTATTAACCATAGTGTTGTCAAAATAAAAGCCTTTGAGATATTAAAAACAAAATGTAATATCTGTCATGCTAAAAAGAATAGAAAAAAAATATTCACGCTTGAAAACATGGATATTTTTGCTGCTAAAGTTGAGGAGCAAGTATTTATTAAAAAACGAATGCCAAGAGGAAAAAAGAATAAGCTTACTGATAAAGAATATCAACAATTATCTACCTGGATAAAAAGCTTAAAACAATAACAGATCTTCCTATTTCACGAAACCACTTACAATTTATTTATAAAAAAACAATTATGCCATTTTTCAAACACCTAGACGACTTATCCGATATAACAGACATCACATGGAACGACAGAAAACGATTGGGGCCTCTCGACGAAGCATCTCAAAAAATTATGCGAGGTAAATCTTCATTTACTTCTGCACAAAAAGAGGTTTTTGCAGCTTTTGTATCTGGACTTAATGCTTGCTCATTTTGTTATGGTTCTCATGCTGAAGTTGCCAATAACTTCGGAATTCCAAAGAAGACTATCGAGTCTTTGGTAAAAGATATTGATAGTGCTCCTATTGCCTCAAATGAAAAACCACTTTTTCAATACCTCAAGAAACTTACCCTCTCACCAAGTAAACTAATTCAAGAAGATGCAGATAAAGTTTTTCGTGAAGGATGGAGCGAAAAAGATTTGCAAGATTTGATATTAATAGGTTGTTTATTTAATTTTTACAATCGTTTACTAGATGGACATGGCATCAAAGGCAATCAGGCCATTTATCAATTTGGTGGTGCCCACTTACACAAAAATGGATATGGAGTACCATGGTTTATAGGCCTAATTAAAAATTACATTAAGAAAATAAAAATCAAAAAACTCAAAGAAGCTGAAACAAAGTAAATAATAATAATTATGAAAACGGAAACAATTATTCTAGCAACCGCCATATTATTGACTGGATTAATGGCAGGTATTTTTTTTACTTGGTCTAAT
>OCVR010003548.1_pt1 | contig 10964 bp, 7 predicted proteins | sample 1539091 | NCBI WGS metagenome assembly OCVR01 (sample SAMEA3355530, study PRJEB22509) | marine metagenome | biome: marine; feature: coastal ocean; material: water | place: USA | collected 2010-08-07 | depth 16 m | reverse complement strand
AGAAGGGTGTTGAGGATTGTGCAGTTTCAGCGGCGGAGGCCGATGTCGCAGCGCATACACTGATTGTCAGTGCTGCCAGAAAGATGGTTTTTAGGAAGTCGACCCGGCCTTGTCGGCTTACAGCGAACTTCATTTCCTGGTAACTCATTTTATCGTCAGATCGCATCACGTTCTCCCTTCTGTTGAACCGAAACCAGCGTTCTAAAGAACTGATTTAATTAATATTATTGCTAAATATTGAACTTTTGAGTGTTGCCTGCGGACTGGTCTATCGCACCTTTTTTGCTCACCAGCATCGTGGTGTCTCTCTTCGCTAGACAATGCCCTCGGACATTAGTTCAAAAATAAGTGCCGACGGCTCAATGCCGCCGAACTGCGAAGATCGCTAAATAGCGACCTACTGATGCCATCGACACCCATTACCGATCAAGATCTATGCCACTCGATTCCAAGCTATCCCAAACCGCAACGGGGTTGGAAAAATCCCAGCCAGTCTGCACCAGACGTATAAAGAACTAAGATCAGTAATTACAAGGGAAGACGGTGGAGCGTACAGGTGCCCGGGTCTGGAAATCAACGTTATGTCTGACGCACCTGGTGCACAAGCGACGCCTGATGCTGACAAAAGAGTCGGGTCGTGGGCTGGCTGCAAGAACACAGTGTGCAGATAGCCAGAAATGAATTACCCGCTTCCAATCCTGATTTGATCTGGCTGAATCATTCGTACTCGCTGCTCACTCGTTGACAAAAAGCAAGTCAGCTTTTTCAGTGCCAGAAACCTGCCTAAAACCCTGACTGGGAAGTGTGTTCACTCTCCGGCTCCGAATAAAATATTCTATTGAGAAACGCTATCATCACATCGAGTGCAGGTGGTGCATCGACCTCAAAACCGTCGCTCCACAACGTGCCTGACCCGGAGTCTAAAAATGCGTGACCTCTACCGTCGTGTTCCCAATATTCAACACTGTGGCCGGCGACCTTGAGTTTTTCCATGTAATCCTTCACGGAGGACGGTGTGATTAAAAAGTCTTCGCTGCCGACCGTGAGTAGCTGTGGTGGCAGTTCGCGCTCGGCTGCATTCGGAATAATGTAAACAGGAGACACGCCCTTATAGAGCGAAGGGTTATCGTCAGAATTGAATTCATCGCCAAACAACCCTCTGGCCAACACTCCACCCATTAACCAAAACGGATTTTTTATTGTCTCAAAACCCTGCAAACTGCCCTGATACAAATCAAATGACCCATAATTTAGTATGGCAGCCTGAACATCGAGGCCACCGTTTTGAGCAATTGCCTCTGCAGTTTTTCCAGCGGGCAAGTAGGAGGGATTAAAGCCGAGTGTTTGCCCTGAATAGCTCTCCGATGTCAGCCGGTTGCCCGCGTTCACGATCATGGCGGACAGATGACCACCCGCGCTATCACCTGTTACAGCTACCCGCGTCGCATCGCCTTTGTATTGGCTGATATTATTCTTAATCCAGAGCACTGCGCCAAAAGCATCTTCGATAATTTGATTCAGCGTTACAGCATTGTCATTGTCGATCAGGAGGCGATAGTTGACGTTACAGATTACGTAGTCACTGTTAGTCGCAAGATATTTCGCCATTTGATCCATGATGGATTTGTCATTTATAAGCCAGCCTCCACCGTGGTAAATAATCACAACCGGGTATGAATCTGCGCCTCGTGCTGGCGTGTAAATATCCATTGTAAGGTCAAAACCATCAGGCGATGCCCATAGCACGTCTTTGGAGACTACGTACTTGCTGGGGTCATTGTTATTGAGCAGTTCGGGCGCCTCTGAGCACGCAGACAACAGTAAAAAAATGACGATGGAACCAATCAGTGTTTGAAAGACGCTAATTGACATGAGTGAATCTCCGCTTTTTTCTGGCGCTGAAGAAGAGCGTATTGGAAAAGTACCACTCACCTAGACCTGGACATCGCGCTCCTGTCATTCAGGAAGATGAGTGTGTTTGTATGCTTTACCAATTGTAGCCCACTCGGACTCCATAGGTTCGTGGTGCAGCATAGCCGCCGGTCGCTACCCCGATAATTGTAAGCGATACCAGCACGTCTTCGTCGGTAATGTTCTTGCCGTAGGCGGATACAAACCAGTTACCCTGGGGTGACCTGTAGGTTAGATTTGCATCGTATTTCAGGTAGCTATCTTGCTCGGCGACCGAATCATTCTGGAAGTTTAAGAAGTGATTATCCATATAGTAGGCTAAAGCCTCTCCCGTTACCGTTCCGCCGTTGCCCATTATCCAGTCGTGTTGATAACCGAGTGTTGCAGCCCAATCAGGTGATTTAAGTATTCTGTTACCCGAGTAGTCGTAGGTCACGTCGGCGAGTGGATCATACAGTTCGAAGTCGCTAAATTCGGCGTGCAGGTAGGAAAGCAACAGGTTAATACGATCGGTTTCTGTGGCGAGAAATATGGCGGACAATTCCGCGCCGTAAACTTCAGCCTCCCCGGCATTGCGGGTGACAGAGCCCTGTGCGCCGTCCCCAAGACCGATAAGCGGCTCGGTCTGGGTTACCTGGTAGTCATCGTAGTCGTAGTAAAAAGCTGCCAGATTGAGCTGTAGACGCCTTTCGAGGATCTGATTTTTAGAACCAATTTCCCAGGCTAATAGTTTTTCTTCGTCATAGGTATTGGGGGCGATACCATCAAAATAACCACCGGCTTTATAACCTGTGCCGACAGAAAAGTAGAGCAGGGAATCTTCCCGGGGGAACCAATCTAAGCCGACTTTCCAAGTAGTTTTAGACCAGTCGTCATCGGCAATATTGGGTACCTCGGCAATAATCGTGTTGGTTTCGTCAATCCCCGTAATACTGCGCCCGGTGCGAGATTTTTCGTCTTTGGTATAGCGTAAGCCCGCGTTAAGGCTGATTGTTTCCGAAAGGTCGTAGGTTGCCTGACCAAAGATTGCTTTGGAGATCGCTTCGACATCCGGTTGATCAAACGTCAAATCTCCTCTGATAGGGCCCAGCGGAAGGATGTCCCTAAGCTGGAAGTAGATGTCCTGCTTTTCCTTGAAATAATACAAGCCGGTGATCCATTGCAATGCGCTGTTAGATTCAGAGGTCAGCCGTAACTCATGGCTAGTCTGATCTATTTCGTTATCGACAACGAGGAACGCGTCAGCTAGCACGGACTGACCTGCAGCGGGTCCGGCGACCTTAAAGCTGGTTTCTCTGTATGCGCCGAGGTAAGTCAGCGTGGCCCCCTTTAGTTGCCAGTTCAACTCAGCCTTAATGCCCTTGTCCTCAATATCGCTTTTGCCCTCTCCGGATGTTTCCAGCCTAAACACGTCGCCCTCTGGTGGCAGATCTTGCTGTAAGGCGGGCGTGCCCTCGCGGGAGAGGTAGTCCCCGCTGATCAGCAGTGAGACTGTGTCGGAAGGCTGATAGAGGCCATGTAGGCGCACACCGTAGTCGTCCGCAGAGTCTCCTCCATCGAGATCTTCGCCAGTTTCACGGCTGGTGAGGTCAAAATAGCCATCACGATCATCGGTAAAGTAAGCCGCTCGCATCTGAAACTCATCGGATACCGGAACATTGAGCATGCCTTGCGTGTAGATGCGGTCGTAGTTGCCGATGTTTAGTTGCAGTGCTGCTTGAAATTCTTCCACGGGCTTATTGGTGATTACGTTAATGCTGCCGGCTGTAGCATTGCGGCCGTACAGTGTGCCCTGTGGGCCGTTAAGTATCTCCACGCGCTCGAGGTCATAAAAAGCAGCCCCCGCTGCGATCGGGCGACCCAAGTAGATGCCATCTATATGGAAGGCGGCCGCTGGGTCGCCCGATTCCACATTATTGGTGCTGGTGATACCTCTTATGGTGATCTCCATATTGGCGCCCGATTTTCCGATATGGAGGTTTGGAGATTTGCCGAGGAGATCTGCCGCGTCGGTCACAACGAGGGTCTCTAGTGTGTCACCGCTGATGGCAGTGATCGCGATCGGCGTTTTCTGCAGGGCGGTGGTGCGCTTTTCCGCAGTGACCAATACCTCTTCCAGTACCAGGCCTGAGTCAGCGGCGAGAGTGACGTGATAAATGGCGGCCGTTGCAGCATTCACCAGGGCCATTGTGCGGCAAGTTTTCATAATAGTTGCCTGTTATTAATTTTATATTTGTAGCAAAAACTCTAAATGGTATGCAGGCGAATGGGTATGGAAGAAGCAACGAATACATAGAATATAAGGCAGTTATGCATCGGAGGGGGCTTGATGTCTTCACCTTGGATTACAGCATCTAATCAGAGAATACCGCCGAATTAGCTGCTCTTTTTGCACTAAAAATCCCCAAAATTCGTAGTGTACTGGAGTAAACTAGGAGAATGATTGAGCCTGAATATGGATAATATAACGGACGCGGACGCTGTATTGCGAAATGCAATGACTACCTGGCGGCTCATTCAGGGGCAGCCGGTCGGCGAACAGGAGCTGCATGATGCATGGCTTTCGACCGCGGGTGATCATCCAGGCAATATAGCCGAGCGACTCGGCCCACTTTTGCAGAGGCTTTCCAGGACTGAGTTTTTTAGCTCACAGCCACTAGTGCCTCTGTTGATAAGCAAATGGCGACCCAAATTTGAGGCTGCAACGGGCCTTTCAGTGGAGCAGGCCGTTCGTTTCCAAGTGGAGGCCGGCAGTGCACTTGAGCATATGGGTAGCTTGTTGGGAGACAACTGCTTGTCAGCCGTTACCCTTATGACGCGGGGCGCACCCAACGATGTTGTCACCCGCCGTCCTGCGGGTAACCTCAGCGGATGGAGTTTGAATTTGTCGGTGAGTGGCGTAGGACTCTACAACTGCATTCGACAGCAATTTCGTGCAGGGCCCGGTGATATGGTGTTGCTGTCTCCCGAGGCAATGTACGACTATCATCGCGCCCCGGATGCGGCCTGTTGGGTACACAATTGGATTTATTTTAAATCGGATCAAAACTTACTTCGATGGTTGAACTGGGCAGAAATAGGCCCCCATATATATCACCTGAAGCCCCCGGCGTCGGAGCTTACGAGTATCAAGTCGCTGTTTGATAGTACCCTGGCGTTTGACCCTACCGAGAGCGAGCAGTCTGAAGCACTGCTACTGAATATTACAGAACAGATATTTATTCGCTGTGCGATGTTTCCTGCCGATCCTGGCCGCCACTACATGGATGCGCGGGTCGAGCGCGCGATGAACTTTATTGGTGATAATCTGGACCGTGCACTCACAGTAGATAGCATTGCCCAGCATGTGCAGTTGTCCAAGACGCAATTATCGGCCCTGTTTAAGGATTACACCGGTAGTACGCTAATCAGCTGGCGAGAGGAGAGGAGGGTGGCCAGAGCGACTCAGTTGCTGGCCCAGACCACGCTGCAGATTCAGGAGATAGCACAACAAGTAGGCTACGAGGATCCACTGTACTTCTCCCGCACATTTTCCAAATTGGTTGGCTGTAGTCCGCGACGATATCGTCAGGTTCGCTCGCACAGGGCCAACGAGTACTGATCAGAGGTTGTGTTACTGGCAAGCTAGCTAGAATCTCCCGACGCACAGAGATCAACGTCACTGATTTTCCCTTGATATTATCATTGGGGTTACTAAAAATTTAGCCTGAGCCGCCGAGATATTGAAGATGGACTTGCTGAATGAAGCATCACTCAGCGAATCACTATTTCTCAATTCAATCCTCTGAAAATTTTTGTTTATGTCGCATCTTTGTTCATATCGAGTGTGGTCACTCGCCCTGACAATGAAAAGCTTGGAAGGTAGCGGACTTGAATCACACATTCGAGCCGTTTAGCAGACGATTACGGCGTCAAAATCGCCAAAACCTTCGATAATGTGTTTTTGAGCACATTGTGTCTGGATAACAGACTCTTTGCTTGTTAGGCTCCCAGATGGGCAAATGGTCTCGTTAATATAAAAACTGTAGGCAGACCGTACCGATGGGAAGAAAGATGCGTCGCACACTGGCGCTAATAGTATTAGTAACCGCCCCCCTGAGCAGCCACGTGAGTGCGCAGTGTGGCTTCGTTCCTGGCTTCTGTGACTACGACACAGATGGCGTTGTTGATGCTAATGACATTAATGCCATTATCGGAGCATACGGTACGCCAGTGGATCCCTATACTTTTGGGGACGTCGATGGCGATGGCGTTCTAACGGTGTCAGATGCGCAGGAGTGCGCGGAACAATGTGAGTCCGGTGATTGTGATATTGTCGACAGCAGCAAGCCCAATATCCTGCTGATCATCGCGGACGACCTGTCTTATGATCATTATGGCTTTGCCGGTCATTCAACCATACAGACACCTTCGATTGATGCTCTTGCGGCACAATCGGTTCGGTTTCCTGCAACGTATGTTTCCAGTTTTTGCCGTCCCTCACTTGCGACCCTGCTTACAGGTTTGCCAGAGCATAGACATGGCGTGACATACCACGCGGGGGGGGCGTTGGGTGATTTTCCAACTCTCGCAGAGCGTTTGCAAACGGCTGGCTACTCTAGCTACCAGGCCGGCAAGTTCTTCGAGGGCCCTCCTGACTCAAGGGGTTTCACGGATTTCCTCCCTTACGGCTCTATAGGTAACTTTTTCAATATAGGAAATGTGTTGGTCGGACGTACCACACTGCAACCCATCTACGACTTTATGGCAGAAACCACCTCACCGTGGTTTGTCTGGTTCAGCCCCTACATGCCGCACACTCCCCATAATGCGCCCGATGAATACCGGACGCTCTACGAGGGGTTAGGTTTGGATGCCGCAACTATTGAGTACTTCGCTATGATTTCGTGGTTCGATTCGGTGGTTGGAGAATTGCTCCAAGAGGTCAGCGAAGATACCGTCGTGATCTATCTTTCCGATAATGGCTACGTGCAGTCAGCTGTTAGCGAGGAGCCAGAACCCGGCAGCAAGAACGCCTCGTTCGAGCATGCCATTCGCACCTGGCTGTTGGTGCGCGACCCCTCAACCGCAGCCGTTGAGCATACAGAGCTTGCGAATGCGTGGGATGTGACCACAACGGTCCTTTCCTTCGCAGGTGTTTACCACGATGATTTGCCCGGACAAGCGCTCCTTGCTCCGCCTCTATCTGAGTTGCCTGCATACGGAAGCCGGTCACCGCTGGTGTTTCAGTGGCCAGCAGGAACCTTGTTAGAGCGATGGATCCGCGTCGGCAATTGGAAATTGATCGATGTCGAAGTTGGCGACGACCGATTGTATAATCTGGCGCTCGACCCGACTGAGCTAATTAACCAGATTGACGCTCCCGAAAGCGCCCAGCAACAACTCGATCTGCGAAATGAGCTGGGTACAGTCTGGTAGAAGAGTGAGCGGTAAGGACATCGAACTCCGTCCGCAGACCAACTGGTGTGCCAATTCGCTGATGCCTTCGCTAAATCAGTATCGCGCTATGCGCAGCAAAGCCAATACTGAGTCAATAGCAGGTTTTCAGGTTTGTGCCATCTCTCCGGAGTAAGAGACGAGTGTAGCTTTGGTCACTCCATATTCTTTCTGTAGGTGTTCGATAAAGGCCGAGTCCGCATTCCGCAACTTCACTTCGGCAATAATCTCGATGTAGTCCGGGTTAACTGACTTGGACTTTAATGCATATCGCTCCACGCCCTTGCGGATAAATTCGAGCGCCGCCAGCTCATTAGCGGCATCGCTCATCTGGATCACGAGTAAGTAGGGCTGATCCTGGTCATCTCTCCGGGTGAGAGCATATATCGCAGCGGTCATTATAATAGAACCTAGTATAGTCAGGCTGAAATAGCCAACGCCGTTGCCTATCCCGATAGCAATTGCCCAGAAGATGAACACGAGGTCTACTGGATCCTTTATTGGGGTCCTGAATCTGACAATGGATAATGCACCAACCATGCCCAGGGAAAGAATAAGATTGCCACTGATAATCATTATTACCATAGTGACGACCATCGCGATTGCGATCAGCGAAACATTAAAACTACGCTGATACAGGACGCCCTGGTAAGTGTTTCGGTAGATATAGAAAATGAACATGCCTAGCAGAAAAGACATACCCATGTTCACAATAATTTCAATGCTCGTATATCGCTCCATGCCGCTATCCGCAGCAAGAAAGCTCTTCTGAAAAATGTCTGAGAAATTCAAGCTTTGATCATTCACTTTTAATTATCTTCCCATTTATTATGTTTCATGAATCTTCTACCAAGAGTATATTTACTGATGGCGCAACGTTCAAATGCGCCCGGCTGAACGATTCCTCTCACATAGTCCGGAAATACTTCGTTATATTTGATTTCGAGGATCTGCTTGCCCTCTAGAATAACCGGTATAGTTTGAAGGGTCGAAGAAAAAATATCGAAGTCGCTATTGTCGGACTTGAGGTTTTTGTCCATCGTAACTCGGAGATTAAAAAAACTCCCAACAAAAGCATCACGATCGTAGTCAACGATCACCTTAGGCCTGTAGAGGTGGCTGCTGAATTCGATAAACGCCTTATTCAGAACCGGATTTTTGTACTTTAGCAACTCCTCATACTCACCATCAATAATCCGTTTTGCACTTTCTCTTGACAGGATTGCAGATTCCTTAAATATTTGATTATTAAATTTGTTTTTTATTTCAAATTTCACTGTTTGAGCGGCGGTGTCATAAATGCGTAATCGATATTTTTTTCGAAATAGAAGGCCAGATTGTTTTTCATGCAGACACTTGTCGTCAGCCGAGTCAAAGTACAGGCTACGAATAAAATAACCAATGCCAGGTTTGCTATGCTCATCAGGTGTCAGGACATGCTGCAGGCGCGCAGCAAGTAAAAAGCACTGACTATTGCTTACATAATATTTTAGCTCCGAACGCTGAACAGTGAGGTTTGCCGGATTCAAGGCCCATTCCCCTTTGATGGTGTCAGCCCTCGCACTTTGCGGTCTGCGAACATACTGAAAGCCGCTGTAGCCTTAACGTCTCCGGCTAGCACGCTCAGAGCGTCTCCTGCAGGGCGCAACTTGTCGCTTGAATCAATGAGCTCATAGGACACATTCGATTCGCCTTTGGTTATCACATCCACATATGAATCAATCACGGCTACCTTTGATGTTCCATCAGCGGTTGCAGTCTCATGATTTTTCTCGAGAATGCTATTTGTAACCGTTAACGTCCCGCCCCCGCCATATTGAAGATTCTTTTGGTATGCATCAACTCCAATCTTGTTCTCACTGATCAGGGAATTGAAAATCATAGCGTGGGAACGATCTTTGCTTTGTACCCCCACCTCGCTGTTTGAAAAGATGCTATTAACGGCTATCAATTCAGAATTTTCGCCTACGGATACGGCTTTGTCTCCTGAGCCTGAAAATGTGCTTCTGCGAACAACTGCTTGGGTGCTCATCAAGTCCAGCCCATCATTCCCACTGTCCAAAAATTTAGAGTTAATAATCTGCGCGGTAGAAATATCGAGATCTCCTGCATCCGAACGCGACCGGCGGAATTCACTATCTAATATGGTCACGTCACTGTAAACCGTGTGGAGCATGTCATCCGTGATCCGACTATCTTTGAAAAGAGACTTCTCTATTAATACTCCTGTGACATTGTGTATGGACAGCAGCGCTGTATATTCAAACGTGCTTCCCTTTAGCCCGCTGCCATTTTCGAACGTACAGTGGACGATTCGTGAGTCGTTGGCTCTATCGTCTTTGAGAACAAGGGCGCCCCACGGGGCATCGAGATTTTTAGCCGTAAATGTAATAGGCAGTGTCTGGGTGCCGACTGCATGCAATTTTCCATAAATTCTTAGGCCGGCTCCCTCACCAAAAAGTAGTTGTGTGCCTGGCTGGATGACAACATCTCTGTATATTGTCCTGAAATCATTGATAGCGACGCTGCCACTGAATATTACTGGTTCAGGATTTATCGGCTCGTGAACGATATTTGACTCACCAATAAATTCAATAATTTCAATATTTTGCCGCTGATTTGCCGCGATCTCTTCGTCATCCATAGACATTGGACTCATCCACACTTGCGCGATGGCATCCTTGCTAGCACCCTCAATTAATAGATCGTAGGTCGCTGCACGAAATCTATGACGTTCCTCTAAAACGGAAGCAGGCATCAAACGTTGATTCACGACAATGCTGTTGCCGTCTTGTTCCAATAGCAGAGACACATCCCGCTCTATTAATTCGCCATCCAGCGTATATTGCACAATCATCTTCTCTGGCAGAGGTGTGCCGGGCTCGAACTCAATTCGCAGCCTGCTGACCGGAACTCTTGAAATTTCTATGCGCACACCAGCTGCTGTTGGCTCAAATGCATAAACTCCGGACAAATCGACGGTTGCCTCCTTGACTTCATGAAGGACTCTGCCCACCTTCTCCGGAAATTTACCCACTGCCCGTTGTACGTCAGTAGAGCCGTAAATTTCTTTCAGCAAAGCAACATAATGCGTGATGTCCGCTGCCTTTTCCTGAAGCGCCAGTACGTCATTTTCGACAACCTGCAAAAACTCTGCCTCGAAATTCCGATAAAATTTAAGAAGTGCTTTCTGGCGTTCGAACAGAAAGTCGTGGTCGAGATAAAGATCTCTCAGCAGAGGCGCTGAAGTAATTCCGCCCCGGCCCGGGCTGTCCGCCCAGTAGTCGAGCCAACCGTCACTGTCCCAGACGATAGGCGAAAAACGCTCAGTATAATGATCGTAATGCAGTTTCCAGTTATGAAATCCATCGTGGTGCCAGTTATTAATTAAGTCAATATATGCAGCAAAAGCACCAAAGGCTTCCATATCGAGGCTGGTGTACTCTTTCCTCTTGGCCGACTCCAGCATCGCTTCGAGTGGAGCCTTACTGTCTAGTGGGTAATGATTGTTGGCGGAAGCTTTATCCCAGTTCAAACTGCTTTCGAACAAGGAACGGGGTAAGCCCCAATATCTACTCCTGCCAATATTATCTCCTGAGTAAATATCTCCAGGCATG
>OCVR010003545.1_pt1 | contig 10970 bp, 5 predicted proteins | sample 1539091 | NCBI WGS metagenome assembly OCVR01 (sample SAMEA3355530, study PRJEB22509) | marine metagenome | biome: marine; feature: coastal ocean; material: water | place: USA | collected 2010-08-07 | depth 16 m | reverse complement strand
GCCGGGGTCCTTGGACTCCAGCCGAAGACAGCGGCCGCCGAGCCCTCCATGCCGGGCTCGGCCCCTGGAGCCACCTCGTCTTCAGCAGCGCGATCTGCCGCTGGATCGCCGGCAGCGGGAACACTGCAGGGCCCGACCCAGTTGGCCTGCCCCAACTGCGGCGCCGCCCTCGGTGAAGGCGCCGACGTCTCTCCGAGCGGGGACGTCAAGTGCACCTACTGCCAGCGCTGGTTCAACGTCCACGCATGACCCTGAGGCGAACCTTGCCGGCGCCCCGCACCGGTGCACCGAGCCGCCAGACCTATCCGTCCCGCTCTCACGCCTCCTCCAGATGACCCCTCTCGAGCAAATTACCGTGGCCGCCCCCGCGACGGTAGCCAACCTCACGGTGGGGTTTGACTGCCTCGGCCTGGCGCTCGAGCGGCCGATGGAGCGGTTGGAACTCAGGCGCACACGGAAACCGGGCGTCACCCTCGCTGCCATCCACGGCGCCGACCTCCCCTTGGAGGTGGAGCGGAACGTGAGCGGGGTGGCTGCACGCAGCGTCCTCAGAGCGCTCGACGTGGAGTGGGGTGTGGAGTTGACCGTCCATAAGGCCGTCTTGCCGGGCAGCGGCATCGGGTCGAGCGCCGCTTCGGCCGCGAGCGCCGCCTTCGGGGTTGCCGCGCTCGCAGGTGCCAGCCTAAGCCCGGAGGACCTGCTCCCCATGGCTCTGGACGGTGAGCAGGTCGCCAGCGGAGCCCGGCACGCGGACAACGTGGCGCCCGCCCTGCTCGGAGGGCTATGCCTCGTGGGTCCAGACGGGCGCGTCGACCGCCTGCCCCCGCCGGACTGGCACCTCACCGTGGTGCATCCCGAGGCCGTCATCGAGACCGCGGAGGCCCGCGCAGTGCTCCCCGACGCCGTCCCCATGACGGACGCCCTGCAGCAGATGGCGCGGCTGGGCCGCTTCGTGCACTGCTGTCACTCTGGCGATGCTCTGGATGCCGCGCTCGCCCTTGAGGACGTTCTCGCGGAGCCGCACCGCATCCCGCTCCAGCCTTACTTCAAGACCATCGGGCACGCGGCCCTGGGCGCCGGCGCCCGGGCAGGCGGCATCAGCGGGAGCGGTCCATCGAGCTACTGGGTCAGCCTGGACCGACGCACCGCCGACGAGGTGGGTCGGGCGATCTCTGCGGCTCTCCACGAGGCCGGCGCAGGCCACCAGGTTCATCTCAGCTCCATCTCCACTCGGGGGGCTCACGTCCTCAGCAACGACGCCTGATCCCCATGGACTTCCACAGCACACGAGACCGCGGCGAGACGGCACCCTTCCACAAAGCGATCCTGCGCGGCCTCCCTCCGGGAGGGGGGCTCTACTTCCCGAACGAGATCCCGACGGTCCCCCTCGAGACCTGGGCGGCGACTCCGGACATGGAGCCGCATCAGCTCGCGACGGAGATCCTCTGGCCCTTCGCCGAGGGCTCGATGGGCCGCGCTGACCTCGAGCGCATCTGCGCCGAGGCCATCGACTTCCCCTTCCCCCTGGTCGAGACCGACGAGCGCCGCTACGCGCTCGAGCTCTTCCACGGGCCGACCCTGGCGTTCAAGGACGTGGGCGCCCGCTTCCTGGCCCGCGCGATCAGCCACTTCAGCGACCGGAAGGTGACGGTGTTGGTCGCCACCAGCGGGGACACGGGCAGCGCCGTCGCCCAGGGCTTCCACGGCGTGGAGGGCATCGACGTGGTGCTGCTGTACCCCAAGGGGCGCATCAGCCGCGTGCAGGAGCAGCAGCTCACCACCGTGGGCGGCAACGTGCAGGCGCTGGAGGTCGAGGGCGCCTTCGACGACTGCCAGGCCATGGTCAAGTCCGCCTTCCTCGACGCCGAGCTCCAGGCTGCGCGGCCCCTCACCAGCGCCAACTCGATCAACATCGCCCGGTGGATCCCACAGGCCACCTACTTCGCCAGCGCGGTCCAACGCCTCGGGGGGGACCTCATCTTCAGCGTGCCCTCCGGCAACTACGGGAACCTCGCGGCCGGGCTGCTCGCACACCGCATGGGCATGCCCTGCAGAGGCTTCGTCGCCGCCACCAACCTGAACCGCGTGGTCCCGGACTACCTCGAGACCGGCGAGTACGACCCGCGCCCGAGCATCCCCACCATCTCCAACGCCATGGACGTCGGCGACCCGAGCAACTTCGTCCGGCTGCTTCGGCTCTTCGGGGACGACCTGGAGGCGCTCCGCGCCAGCGTCCGCGGCTACCACCTCGATGACGCCGCCACCCGCGAGCGAATGAGGCAGGTGCACGACGCCACCGGCTACGTGGTCGACCCCCACGGCGCCATCGGCCACGCCGGACTGGATGCGCCACTGGACCAGCAGCCCGAAGCCCTCGGGGTCTTCTTGCACACGGCCGCGCCTTGCAAGTTTGGTGAGGTCGTCGCCCCCGCCATCGGCCGGTCCCCCGACATGCCAGCGCGGCTCGCGGCGATCATCGACCGCCCCAAGCAGGCCACAACGATCCCCGCGACCCCGGCCGCCCTGCGGTCCTATCTCCTCAGCTGAGCAGCCCCCCGCACACGACGGGGTGGGCGACGGGGAACGACACCAGCGGTGCCCCTATGGGCCCGTAGGAGCCACGATCTACGCGACAGACGGAGAGGCTGACTGGCGCGCAGGGAGGCGCGCGCTCGCCTCAGGCAACAGCCGCTCCGCAGACGCGCAGTCATGGCGCTCCGGACGGGACGGGCGAACCCGGGTGGAGGGGCAGGACTCGATCCTGGGAAGGGCCAACCCGACTCCGGTGACGCACGGGGCGGGGGCCGCCGCCCGAGCCCGCCGCGGTCGCCAGCACCTCACTTGCTCCCGACTTCCCCGCCGTAGCCGAGCGCCTTCAGGTCTTCGCGGGTCTCCTCATCAAGCTCCCCCATCAAGCGCGGATCCGGTGGGGTGAAGTATGAGCTCAGCTGCCCGAAGGCATCGGCCCAGAGGCTCGAGGCTTCCCGCTGAAAGCGATCGGGGCTTCGCTCGGAGGTCATGGGATCAAGCTCCCCAGGGTCTTGCACCAGATCAAAGACGGTCTTGGGCTCCCCGCCCTCGTAGATGACCTTCCGGTCGCGCCGAATCGCTGCCCCTGCGCCAGTCGCTGAAGCGAAGACCCAATCGCCCGGCAACCGACCTTCGCCCGTGAGCGAAGTACCGGGGAGCCGACCGTCCACCTCCGCACCGGTGAGTTCGAGAATGGTCGGGACGACGTCCACAAGGGACACCAGCGAGTCCACCCGCTCCCCAGCTCGCGCTCCACCGGGGAGCCGAATGAGCAGTGGGATCCGAAGGCCCTCCTCGTTGAACCCACCGTGGCCACCAAACCGCGCCTCCCGTTGCCTCAGGCCCTCCCCGTGGTCCGAGGTGATGATGACGATCGTGTTCTCAAGTAGCCCTCGCGACTCCCACTCCGTGAACCAGGCCTCGAGCTGGCTATCGGTGTACCGAATCCCTCCGTCATAGAGCGCCGTGATGGCCATCTTCTGCTGCGCCGTCGGAGCTGCGGGCCGGTCCCACCACCCCTGGATGTCCACGCCGGCCACGAGAGCCCTCGCACCGGGCATGAAGATCTCGTCATAGGGCGATGGGGCGTTGTACATCGCCGACGAGGGTCCCTGCAGGACACCTGAGTGAATGTCGAACAGATGAATGAACAGGAAGTACGGCCAACCCGGCCGCAGGCCACCGAGCCCCACTTCAAGCTCGCGCTCCGCTTCGCTCGCGCTCAGCGCGTCCTCATAGAACCCGAAGCCTCGTCCGAACCCGAAGCGCTCATCCAACCAGCCGGGATAGTGCACGCCGACGGTGCTGTACCCCTCCCGCGCCAAGCGCTCGGTCACGGTCGGGAACTCGGGAGACAGAGCTAGCTCCGCCTCCGTCACTCCATGCTGCGTTGGGTAGAGCCCCGTCAACATCGACATGTGCGCGATGAGCGTCCATGACATCGTCGAGTACGCCCGATCGAAGACAATGCACTGCTCCGCGAACGAGTCCAGGAACGGCGTGGTGTCGCGCTCGTATCCGTTGAACCCGCAATGGTCGTAACGAAGGGTGTCGAGGGAGATCAGAATGACGCTCGGCGGAGTCTCGGGCGATCCGGTGGTGGCGTCGCCCCGACATCCGACGGCGAGCAGCGCTGCCAGCAAGACCGTGGCCGCCGGCGAAGCTGTACGAGAACGGACGGGCGCCTGGTCAGGCGCCCCGCGGGACTGGCGAGGGAGGAGCAAGTTGAAGGGCACGGCAGGGGGGGGCACCCGGGGTGAGAAGGCCGGGGGCACCCCGTCAGAGGAGGGCCAAGCATCGGGCGACCGGGGCGCTCAAGATCGCTCTCGCCCGCACCCCAGGAGAGGGCACCGGCCATAGCTGGACCACCGGCAGGACCGTACCACAGGCTCAACAGCTACCGAAGCGGGCCCCCACGCTAGCGGGTGCGGACGTTGGTTGATGACCGCTTCTACCGCTCCAGAGGCCCGGGCGTGATCGCCTGTGTACGAGGCGCTCGGGTCCACGAGGCGCGACTTGATGGCTCCACCTGAACCGGCGTGCCCTCGGCCGCCTCGCTGGTGAACGCCCCGCGGAACAGGAGGTGCCCGTCGCGCAGCAGCGCCGAGCTCCCCTTGGGGACCGGTTCGCGATCACCATGAAGTCGACCGACCACCCTCGTCAGCATTGAGGGTCACCCGAGGGAGCCTCCAGCACCTGGCCGCGACCGAGCCCGAGGCGCCGCGTACCAACGGGGGGGCTGCCCCCTGTTGCCCGCAACGCGGAGGGCTGCGAGAGCGCACCCTTGACCCGGACCCTACGCGCTCTATCGGGCCGCGACTCCCCCGGAGGGAGAGGCGGCGCCGAGCGGGCCTGCCGAGGCGCGCCGTCAGCTCAGAGGGGGCGCGAAGCTGGTGAGCTTGATCCCGTCCACCGCGGCGAGGTACTCGTCCATGCTCGGCGTGCGACCGAGGATCGTGGAGAGCACGACCACCGGGGTCGAGGCGAGGAGCGACTCCCCCTTCTTCTCGTTGCTGTCCGCCACGACGCGGCCCTTGAAGAGGCGCGTCGAGGTAGCCATCACCGTGTCGCCCTTGGCCGCCTTCTCCTGGTTGCCCATGCACAGGTTGCAGCCGGGACGCTCGAGGTACATCATCGGCTCGTACTCGGTGCGAGCGGTGCTCTTGGGCAGGAGGTCGTCGAACTCGAACCCCGAGTACTTCTGAAGGATGGCCCAGTCGCCCTCAGCCTTGAGCTCGTCGACGATGTTGTAGGTCGGCGGGGCGACCACGAGGGGCGCCTTGAAGGTCACCGAGCCCTCCTTCGCCTCGATGTTCTTGAGCATCTGCGCGATGATCTGCATGTCGCCTTTGTGGATCATGCAGGAGCCCACGAAGCCCAGGTCGACCTCCTTCGTACCGCCGTAGTGCGAGACCTGACGGATGGTGTCGTGGGTGTAGCGCTTGGACACGTCCGCGTTGTTCACGTCCGGGTCCGCGATCATCGGCTCGTCGATGATGTCGAGGTCCACGGTGAACTCCGCCGCGTAGCGGGCGTCGTCGTCCGGCAAGAGGGCCGGCTCGGCGCCAGAGCGCAGCCCGGCGATGCGCGCCTCGGCGCGGGCCACGAGGCCAGCCAAGACGGCGCCCCCGTTGTCCATGCCCTTGTCGATCATGATCTGGATCCGGTCCCGGGCGATCTCAAGGGACTCGATGAGCGTCTCCGGCTCTGAGATGCAGATCGAGGCCTTGGCCTTCATCTCTGCCGTCCAGTCCGTGAAGGTGAACGCCTGGTCGGAGAGCAGGGTGCCGAGGTGGACCTCGATGACGCGGCCCTGGAAGACGTTGTCCCCGAACTCCTGGAGCATCTGCGCCTGGGTGGCGTGCACCACGTCCCGGAAGTCCATGTGGTCCTTCATCGTGCCCTTGAAGGTCACCTTCACGGACTCCGGGATCGGCATGGTCGCCTCGCCCGTCGCCAGGGCCAGGCCCACGGTGCCGGAGTCGGCGCCGAAGGCCACGCCCTTCGACATGCGGGTGTGCGAGTCGCCCCCGATGATGACGGCTCGGTCGTCCACCGTGAGGTCGTTCAGGACCTTGTGGATGACGTCAGTCATCGCCGGGTACTTCTCCTCGGGGTCCCGCGCCGTGATCAGCCCGAAGTCGCTCATGAAGTTCATGAGCTTCGGGATGTTGCGCTGGGCCTTCTGGTCCCAGACCGATGCGGTGTGGCAGCCGGACTGGTAGGCGCCGTCCACCGTGGGTGAGATCACGGTCGCCGCCATCATCTCGAGCTCCTGAGAGGTCATCAGGCCGGTCGTGTCCTGGGAGCCGACGATGTTGACCTTCACGCGCACGTCAGAGCCTGCGTGCAGCACCGCGCCTGGGGTCGTGCCCACCGCGTTGCGGTTGAAGATCTTCTCCACGGCGGTCAGCCCCTGACCCGCGTGCGAGACCTCCTTGGCCGTGGCGTACACCGCCGGCTTCTCCACGCCGAGGATCTCGGCCGCGGTGGACTGCAGCTTCTTGCCGAAGACGACGGCGTAGGAGCCCTTGGCCCGGATGAACTCCAGCTTCTGCGGCGTGAACGCCGGCGAGATGTCGCACAGCTCCTTCGCGCCCGTCGCGTCGTAGAGCTTCTTGCTGCGCGTGTTGATCGTCAGGACCGTCCCCGTATCGATCGAGAAGACCTCCTCGAGCACGGGCTCGCCGCCATCATCGAGGACTGGCTCACCGTCGGGGCCGAGCTTCTTGACCCAGTTGTTGAGATCAAGCCCGATGCCACCGGTGACGCCGACGGTGGTGAGGAAGATCGGAGAGATCCCGTTCGTCCCCCCGACCACCGGCGCGATGTTGATGAACGGCACGTACGGGCTCGCCTGGACGCCCGTCCAGAGCGCGACGTTGTTGACACCCGACATCCGCGAGGACCCGACGCCCATCGTCCCCTTGTCCGAGACCAGCATCACCCGCTTGTCCGGGTGCTGGGCCTGCAGCGCCTTGAGCGCGTCCTGCTTCTCCTTGTCGTGCTCGAAGAGGCACTGGCCATGCAGCTCCCGATCGGAGCGAGAGTGGGCGTCGCTTCCAGGGGAGAGGAGGTCGGTGGACACGTCCCCGATCGCCGTGACGAAGGTGACGACCTGAACGGTCTCGTCCACCTCCGGCAGCGAGGTGAAGAACTCGGCCTGCACGTAGCTCTCGAGGATCTCGGTCGCGAGGGCGTGGCCCGCCCCGTGGGCGGCCTGGAGCCGATCCGTGTCCGCCTCGTACAGGAACACCTGAGTCTTGAGCACGTCCGCCGCCTGGCGCGCGAGCCCGGCGTTGTCCCCGAGGGTCAGATCGAGCAGCACGTCCACGGACGGGCCGCCCTTCATGTGGGACAGGAGTTCGAGCGCGAAGGCCGGGGTGATCTCCTCGATCGACACGTCCCCCAGCACGATCCGCTTCAGGAAGCGCGCCTTGGCGCCCGCGGCGCTGGTCGTCCCGGGGAGCGTGTTGTAGATGAAGAACTGGAGCGAGCCCTCTCGGTGCTCGTGCCCCGTGTCCTCGATCTGGGCGATGAGCGCCTCCACGAGTTCGGCGTCCTCGATGGGCTTGGGGTGAAGGCCCTGGCCCTTACGGGCCTCGATCTGCTCGAGGTATTCGGTGTAAACGCTCATGGTCATCGGTGGGTCGTGGGCCCGTTGGCCCGGTAGCGGTCGGGGAGGCACCGCTTGATCGTGGTTCAGCAGAGCTCGGCGGGCGCCAGGGAGGCGCGCGGCCGGGAGCCTGGTGCTGGCCCATCAATGAGGGGCCAGCGAGCCCGGTCCCCCCACCCGAAGCGCCCGGACGGGCGACGCCGGTGAGGGGAATCCGGGCAAGAGGGTACGGAGGCGGAGCCCTCCAGAGGCGGGCCAGGGCCGCAGAATTCCGCCGCTACAGGGCGCCTGACCGGCTCTGGCCAGGGCAAGACCGCTTTCCGCCCCGTTCGCCCTGACTGCGATCGGGGCGGAGAGCTCGTCCACGCTGCCAGGCCCGCTCAGCCCTCGCAGCGGCCTCTCGGAGTGACAAAAGGAACGGCCAACTAGAATATTGGCGCCGGCGCGCGAAAGCGGAACGGAACCCATCGTTGGGTCCGGCCCCAAAAGCTAGGTTCCCCTCAGACCCCGACCTGCCCAAAAGCCCTCCCCCGAGACCCCGATCCCCATGCTATTCACGCTTGCCCTCGCCGCCGCGCTCACGCCCCTGACTCCCCAGGAGAGCCCGGGGCTCCACCCTGACACCGCGGAGTTCGTCCTCAGCGTCCCGGACCTCCAGGGGACCATGGGCAGCTACGGCAAGACCGCCATGGCGAAGATGATGGCGGACGCTGATCTCCAGAGCGCCATCGGTGAGGTCATGGGGAGCGGGCCGGTGGACCCGGTCGAGCTCCTGGTCCAGCAGCTGCGCGGGATGGAGGGCGACCTCCCGCCGATCCTCGACATGCACCAGGGCGTCCGGGCCATGTCCATGTCCCTGGATTTCCTCGGGGACGCGGACCTGCTCTCGGCGATCTTCACCCTGGGCTTCCCGTCCGAGGAGCCCCAGATCGCAATTCGCTGGGTGGTTGATTTCGAGGATGAGACCTCATGCGCCGCCTGGGTCGAGACCCTCATGGATTACACGGCAGCGAACTCCGCGGGCCTCCCGGAGAGCATGAAGCCCAAGCTCTCGACGCGCGCCCTGACGCTCCGAGGCGACGGGGGTTCCTTCGGCGCCGCCAGCGTCACGATCAACGGCATCGGCGCGACGGAGGGCTCCCTGCCCCAGTACATCGTGCAAGGCGGAACGCGCGCCGTGCTGATCGCCGGCGTCAAGGACATCGACGCCGAGCTCCAGCGCATGGGCGGCGTGGCGCTCGGGATGGTCAGCGACCAGATCGCCGCCGGTCGTGCCAAGCTCGGAGAGAGCGCTGGCGTGAGGATGATCGAGGCCTACGTCTCGCCGTACGCAGGGATCAACTCCTTGATGGAGTCCATGGAGAGCGGCGCCGGGCTCACGGAGACGCTCCTCCTCGGCCCCGGGGGCTCGATGCTCGAGCTCATGATGGGCGCCCCGGCCTCCGCCATGATCCGCGGCGGACACTGGGACGTGAGCATCCTCGAAGGTGGTCGATTCTCGACCCGCGGGTGGGTTCCCGGCGAGTCCCCGAGCCCCGGCCTGGACATGATCGGCGGCTCCCCCATCCAAGCGTCCAGCCTCGGCCTCGCCCACCCTGACGCCCTGGTCACCGCGGTCGCCAGCTTCGACCCCGCCATGCTCCTCGACATGGTGACCGAGGCCGCCCCTGACCCGGAGTCCGTGGAGGCGATGATGTCCCAGCTGGAGCAGCAGTTCGGCTTCCGCGTAGACCGCGACGTGATCGCGCCGCTCGGCGACTCGATCTCTTACAGCCTGCCGAAGCTCCGCTCGCTGCTCTCGGCCCCGAACCTGATGGCCGTCGCCGAGCTCGAGGACCGCGAGACCTTCACCCGCGGGATGGACGGCCTGGTGGGCATGATCAAGGAGCTGGGCGAGATTGAGGGCCAGCGCACCGACTACCGAGGGGCCACCCTCTACAGCTGGTCCCTCGCCGACGCCGGCGGCGGTGGCGGCATGGGGGCCGGCGGCATGATGGCCGGTCTCCCCATCGACCCCTCGACCTTCGTCCGCCCCACCATCACGGTGATGGACGACCGCGTGCTGTTCTCCACGCTCCCCACCCACGCCAAGCGCGAAGTGCGCAGGGTCGCCAAGCTCCTCAAGGCCGGCGAGGAGGCGACGCTCCATGCGGGCCTGGTCGAGACGGGGATCGCGGACGGCGCCTCGATGGTCAACTTCGCCGACTGGCCGCTCTTCATGGGCAACCTCTACACCCAGCTGAAGGCCCTCGCCCCGATGCTCGGCGGCCTGGCCGGAGGCGGCGGCGAGATGGACCTCCCCTTCCAGCTGGAGGCGCTCCCGGACATGACCGTCCTCACCCGCCACTTCCGACCCAGCGCTCGCTACTCCCTGGCCCTTGAGGGCGGCCGGATGGACGTCACCGAGTCCTCCATCGGCCCCGAGGTCTCGATGCTCATGGGCATCGCCGCCATCGGCGGCGCGAGCGTGTTCGGAGCCTCTGCGGGCTTCGACGGGGCGGGAGACGAATGGGACGACGAGGAGATGGTGATCGAATTCGCTGGCCAGCCCCTGGAATCGGAGGAGGGCGTGGAGCCTGGTCCTACGGGACAGACCCAGTCCAGCCTCATGGGCCTCTCCATGGGCATCCAGATGTTCCAGGTCCAGAACGAAGGGAAGGCCCCCGCCAGCCTCGCCGAACTGCAAGGAGGCGGCCCTTCGGAGCCGGGGACGATCAAGGAGCTCCCCAGCGACGGCTGGGGCCGAGGGTTCAAGTACTCGAACGAGGGCGGCAAGGTCAGAATCTGGTCCATCGGCGCCAACGGCATCGACGAGAACGGCGAAGGCGACGACCTCCTCCTCGAGCTGTGAGCCCGTGGGCCAGGTCGCCCGCGGGCGGCCTGGCTCCCCCGAGCCGGGGTCACGAAAGGGGCGCGGCCCGCTCCCTTCCGCGGACCGCTGAGGTCCCACGATCGACACTGAAGAGCACCCGACCCGCCTTCCCCAACTCCCCACGCGATTCTCTGAATAGCCGGAAGGGGCGCGGGTACCCCCTCCCATGTTCACGCCGCGGCAGTGCAGCCTCTTCCTGGTCGCCGGGATCACCCTCGCGGCGATCCTGCTCGGTCAGGGGGCGTACGGCCCTGGCCTGTACGTCCTGACGTTCGCCGTGGCGCTGGTGGGCTTCTACGCCTCCGTGCAACTCTGGCGGACGCGCTCGTTCTCGGGCTCCCTCTACTTCGCCTGGGGCTGGGGCGTGTGCGTGCTCGAGGTGATCGCCGACGCCGCCGCCGAACCGATGGTCTGGGCCGTAGCCGTGGGCGTCGTCGTCCTCGGTCTCCTCCT
>OCVR010003544.1_pt1 | contig 10971 bp, 10 predicted proteins | sample 1539091 | NCBI WGS metagenome assembly OCVR01 (sample SAMEA3355530, study PRJEB22509) | marine metagenome | biome: marine; feature: coastal ocean; material: water | place: USA | collected 2010-08-07 | depth 16 m | reverse complement strand
TCGGCAGAGCTCTATCCTTGGTTACCTGGTTGCAGGAACCTTACTCGGCCCCAACGCATTGCAAGTCGTTTCCAGCGCCGACGCAGTCTCGATATTAGCCGAACTGGGTGTGGCGCTTTTACTGTTTACGATAGGACTCGAGTTCTCCTGGAATAGATTAAAAAGTCTTGGCAGTGCAGCGCTTGGCGGGGGTGCGATTCAAGTGGTGGTCACTATTGCACTGAGTGCCTTGATTTCGGCCAGTTTCGGATATTCCTGGAGGACGTCCATCGCTATTGGCGCCATCGTGACCTTAAGCAGTACCGCCTGCGTACTGCGTCTATTAGTAGCGCGCGCAGAAATCGAAAGTTCGCATGGACGCCACGCATTAGGAGTTCTGCTGATGCAGGATATCGCGCTCGTGCCCTTAGTGTTGGTGGTCACCTCTCTCAACGGAGAAGGCACCATGGCGCAAGTCGGCGCAGACGTCTTCCAAACCCTCGCTTGGGCGGCGGCACTGGTCATGGTGCTCTACATTCTCATGGGCAAGATCATGCCACGGGTGCTGAAGTTTGAATCCCTGCTGCACAACCGAGATTTGCCCATCCTGCTGGCAACGGTTACCGGTTTAGGCTCCGCTTATGCCGCTCATTTCCTTGGATTGTCGCCAGCCTTGGGAGCCTTCGTTGCCGGTATGTTACTTGCCAGCTCACCCTTCGCTACGCAGATTCGTGGCGACATCGTTTCGCTGCGCACCTTGCTGGTAACCCTGTTTTTCAGTTCCATCGGCATGCTTGGCGACCCCGTTTGGTTTATTAGCAATATTGCTCCGGTACTCACTCTGGTCTTAGCCATCGTCGTTGGCAAAGCCGTCATTGTTTGGGCAGTCCTTTATCGCTTCGGACTTACGCATAGCAACGCGCTAGCCACCGGAATTTGCCTTGGACAAGTCGGAGAGTTCTCCTTCGTATTAGTGGAAGTCGGTCGCGGCACGCTTATCGACGATTCTCTTTTTGCTTTACTCATATCGGCAACCATCACCACCTTATTTATGACGCCATATTTGGTGGCGTGGGCGCCGCAACTCTCGCGGACAACGGTATCCTTTCTAAATCGGATTGGCCTGATTTCCCTAAAGAGAAACACGATGGCAACCATTCAGTCTTCAACAAGTCCTGAATACGTCATCATTGGTTTCGGTCCAGCCGGAAACGCTGTGGGGCAAACGCTACATCGAATCTCCGACCGAGTCGCAGTCATTGATCTCAACCCAGGGTTGATTGATGAAGTGCAACAGCTTGGTCTGGTAGGGCACATCGGAGACGCCATGCGCGCCGACGTGCTTGAGCATGCCGGAGTCTTATCCGCATCGGGGGTAGTGGTCACCGTGCCTGACCCGGTTGCCGCTCAAGCCATCATCGCGCTCATCCGCTCGATAGCTCCAGAGGTGCACATCATTGTGCGCGCACGCTATCACCGTTACTTGGATGCCTTGCAGGAAGGCGGGGCATCGGAAGTGGTGGACGAAGAGCTTTTGGTGGGCATGCGTTTGGCTGCTCAGCTGCGGCGTTATCACGGTAGTTGAACCCCAGCGTACCTTTACACCTGCTATTATGCCCCCATGTCCACAATCGCTCTAATTACCTTACTGCTCTACGCGCAAGACACACCCAGCACGCGCAGCACTCAAAACGTTACCCAAGAAATGGTAGACGCCTTGTCTTTAAAGTCCTACAAGGCGACACTTAAGCAGCTCACCACTTTCGGTGATCGCCGTCAAGGCACCGCGCGTAACCGTGCGGCATTAGATTGGATTGAAAAAGAATTCAGCAGCTACGGCTACACTAATTCCCAGCGCCTAAATTACCAATTCCCAGAAGCGACACACACCCCGCGTTCCGAATCGCAACGTTTGCGTCCGCGCGGACCAGAAGGAGCGGTTGGCGGTGGACGGCGGCGAGGATTAGTTGCTCCAACCGGAGTCAATCGTGATCCCAAAGCGCAGAAGAATACGAAGTTGCGTAAACTAAATATGCAGCCGGTCATCGACGATCAGCGTCAACAAATTTACTGCACTAAAATCGGCAGCAGTCGTCCACAAGAAATGTATATCATCGCCGCCCACATGGACGGCATCGGTTACGGCGAAGCATGTAACGACGACGGTTCCGGTACCGCGATAGTCTTAGAGCTAGCGCGTATTTTTGCGGATCCACGTGTGCAAACAGAATGTTCGGTGCGCTTTGTATTGTTCAACAATGAAGAATCAGGATTGAACGGTAGTTACGCTTATGTTGATCAGCGCCATGCTTTGCAGGGCATCGAAAGTCCTGTAAATTCGGGTCTTTACCCAGAGCCGAAATGGTTAGGTATGATTCAGCACGACATGATGTTGTTTGATCATGGCATGCCGTTGGCGGATGGTACTTTGCCGAAGGAGCAGCGCCCCGAGGCGGATGTGAATGTCGAGTATCAATGGCAATCGGATCAGTGGCAAGACTCGCATAAATTAGCGATGGCTTTTCAACGGGCGAATGAACGTTACGCTACCGATTATCCGGTAACTGTTGGGGCGCATATGACCAACACCGACTCCGTACCGTTTATGGATAAGGTGGCGTGCATTAGTTTGCGCGAAAATGAGCGCGGGACCCAGGTCGGCAACGGCTGGAATCCGCATTGGCATCAGGTTAGCGATATGTTTAGCAGTTACAGTGATGATGATTTCCGCTTGGGACTGAATGCGGCGCAGACCACGCTGGCGGCAGTAGCCAAGTTGTCGGGCGCGCGGTGGGTCGAATAAACGTTATAATGAGCTGCTGTCGGGAGTGGATCATGACTGGTGTTGTGCTCGGTCTTCAAAGCCGATGGAGTGTTGGACGCCAATGCTCGGTGGGTTCGATTCCCATGCACTCCCGCCATTTTTTTAGAGATTCTCCATAATGAACGCATTCCGCATCATCGCTTTTCTTGAAGGCGTGTCGTACCTCTTACTACTCGGCGTCGCAGTGCCAGTTAAGTACCTGATGTCAGACCCGAGCTACGTAAAAATGCTTGGCATGCCACACGGAATTTTATTCGTCGCCTACGTCGTGATGGCGCTAATGTTTACGCGGCAGCAAGAGTGGACTACCCGTCAACTCGGTATGGTGTTGTTGTGCTCCATTCTTCCTTTCGGCACTTTTTATGCTGATAAAAAATATCTGCGATGAGTTTCGACCTTAGTAGTTTCTTTACCGCAGGGCATCGCCCGAAAGATGAGCTGTGTATCGGCATTGAAAGCGAGCGTTTTTGCGTTACCGCTGATCAAGCGGTGGTGCAATATTCAGACTCGAATGGTATTGCAGAAATAGTTGAGCAGTTACGAGTGATTAGCGGCTGGAAGGCCAAATACGAAAAAGGCAATGTGATGTCGCTACATGCCGCTGATGGTCGTGCGATAACTCTTGAGCCGGGTGGGCAAATTGAATTCGGTACTACTCCGCAAATCAAATTGGTCGACCTAGAATCTGAAATAAATCATTATCGCGAGATGCTTGAGCAAGTCATCGCCAGCACCGGTCATCAATTCCTGTGCGTCGGAGTGCATCCAAGTGCCGAGCCGGAACAAATCGAGAGGCTGCCGAAGTCGCGTTACGATATTCTCGAACCGCATTTGCAACAGGCGGATGAACTTGGCATCCATATGATGAAAACCACGGCGGGGGTGCAAATTAATTTTGACCACAGCGACGCCGAAGATGCCATGCTCAAACTACGCACGGTGTTTGCGCTGTCGCCAGTTATTCAGGCGATGTTCGCTAATTCACCGAAGCATGGTTTTAAATCATGGCGCGGTCACGTCTGGACGCGCACCGATAACGCGCGTTGCGGTATTGTGGAATCCTTGGTCGCACCGAATTCTACCTTGCAGGATTACATTGAGTATATGCTAGATGTGCCCATGCTCTTCATTGATCGCGACGGGGTTTCTATCGATATGCGCGGTAAGTCGTTTCGTGATTATTATGCTTCAGGCGACGCTACTGCCGACGACTGGAGTTTGCATTTATCCACTCCATTTCCCGAGGTGCGTTTCCGTCCGCAAATTGAATTGCGTTGCGCAGATGCGGTCAGCGATGAGAAATCCGTGGCCTTGGCCGCATTGGTTAAAACGGTGTTTTATGACCCTTCGAATCTGCAGGACGCTTATGAATTAACAGCGGACTGGACATACGCTCAACGCATGGCGACTTTGCATAACGCGCATAAAGATGGCCTAGACGGTTTGACACCAAACGGGAAGCCATTGCGTGATTATGCGGAACGGCTTTTAGGCATCGCCTCGTCGAAGGCTACTGCGGATCAGCTACGGTTTCTTCAGCCGCTTTTATAGCCGGCGTGGCTATTGCATCTATATGATATTTATCATATAGTGGGTCTATGCCCACTGAATCTCTCAGCAAACGTCAAGCCGATGCATTACACATCATCAGGCAGGCGATTCGGCGCGACAGCATGCCGCCGACGCGAGCCGAACTAGGCGAGGCGATGGGTGTCAGCGCGCAAACCGCACATTTCCACCTATTGGCATTACAGCGCAAAGGGTATATTCGCATGGGCGATGGCGCACGTAATATTTTCGAAGTGGCTGATGCAAGCTTAGCTCTAATCGGGCAGGTGGCGGCTGGTGGGCCGACTCTGGCTATCGAAGACTACATAGAGATGTTGCCTGTGCCGTCTACGGTTGATGCTGACTTTGCGCTGCGAGTGAGCGGCGATTCCATGATAGAAACGGGCGTGCTTGATCGAGATATCGTCTATATCCAGCAAGTAGCTACTGCTAATTCAGGCGACATAGTTGTCGCGTTGATTGGCGAAGGCGAGCAATGCGAAGCGACGCTTAAGTATTTCTTGCTAGAGAATGGGCGTATTATTCTGCGTCCGGCCAACTCTAATTATTCCGATATTGTCGTAAATGAGGGCGACAATTTTTCTTTAGTCGGTAAAGTGGTTGGTTTACACCGTGTCTTTTAGGCATAATATTATCTGATGCAACCTAGCTGCCTAACTGAACTAGCCGCCGACGGTTTGCCCGAGCTTTTGACTCCGGCAACGGGGTTGTTGTATTTTAAGTTGTCAGGCGATCAAATCGATAGCGATGGCGAGTTTGTCTGCGGCGATATTCTGTCAGTTGATCCAAGCCTCGATGCCGAACCAGGCGACACTGTCGTATGGTGGACTGGTGTCGAACGCACCATGGCCTTGGCGCGTATCGACGATAACATGAGTTTTCATGGCATCGCTGGTTTTGCTCCGCCGGTTACCGAACAGCCAGCTAAAATTCGCGGTGTACTTTCAGGACGTTTCCACCCTTTAAGTTAACGTCTTTGAAAAAACGTTCGGTTCTGCATGTCGATCTCGATGCTTTTTTTGTGTCGGTCGAGCGCGTGCTTGATCCTAGTTTATGCGGCAAGCCAGTCGTGGTTGGTGGTTCGTCACAGCAACGCGGAGTAGTGGCGGCGGCTTCTTATGAGGCGCGACAACATGGCGTACACTCGGCGATGGCAATGGCGCAGGCGATGCGCTTATGTCCTGATTTGACGCGGGTGAGTGGTACTCACAAGATGTATTCACGGGCGTCGCGCGCGGTGTTTCGTTTGCTTAATGGTTACACACCTATTATTGAAAAAGTTTCGATTGACGAGGCTTATCTCGATTTGACAGGCACGCATCACTTGTTTGGTGATGCGCTCGATGCCGCTAATGAAATGCAGCGACGGGTTAAAGAAGAATTGCGCTTAGATTTAAGCATTGGCGTCTCGGGGAATCGCTTGGTTAGCAAGGTTGCGTCTGCGCATGCCAAGCCTTTTGGCTTGTGCGATGTGGTGCGTGGTGGAGAGGCACGTTTCTTCGCTCCGCTTGCGGTGAAGAAGTTACCAGGCATCGGTCCCGTGACCGCGAATAAACTTCGTTCCCTGAATATTGATTGTTTAGGTACGTTGGCAGATGCGGAAAAACGATTTGTTGAAGATACGTTTGGCAGCCATGGCGCCGCTATGCAACGGCGCGCACGTGGCGAATGCAGCGTCGAAGTGTGTCCACCAGGGGAACGTTCAGCACCAAAGTCTATTGGCCATGAGCAAACCTTCGCTAACGACATCGATGACATGAAACTGTTGCGCGGGCATATACAGTTGTTGCTTGAGCATGCTTGCTCGCGAATGCGTTCCAAAACATTGGCAGCCAAAACGCTTAGTCTAAAAGTACGCTTCGCGGATTTTACTACGCATACTAGCGACGTCAGTTTGTCGCAACATAGTGATAACGAGCAACGATGGTTGCCGCAAGCCGTGGCGTTGCTCGAAAAGAGGTTAAAGCATCGCAGTTCGGTAAGATTGCTAGGGGTGCGTTTTACTAATTTCTCATCGAACTATTACCAGTCGAGTTTGTTTAACATAGAGAACGAAGAGCAACGCGCGCGAACTGCGATTGCCGACGAACTGCGCGAGAAATATGCCGGCAGCAGTTTTAAGTCAGGGGCCAGTTTGTGGGTATCCGACTAAAAGGTGCTACGCCTTGTATTCACGGCAAGAATTAAGTGTAATAGTGTCATGCACATCATCGTCGCCGAAATGAAAGCTCTGCCAGGTAAAGTCGAGCAAGTTACCGCAGTACTTGAAACTATGCTCGCGCCATCACGCGCCGAGCCGGGGTGTATCAGTTACCGCTTTTTCTGCAGCCACGAAGATAGCGAGCGCATCATGTTTTACGAGCAATGGCAGGATATGGCTGCAATCGAGTTTCACTTTGCCACAGAGCATTTTGAGGCGCTGGGTGGTCAGCTCGATGGCTTACTTGATGGTGAGCCGAAGATGGATATCTTTGAGGCTAGCGCTGTATCAGTGCCTTAACAATCGACATGCGCGTGGCGCGTATTGCTGGAATCAAACTAAACAGCAATGTGATGCCATAAGTAATTGCGACCAACAGCCAAACCTGCGGCCAATCAACAGCTACAGGTATGTGGTCAAATTTATAAACTTCAGGTAAGAAAATAGGTTTGCCTCCGCCGATCAGCAACTCCACGGCATGTAAGTTAGCATTGAGCAGCATGCCGATAATTAAGCCAAGCACTACGCCGAAAGTAGTTATTACACAGCTAAGCGCCAAAAAGAAACCGCGAATACTGGAGGGTGAGGCACCAACAGCACCCATGATTCCAATGTCCTTGCGCTTGTCGCTAATGAGCAATAACAAGGTTGCAATAAGTTGATAAGCGGCGACTAATACGATGAAGCTGAACACAATTGCCAAAGTACCTTTCTGGTCTTCAGCGGCACGCAGTAGAGTTCCACCGACTTCGCGCCAAGTCTTGATGCGCGAGGGGCGTTGGATGTCGAAAGGCTCGGCTTGCAAGCGTGTGACGAGTTGTTGCTGCACACTGTCAATGTCGGTGTTGTTTGCGACATTTATTTTAAAGTTGGTGAAGTTGCTGTTAAGAGCGATTAGTTGCGCGAGTTGGGTGCGGTTGACGAGTACGCGGTCGATGTCCTGATCGAAACGACCCGTTGAGGTAGTGGCGGTTAACTGGAAACTGTGGCGCACCGGCTGGGCATGCTTACCATTTGGGCGCTGACTAATGACTTCGGCGATGTCGCCAATTTTTAACCCCAGTTCATCGGCTAGAGTTTTACCAATCACCATCGGCGTAAGGTCCTTAGTCGTTGCTGGTGGAATACTCTCGTCGGTGCCGACCAATAACACTCCTGATAAATCAGCGGAACGTGAATTGCTTACCGAGCGACTTCCGCGGCGGCCAATAAGTCCGAACCAGTGGAGTTGTGGCTGAGTACTAACAATTTCCGGGATATCCGCAAACAAAGCGTCAAAGTCTTGCTCAGTCGCCTGGTTCATTAAAGATGTTTCTACAACTAAATCGCCAGAAACGCGCTTAATGTTTGATTCGAGTTCACCGACGAAACCGTTGAACACTGAGATGACCGTGAACAGAACTCCGATGCCTAATGCAATGCCCAACGAACCTAATGGCAAAATTAAGTTACTGCGGAAATACGCAAGGGCAAGGCTGAAAAAATGCACTAGTCGGTAATGATTCCGTCGCTGACATGAATGGTGCGGTCACATTTCGCAGCGACCGCAGAATCGTGAGTAGCCAGCAAAACCGATGTGTTGCGTTTGCGTGCCATCTCTAATAGTAAATTCAAAATGCGCTCTCCGGCTGCTGAATCTAAATTACCAGTAGGTTCGTCAGCTAGAATCAATGGCGGTGACGAGATGAGTGCGCGGGCAATCGCAACACGTTGTTGCTCACCACCAGATAGCTGATTAGGGCGATGGCCTATGCGTTCACCGAGGCCTACTTCTTCAAGTAGCTGACGGGCGGCATGGTACTCGGCTTGGCGTTGCGAAAACCACGACATTCCGCATGCCACACGGCGCGGTAGCAACACATTTTCGAGAGCGGTTAATTCGTGAATGAGATGAAACTGCTGAAACACAAAGCCCAGTTTCTCGGCGCGCATCATCGCGGACTTCTTGGCGCTTAACTGCGAGACTTCTTCGCCGTTAAACTTGATGCTGCCAGAGTCGCAGTTATCCATTAAGCCTAAAATCTGCAGTAAAGTAGATTTGCCAGAACCCGAAGATCCCATGATGGCACATACTTCAGCTTGCTGTAATTCAAAATCTAAACCTTTAAGAACATGAAGTTCGCCACGTCCTACTTTATAGGACTTTGTGATGGAGCTTGCTTGGAGTAAAGTCATGAGATGATTAATTGTGACGTAGGGCGTTGACTGGCGAAAGCAGCGCGGCGCGAATAGCTGGAATGGCAGTTAAGATAAGGCACATCATGAAACTGATCAAAAGTAAAGTGGAGACTTGGCCGTTAATCCATTGTGCCGGAATACCTTCTACGATGTACAGCTCAGGTGAAAACAATTGAATGCCGAGCTGGTCGCGTAAGAAATCGACTATCTCTAATCGATAGACATAAAAAGCGCGTGCGCCGGACCACCCTAGGCCGCACCCAATAACTGAAGCGACCGACCCGGTGATGAGTAGTAAATTAGCGCGACTTGCATGGCTGTAACCCAGTGCCGATAGAACTCCTAGATCACGAGTTTTTTCACGTACCAAGGCTGAAAGACTGGCGAACAAACCGAAGGTAGAGACGAGCACCACAAACATTAGAATGATAGCTACCATCCGTCGCTCGTTATCAATAGCTGCCAAAATCGTTGCCGAACGCTGTTGCCAAGTTTCTAGGCTAAAGCCATGGTCTTCAGCTACGTCGATATTCGCTTTGCCCAAGCTTGCAATGATCTGTTCTTTGACGGCAGCCATGTCGGCGCCATTTTTTACATCTATAAGCAGCTCGGTAAACTCAGGAGCATTGCTGCCCAACAAGTTGTACCGCAAACCATTAATGCCGGTACGTTGCATAAACACCACGTCCATAGCATTGCGGAAATTGCGTGCTTTATAAGTTGCCGCAATGTTCGCTGTTGAATTATGCGGAATTAACTCTTCACCAGCGGCAGGTAACATTGCTGGTAAAGCGCCGAGTTCGAGTTGTGCTTGTGGCTTGCCGCTGGCGTCAATAATTGCCGGGGGTAAAGTTCCGAAGAATGCGTCACTCACAACAATACCAGGACGGGCGAACACACCATCTGTGTCGAAACAATGCGCAGCGTCGGCAGTCTTCATCACTTGCGCATCTTCTAGCAATAAGTCGAAGTCACTGACTTGACGCTCAAGGTCATAGTCAATGCCTATAACTTGAATACCATTGTGATTAGCCGTTTGTGAGTTGGAGTAATCGGTGTAATAACCCGGAGTCGAGAACATGGCATAAGCCACCAAGCGTGGGGCAACGGCATTCACTTCAACAACATCAAGAATGGCGCGCTGATAATCAGCAAAAGGCTGCGCTTCGTCACTAACAATAGGTCGCAGGTGTAAATCCGCTTGAGTGGACATAATCGCTTGCCGGTTCAAATCAATCAGCCCGTTCATTACCGACAACACCACCAGCAGCGCGGCAATACCTACGGCAATACCCACAATCGCAAGCAGTTGCACCGGGCGGCGCAGAATGTAGGCGAGGGCGAGTCTTAACACTCTAGTAGTTTAATCCTCTGAACTACCCTGTAGGCCGTCTTCGGCACGCAACTGTGGGAACAGCAGCACATCGCGGATAGTGTCTTGGCCAAGCAAAACCATCATCAAGCGGTCTACTCCGATGCCGCATCCGCCAGCAGGAGGCATTCCGTAAGCCAAAGCGCGCACATAGTCGTAATCAACAGCATTCGGTGATTCTGGATCGGCGTCGGCAACTTGCTCTTCGAATTTCTGCAATTGCAACTGCGGGTCATTCAACTCACTAAAGGCATTGGCGAGTTCCATGCCGCCTAGGAAGAATTCGAAGCGTCCGGCCCAAATAGGGTCTTCTGCCAGTGGCTTAGCTAATGGACAAATCGCAGAAGGGTAATCGTAAACGAAAACCGGGCCTGTTAATTTGTGCTCGACGCATTCTTCGAATAAATCGTTTACGGCCTTCCACCAAGCGTAGCCATCACCTTCAGGGATGTCGTGCTTGATCTCAAGCAACTTAGCTGTAACGGCATCGCGGTCGGTTGCGTCAAAACCTAGATGTTCTTTGAAAGCATCGGCGTAACGGATACGTGCAAATGGTGCAGACAAACTATAGTCGTCACCGCGGAAGGTGACGGTTTCGCCACAATCGGCAGCAGCAGCAGCAGCTAGAACTAACTCTTCGGTAAGAGTCATCATGCCACGGTAGTCGGTGTATGCTTGATAGAATTCGAGCATGGTGAATTCGGGGTTATGTCGCGGTGACAAACCTTCATTGCGAAACACTCGCGCAAACTCAAAGACGCGCTCGAGCCCACCTACAACCAAAAGCTTAAGATAAAGCTCTGGTGCGATGTGCATGTACAGTTTCATATCAAGCGCATTGTGAACAGT
>OCVR010003540.1_pt1 | contig 10979 bp, 8 predicted proteins | sample 1539091 | NCBI WGS metagenome assembly OCVR01 (sample SAMEA3355530, study PRJEB22509) | marine metagenome | biome: marine; feature: coastal ocean; material: water | place: USA | collected 2010-08-07 | depth 16 m | reverse complement strand
CCATTGAGTAAATTTCTGATTTTCTTCAAATTTTATCTCCATTGCTCTTAAATTTTCATTTTATTCTATTTACCTAGTATTCGGATCGAAACACCCTTGAGCATTATCTAAATTAAATAGCCGAATCTAAAACATTGATTATTATACGTTTTAAATTCGGCTTCGTCGGAATGACAGGATTTGAACCTGCGACCACTCGCCCCCCAGGCGAGTACTCTACCGGGCTGAGCTACATTCCGATTTCTGCTGCTGTAAATATATGATTAAGTACAAGATCAAGTGTTAAGATGAGGGACAAAGCAAGTAAGTTTCTGATCTTGTGGCTAGACTAGATGTTGGGTATGCTATAATCATAGGACATAAGATAACTAAGGACTATAATTGAGTGTTTGGATTTAATTTGGCGATTATGCAATAAAAGTTATCAAGGTCTAGTAATATTAAGTGAAAATGTCATTGTATTAAACGTTTTCATTGATTATAGTCAGATGTACTTAATTACAGATTTAGCAAAAAGTAAAGCTGTTCAAATAAGTATTCATTAGTTCTGATGAAGAGTTATATCGTTTTGAGTTTGATTGATAAATTAATCATCGAAATGTATGCGTAAATACTGCGATTGAGAGAATGAAATGTCATATTGCGTACTGAAATTAAGATATTATGGAATCGATTAGCATCTTTGATATATTCAAGATAGGAGTGGGGCCTTCGAGTTCTCACACATTAGGGCCATGGAAAGCATCTCAAGATTTTTCTGGTAAATTAAATGGTCTTGATTTTGACAAAATACAAATACACTTATATGGTTCACTTTCTAAGACAGGGAAAGGTCATGCAACTGATATAGCAGTTATACTTGGATTAGCAGGATATGATCCTGTTACTATAGATCCCAATGAAATATCTGCAATAGAAAAGCAGGTAGAAGATCAAAGTATACTGAATGTGAATGGTCAAGAAATCATTTTCATGCCCAAGCAAGATGTTATATTTGAAAAAACTACACATATTAGGCATCCTAATACTTTAATATACAGAGCTTACTATCAAGGAGAATTAATTCTTAATGAATTGTATGCTTCTGTTGGTGGCGGGTTTATTGAGAGAGAGCTAGTGGAGATGAATAGTTGCAATAGTGGTATTCAATTGCCATATCCAATAAAATCGGGTGTAGATCTACAAAACCACTGCAAAAAAATTAAGGGTTCAATATCAGATGTTGTTATTTTGAATGAGATGTACTTTGGTGATGCGGATCTGATTCATCATAAGATAGATGATCTCAAATCTACCATGCTTGAGTCCGTATATCGTGGATGTACTACAGAAGGTATCTTACCTGGAGGACTTAATGTCAAACGAAGAGCGAGTGAACTTTGTAAAAAACTAACTAATGGTGCGGAGTACAATTCGTTAGAGGAGTGGATTGATGCTGTGAAAGCTTCACCAGTTGATTTTAATTCTATCAATAAGTGGGTAAGCTGTTTTGCCTTGGCAGTAAATGAAGAAAATGCATCTCTCAGTAAGGTAGTAACTTCTCCGACAAATGGTGCGGCTGGAGTAATACCTGCAGTATTGTTGTACTTTATTTTCTTTTGTGATTATGATGGCTTGGATACGACACGAAGATTTATGTTGACTGCAGGAGAAATAGGGTGTCTATTTAAAAAAGGAGCAACGATTTCCGCCGCTGTTGGAGGGTGTCAAGCAGAGATTGGAGTATCTTCAGCTATGGCTGCCGCAGGTTTAACAGAGGTGCTTGGTGGTTGTCCAGAGCAAGCTATGATGGCTGCGGAAATTGCAATGGAACATCACTTAGGTCTTACTTGTGATCCTATTGGCGGTCTTGTACAAATACCTTGTATCGAGCGCAACGCCATGGGAGCGATGAAAGCTATAACTGCAGCAAATTTGGCATTATCTAGTGATCCTTCAGCAGCTATAGTACACTTAGATACTGTGATCAAAACCATGTGGGATACCGCCCAAGATATGAATGGTAAATACAAAGAAACGTCTGAAGGTGGACTCGCTTTTAATCTTCCTTTGATTATGGCTAATTGTTAAATATTTCTAATGTTAGAATAACTAATATAAAATGCCAATTAGCAACTATTTGTGTATTTAGTACTATTGCTTACGGGCATTTATTTAATTAGATCATCAACTATTAGAGTTTAAACATTTTTATACTTTTTATTGAATTACCTGTGTTCATATTGATAATGTAAACTCCAGGATTTAACCCTTCTAAATCTACTTTGATAGCATGTTCACCAGTACTCAGATTGGCAATATTCTGTGAAGTGATTATTTTACCCGTAAGATCAGTAATGTTTAATTTGATATCTGAGCCTTCGAGTAAGTGGGTATGTAATACTCCAGATTCTGCACGCACAGGATTAGGTGAAAATGAAGTATCGCCAATAATAGAATATTCATTGGTAGATAATGGATCTATACCCGTTAGAGAAAGGAAGAAGTCTCCAGGGGTATCAGAAGTTAATCTTGTAGATATTCTTAAGATATAGTCAGTTGGTTGACTAGGAAAAAATCTCAATGTGTCAAAAAGCAAATCGCCATCATCTGTAGATGTTAATACGTAACAAGATGATTCTAAAGATAAGGTATCAGCTATAGTACTGCAGTCAGTCATAACATCTACAAAATACGAAGCTCCGACAGTAATGTTGAGTAGATTAACAAGTATTTCATTGTATCCGTCTGAGCTGAAGGAATAAAAAACATCTCCAAATTCTCCACCACTAGTATTACCTAGGCAAGAAGGAAAAGGAAAGTTACTAGCATCAAATTTGGAATCTATAGTTGTTCCTGTTATCACATTTTCATTACCCACGGTACCTAGTTGAAGATCTATGGCATCAGCGCAAAGGTCATTATCAGGTGGTGTTGGAGGGTTTTCATTCTCTAAGTCAAATGTACCTGGACCTGAATCATCAGTGTTGAATCCACCTAAACGAAGTAAGTAAGTTTTACCTTCTTCTACATCAAAAAAGAGACGGCTACTATAATTAGAACAATTTGAGCCATCATCATTACATGCATACAGATCCGCAGGTGTTACATCACAGGACATTAGGTCAGGTCCATAAACGACTAAGCGAGAATCAAATGTAATAGAGTTACAAGTACTCCATACCACAGAACCTGTAAAATCTGGTGTGTAAGTATACCAAATGTCACTATTGGCGGTCACTGAACCAAATCCAAAACATGCTGCATTGTTTGGATGGTCAGGACCGTCTGTGAGTGCGCCTGTTGTATTAAACTGCTGACCTATGCCTAGTGATACCTCCGTGGCATTAGCGCAATTATCATTGACAATACCGTTGGAAAATTGACTTATAGTAAAAGTTCCACTACCTTCTTCACCAGGAGAGACCATTCCATATCCACCTAATCGGAGCAAATAATTTTCACCCATAGTAACTGAAAATATCAAAGAAGATGTACTTAACGTACAGTTAGTACCATCTTCGTTGCAATCGAGGAGATCTTCATCTAACAATGGACAAGTTGCTCCAGAATTATACACGGCGATCTTAGTGTCAAAATCAGCCGTACTACAAAGTGACCATTCCGCATCGCCCGTGAAGGTAGCAGTATAGAGATACCATATATCATTGTAAATAGAATCTTGCCCTTCCTCTGAATTACTTGGACATGGTGAATCGATGTGATAAGGTCCATCAGTTGTGGCGTTAATATTAGAAAATTCATAATCGACTACCTCTCCAATAGAGATAGCATCTGCACAATTATCATTTAGTAATTGGCCGTTTACAGCTATGTTGAATAAAGATAATAGTGTTAGAATTGTGTATATTTTTTTCATAGTATTTGCTTTAGGATCAATATAAATATACCTATTACAGATTAATTCAGCAACATTTAGGCTTTTATCCGTCGAAACAACTTTTTGGATGAATTGTAAAATTAAGTAAGAAGTGGTTTTTTGATGGGTTTATGTTTTGTTATTTGGCAGAAAATGTGGCAAAAAGCAGATTAAGTCTATTGCTTATCTCTTGGATAGTTTTATGTATTCACCAAAGGTGTCATACTCGACGAACATTAGGTATATACCTTTTTCAAAGGCGTCGATATTCAATACGTAACTTGGAGCGTTTACTTTCTCAATCTTATAAACTTCTTTGCCCTGTGCATCAAAGATTCTCAGAGAATTGATGTTAATATTGTCACTGTCGATAGTAACAATATTATTCGTAGGGTTTGGAAATACAGTTGCGTGCTTTTCGCTAGGTAAGTCGTAGTTGGATAGTGCACAACTTGGACAATTATCACCTCCACAATCTATGCCTTCTTCGTTTCCATTCTGAATAAAATCATTGCAAGACCAACCTTCTCTAATGATAGTAGCTTCTTTCTCTAATTTTAATCTAATTTCTTCTTGGTCGGTACTAAGACCAGTAAGTAATAGGTCATTAAATTCTAAAGAGTCATTTTCAAGGTCGTAGAACTCTTGGCTTTGGTCCACATTAACTATGAGCTTGTATTGCTGCTCTCTTATGATGTGACCGCCTTCACCTTGAGACAGAAAGTCAATATAATTGTACTTACGTTGTGGTCCTTCTTCACCCTGAAGTAGATGATGAAATCCGAGGCTATTATTGATGCCGCCAGGAAGTTTTGTACCTACGGCTTGAAGAATAGTAGCATGCAAATCGGATACATTGATTAAAGCGTCTTCTCGCTCCCCTGATCTGCTCACTCCTGCACCAGAGATTATTAAAGGAACACGTACACCGCCTTCGTATAAAGTACTCTTACCATGACCATTAGGGTAGTCTTGAGTGACATTTTCTGGCGTACCGTTGTCACCAACAAATATAATCAGCGTGTTTTCTTCTACTTCATCCGGTATACTGTTCAGCAATCTATTTAGAGAGTAGTCGATAGATTCAATCATTGCCAAATACTTACGAGTAGCGTTACCTGTATTTGCGATAGAATACATTTCTTCTGGAGGTGTATGGAATGGAGAATGAGGTGCGGCATGTGCCCACCATAAAAACCAAGGTTGATCTTGATCTGCCCTCCAATCTATCGCTCTATCGGTAAGGACAGTGGTAACATAATCATTGCAAAGGGTTGTTTCGCCATTTTCTGTTTTTTGCCAAGCGTAATAATCTTCTACAGATGCACCTAACAGACCTACGTAATAGTCAGCGCCATGCTGATGAGGATGGTCTGGGTCACTGGGGTTAGAGATGTGCCATTTACCTACCACAGCATCAACATAAGTATTGTCGGTGCTGTCTTCGATGTTATGAAATATCGATCGATGCTCAAGATCTAAATTTCCAGGAGTTCCAGTGACTCCATTTTTGACTGGATGCTTTCCACTCATTATAGTTGCTCGTGTTGGCGTGCACTTGGGTGCCGCCCATACATTTTCAAATGTGAGACCTACTGCTCTCAGGCTGTCTAATGTGGGTGTAGTTGGCAATTGTCCTGTGTGATACCCTGGAGTGCGATCAACGCCAAGATCATCAGCTATAATTAGTAGGATATTGGGTAGTGTAGGATTAGTTTGAGAAGAAACTACAGTAAGAAGTATGATTGTAATCAGAAGAGTAAGAATCGATTTCATATGTACTGGCTTTTCGATGACTTATATATAAGAAGCAATAAATTTAATATAGTTTAGTTATTCAGTTATGCTATTAGAGTTGGTAATATGAAAACATCCAAAAAAAAAGCCAGTCCAACTTTCGTTGAACTGACTTAATTTAGCTTAAGGAAGCTATATTCTTATGATGATATGTATTCTACATCATGCCTGGCATTCCACCTCCACCGGGGTGAGCGTGTCCATGTCCACCACCTTCTTCTGGCTTATCGTTTATCACACATTCTGTAGTCAATACCATACCTGCTATAGACGCTGCATTGATTACTGCTACTCTTGTCACTTTTGTAGGATCGATAACACCGTCTTTCTTGAGATCTGTGAATTGGTCTGTACGAGCATTGTAACCCCTAGAACCTTTAGATTTTATAGTCTCTTGTAAGATTACGGATCCATCTACACCAGCATTTTCAGCGATGATACGAAGAGGAGCTTCTAATGCTTTCTTCACGATCTGAACACCCATAGCTTCGTCCTCGTTTACAGTCACTACTTTATCCATTACAGCGATTGCTCTTACTAGTGCAACACCTCCGCCTGGTACAATACCTTCTTCCATAGCAGCCTTAGTTGCGTGTAGTGCATCATCTACTCTATCTTTCTTCTCCTTCATCTCTACTTCGGTAGCAGCTCCTACGTATAATACAGCTACACCACCAGCAAGCTTTGCTAGTCTCTCTTGTAACTTCTCTTTATCATAGTCAGATGTAGTAGTTTCGATTTGAGATTTGATTTGGCTGATTCTGTTTTTGATTTGAGCTTTCTTGCCTCCACCATTTACGATAGTTGTGTTGTCTTTATCTACAGTAATCTTATCAGCAGATCCTAATAGATCTAATTCTACGCTGTCGAGTTTGTAACCTTTCTCTTCAGAGATAACAGTACCACCAGTAAGGATAGCGATATCCTCTAGCATTGCTTTTCTTCTATCACCAAATCCTGGAGCTTTGACAGCTACAACCTTGAGTCCAGCTCTTAGTCTGTTTACTACTAAAACTCCTAATGCTTGTGACTCGATATCTTCAGCAATAATAAGAAGCGGTCTTCCTGCTTGAGAAGCTTTCTCTAGAATTGGTACTATTTCAGCTACGTTAGATATTTTCTTGTCATGAATAAGGATAAGTGGGTTGTCATACTCAGTCTTCATCCCTTCACTATCTGTTATGAAGTATGGAGATAAATATCCTCTGTCAAACTGCATTCCTAGTACTTCTTCTACATAAGTGTCAGTACCTTTTGCTTCTTCTACAGTGATAACACCATCTTTGCTTACACGCTCCATAGCATCAGCGATAAGAGATCCGATTTCTTCATCATTGTTTGCAGATATTGCACCTACTTGTTGAACTTTTTTGAAGTCATTTCCTACTTTCTCAGATTGCTTCTTAAGGCTTGCTATTACGGCTTCTGTAGCCTTATCGATACCTCTCTTAAGATCCATTGGATTAGCGCCTGCTGCTACATACTTCATACCTGCAGATACTAATGATTGAGCTAGTACAGTGGCAGTCGTAGTACCGTCTCCTGCAAGGTCTGCAGTTTTAGAAGCTACTTCTTTTACCATCTGGGCACCCATGTTTTCTACGGGATCTTCTAGTTCTATTTCTTTAGCTACTGATACTCCATCTTTAGTGATTACTGGAGCTCCAAAGCTTTTTTGGACTACTACATTACGACCTTTAGGTCCTAATGTTACTTTTACTGCATCAGCAAGCTGATCTATACCAGACTTGAGCTTGGCTCTTGCATCTGAACTGAAGCTAATTTGTTTAGCCATAATTGTACGTTATTTTATTGTTTCAAAAAATAGATAATGTAACCAATTAAATTGGTTTGGATTGTCATTATAGTATTACGAGAATATCGTCTTCTCTCATGATTAGGTATTCTTTGCCGTCGTATTCAAGTTCTTGACCAGCATACTTTCCGTATAATACTTTGTCGCCCTTATTTACTGTCATAGCGACTCCTTCTTTACCTGGTCCCACTGCTATTACTTTACCTTGTGATGGTTTTTCTTTAGCAGTGTCAGGGATGATTATACCTCCTGCTGATTTATCTACCGCCTTAGCAGGTTGTACTACTACTCTGTCGTTAATTGGTTTCATACTTACCGATGATTGTGTTTGATTAATAATTGAATTAATTTTATCATACTATTCTATTGATTAGCAGATATAAATATATTAGTAACACATCTTGTGCCATGCCAGTATAAGTGACAATTTTGCATGAATGATGATTATCGCAAAGTTAATCTTGACTTTGTGTCCACGGCTGTGTGTCATAATGTCTGAATAGACCACTAATCCTTAATTTTTACTGGAGCCCATGTGTTTCGGAGTCCATATATTTTCTTGAGTTAAGAGATTAGTATTATACCTATTAATGAACGCAAGGTAATATCCTGTAAATTTTATCTCCGAAAATCATCTTTCCTCTCCAGCGACGTGTTTTCATTGTTAATATCCATGGCTGAAAAAAAAGGCCCATCGCGATGATAGGCCTTTATATTTCTTTGGACTAATATTACAATAAGCAATTGTATTATTATTGTCTAGATTGAATTACTTCTCCAGCTTCACCACCTCCCACCATTACGGCAGTAATAAGACAAAGGACAAATAAGGATATTGCTAGTCCCCAAGTAAGTTTTTCGATAAAGTCAGTTGACTTTGCTGCACCAAACATTTGGTTAGCTCCTGCACCTCCGAATGTACTATCTACTCCACCACCTTTAGGGTTTTGGATAAGTACTACTGCCATTAATATGATGCAGTTAAGAGCGATAATGATAGTTAATGCTGTAATCATTGTTATATATTCGTTTAAAGATTTTCAGATTTGGCTGCAAAGTAACCACTTTTTTCAGGATATTTCAAACTTAGCTTCAAATACATCTTACGCGCTTTTTTAATATGTCCCTGTTTAGCCAGTAAATCCGCCCATAATTCTGATATGATCTCCTCGTTAGTCTCTAATGAATAATCTGGTTTCGACTTTTTTTTCGCTTTAGTAGGTATCTTCTTAACTCTATTTTTCGATTTTTTCTCTTTCTTCTTAGCCTCTGATGATGGAGTTGATATGTCCTCTCTGCCATTATTAGATTTGCTTGAAGCTATCCACATATGATTGAAGCTGCCATCAGCTTTGTTTTTGCTAAAATGTAGGAGCCACTGTGTATAGTTAGACATCTCGCCAAAATTATCCAAATCATGGTCGTAATGATTTGCTTCTTCTTCGCTAGGACTTACTGGAATATCATATTTGAGTAACTGGATCTTAGATTTCTTATTTTTTACTTTAAACTTCCTTTTCGATGCTTTTTCTTTTTTTTGCTTAGAATGGGCTATTTCTTGTTTTTCTCCCCAAAACACATCTAAGGCCTGACTTTCAATGGGTTCACTTTTCTCTCTTTTAGCTTTCTTTTTGGCCTTCTTAGCGACTTTTTTCTTCTTCTTATTCTTTACTTCAGACTTCTTAGCGGCCTTTTTCTTCTTTGTCTTATCTTTCTTTATTTTCTTCTTATCTTTTTTCTTTCTCTTAGATTTCTTTTTGTCTTCATCTCTGCCTGCAATAAATTCTTTATCTGTCTCCACTCGTATTACCTGGATTTCAGAAATAGCCTTAGAGTCTTCAGATGACTTCTCTTGATTTAGATCAATTAGTTTTGGAGTATTAGTTACTAAATCTAGAGTCACTTTTATCGGAGTTGCTTTTTCTTGCTTTATACTTGAAAGTTGTTCGATCGCTATTTCTTCATTAGTTTCCTTTAGTTGCCCTTCTAAATCTGGATCAGCACCATCCTCAACTCGACCTTCAAGTATTTCTTCTTTTATATTATTTCTAATGTTCTTATTTTCAGTATCTTGTATATTTTGATCTAAAGTATGAATTGATTCATTTTTTTCTGTGATAGGAGTGGAATGGTCATTTAATATTTCTACATTTCTAACTGCTTCTGCTGAAACAGTTGAACTATCAGCCTTAAATTCTACCCTGCTATTTAGTTCGCGATATAGCCAAGTACGATTACTTGCTGTACTCGCTGCACCAATTATCACTGAATCCAAAACAACCTCTTGATCGAAAATTAGCTTCTTAGCTAGCAGAGCGCGTATAGGCTGAGAGAATGGTGATTCTTGCAACCATTTCTCTATTTCATTCAAGCTTAAATCTACGAGCTTGCTCGGATTTTTTAGGTAATATGAGATGGGCTCTCTATTCATGTTGCTAATATATATCTTTAGATCACTTGATGAACGGGATATTCGAGAAAGTTATGAACAGCTAAGGTTTAATTGTTTGATAACGATTTTGCTTAATGTGTAATAGGGTGATATAGCGCTGGGTTTGTATTGTTATAAAAACAATGTGACTATCGCAGCTTTCGAAGATGTAACGGTGTTGATTATTAATAATTTTTATTCAAGGAAATAAAGGTATTCTATCGTCAATGTTGATAATAATGATGAGTAATTCTTTAAAGGGACCAAATTTATAAAGCGTAGGTTGAGATATAAGAAATGATCTTGTCGTAGTTTGTTTTACGGGTATTTGTTGCAAAATTTTAAGCTTTCGCGATACACAGTCCTCGATTTTTTGAGAAAAAAGATGCGCTCTTACCAATTCGTAAAGGCTTTATTGAAAACGTTTTCGGTGAGTTGTTCAAATATCTCTTCAATAAAGTCTTCTTCCACACTGTTGAGGTCTAATGTAGCATCAAAATCCTTGAAGAAACTGAAGCTCTGTGTCCATTCATTGTCTTTGGCGCCATCACTTGCATTGTTTATGTATGTGACGTTTACGCCTATGGTGAGCTTATTGAGTGATACAGTGTTGCCGGCTTGTGGTGCCGTACCAATTACTTTATATGATGTGATGGATCCTTCAAATTCTATGTCTGGGGATTTCTCATTATATGTCAGGCGCGATTCGTTACGGATCTTCTCTCTTAGAGCCTCAGACCATAGTTGGTCAATCTGTGCAGGAGCATTATTGGCTCGGAGTACAAAATCCTTGACGTAGAAAGATTCTGCTTCAGGTGGAATGGATATACCCTTGAAGCTGTAACAGCCTAATATTAAGCCTACGAGTAGGGTAAATATGATGTATATTAGTTGTCTCATATGATATAGAGTAGATAGACTTAAAACGATTTATTGATTTAAATATATGTTATCTTTTTTGCGGTATTCTTAGAATATTGTACTTAAAATTTTTTATATCGTTTCTATTATTTTTTTATGAAAAAACCTAGCTTCGTTGTTCATACCATATCTAATATGTTTATTTATTTCTCTAT
>OCVR010003533.1_pt1 | contig 10992 bp, 5 predicted proteins | sample 1539091 | NCBI WGS metagenome assembly OCVR01 (sample SAMEA3355530, study PRJEB22509) | marine metagenome | biome: marine; feature: coastal ocean; material: water | place: USA | collected 2010-08-07 | depth 16 m | reverse complement strand
TCTTAATTTTCCGATCACTGACAACACCGCAGTCAAGTTTGCTTATACGACTTACGACCGCGACGGTATTGTCGAAAATAAAGGTCGGGGCGCAGATTTTGGCATCGAGGATCGCAATACCTTTATCGGCGATTTTCATTGGACAATCAGTGATCAGCAGACGCTGGATTATAAGTATGAGCACTCCTCCACCAAGGATACCGCTCGCCTCTCACAGGCACTGGGGTTTGATCGCAGTCAGCCGCTCGCGAGTGCTATTGTCTTTGAGAACCCTGAGGTAGATGCGGCTGGCAATCCCGTTGAGGCCACTAATGATCGGCTTGACGAGGCGACATCCTATGATTTTCAGGAGAAAGGCGACAACAAGATCAAAGCACATACGCTGAACTACGCTTTGGAGATAAATGATGTTCTGAGTTTTAAGTCGATAACCGGTTACAGGGACTTGAATGGCTTCACGCAGAACGCGCAAGCGCCCACCGCGGCGCTGTTCGGCAACCTTACGATTACCAATGGTTTACCACAAACCGACTTCAATCAGTTTACTCAGGAGTTTCAGTTGTTGGGCGAGACAGATTCTCTTGTCTGGGTGGGCGGCCTGTTTTACTACGAGGACGATGGTGAAGAAAATCAGCCGGGCAATAGCGGTGGTACCGAAAATCTGCCGCCCGGTGTGTTGGTAGATTTCACGAAAACCAAGAATAGCTCTGCTGCGGTATTCGGGCAGGCAACCTGGACGCCGGCGGCGCTCAACGACCGCTGGCACTTTACGCTTGGAGCCCGTTACTCTGACGATAGCCGCAAGGCGACCAGAGACAATAACCGCGTGTCCTTTTCATTGGGCCAGCCTAATGGGATTGCGCCCTTCAGGGCCAAGTACGATAAGGATTTCAGCAAGTTTAACCCGTCGGTCACGGTGCAGTATGACCTGAATGAGTTTTCCAACGTGTATGCCAAGGCAGTCAGCGCTTACAAGTCAGGGGGCACCAGTCAGCGCTCAACCAGTCGCGCTAATTTCGAGATGGGGTTCGATGAAGAGGACCTCGTTTCCTACGAAATCGGTTACAAGGGCGATCTGCTGAATGGCAGACTGAGGATCAATGGCGCGCTGTTCTACATGGAGTATGACGATTACCAGCAGAGCGTACCCACAGGCAATAATGCGGGAGAGCGCGATTTTATCAACATAGACGACGCTAATATAAAGGGTCTGGAGTGGGATATTTCTGCGGCTATCACCGATGAGATAACAGCTTCGCTGAACTACGGGTACCTCGATACGAGCTTTGGTCCCAGTAGTGTGTCCTATCTTGCCCTCGACGCTAATTCACCGGATGGAACTTCGATCATTACTGATACGCTCACCGACGACCTGGCGCTTGCCCCCAAGCACAGTGCGACATTGTCGCTCGAATACACCCGGCCCCTGTCTTTCGGTCTTTTTAACGCGAATATCAACGTGCTTTACCAGGACAGTACGAACTCGGGCGTGACCGTTCCTACCGGCTATTTGGATGAGCGCACCCTGCTGGGTGCTAACCTGACCCTTTCCCAGATTCAATTAGGTCAAGATTACGGCCAGTTGAAAGTAATGCTGTGGGGAAAAAACCTGCTGGATGAGGAGTATTATATCGGCAACATTCGGCAAACACAGTTTGACCAGCTGGGTTTCAGTTACGGGGTGGCGACGTTCGGTGATCCCCTCACCTACGGCGTCACACTGGAATACCAGTACCAGTGATCGCCGGCTCAGGCCGCCTTCGGTGCCTGCCTGATTGCGCTAATGTCGGGCCCGATACGGCTGGCTGCTGACTCAATCAGTGAGCGGTCGAAGCCGAACACATCGATCGCGTTCTCTCCCAGAATTGCGCGTACTTCCTTTTCACTGACGGCGTGAAAGGTTTCTCGTAACTTGTTCATGGTGTCAGGCCAGGTACCCTCCATGTGGGGATAGTCCGAACCCCACATGAGTTTGTTGATACCAATGTCATGGCGGCTACCAATTTCATGGGGCGCCAAAAATGAAGCGCCGATAAAACAATTGCGTTGAAAATACTCTGTCGGTGTCAATGACATGTTCTTGGTAAAGTGGGCAAAGATCGGGTTATCGATCTTGAAGTTCAGTACTCTCAGCGTCTCAATGATCCAGGCGCAGCCTGTTTCAGTAAAAATCATTTTCAGTCCGGGGTGCTTTTCGAAAACGCCAGACCACAGCAGAGCCGTGAACGGCCGTTGCGCCCACATGTCGACTTCGCTGATGTACATCATTGTCGCGCTGCCCGCATCGCCGTAATCCGGAGACCAGCCCGAGTGTGTGTGAATCGGCATGTTCAATTCTTCACAAACGCTCCACAGGGGTTCGTAGCGACGGTAGTCGTGGTAGAACGAGTGATGCCCGGTGCTGGTCGGTAGCAGGACTCCTCCAAACAGGCCCATCTTATGCGCTTCCCTGATGTCACTCACAGTGGTCGCGATATCGTCTACGTTGACAATGGCGACCCCCGCATGTCGCCCCGGGTTACCCTTGCACAGGTCCGCGAGCCAGTGGTTATAGGCGCGATTGCCAGCGAGGCTTTGCTCGGCCGAGACCTCGTGGCGGTACTGCATCAAGCCTGCGCCAAATGGCGCCATCTGGGGAAAAATGATCTCGCCGGCGATGCCATCCTCCTCCAGCTCTTTGAGTCTGACTTCAGGGAGGTACTCGCCGCGTCGAGGGGCAATGATGCTGTCTGGGTCGCAGAGGAAATCCCACAGTTCTGAATCCGTGGCGCGGGCCGCGGTAGAGGCCGCCGCTGGATCCATTCTGCCTGCGCCCTGGTCCCCCGAGCGAGCGTTGAATTCCTCCGCTGCCTCTTGATCGAAAAAAGTGCCCATACGCTTCATCATTTCGCGGGCGTATTCCAGCCACCAGGCATCTGCAGCTGTGTGAAATTCGGCAGGCAGGTAAGGTTTGTAGCCCTCCGGCAACGCGCCGGCGTGACAATCCGAGCTGATAATGGCGACTTTTGACATAACTATCTCCTGCACCTGTAGGGTCTAACCGGGCTAGTGTATTGGAGCGAAACGTGAGATAGCAAGCCCGTAAGCTGACTGTGGTCAACGTACCGTGCTTTGTTATAAATTGTTGCACGGGGTTAATTGGTTGGGAGCACATTATGGACACAGCGTTACAGCCTGCGGTGGTGGAGGCGGATCTCGGCTTCTCAAGGCCAGCCGAGGTCATCGAGGATGATGGCAGCCGGGGTTTGAGGCGGGCCGTTACACGGCCGGTCGATCAGGATTTTTCCAGTCAATTCGAGTACCGGCGCTGCCAGATACGCGACTTGTGCGGTGCAGGGCACCCGCAGCCCGGGCTGCGCTCCATGGGCTTTGAGACCATCGATCTGCGCGATAGAGAAGGCCTACAGTCGCTGTTGTGCGATGTGAAAGTGGCCGGGGAGATCAGTGACGCCCAATCCAGACAGTTGCGGCGTCACCTGCAAGGCGGCGTATTTCGTCTGTCCCGCGGCCGGTGCCTGAAAATGCTTCACGTGGCGCCCGAGGGACTGGTGATGCGCAGGGGCGGACCGAACGGATTGAAAGTCGACCCGCACCGCTCGATGACGGAGATGAACCACCACGATGTGGCGCTGGCCATTCACGGTGACCAGGACGTTCGCGGAACACCACTGCGGCAAATTATGCGTGGTTTCGCCCCCTCAATGTTCAATCACCGTACACCGGATGGCAGTAATCGCTGGTCACCCCTGACACTCGTCAACTTGTGGATACCGTTACAACAGATTACCCGGCCTCTCGCCCTGATGGACCGGCGCACGCTGAATGCCCGCAAGCACCAGTTGCGATACGCCTTGCCTACCGATACCTTTCTCGATCGACGGGAGGATATGCGCCTGAATGATATCTGGGCGTTTCTCCACGATGACGAGCAGCGTTGGTACTTTCACTCCCATATGAATCACCAGCAAGCCTATGTGTTCGATACCCTCGGCGAGCCACATGGTTCCTTTACCCTTCCCGGTGAGAACGTCGCAGAGCATTATTACCAGCTACTGCTTCAACTGCGCGAACAACTGGCGAAGGGCGCTGCGCTGCCTATCGCGATGGCAAAGCCGCCGCCGCTTGCGGAAACGACAGCGCCCCTGCGCAAGGCGATTGACTCGATGGCTTCATTGGTCGCACACGCGCCCAACGACAAGTCTGAGCAGTCGGCTATCGATGTCTGGCAGGCCCGTGCGGGCGAGGCAATGGACAGTGTGGTGCGCAAGTCATTGGAGATGCGGGTGGTGGCGATGGTGTTGCCGGATCTGTGGCCTTTTAACAGGCGTCCTTGAGGGTTCGTTGCTGCGCGTGGTTGCAGCTTTACGGTGCGATCTGCCGCCCGGGAGTATGTTGCCGCTGAGATCGACGGGACTGTGCTCCTCGACCGAGCACTCCCGCGCCCGGCATACCGCGGTCAATGGTTTGAGATAGCCCTGCGGAAAAGAGCCATCTGGCCCAATGTGCCGTGAGTGTGCACCAGTTGCGTGTGAGTCAATACTCATGCCTGCCGTTGATCGAGTATTGTGTGAAGTGTGCGGCTGAGAGGCCAGTGGCATAGTGCGATCTGTGATGCTGTGCTCATTATGGAGCATGGTAAACAGAAGCGTTCTACTTTATGCTTGATCGCAAAGGAATTTATATAATATTCATAGGCTTAGAAACAGAGCCGAATAGAAAATTCCAGACTTTGACAAGAGAGCAGAACGCTGACGATGAGCGCCGCGGTAGATCCACTGCTGGAGTGCCTTTTGGCCCTGTGCCGTTTTCATGGCGTGGGGACAACGGCTGCCGCCGTCTGCGGTGGTTTGCCACTTAAAAATGGCACCCTCACTCCTGACCTATTTGATCGGGCGAGCTCCAGAATGGGGCTGTCCAGCAAATTCGTGCATCGTGATATCGATGCGATTGAAAAGGCACTGTTGCCGGCCGTGGTGTTGCTTGAGAACCAGCGTGCCTGCCTGCTGACAGGCTGGGACGTCACTGGCGAGAAGGCGCAGGTTGTGTACCCCGATCACAATGAAGCGGTGGTCGAAGTGCCTCGTGAAGAACTGTCCGCGCAGGCCACTGGTGAGGTGATTCTTTGCCGACCTCGTTTTCGCTTCGATTCGCGCGCGCCCCGGGTAGGGGAAAGTGTCAGGGGGCACTGGTTCTGGGATGCGATCAGGGCCAACGCTCCGATATACCGCGACGTGCTGCTCGCCGCTTTTTTTATTAATGTATTCGCGTTGGCGCTGCCGCTTTTCACCATGAACGTCTACGACCGTGTGGTGCCCAACCATGCGATAGAAACTTTGTGGATGCTGGCCGCGGGAGTCATTTTGATGCTGCTGGCAGATATTTCCCTGCGCACGATGCGGGGGTACTTTATTGATCTTGCCAGCAAGCGTGTCGATATTCGCCTCTCTTCCCTGATTATGGAGCGAGTGCTCGGCATACGTTTGGAACACAGGCCTGCATCTGTGGGTTCCTATGCGGTGAACCTGCGCTCTTTTGAATCGCTCAGAGATTTTATTACGTCGGCTTCCATCACTACACTGATCGATCTTCCTTTCGCGGTGCTGTTTATCGCAGTGATGGGCTGGATTGCCTGGCCAGTAATAATTCCGGTGATTATCGGCTTACTGGTGGTGGTCGGTTATTCGTTATCTGTGCGTGGCAAGTTAAAGGAACTGGCCGAGACGACCTACCGAGCAGGTGCGATGCGTAACTCTACGCTCATCGAAAGCCTGGTTGGGCTTGATACGATCAAAGCGATGGGCGGCGAATCGCGCATGCAGCGGCGCTGGGAAGAAACCACCTCCTTTCTGGCCCACGTGGGCGTGCAGCTGCGACTGATAACCAACTCGGCTATTAATGTGACCCAGTGGGGTCAGCATATGGTTTATATTTTTGTGATCATCACTGGCGTCTACCTGATCTCAGTGGCCGAGTTGTCCATGGGGGGGTTGATTGCCTGTTCGATGTTGTCTGGCCGTATCATGGCTCCCTTCGGTCAGCTGGCAGGTCTGATTACGCAATACCATAACGCGCAGATATCGCTGGAGACGCTGGAAAGCGTTATGGATAAACCGGTGGAGCGACCGGAGGGGGCGCAGTTTCTCTCCCGGGACATGTTCCGCGGTGAAATCGAATTTAAAAATGTGTCATTCGCCTACCCGGGCGCGGAGATGGATTCACTAACTGATGTCTCCTTCAAGATCAAACCTGGCGAGCATGTCGCCATACTCGGGCGGGTGGGGTCGGGTAAGTCCACACTACAGAAACTCTCGATGGGTCTGTTCCAGCCCACCGGTGGCGCTATCTTTATCGACGGTATCGATATCAGGCAGCTAGATCCATCCGAACTGCGGACCCGGATTGGCTACGTGCCACAGGATGTGACCCTGTTCTATGGCAGCTTGCGCGACAACCTGACCATGTCGAATTCCCAGGTATCCGATGCGGCGCTAGTCCGGGCAGTGGAGATCGCCAACCTGGCGGATTACGTCAACCGGCATCCTCAGGGCTTCGATATGATGATTGGCGAGCGGGGCGATTCACTGTCTGGCGGGCAGCGCAAATGCGTGGCGCTGGCACGGGGTGTTATTAACGAGTCGCCGCTGGTGTTGATGGATGAGCCAACGGGCTCTATGGATCACTCTACAGAGGTAGCAGTCAAGACGAAGCTGGCAGAGTTCGTTAAGGGGCGCACCTGGCTGGTGGTCACCCACCGCAATTCCCTGCTGGAAATGGTCGATCGCATCATTGTTGTTGACCAGGGCAAGCTGGTCGCAGATGGACCTCGAGAAACCGTCATACAAGCTCTGCAGCAGGGTCGGATAGGTAAAGCAGAATGACTACGGTACCACGCGATCAGCCGCCCGGGCAGTCCGACGCATCGCCGCGACCGGACCAGGAACAGCACGCCGCGCCTTTCCATCGACAGGTGGTGGACTTCCTGTTTGCGCCATGGATACCGGAGGATACCGAGACACCAGACGACTGGCAGCACGATGTGCACCGGGCTTTTGTTGAACAACACCCACTGCGGGCGCGCAAAATTCTCTATGCGGTGGCCCTGTCTTTTGTGGCATTGGTGGTGTGGGCGGCGCTGGCGGAAATAGACGAGGTGACAAAAGGGCAGGGTAAGGTCATACCCTCTCGACAAGTGCAAGTAATCCAGTCTCTGGATGGGGGAGTGGTGACGGATATTCTGGTCCGTGAGGGAGATGTGGTGGAGAAAGGCGAGTTGCTGTTGCGCCTTGACCAGACTCGCTCCCGGTCGACCTTCCGAGAGAATCGGGCTGAATTCCAGTCTCTCTCCGTCAAGGCCGCGCGTTTGCGTGCATTGGTGGAGGACACCGGGTTCGTCCCCGACCCTGAACTACTGGCCGCGGTGCCTAATATAGTGACAGAGGAAAAGGCACTGTTTGCAACGCGTCGATCAGAGCTTGAACTGACCCGTCAGATTGCCGAGGAGCAGTTGGATCAGCGCAGAGAGGAGTTGGTCGAAGTGACTGCGCGCGAGGCGCAAGCGGCCCGATCACTGGATCTGTCCCAACAGGAGCTGAGTATGACCCGGCCCATGGTGAGATCTGGCGCGGTATCTGAAGTCGAAATCCTGCGTCTTGAGCGTGAGGTGAACCAGCTGTCGGGAGAGCGTAAGCAGGCCGCCGCGCAAATCAAGCGTATCGAGTCCTCTATCGATGAAGCCGACCGTAAATTGGATACGGTCGACGTGGAGTTCGATAACAGGATTCGCGAGGAGCTCGCGGAAACGCTCTCGCGTATAAATTCTCTGCGTGAGACCGCCGAAGGGCTGTCCGATCGGGTCAAGGGTGCGGAGATCCGCTCGCCGGTCAACGGCACGGTGAAACAGCTTTATCACTATACGATAGGCGGTGTTGTGCTTCCAGGCAGGGAAGTCATAGAGATTGTGCCGGCCGATGATACCCTCCTGCTAGAGGCGCGTATCAGGCCCAAGGACATCGCCTTTCTAATGCCCGGGCAGCAGGCGTTGGTCAAGTTCACAGCTTATGACTTCGTTGTGTATGGCGGTCTGGAAGGCGTCGTAGAGCATATCGGCGCGGACACCGTGATGGATGAGGACGGCCAGCCATTTTACGAGGTCACCGTGCGGACCCACGAATCCCGACTCGCGGAAGATAAACCCATCATCCCCGGTATGGTGGTCGAGGTAGATATCCTGACTGGTAAGAAGAGTGTGCTCGCCTATTTGATGAAACCGATCTTGCGCGCCAAGCAATATGCACTGACGGAGCGTTGATGAGCCGGGTATTCATTACGCCCACGGGCACCTTGCGCGAGCGGTGGCGCGAGGCCTTCCCCGAAGCCCGCGCTGCGGCAAAAATTGCGCGGCTGACAGAAAACGTGCTGCCCGATACAGGCAGCCTTTGGCTTGATATAGGCCAGTTGCCGGAGCAGTTGAGAATGGCGCGGGTGACTGCCGCCTGTGCTCTTGGTCGACCTGTGGTTGTGATGGTTGGTGTGCCTGCGGAGAAAGAGGCTCACGCGTTCCTCAATGCGGGGGCATTTGGTTATTGCCATGTAGAGGCGACGCCCGAGCAGTTGCAAGAAATTGCGACCGTGGTGGAGCATGGCGGACTCTGGATGCCTCCTGGGTTGCTGCAACGGTTTCTGGCGCTATCAACGCGGGCTACCTCCCCACAGGCGCCGCACGCGCAGCCCCTGAATGAACTGACCTCCCGAGAACTGATGGTCGCGGAGCAGGTTGCCAGGGGGGCAAGCAACCGCGAAATTGCCGCGACTTTGACGATTACAGAACGCACCGTGAAGGCGCATCTTTCCGCAATTTTCGAGAAATTGCAGGTGCGTGACCGGGTACAGCTGGCGTTGAAGATGAATAATATTCCCACCTATCACACGGTGAATTGAGTCCCACGCGCCTTTAGTCTGAGCGCTGCGCCTCAGAGCGCCACCCGTAAGCCGATTGTGACCTCGTTCACACTGTGAAATTAAGCCCGATGACCTGTCCAAAAGTACAATGCCAGAGTCGATTGGCAGGCATAGTATTGTGTCAATATATCGGAAATTTTATACAGATCGGGTCGGCTTGACGGCTCAAACGGGAGAGCAAGAGATGGCACAGGAATCTACGGCAACAGTTACTGCGATCACTGGCCGGGCGATGGCCCGCAACTCAGATGGCGAGATGCGCGTGTTACGGGTGGGCGATACCCTGCGCGAGGGTGAAAGTGTGGTCACGCCGGGTGGTGGATCGGTGCAGCTTGCACTCGCTGACGGCAGCCCGCTGGGTGTCGCTGGCGCGACCGAACTGGCGATCACCGCCGACCTGGTGGCAGAAACCGCCGCTGGCGCAGACGAAAGTGCAATGCAGGACGAGACAGCGCAACAGGTGTTGACCGCGCTGGATTCCGGTGAAGACCTTGGCAACGTGTTGCCTGCAACGGCCGCCGGTGAGTCCGGGCAGAATTCTGGTTCCGGACTGGCAGGCGAGGGCCACAGCTATGTGCGTCTTAGTCGCATTACTGAAGAATACTCTGAGTTTAGTGGCATCGCGGGCACTGCCGCCGCGGTTGCCGAGTTTGCAGTGGATGAAAATCCCGTGCCTGTGGACGCTATCGATGACTTCGCCAGCACTGAGATTGATACGCCGGTTGTCATCGATGTACTGCCTAACGATGATTTTCAGTTGGGTGCTGACGTGGTTTCCGTCACCGATGGCCAGAACGGCACGGTGACTATCAACGACGACAATACCGTGACGTACACCCCAAACGTGGGGTTCTTTGGTACGGATGTATTCACCTATACTGCTGTTTCAGATGATGGCACGGGTGAGGACACGGCTAACGTTACCGTTACGATTCCGCAACCGCCGCAACCGCCCCCCGTGGCTCTGCCGTCACTCTCCGTTAGCGACGATATTGTTGTGGAGGGCGATACTGCCATACTCGTTATCAGCCTCTCCGAGCCCTCCACCGAGACGGTTACCGTGCAGTACCAGACGCGCGACGGTGTAGAGCCCAACCCGGCAATAGCGCCGGGCGACTACGACCCGGTTACGCAGATTGTTACCATCACCTTCGCCCCCGGCGAGACCAGTCAGGAAATAGAGCTGGTTACCAATGAGGACGATATTCAGGAGGAGGTCGAAAACTTCCTCGTGAACCTGTCCAGCCCGGTCAATGCCACGATTGCTGATGGTACGGGTGTGGTGGAAATCATTGACGGAACACCGACACCGACACCGACGCCGACACCGACGCCGACGCCGACGCCGACACCGACGCCGACACCGACACCGACGCCGACACCGACACCGACACCGACACCGACGCCGACACCGACACCGACACCCGGGGACTTGAGTATTGAGCTGGGTGAAGCTGTACTGGAGGAGTCGCAGCTTCCTGGCGGTTCAGCTCTTGCGGTAGCGGCGGGACAGCCGGCGTTGTCTGTCCGCGCCCTCGCGGCGGCAGGGGATGAACTGCCGAGCCAGTCTGGTTCCTTTAAGCTAACCGCTGAGGACGGTTTGGGTAAGTTAACGATAACGGCTGATCAAGCGTTTTCTGATAGCGGGACACCGGGCAATGCCGCGCCCAACACGGATGACGATCTAGAGCAGGCCGGTGGTGCCGCTCTGATCTTCGATGCAGAAAACGGTGGTTTCCAGGAGGGTATGTACGTCATTGAAGGTGGTATTGTGAAAATCACCTTCGACAGTATAAGCGGCCCGGACGCAAACGGTGAATACGAAGTGTTCGTCACTGCCACGCTGTTGGGTCCTTTTGAGCATGAGATCGGCACGGAGACCGATGATCAGATTACGCTGCAGGTAGGCGTTGACGTTGTCGATGTCGATGGAGATACCGCGACAGCCTTCTACAATGCCGTTGTTATCGACGATACCGCGGAAGCGAAAGCTGACGCGGATACCACCACGAAGGAAGGTGATGCAGGCGGTAA
>OCVR010003527.1_pt1 | contig 11008 bp, 9 predicted proteins | sample 1539091 | NCBI WGS metagenome assembly OCVR01 (sample SAMEA3355530, study PRJEB22509) | marine metagenome | biome: marine; feature: coastal ocean; material: water | place: USA | collected 2010-08-07 | depth 16 m | reverse complement strand
GTTAAAATCAGTCAAGTTTGTTTTTGTTTTAACAGGGTCAGTAAACGCCATGCCACGTAAAAAGGTTACTACCGTACCAAGCGACGCGCCAAAGGCCGATGGGGACATCAGCTGGCAAGCGCAAAAAAGCGCCATGACCCGCGACCGCATCCTCGAAGCCGCGATCAATAGCTTCGTGGAGCTGGGCTACACCAATGTCACTACTGCAAAAGTAGCCAGCTCTGCCGGCGTGTCCCGAGGCGCCATGCTGCATCACTTCCCCTCCAAAACGGAACTGATACAGGCCGCTGTTGAGTACCTGCATACGCGTCTGCTGGAAGACTACACAGCGCGCGTTGCGAGTATTCCCGCAGAACTGACTGATGCGGAACGCCGCCGTGCAGGGATCGAAGCCTATTGGGAGCACCTCGTTGGTGACCTGTTTGTTGTCTACCACGAACTGTGTATCGCCAGCCGCACAGACCCTGAGTTGAAGGCCATCCTTGAGGGCTCACAGCAGTCTTTTGAGGATCACGTTCGAGAGACCAATACCGAATTATTTAGCGAGTGGAAGGACCGTGGCGAACGCTTTGCTCTCGCTATGGATGTCACCAAGTTCATGATGGAAGGTATGGCTGCCGGTCACCTGGCTGTAAACCGGGAAGCACGTATTCGCCGGCTACTGAATTACCTCACTGACCGCATGGAAGAGATTTTCGAGGAAGAAGAGGGCTCGGCTATCGGTAGGCACTCCGCCAGCTAACAGCCGCGCTAAGCTGCCTCCTTTCAGGCGGCCGCAGAATTCAAGGCAGAAAACCGCTGTAAGTACCAGGACTCATCTCCGTACAGACGAGACAGTACCATGAGGCGCTTGTAGAGATGTCCCACGATCAACTCGTCTGTCATACCCATACCACCGTGCAATTGCACCGCCTCCTGGGCCACATATCGACCCGCCTCCGAGACCTTGACCTTTAGCGCAGCAGCGGCAGAAGGTGCCTCATCACTGCCCTGCTCAATCTGGATCGCTGCATTAAGCAACAACGCACGCGCTTCCTCCACCTTCAGGTACATATCGGCCATACGGTGCTGCAACGCCTGGAACTTGCTAATGGGCTGGCCGAACTGTTCGCGCGTTTTGGTATACTCCACGGTAGCTTCCAGCAGCGTCTGCATCGCACCAACCGCTTCCGCTCCGAGCGCTATGATCACATTATCGACCACAGATTCGATCAACTCGACACCGCGATTTTCATTGCCCAGTAGCTGATCAGCAGAAACCTCCACACCGTCAAGTTCTACATGGGCACCGCGACTACCATCGACTGCCACAAAATTTTCCCGGGTCAGGCCCGCTGCGCTTGTTTTCACAATAAACAGACTGAGTCCATCACGATCGTTGATATCGCCCTGTGTCCGTGCAGAGACGATCAGGTAATCGGCGCAGTGTGCGTTCAGTACCGAGAGTTTTCTGCCGCTCAGAACATAACCGTTGCCCTCGGGTCGCGCGCTCGCCTCCACCCGGGCCAGATCGTAACCACTCGACTGTTCGGCAAACGCAAATGCCCACTGGGCAGTGCCCTCGATGATCTCAGGAATATATCGCTGCTGCTGATCCGCCGTCCCGCCCTGCTGCAGAAAGCAACCACACGTTACTACAGTGTGCAGGAAAGGCTCTCTCACCAGCCCTTTGCCGAGAGCCTCGGCAATCACCATCATGTCACTGGCGCGCCCGCCAAAGCCACCTAACTCCTCGCTGAATGGCACACACAACCAGCCCAGCTCAGCGAATGTTCGCCAGGCGGCGGGATCAAATCCGGGGTCTGATTTACCGAGTTGCCGGTGTCGCTCTACTGTGCACTCTTCACGCACGTACTTGTCCACGCTGTCGCGCAATAAAATTTGCTCTTCGCTAAGGGAAAAATCCACGGTGTGACCTGTCATTGCTGTTCAAACGGAGGTTTGCAGGGATAGCATTCCCCCTGCGCCAGCCACTCTAACAAAGGGTCTGGTTTAAAACAATCAGGCTCTACTGTTTTATTTTTGAGGGAGATGTCCTAGACTACTGAGCGTCAGACGCCTTTCTCCATTTGCACAGCGAAGCGAGCCACATGCCAAAACTCAATCTCACCGCCGATGAAGTCCTTAACACCACACGCGCCGTTAGAAAGCGCCTGGATTTTGATACTCCGGTAGAGATGTCTCTACTGCGCGAGTGCCTCGACGTTGCGCTGCAGGCCCCCTCCGGTTCAAACTCACAGGGCTGGCACTTTGTGCTGGTGACAGACGAGGCAAAAAGGAAAGCCATTGCCGACTGGTATCTAAAGTCCTTCGACGAGTACGAAGCCGGCCCCAACCAGCCAACTAAACAGCATCTGGACGACCCCTCTATGGCTCCTACACAAGCCCGGGTACTGAGTTCGGCCCGCTACCTGGCAGACAACATGGCCAAAGTGCCCGCCTTACTGATACCGGTGTGCAGCGGTCGCCCCGACACGCCGGGACTGCCGCAGAACGTTATGGCGAGCATGTATGGTTCTATCCTGCCTGCCGTGTGGAGTTTCATGCTGGCAGCCCGGGAACGTGGGCTGGGTACCTGCTGGACTACCTTGCACCTTAGCTACGAACAGGAAGTCGCGACACTACTGGGGATTCCGGATGACTTTGCGCAAGTTGCCTTGATTCCCATCGCTCACACACAGGGCACTGACTTTAAGACAGGGCCGCGTAAAGATCTGGATGCATTTCTGCATACCGACGGTTGGTAAGAAGAGTACGCTACGCACATGGATTTAGGTATCACAGGCCGCAAGGCACTCGTTAACGGTGGCAGTGCGGGTCTCGGCAAGGGCAGCGCCAAAGCTCTCGCCGCAGAAGGTGTTGACCTCTATATCACGGCGCGCGGAAAAGATCGGCTGGAAGCAACGGCCGAAGAAATCCGGCGCGACACCGGGGCGACGGTCACCCCCATTGTTGCGGATCATGCCAGTGACGAAGGCCGAGACACCATACTGGCTGTGTGTCCCGACCCGGATATTATCGTAGGCACCTGCACACCGGCACCCTTTACACCGAACTTTCGCGAAGTCACTGTGGACCAGTGGAAAGAGCATCTCGCCACGGGTTTGATAAGCCCCATCGAGTTTATCAGGGCTACCGTAGACGGGATGTGCGAACGGGGTTTCGGGCGTATCGTAAATATCTCTACCGGCGCGTCCAAGTTTCCCGCGGAGTTACGCACGCTGTCAGGGCCACCAAGAGCTGCGCTATCCAATTACACTGCAGCGATTTCCAAGGCGGTCGCAAAATATAACGTGACCATCAATAATCTCCTGCCCGGGATGCACCATACAGCGACCGCGGCGGAGCGCTTCGGAGAAATGGCAGAAGAACAAGGCAGCACCTACGATGAGGTCGTAGATAGCTGGGTGCGGGAGTGGAAAATACCGGCGGAGCGTTTCGGCAACATAGAGGAATTCGGCGCTATCTGCGCGTTGTTTTGCAGTTGCCACGCAGGCTACGTTGTGGGACAAAGTATCGTTGTAGATGGCGGTGTCACCAACTCTACTTTTTAATGGGGAACACGGGGTATATTTCCGTCCATCGAATAGCCATAGTGCCAGACCCAGTCATGAGGTATGCCGTTCTGCGACGCATCCGGGCTCTTGTGACACCCGTGCCATTTAATCAACTTATAACAGGATAAACGCTATGTCATGCAAAGCCACGAAGATCGAATACCCCGCCGGCGAGGTCACCTGCCGCGGCGAATACTACGTTGAACCGGGTCGCAGTGGCCCCCTGCCCACCGTGCTGGTAGCCCATGCCTGGGACGGTCTCAACGATGAGGTGCGAGACAAGTCTCGTAAATTGGCCCACGAAGGCTATCTCGCCTTTGCCATTGATATCTATGGCGAGGGCAAGACCTACACTGATATGGCAGACCTGATGCCGGCACTCACGCCCTATATGGAGGATCGGGCTCTACTCCTGTCGCGTATGCAGGCTGCCGTCGACGCCGCGAAGACTATTCCGGAGGCAGATCCATCTCGCATGGGTGCGATGGGATACTGTTTTGGTGGCACGGCCGTACTGGATCTTGCCCGCAGCGGCACGGATGGCGTGAGGGGTGTGGTTTCATTCCACGGCGGCCTCGCGCATAACGGCCTGAGTGGCCCGACCACCATCGATGCCAAAATACTGGTTTTGCACGGGGAGGACGACCCACTGGTGCCGCCACAAGAGGTTGCTGAATTTAAAGCCCTGATGAATGCCAAAAAAGCGGACTGGCAGCTCAATGCCTACAGTCACACCATGCACGCATTCACACGCCCCGAGGCAAACGACCCCGACTTTGGAGCGGTCTTTAACGCGGATACGAACCGTCGCTCCTGGCGCGCTATGCTTAACTTCATGGAGGAGACGCTGTAACCCAGCGCCCACAACAAACCCCCAAATTAGCGCGCAGAAGTGCAGCGACAAATAATAGCGCCGCCAAAACCGGCCGTTTCACACCGTGGTCAGTTTCAGGCCTTGCTGCCCGGCGCGTACCACACCGGTGATGTCCACGCCCTCTCCTGAATGACCCGCGGAATATCCGGATCGCTGCAGGTCGACGGGCGCTCGTCCAACGGCAGCGCCAGACACTGACGCCAGCTCCAACGGCATGACGGATTCTCGATAACACGCAGGTACCAGGCGGCAGCCTGAGCCGGGTCAAAGTCTGGGTCGCGCCAGGTGGTGCAAAACTGCGTGGCGCCCGGCCCACTCACGCTGCAGGTGTCAAGATCGACCATGGCGCTGTTGTCTGCGCCGCTCGTCAGGCTGACTACGGACTGGTGAAAACGACCCGCCGTGTCATGCCATATCTTAACCAGCTGCATACGCTGTAACAGACCACCTTCGGGATCAGCACTCACGGCGGCCACAAAAAGGGGTGACTGGCTCAAGCGATTTGAAATAACGCTTCCCATCGGCACACCACGCTCGTAGCCCTGCTCCACCAGATTTCCCTGACAGGCGTTATCAGGCAATGCAGCCCCCACAAATAAGCGCGGTGTGATGCGAGGGCCGCTGGTAGCAAATACTTCTCTGCGCAGCATCGCATCGAATAAGGCATCCCGGGTATTCTCCTCAGCCCAGATTCCCATCAGCCCCCCAGGATTGCGCGCAGCAGCCGTACGGCCGCCGAAATCAGCCGCTGGGTCGAGCCGCTGCGCAGGCGTATTGTCCGTGTTGGCGCAACAGCCCTTGAACCTATCCTCTGCCACATCTCCCGGCGTAGCATTGTGCGAATCAGTACTCCCGGCGAAACCGAAACGGTAGGGATTGACCCCAATACGCGCTTGCTCTTTCATCCCTTCGATCAGCGCGTAACGGGCAAAGTCCAGACGCGACTGGCAGCCCCGGCCAAAAATTGCGCCTGTGCCATAATCATCCTCACAGTCGGGGGCTGCGACGCGCAATTTCTCAAAGTCGCAAAATTCATCTTCGCCCAACACATTCCACATGCCACTTTTGCACTCAGACTCCCCCTTAACCTGCATCATTTCTACCACGGGTTCCATCTCTCTTCGCAACCGCGCCTGGCGTTGCTGCTCGGCGATCGGCTCGTCCTGCCAGGTTATGCGGAACATTCGACCATTGGAGACATTGGCATTGTGGGGAATTGAAATCGCCTCACAGTCTCCTTCCGCCCGATTGCACTGCGCCTGCAACTGCTCCCACAAACCCAATGGGTCACCCTCCTCCAACGAAGAAACGGGTAGCTCCGGAACGCGTTCGTTTCTAAAAATGACATTTCGGTGCACCTTTGAGCGTCCCGGAGAATTACTGTATTCGTAGGCATGAAAGCTACTGAAGCGACATTCCCCACTGCGGTCATAGTGCGCCTCTGCCGCCTCCTGGGTTTGCTTCCAGGCGGAGAGCAGGCCCTCTCTGCACCACTGGTTTCCGGGTCCGCATACACCGGCCTTACGATTCATGAATCCAACGACATTTAACAACGGCATCGAACCACCAATCAGCGTAGCCATCGACGTTACTGCTGGCGTTTCACCCCGGAACGCGCGGCACTCAGGGCTTGCGTAAGATGGACTAGTAGCCTCGGTGCAGACGACTATTTCGCCAATCCACTCAGCGTGATCGGTGACTGCCGCAAAGTCCAGCGGGCGGGACAGTTGCGTCCGACGCTCACCTACGCCCTTTGCATCAAATGGGCCAAGGCCAATCTCTTCACCGCGCGCAAAACGGTAAGCGTCATCTGGCGTTCCTAACATACCCCTCGATCTGGCATCCATGGAGAACCCCGTGTGCACATGCAGATCGCCAAACCAGGCTCGACGCAACGGAGCATGATCGGCACAAGGTGCCCGTGACGCGGCGGGCGCGGCGGGCGCCTGCGCCGCCGGCGGCACCCACTGAGGCGCACTGGCGGTCACCGCGATATGATCCCACTCCCACCAGAGCCAACTGGCGGCCATACCGATAACGCCTACCAGCGCCAGTGCCAGTACCACTGCTATTTTTTTCACTATTTGCATCCTCCCTGCTCGCCCGCCAGTCGGTAATACAATGGCACTGAGCATCGCGATACGCCAGCGGTATTCATTAACATGAGCTTGACCTCCGCTCCTCCACTTGCCACAGTGCGGCAGACACGCCGACTCGCTTGTGCAGACCGCTGAGTGAAAGTGACAAACAGGAAGACACTACTGACCATGACTAAACTGCAGCAACTATCTAACGCTATTGCATTCTTCCTTGCGCTCAGCTCCTCATCTTTCGCGCAAACAACACCCTCACCCGAGGCACAGGCCCTGATTGAAGAATTAGGGCTGCGCGCGGCTACAGCCCCGGTTGCCAACCGCCCGGATTGGCGACCCAGGAACGTAGCCGTGCTAGTGCTACCCCTTCCCGGTATTGACGTAGATGAATTCAAACAGGCCCTGCAGAAGGCTGCAGACGGCACGGACATTACTTTTCTGAAACCGGGAGACAGTAGCGAAACCCAGGCACAAGTTCTGAAATCTACAGATGGTTTTATCGGTCTGTGCACCCCAAGCGTGCTCAAACAGGCAGGACAAAACCTGCGATGGATACACAATTATTTTGTCGGCATGGATATGTGCAAGGGCTATTCTGAGACGCAGCTAGACACTATCACAATTACTAACACCAAACGGCTTTCAGGCCCGGCCATAGCCGAGCATGCCATTGCCATGCTACTGGCACTCACACGTGACGTGCCCGCCTACGTACGAGCACAGACCGAACGCCGCTTCCAGCGTAGCCCGCAAACCGGCATGAAATTTGGCGAACTCAAGAATAAAACAATGCTTGTCGTTGGTCTTGGCGGCATTGGCACAGAAATCGCCCGACGGGCACATGGGTTAGGTATGCGGGTGATTGCAACGCGGCGTTCGTCCCGTGCAGGGCCCGATTTCGTTGAGCGCGTTGGTTTATCGAATGAACTGCATGACATGGCCGCGGAAGCCGACGTCATTGCCAATGCCCTGCCCCTGACCAGTGAAACCGCAGGAATTTTTAATCGCGATTTTTTTGACGCGACGAAGCGCGGTGCAATATTCCTCAGTGTGGGCCGCGGTAAGAGTACCGTAACCGCGGATCTGGTAACCGCGCTGGAATCCGGCCAGTTGGGGGCTGCAGGGCTGGACGTTACTGACCCCGAGCCACTCCCTAAATCCAGTCCCTTGTGGGACATGCCCAACGTGATTATCACACCGCATGTGGCAGCAGCCAGTGCAGATACCTTCAGACGGGGTCAAATTATCGCGGTGGAGAATCTGCGGCGCTTCGCTACTGGAACACCTCTGCTGAACGAGGTTGACCTGCGCAAAGGCTATTAGAGCGATACAACACGGCAGCACCCACTGCAGAAAGCTCCCGGTTATGGTTAGCCTACTCACCTTGAGAGGCCCCACGTTAAAAGAGTGAGACTGACGCCCTGCCCATTGGCCTATTTTTTTTGCTTCCAGGGTTGCCGGCCCGCTATACAGTCATCCACCATTTCATGCAGACGGGACACCCGACTCTCCTGCCGACTCAGGTAAGACCCTTTGTAGCCAAGAGAACGCATGCCCATTTGTTGTGCTGGAAATATGGAAATGTCCTGGTCAATGGTGAGCCCCATAGATTGCTTACCCAGATCGAACACCTCGTGGGCTACCGCCGCATCACGCTTCACCAGCCCGGCGGTGGTGCGCACAGGTCCCTCACTACCCGCCGGGTCCGGCGCATACCACCAGTTATCGAACAGGCATTTGCCGGGATCAGTAGGATGTGGCCGGGCCCTGAGAAAATGAAACCCATCAACCCACAATGAGACCGCAAAGTTGGGGAACAACGTGTAATGGTAAGCGTCAGTAAGTTGGCTGTCACACAGATCATCGAAATAGCCATACCCGCGATCCGGCCCTAGCTCACGCCGCGCCCGCTGCAATGCCTCACGCGTCGCCTCACCGCGCCCGGTGAAATCCGCGGGGTCCAGACCCCATTCTCGCAAGATCGTCGCCAGGGGTTCCCCGACCATTCCTTCCCTGTCTATTGCGGGACCTGCGTAACCGCCGAGCATTATCATTCGCCCGTGACCCTCATCAGCCATATCGAAACGCGAGGTGGTATAACTGGTATCTACGCCAGAATGAATTCTCAGTTTCTCTACATCGGCACCCTTGGGTCGGTGTACCGTATTGACGTGATAGGACTCGTTAAAATTATCCATCACCACCTTCCAGTTGACAGGTAAAACCGTCGTTCGCGCTAGGTAGCGCTTCCATTTTTCAATACCGTAAACCGACCACTCGCTCCAGACCGGCCCCAGAAACTCACGCAAACTGACGCAATCGGGATCCATGTTGACCCAGATAAACCCCGCAAACACCTCGCAGGGTATTTCGGCGAGTTTCAACTTCCCACAGGGGTCACCTCCGGGAAAATCGTCAGGATCCTGTACGAAATCCAGAGAACCATCCGTGTTCCAGGCCCAGCTGTGATAAGGGCAGATAAAACGCCGCGCGTGCCCTTTCTCCTCACTGACAAGACGCTGACCGCGATGTTGGCAGACATTGTAAAAGGCTTTGATAGACCGATCGGTCTGGCGAACCATAACAATGGACTCGCGGCCCACCTCTTCCTGTTGCCAATCTCCCGGGGTGGGCATTTCTTCCTCTCGCCCAAGGAGCAGCCAGACCTTTGTCCAAAGGCTACTCCACTCTTTCTCCGCAAACTCACTGGATGTATAACGGTACCCGTCTAACGCATGTCCACGAAGCGTCTGCTCAGGCCAATCCGGTAGATCACCCGCACCGCGCAGAATTTCCTGTTTCGTCATGATCTTCAACTCCGTTTACGTAACTTGCTCTCTTTTACACAGCACTTCTGAAAACGTCGGTTTTACTGCTAAACTTCAATTTTCTATTGGTAGCGAAAACCCGCGCAATGACGACCGACCTCACCCAATCCCGTATAGCGTTACAGGATGTTATGTTGACCTACGCCGCCGCTGTGGATGAGCGGGATCAACCCAGGTACCTGGCCTGCTTTGAGGAGGACGTTGAAGTCGTCGGTTTTGGCAATAAGACCTATCGAAACCGCGACCAATGGGTCGACTATGTCTGGCGAGCGCTTGATAAATACAGTGCCACACAGCACATGCTCGGACCCACTCTTGCCACTATCAGCGGCAACCGTGCTTGCACCCGCACCGATGTGCAGGCACTGCATTTCATCGCCGGCAAAGACACGCACTTTGTTCTCTGGGCCACTTACAAAACCGACATGCAGCGCCGGGGTGACAACTGGAAAATCAGTCGTCACGAACTGGTTGTCACCGGCACAAGCTCCTACTGACATAGCGACTACCGCCCTTTGAACTCTGGCTCCCTGCCTTCCTCATAGGCCAGGATTGCCTCAGCATGATCCTCGCTGGGCCGAGTAATCAGCATGTGTGATGACACCATGTCCAAATGTGTGTTCAGGTCCATGGATGGGCTTTGTTTCACCGCTCGTTTTACCAGCTTCATCGCCAGAGGTGCTCGCCGGGTTATGTCATGAGCAAACTCCATAGTGCGATCCATAAACACATCATCATCGAATACCTGGTTGACCATGCCAATACTCAATGCTTCATCCGCACTGATAGGGGCCGCCGACCAGAATAGTTCCAGCGCCTTGGCCTCGCCTACAATTCTTGGCAAGAAATAGGTACCGCCATTACCGGGAACCAGCCCGAAGGCCGTGTAGCTCACGCGAAAGTTCGCGCTGCGAGCCGCCAGCCGGATGTCACATTGCAGACTGACGTCCACTCCTGCGCCTGAGGCCAGACCGTTGACCGCCGCTATCACGGGCTTGTCGATCTCGGCCAGCTTTCGAGGTATCTGATGCAAACGATCCCAGAATTGCTCCTTGATATCGACAGGCCCCGGTGTGGTATTAGAGCCCAGTTTGGAAGTATCACCACCGCGGCAAAATGCCTCTCCGGCGCCGGTCACAACAATTGCTGCGACATCGGAATCGATACGACACTCCTCCAACGCTTCCACCCAGGGCGGCAACATGGACTCGCTAATGGCATTGAGGACGTCGGGGCGATTGAGCGTGATGATCGCTACTTTGCCGTCTTTTTCTAATACTACAGGTGTACTCATTACACAGTGTCCTCATCGCTATTCAGGTACTGGCTTAGAATATGGTGGAAGTGCCGTATGCGGACTTCTTGATAGTTGGCCAGCTGTATCGCACCGGAACGCAGCGAACGCAGCCCTTTCTGCACCAACGGCAGGTTGTGAAAATCCTGATCAAATACGCGGGCCAATCCGGGTTCAATTCCTGGCGTATCACGCAGTGTCTGGTCAGCCGGCACAAACATTACGGGGGCATCAAGCGGCCTCTCCTGACTCTCCGGGTATCGCATCATTAACATGATTTCCATCGTGCACATGTCATGGCGATCATCCCACGGTAAAAAGCGGTACGTCACATTTGGGCGAAAACCCGCCCAGGGCGCAAA
>OCVR010003522.1_pt1 | contig 11021 bp, 10 predicted proteins | sample 1539091 | NCBI WGS metagenome assembly OCVR01 (sample SAMEA3355530, study PRJEB22509) | marine metagenome | biome: marine; feature: coastal ocean; material: water | place: USA | collected 2010-08-07 | depth 16 m | reverse complement strand
GATTCTGAAACCGGAACCGCGCTGTTCTGGAACACCTACAACGCACAGCCATAGAAAGAAGCCGGTAGTCAGGCTAGCGCAGCTTTGCCACCAGAGCTGCAGAAATATATTCACAACAACTGAAATGGATAATTATCGCCGGCGCAGTCGCCGGCAGCACTCATTCTGCAGCTTTCTCTATTAGTGCGTAGTAGAAGCCATCACTGTCGAGCGGATTGCCCGGCAGCAACTGATGCCCAGGGCCAATGTGCTTCGCAGCAACATGTTCTAGACGGTCTATAGGCAGCACACGGGCCTCCGGATGACCTTGAAGAAAGGCCGCAACCACACTTTGATTTTCAACCGGCAACACCGAGCAGGTGGTGTATAACAATTGACCGCCCGGCTTCAACACTGCCCATAAAGCCGCCAACATGCGTTCCTGCAAATCAGTTAATGCTGAAATATCGCTATCGCGCCGAAGCAACGGAATGTCCGGATGACGCCGAATGACCCCGGTTGCCGAACAAGGGGCGTCCAGCAGGACACGATCAAAAAGCTCACCATCCCACCAGCTTTCAGGCGCTGCCGCATCGCCCACAACCAGCGTAGCGTTTGCACTAATTCGCTCAAGGTTCTCAGTAACACGCTGCATTCGCTCAGCGGAGTGATCCAGAGCCGTAATGTTGGCACCATAAGCACTCAGCTCGGCGAGATGCCCGGTCTTGCCGCCTGGTGCGGCACACGCATCGAGTATTTTTTCTCCTGGTTTTGGCGCGAGAATCGTTGCCGCCAACTGCGCGGCGATATCCTGAACGCTGCTATGGCCAGACTCAAAACCTGGCAGCACATCCACACGCACGGCCGACTCAAGCTTTAGTGAGCCTGGACAAACAGCTGAAGACTCAGCCGACAAATTAATGTCTGTTTTCAGCTGCTGCTGATAATCCGACACCGAAGTGCGTTGCTGATTCACCCGGATCCACATGGGTGCCTGCAGATTGCTCGCAGCAGCAATAGCTTCCCAGGTATCGGGCCAACTGCTGCGCAGGCGATCTAACAACCAAACAGGCAATCGATAACGGGCGACTGGCTCCTGCATTGCCTCTTTAAGCAACACTTCGCGCTGTCGTAAAAAATTACGCAGTACCGCATTCACCAACCCGCGGGCATGCGGGCGGCCCAGCACCGCAGTAGCATCGACAGACGCTGACACCACGGCAAAATCCGGCTGGTCGGACTCAAGCAACTGAAACAGGCTGACCGACAAAAGCGATTCCAGAACAATATCTTTTTTCTTCAGTGGCTTGCTTAACAGCTTCGAAATTAAATATTGATGCAGGCAATGGCCGCGCAATGCGCCATAGACCAGAGCCTTAACTAACGTGACATCACGCGGGCTGAGGGCCTCTGTCAGACATTCGGGAATAACCTGCTCAAGAGAGCGCCCGTTATGAATAACTGCATCGACTGCAGCAGCGGCAGCGGCCCGGCTAGCAGCGCCAATTTTTCCGGCCTTAGTGCTCATACGCCCAACACCGTGCCAGGCAGGTCCCGGACTCCGGGCAGATCCTGAATAGCCACCCGCGGCTTACCCGGCAGCTGCACTTCCTGAAGAATCAATACGCCACTGCCTGCCTGCACGACCAGACCAGTGGTACTCAATTCAATAACTTCGCCGGGATTGCCCTGATCGATGAAGCAGTCATCGGTAATTGCGCGCCAGACCCGGAACTGCTGACCATTGAGCAAAGTCTGCGCCACCGGCCAAGGATTAAAAGCCCTAACCCGCTGAGCAATTTCGGTTGCACTTGATACCCAGTCGATGGTCGCCTCAGCTTTGGCTATTTTGCTGGCGTAGCTTGCGCCATGTTCGGGCTGAACCTGGGGCGTCAGTTCACCAGCGGCCAACGCCGGAAGGCCGCGCATCAGCAGGCCTTGACCAATATCCGCCAGACGTGCCGTGAGCTCGCCCATGGTTTCGTAAGAACCTATATCCGTTTTTTCTGTCAACAACACCGGGCCTGTGTCCAAACCTGCTTCCATCTGCATCAGGCAAACACCGGTCATAGCATCACCCTGGAGAATTGCAGCCTGCACAGGTGCCGCACCGCGATGGAGCGGCAATAAGGAGGCGTGCAGGTTCAAGCAACCGTATACGGGTATATCGAGTACTGCCTGCGGAAGGATGAGGCCATAAGCAACCACGACCATGCAATCGGGACGCAGGTCGCGCAGCTGCTGCTGCACGGCTTCATCCCGCAAGGATTGGGGCTGCAGCACGGGCAGATGGCTCTCTGCGGCAAGCACTTTAACCGGAGGCGCGGTAAGTTTCCGTCCACGCCCGGCCGGTCGGTCGGGTTGAGTAAGAACCGCAACCACATCGTGACCGGAGTCGATTAGTGCCTGCAGCGCAGGCACTGCGAATTCGGGTGAGCCAGCATAAATAATACGCATCAGTTTTTCCTGGTGCCGTCAGCTGCTGCCGGGGCCAGTGTTAGTTTTAATGATCAGCGTTCAGTTTGCATCGAATTTTATGCAGTGACTGATGTTTGTTTTTGCGCCTTAACAATTTTCTTTTTAAGGCGCTGCCGTTTTAGCTCAGAAAGGTAGTCAACAAATAACTTCCCATCGAGGTGGTCTAGTTCATGCTGAATACAAACAGCCAACAGACCCTCTGCATCCATTTCAAATGAATTGCCGTCGCGACCGAGGGCACGAACCCGGATATGCTGCGCACGCTCGATGCCTTCGTATACTCCAGGCACTGATAAGCAGCCTTCCTCACTTATCTCAGCACCATCGCGCGCAATAATTTCCGGATTAATGAAACACATCGACTGGCTCTGATCATCAGACACATCCAGAACCACCAGCCGCTGATGAACATCAACCTGAGTTGCCGCCAAACCAATGCCCGGCGCCGCATACATGGTTTCAAACAGGTCATCCACCAACTGCCGGATGGTGTCGTTCACAGCAGCAACCGGTACGGCCTTAATCCGCAGACGCGGATGGGGGTACTCGAGTATTTTCAGTAAAGCCATGAATTTCCTAAAATATTTACTGATGAACGCTATGGTTTGACGCTAATATTATGATATATCAGCACATAGTTACGATAGAACCGAATTATGTGGTGTTATAGACTGAGTCACAGTTTAACTGCGCCCGGATGTGCAGAATTATAGCAGCGCCGACGTGCTGCGCATGATGGAATTGAGCTAAGGGATGATGTGCACATGAAAATGTTTTCGAGACGGTCGCTCGGCTGCTTTGGCCTGCTGGCTGCAACGCTGCTTATAGGCAACAACGTTGTTGCTGCCAGCCCCTTTAAAGTTTCGGCTGCAGCGCAATCCGGCACCGTAATTGAGGTCGTGCTTAACGCTGACCACCCTGAACGCTACACCGTGGTCAAAGGCGACACGCTGTGGGATATCTCGGCAATGTTTCTCCGTGATCCTTGGCTTTGGCCCGAAATCTGGTACGTGAATCCGCAGATCGAAAACCCACACCTTATTTACCCTGGCGATGTGCTCGTGCTTGTATGGCTCGACGGCAAGCCGCAGATCATTATTCAGCGTGAAGGCAACAGTGAGAAAATTCTTCCCGGAGTCCGTGTGAACAATTCCGATGCCGCTATCACGACTATACCGTTTGATCGGATTTCGGCATTTTTGAGCCGTGCCGGTGTTGCCAGCAAAGAGGATATGCAAAAGCTGCCGTACATTGCAGCGTTGCGGGATGGCATGATTGCGGGTGCTGGCGATGAAGTTTATGTCCGTGGTCTGGAAGACCCACAGGTTGGCGATGTGTATCGTGTGATTCGACAGGGCGATAAAGTTATCGATCCGGAAACCAATGATCTGCTGGGCTATGAAATCATTTATATCGGCTCTGGCACTATTGCCAGCAATGGCGAAACAGCCAAGATGATGTTGAACGATACAACCCGCGAAGCCAAAGAAGGCGACCGGGTCATGAAGATCGATACTTTGCCGCCGCTGAACTATTACCCGCGGTCTCCCGAAACGGAGACAGAAGGTCAGATTATTTCTGTGAAAGATGGTGTATCGCGTATCGGCCAATATCAGATGGTCCTCATCAACCGTGGACTTGAGCATGGCATGGAGCCGGGGTATGTACTGTCGATCTGGCAGCCTGGCGCAGAAGTCACTGACCGCACAGTTTCTCGTAGTATGAATAACAAATTCATGTTGCCGGATGAGCGCATCGGCATTCTAATGGTGCTTAAGCCCATGGAGAAATCGAGCTACGCACTAGTGATGGAAGCTTACAGCGAAATCCGGGTAGATGACCTGCTGCGCAATCCGTAAATAGCTTTCTATTAAAGCATTACGCAAACGCCCGGCCTCTGGTTCGGGCGTTTTCTTTGCGAAAGTGGTGCTAACAAAGCGACTGTTGCAAGCTAAGTTTTAGTCGCGAAATGGCAGAGACGTATCTATGAGCACAAGCAAGCATGCACCGGAGTGGTTACACCTTGCTCTCGCGCCCGGATTAGGTCCGGCAAGTCTCGCCAGACTGCTGGCTAGCTTCGGCAGCGTTACTGAAATCTGCAATCAATCCGTCTCGGCACTGATCAAGGGTGGCTTAAACGCTGCCACGGCAAACGCTATCATTGACCCGGATGCCAGTCAGTTAGCAACCGCAGAGCGCTGGTTAGCCCAAGATGCGCATCATCTTATCTGCTGGAATCACGCCGACTATCCGCCACTGCTCAAAGATTCCGCCCAGAGCCCGTTCGTGCTGTTTGTGGCGGGTGACCCGATATTGCTCAGCCTCCCGCAAATTGCCATTGTTGGCAGCCGCAGCGCTACGGCCAATGGCGTCGAAACTGCCTCGCTATTTGCCCGGCATCTCAGCAATAGCGGTTTTATAGTGACCAGTGGACTGGCACTAGGCATTGATAGCGCTGCGCATCGTGCCTGCGTAGAACAAAGCAAGCCGACTGTCGCTGTTTGCGGCACCGGCCTCGACAGGGTGTATCCGGCAAAAAATGCGGCGCTTGCAGCTGACATAGCGCAGTGTGGCGCATTAGTCAGCGAGTTCCCGCCGGGCGTCGAACCGCGCAAAGATCACTTTCCGCGCCGCAATCGGGTCATTAGTGGCTTGTCGCTGGGCACGCTGGTGGTCGAGGCTGGCATCCACAGCGGCGCACTCATCACAGCACGCTATGCTGCAGAGCAAGGAAGAGATGTGTTCGCCATTCCCGGCTCCATCCACAGCCCCCAGAGCAAAGGCTGCCATCGGCTGATCAAACAAGGTGCCAAGCTGGTCGAAGCCGCTGCCGACATTATTGAAGAGCTCGCGCCGCAGGCCATTGCTTGCTTGCGGGAAACACAGTCAGCTGGGGCAAAACCAGAGCATGGGCCGAATAAGCCCGCAGATAGCGCAATAACCACAGGTTATGAAAAACTGCTGGCGGCAATGGGCTGGGATCCGGTCAACGTTGACGTACTGGTTGGCCGCTGTGGATTGACGACAGGTGAGGTTTCATCCATGCTCTTGATACTGGAGCTGGAAGCTCAAGTCGAATCGCTTTCGGGCGGTCGCTACCAGCGTAAAGGCACATCGCAGCAATAAAGGGTTAGTTTTAATGGGTGAAACAGTACTTGATGTCCTCATGTATATGTTCGAGAACTTCTCTGCAGAAGAGCAGGAACCCGACCACGCTATATTGCGTGAAGAACTGCTAACGGCTGGTTTTGCTGAAATGCAGGTCGATCGGGCACTCGATTGGCTGGAGCAGCTTACCGAAGGTAATGGTCGCCCGTTCGCCAATCAGCCTCTTAACCGCTCTTCACGTTTATTCAGCCGCTTTGAAATGACCCGACTGGACACAGAATGTCGCGGGTACATTATTTATCTGGAACAGGTTGGGATCCTGTCAGCCATGCAACGCGAACTCATCATTGATCGCGTCATGGCCCTCGATTCAGCCGAAATTGATGTGGAACATGTCAAGTGGGTGGTGCTTATGGTGCTGTTCAGTCAGCCAGGTGAAGAAGCCGCATTCGCAAGAATGGAAGACCTGGTATTTGACGAACACGAAGGTACCGTGCACTAATATAGAAAAGCAGAATCACTTTTTGGTATAACCTCAACCGCGGCTTTGTCGCGGTTTCGCATTTATAGCGTCAGTAAATCTTAGCCATCAAACAGGACAGGGCATAAGCATAATGAGCAAGAATCTCGTCATTGTAGAATCACCGGCAAAATGCAAAACCATCGAGAAATACCTCGGTAAGGATTACAAAGTTCTCGCCTCTTATGGTCATGTGCGCGACCTGATTCGTAAAGATGGCGCAGTTGATACTGAGAATGGCTATGGATTGAAGTTTGAGTTGATCGAGCGCAACGAGAAGCACGTTGCCAAAATTATCAAAGCACTAAAGAAAGCCGACACCCTATACCTCGCGACTGATCAAGATCGCGAAGGCGAAGCTATCTCGTGGCATTTAGATGAGATATTAAAAGAGCGCGGCCTACTTGAAGACAAGGCAGTTCATCGCATTGTCTTTAATGAAATCACTAAATCCGCCATTCAGAAGGCTCTCAGCAATCCGCGCAACGTCATGCAACCCTTAGTAGACGGGTATCTCGCCAGACGAATATTAGACTATCTGGTTGGTTTTAATCTCTCACCACTGTTGTGGAAAAAGATCACGCCGGGACTGTCTGCGGGCCGTGTCCAAAGCCCCGCACTGAGAATGATTGTTGAACGCGAGAAAGAAATTGAAGCGTTCAATCCGCGTGAATACTGGAGCATTGAAGCTACACTCGAGGCCAGCAGCATCGGTTTCGGCTCACGATTAGTTGAATACAAAGGCAACAAAGTAGAACAGTTCAGTTTTGAAAACGAAGCCGCAGCATTCAGCGTTCGCGAGACTGTCGTTATCGCTGCTGATGGCAAGCTAAGAGTTAAAGCTGTTAATAAGAAACAGCGTCGCCGTAACCCAGCACCACCGTTTTCTACTTCGACCCTGCAACAGGATGCTTCCAGAAAATTGGGTTTCAATGCGCGGCGCACCATGATGACGGCACAGAAATTGTATGAAGGCATGGATACGGGCGAAGGGCCTGTTGGCCTCATTACCTATATGCGTACCGACTCGGTCTCGCTGTCTGGAGAAGCTGTTGTCGAGATTCGTGAACTTATTGCAGAACGCTACGGCAACAAGAACCTGCCGGTAGAGCCCAATGTGTATAAGTCTAAATCGAAGAACGCTCAGGAAGCTCATGAAGGCGTCCGCCCGACAAGCATCATGCGCACGCCGGAGCAGGTTAAGGGCTTCCTTAATGATGACCAATTTAAGCTCTACAGCCTGATCTGGAAGCGCACCGTGGCTTGCCAGATGGTGGCTGCCGTATTCGACACGGTGGCTATCAATATGGCGCCAGCAAACGATGAGAGCACAGCGGTAATACGCGCCAATGGCTCGGTACTTGTTGAGCCGGGCTTTATCGCCGTTTACCAGGAAGGCACAGATGATGTGAAAGACGATGAAGCTGACAAGTCGTTACCTTCTGTGGAGGTCGATGAACTCGTAACACTTAACGAGATTCAAGCAAATCAGCATTTTACCGAGCCACCACCGCGGTATTCTGAAGCCAGCCTGGTAAAGACCCTCGAAGAATACGGCATTGGTCGTCCGTCAACTTACGCCAACATTATTTCAACGCTGGTCACCCGTGAATACGTCGAGATGGACGGTAAGCGTTTCATGGCTACAGATCGTGGCATGATTGTTGGCGACTTTTTAATTAAGCATTTCAACCAGTACGTCGATTACGGTTTCACCGCAGAATTTGAAGATTTCCTCGATGAAATCGCCCGCGATGAGAATAATTATCAGGCTGTGCTTGACAACTTCTGGGTACCGTTCAAAAAACTTGTGGATGAAAAAGAAAACCTCACTCGCGAAGAAGTCGCTCAGTCGCGCGACCTGGGCACCGATCCGGAGTCAGGCAAGCCGGTAAGTGTTCGACTCGGACAATATGGCGCCTTTGCTCAGATAGGCACCAAAGACGACGAAGACAAACCAAAGTTTGCCGGTCTACGACCCGGTCAGAAGATCAAGACCATCACCTTCGATGAGGCGATGCACCTCTTTGTTCTGCCGCGCACCTTAGGCGAAACCCCTGAAGGCGAAACGGTTACAGCGAGCGTTGGCCGTTTTGGCCCCTATGTAAAATACGATCAGAAATTTGTTTCGACGAAAGATGAAGACCCTTACACCATCGACTTAGAAACGGCGCTGCGCTTTATTGTTGATAAGAAGGAGTTCGAAGCCAACCGCATTATTCAGGACTTTCCGGACCACGAAATTCAAGTACTCAACGGCAGATTTGGCCCATATATTTCAAGCGTTGATAAAAAGAACGTTAAGGTTCCGAAAGACCGCGAGCCAACCAGCATGACGCAAGCAGAATGTATAGCGCTTGTGGAAAAGGCCGCATTTAAACCAAAGAAAAAGGTTAAGAAAAAAGCCGCGAAGAAAAAAGCTGCTAAGAAAAAGGCTGCTAAGAAAAAGGCTGTTAAGAAAAAGGCTGTTAAGAAAAAAACAGCCCGGAAAGCCACCAAGAAAAAGGCCGCTCGTAAGGCCACAGCATCTGATAGCTAATTCACTGGTTTCACAAGAGGCACAGCGCCGATACCATGCTGACCAGGCCCGACATTTATCGCAGCACCCAACAGCTGCTTAAAGGTGGTGTGATTTGCTATCCCACCGAAGGCGTCTTCGGTCTGGGTTGCCTGCCCTTTGCAAAGTACGCGATTGCGCGCATCCTGCACTTCAAACAGCGGCCGGTGCGGCAGGGCTTAATCCTGCTCGGTGCCAACATCGAGCAACTGCTGCCGTGGATTGACCCATCCGCCACCGAACTTAGCCGCCTGAAGTCGACCTCCACGCTGCCAACCACCTGGATTGTGACCCGCAGTGAAATAGCGCCGGATTGGATTACCGGCGGGCGCAATACCGTTGCTGTGCGTATTTGCCGCCACCCGGTCGTTCAGCTTCTGTGCCTGAACAGTAATTCTGCATTGGTTTCCACTAGCGCTAACCGCTCCGGCAGGCCCGCGGTAAAAACCACGCTACGTGCGCGTTATTTACTCAACAACAAAGTTGATAACGTGGTTTCAGGACGAACCGATGCCAATCACGGCGCATCTGAAATCCGTCTGGCAGATAGCGGCAGGGTGATCCGCAGCGCCTGATTAGGCGGCGGTAACTGTGCCGGCAGATTAAAAACCCAAAAAAAGATGTTTTTATTGGTGCACATCACCCGCCCTCACCGATAACCTTTTGTTGGCCAAGCGCCTTACAGGGCTTATGGCGGAAACACCCCTCAACATGGTCGTTCACCAAGCCGGTAGCCTGCATATGGGCGTACATGATCAAACTGCCCACAAATTTAAATCCGCGGCGCTTCATGTCTTTGCTTAACGCATCCGATACCGGCGTTGTTGCAGGGGTCTGCTGCTGGCTGGGCCATCGATTCTGCACCGGCTTGTATTCGACAAACCCCCAGATGTAATCGGCGAATGAGCCGAACTCTTCCTGGACCTCAATAAACACCTGAGCATTACTTACTGCAGAACGTATTTTTAGTTTGTTACGAACAATCCCCGCATCCTGCTGTAAGCGCAGAATTTTATTCTCCGAAAACCGTGCGACCTTTACAACATCAAACCCGGCAAATGCTTTGCGATAACCCTCACGCCGATGCAGGATTGTTGACCAGCTCAATCCCGCTTGAGCACCTTCCAATATTAGAAACTCAAACTGAGTTGCATCATCATAAGCCGGCACGCCCCATTCCTTATCGTGGTACTCCAGATAGACTTCACTAACCCCTTCGCTCCAGGGGCATCGCTGTTTTACCGTGCTCATAAGTTCATTCGCATTAAGTGGCCATCACGCCGGCAGGCTCTTATAGTTGCAGCAAGTACTCATTGTCAGTATCGCCGACCCATCTCAGTTCTGGTAACAGTATTCTATTCTGGTAACGGTATTCTATTAAACGTCTGTTTGGCTTATTGTGTCTCTGCAATTACAGCCTTTGCCGCGTAACAAAGACACTGGCTACCCGTCGTTTGCAGTGAGACATTCTCAGGAGGCACGATGTCAGGCTCTGATCGCTACACCGTCATCGGACACCCGATAGCCCACAGCCAGTCGCCCAAAATCCATGGGTTGTTTGCTGCGCAAACGGGCCAGAACATCACTTACGACGCCACCGATATACCACCGGAAGACCTGGCATCAAGGTTCATAGGGTTCTTTAGCAATGGTGGCTCGGGCATGAACGTTACGGTGCCACACAAGCAACGTGTGCTGCCATTAATCGATAAACTCACTGCACGCGCCAAGCTGGCAGGAGCAGTTAACACTGTTATCAAGCTTGAGTCAGGTGGGCTACTCGGCGATAACACTGACGGCATCGGGCTGGTCACTGACATGATGCAGAACCTCGGCGCAGAGCTTAAAGATGCGCGCATTCTTATTCTGGGTGCGGGCGGCGCAACACGCGGCATTGTTCCCGTGCTACAAACTATGAAACCACAACTCCTCATGATCAGTAATCGCAATGCCGGGAAGGCTATTGAACTTGCCAAGGGGTTTGATACAGAAGGCAATCTATCCGGCTGCGGTTACGCCGATCTAGCCAGCAAAGCCTACGACATAATTATTCATGCGACCTCTGCAGGGCTAAAAGGCTCTCTGCCACAGTTCCCGGATGGCGTTATCGGCACCGACAGCTTTTGCTATGACCTTTCATACAGCAACGTCGATACGCCATTCATCACCAAAGCCAAAAGCCTCGGTTGTAAAAACAGCTACGATGGTTTTGGCATGCTGGTAGAGCAGGCCGCAGCCGCATTCGAGTTATGGCGTGGCGTCAAGCCAGACACCCAAAGCGTCATCGCTGCCTTGAGGCAAAACCAAGCCGAGGACTAGCTGCCAAGCTAGCGCATCGTTACCAACTCTTCCGCGCCGGTTGGATGAATAGCAATGGTG
>OCVR010003521.1_pt1 | contig 11022 bp, 10 predicted proteins | sample 1539091 | NCBI WGS metagenome assembly OCVR01 (sample SAMEA3355530, study PRJEB22509) | marine metagenome | biome: marine; feature: coastal ocean; material: water | place: USA | collected 2010-08-07 | depth 16 m | reverse complement strand
TATCATGCTCTACCAAATCGCGGAAACTGAAAACACCGCCGTGCGCGCCATCATACATTGAACAATTTGCAGTCTCCATGGCACGCTTCCCTTCACTTGATTGATACAGCCCAGGTAACTGGCAGCATCGTCTTGTGTTCAAGCTGGGTTATTCCAAAGAGCCAGAAGTACTGCCAATTTCATGCAGCTCATCCAGGCCCTTCCTCAAGGTCGATCCCCATCTTCGTACCGAACGTTTCACCTCGTTAATGTTAGTCACTGGATTGCTTTCCTGCATGGTCATTGGCTGGATACGTTGTCCATCTATAGCCCTGGCGAGAATTTCATTACTAACCGAGTCGCTAAGTTCGACCACCAGAACGGCCTGGCCCAGGTCTGAGATGTAAAAACTATCCCTGCCCGTTGTTTTCGGAGGAACACGAGAGACAACATCAATCAATGCCAGCTTCACTTTCAGAATTCCTGCGCCCGGGTTACTGGCGACTGTAAAATGCTCGAATTTGTTGAACTCGCTCTGGAAGGATTCTATAGCGGCTTTCTCAAGTCCTGATTTCTGCCGTTCGCTAAGTGGGAACACATCTGCCGAACGACTATGACGGTTGCTACCTTTCACGGCCCGATATTGTATTCCAGCACCTTCGAACATGACACTATCGAATTGGCTCAGATCAATGCCTGGCTTCATCCAGACTTTATCCATTCGTGTATTGTTAACAAGGTGCAACCCATCAAAGCTGACCTCCGCATTGGGGCCTTGCTCGATAGAAGGTTTCTTTTTGGCAAAGCTTGCTTCACTAACAATTAAAGATGCAAAAATGCTCATTACTACCCAAATCACTAATTGTTTCATGGATTATTTCCTCTTATGGGGTTCGAATTGTCTCTCGCAACCTGATGGCGGTCAAATATCGGCGTTCCAGATCTTAGTCTGTGACATGGACAACGACAAGTGCAGCAACTGGCGCCATCGTATTATCAAGCGTAACCAACGCGGCACAATGATGACAGTGGCACCTTCCAGGGGTCTCAGCTCCAGATCATGGGGAACCCCGATCTGCTTTTCACAGGCATGGCAGTATCCGAGATTAGTGACGAGCCTTGAGGTGAGCCTTTGCCTGCTTGTATATTTGTTTGAATGAACGTGACTCAAAATCACCCTGGTCAGTTAACTCGTAGACTCCCTTTTCAACCCGCTGAAACCAGCCGTAGTGATTCGCACTCAAGATGCTGGTGGTCTTCTCCCCTGTGCCAAGGTTTCTCAAAATTTTGGGGCTTGACGGCCCGAGCTTCGCAAGACAGCAGGCAATAAGAATCGCATTTTCCCGGTAGGCGGTCATCAGAGTGGTTTTGGTACTGCCACCCACATTGTAGTCTCCACTCCGATCGGCAACTTCTGTCAACAACGCTCGCCTACTCCTGGTGTTCTTTTTTCGCTGGTAAGGGACAGGGTCAAATTGCTTGCTAACCAACATTCCCATAGCACCTTCCTCTACCAGCAACAGGCCAATCTCCAACCTTTTCAGTACTGTGAGTGTGCCCCGCCACTGGCGGTTTCTTTTTGTCGGCGCGGGTACTGCGACATAGACACTGTCTGAAATAGACTGCCGCTTGGTGGCTTGCACTAAAAGTGTAAGGTTCACACTCGTCTTGAGCTCAACGATGATTAGATCATCACCTTTCGTCGCTACGATGTCGCAATCTTTGACTTCGCAGTTAACCTGATATCCATGGGATTCCAGATAGGCTTTTACCGGCGCCGACAGTTCAGTTTCCAGCATGCATCACTCTTCGCAGCCCAAAGACCGCACTACATTCGAAAGGTAAACTAAAAGCAACGCAAAAATACCAGGGTTGTGTATTCAATGAAGAAGGCAGGTAGCCTCTAATACTTCGACGCTCCATAACCACTTCTGGGTCATTCACATGCTGCTCTATCATCCAAAAAAAACCTATTATGCCAGTATGTCGCGACAAGATGGCTCAGGGCTCGATCACCCCGATGAGATCACCATGTTTGCAGAATAAACCGGTAAGATTGACCACCACCCGCATTCGAGCACTATTATCTACTACGGCGAACGACTCAATAGCATCAGCCATCTTCTAGGGGCGCTTCTGGCGTTGATAGGCCTTGGTGCCTTGCTAGCAGTTGCCGTTCAATCCGGTGACTCTGTATTACTCGCTTCATTTACCATCTATGGCGTAACGCTCGTGTTACTTTTCACCATGTCGACGCTCTACCACAGCTTTCATCCGCCAAGACTTAAAGCACTGTTCAAGCTGTTTGACCACGTTGCCATCTACATCCTGATCGCGGGCAGCTATACACCTTTTATGATCGTTAGCCTGGGCACTATGAACGGCTGGCTAATTCTGGGGTTTGTTTGGTCACTCGCCGTCATAGGCATTTTATCCGAAGTTTTCCTAAAAGGCCGGACGATAAAAATTATTCAGCTTTTCATTTATCTCGGTATGGGGTGGGCATGCTCGCTTGACCTTGCGGCGCTAAAAACCGCTTTGGGTGCCGTTGGTTTTTCGTGGGTAGTGTTAGGTGGCCTGGCCTATACTTCAGGCATCATTTTCTACATAGCTGATAAACTAAATCGATTCAAACACGCACATGGAATGTGGCATTTTTTCGTCTTAACAGGCGCCATTGCACATTTCGTCGCAATCATTGGATTCGTGCGCTAACAATAACCAACGCCTTCGAGGCCAACTATTGAAAAATTTGGATTCCAGCAACCCGGACTCCGGGAAAACCGGCTTTAAAAACGTGGAGCTGCACGCCGAACTGCTATCTAACCTGGACGACCTGGGCTTTCACTCCATGACCCCAATCCAGGCATTGTCGTTGCCTGAGATACTTGATGGCAAGGACGTGATTGCACAAGCGAAGACGGGTTCAGGCAAAACCGCCGCCTTCGGTCTGGGAATATTGAACAAACTCAATGTAAGAAAGTTCAGGGTCCAGTGCCTAATATTGTGCCCAACGCGAGAACTCGCTGATCAGGTCGCAAAAGAAATCAGAACGCTGGGCCGAAAAATTCACAACATCAAAGTACTGACATTGTGTGGTGGCGTCGCATTTGGGCCCCAGAAAGGTTCTCTGGAACACGGCGCGCATATTGTCGTTGGAACGCCAGGCAGAACCGAAGAACACCTTAGGAAACAAAACCTCTCATTGGAAAATTTGACCACCTTCGTTCTCGATGAAGCGGACAGAATGTTAGATATGGGTTTCGGGGAGTCAATCGCCCAGATCATTCGGTATCTTCCCGCCAAAAGACAGAACATGTTGTTTAGCGCGACCTACCCCCAAAACATTGACAAGCTCGCAGCAAAAGTCATGGTCAACCCACAACGACTTGAAGCGCCCGATCAGCATGATGCAAACACCATCCAACAGCTTCTGTGCCAAATCACCGATAAATCAAAGCGAACAGAAGGCTTGGTGAGCCTACTGCAGAAATACAAGCCCGACTCCACGCTCGTGTTCTGCAATACAAAACAATTAGCAGATGACGTCTCACTTGAACTCAGAAACCTGGGTTTTAGTGCACGCGCCATTCATGGTGACCTGGAGCAGAGAGACCGCGACAACAGGCTTGTACAATTCTCGAACAATAGTCTTTCTATTCTGGTGGCTACCGATGTCGCTGCCAGAGGTCTGGATATTGATTCCCTTGACCTTGTCGTGAACTATCATTTGTCACGAGATCCCGAGGTCCACACTCATAGGATAGGTCGTACCGGGCGCGCAGGAAACACCGGCCTGGCCTGCTCGTTGTTTCACGAAAGTGAAAATTACAAAATCGAGCTCCTGGAAGCCGTTTTGGAACAGGCTCTGGAACGCATCGTCATCGCCCCATTGGATCCTGGCTTCAGGCCAGCACAACCATCTATGGCAACATTGCAAATAGACGGAGGAAAAAAACAAAAAGTCAGGCCCGGTGACCTATTAGGGGCACTGACCGGGGCAAATGGTATCGAGGGGAGCGCTGTCGGAAAAATCAGCATCTTCGACAGGACCGCGTATGTTGCCATCAAGCGAACGTCATCAAAACAGGCTCTTGCTGTCCTAAACGCTGGCAAGATCAAAGGCCGTTCCTTTCGCGCCCGCAAACTCTAAAACGACCCCCTTTCCCAGGGAAATAGTTGTTGAAGACCCGTATGTAGGCTTCTCTCGCTAGCGACCGCGCTTCCTGGGGCCTTACCGTCGAGGCCTGCGGAGAGGCACTAAAAGCCACTAAAAGCGAGATGGCTTAAATAACGCACAATTTGAATGATTTCATTAAGCTTTCTCCTATGGTTTCAAAATCGAGCAATGTCTAGCTCCGAAAAGTACTTCTTCCCTTTTCATCGCGCCATAAGAAATAGCGTCTATGCGCATTTATGATGTGCACCACAAATAAGCGTAGCTGGCCTGGACCAGGCGCCGTTCAGACAACCCTTTTGAGTCTCTTCATACAGCAATGATGAGACACCCAATCACCCAATCCCCCAATGTATTACGTTATACTGCCCTGTAATTACTCGACAAACGAGCAGCCGCACAGCATGAAATCCGCCAAGCCTTTGATACAAATCACAGCTTACTATTTCGCTGTTTCTCTGCTCTTGTATGGCCTGGTAAAGATTTTTCCAGCGTTAGTAGCTTATCTTCCTTTCGGCGGGAACGAGCTTCCCCCTACTGGGGCCAATGAATTCCTGACAGGTGAATTGACCACGCTATCGTGGGAGCCCATGACAAAAGCGATCAAGCTCGCGATGGCGACGATAGGCGTCGTGCTCATCATGGAACCAGTGGCATGGATCTACATGGGCGCACGGCGCCGGAAAGGTCGCGACCAGGCATTCCTGCTGACACTACTCCTATTGCCTGTTGTCGTTGGCGGCATTGTGATGATCGTCCAAAACAGCCTGGCATTGGCCTTCAGTCTTGCCGGAATCGTTGCCGGGGTCAGGTTCAGATTGACGTTGGATGATACTTTAGATGCCAGCTACATCTTTATTGCAATCGCTGTTGGACTTTCCGCCGGAATCGAGGCGCTGGAAATAGCGATAGTGATTACCGTCTTTTTTAACTACTTCATCCTGATCTTCTGGGAGCTTGGGTATGGTGAAGAAGTTTCCGCCAAACGCTGGTTCACGAAAGAATGGATGAATCGCGGCCAAGACGACCACCAACGTGAACCGCCTGCACCTGGAGACACCAACTAGGGCATGAACCCCAGGCCTTTTTTGTTGCTTGCCGTTCTAGGCAGCATGCTTGTTTTAATTGGAGCGTTGGTCACCCAACTCGAGGCAAAACACGCTGGCCCGGGGAAGGCACCAGCGGCGTTACCCGGATTTCTTCGAGAAGCCTCCGGCCTGGCCGTAGTCAATGAACACCAGCTTCTGACTCACAACGACGAAAAAGGCCACATCTATTCGATCGCTCTTCCGAGCATGCATATTACAAAACTGGTTTCTCTTGGCAATCCCGTTGTGCTCGATGATTTCGAAGGCATTGCGGTCGACGGTAACAGCGTCTATATGATTACCAGTACAGGGAAACTCTACGTGATCCCCGATGTCTCTTTTAAGGCAGCAAACCAGCTTCCGAAATGGAGCGTCCTAGATACCGGCCTTGCAGCAGTCTGTGAAGTCGAAGGCCTTCATTTTGACGATGGAAAATTGCTGATCCCCTGCAAAAATATTTACAAACGTAACGGGAAGAAAAAGAGCGGTAAAGACAGAGTTACTGTGTATTCCTACGCGCCAGGAGAGGACGCGGTCGCAAGCGAGTTCTTCTCTTTGAACGATGACCTGCTCAAAGGCAATAAAAAGAAAGTTACCGGCATTGGCAGTGATCTCAACTTCTACTTCTTCCTCACCCCCGCGAATGTACTACGGGTTAATCGCCACACCCTGTCGTTTCAATTACTCCCGCTGGATTCAGCCGTCCACAAGCAACCCGAAGGCATCGCGATCATGAAAAATGGATCCGTCTATCTGGTCGATGATCGAAAGGACGGTGCGGGTGGGCTCAGTCACTACAAGAATCTGGAATTCGTTTCCAACTTTTAGCCTCTGCAGGCATCCAATACTTTTTCCTGCCATACCTTGTCGTCCGCGATCATGTCTAATGATTGCGTAAAGTACTTCACCCTCTGTTTGATAGCCCTTTCCCGCAATACAGTGTCCGTTCTAAGAACATCAAGTAATGCCTCGCGCATACTCAAGACCTGACGTCTTGCTTCGTTAAGCTGGCTGTTGTGGGCACAGTAACCCCGGTACAACCTCTGGGTGATTCTTTTGATTCCGATTGCCGCATTGGGCGTTGCATAACTCGCATTGACCAACCCGGAGGAATCGAAGTCATAAATAATCGGTCGGTAGCGGGAATCTTCACCTGTCAATATTTTAGCATTGTGACAACAAGAATCATCACCCGAGGCAACAACCGAGTAATCTGCATTACTGACCATATACTGAAACAACCCTACCAGTGCGCTACTGTCTGGCTCTAGCGCTGATCTATGGATCCTGCCAACTTTTGTCGTCTTGAGATTATTGCGTTTAGCGAGTCTTGACTTTCGCTCGATGAAAAAAGCGGGCTCCTGACGAACCTTGCCTTTCTCGTCAACGTAACTCACCTTCAACCAGCGCACATTGTAAGACAAAGGCGTTAGCAAGTTGAACATGCGGTAGACCAGGAACTCAGCCCTAAGATAGTCTCGATAGGCTGCCGTAGCCTTGCACTGCACTACCAGTTTCAGGCTTTTTTGGTGAGCATAAAGCGTCTCTTTGATTGCTTTTGGCTCAAATTCAATCCGCAGAGGGGGGCGGCTACAAACATCAGAGTCTAGTCGCTTGTTACCTCGAACACGTAATTCAATGTCGAAACTGTCCTCTCCTGTATCAAGCGTTCCTTCGTAACCTTTCGCTTTATCACGCTCTCTTCGTATCTGGTTGAAGGGACCAGATAGACTGACCTCCAACGGCACTAAGGATTCAAATAGAGGATCAGCCAGGGCCGGCGAACCCAGCACAAGGAACAGGAATGTAACCCATCCCGCTGCAGAACTATGACGAAGATTCATTCGAAACCGGGGTGCTGCTCGAAGCAAACTCAAAGCCACCAAGGCTCGCTGGATTGTCCGCTTCCATAAAGAAAGACTGGGAACAAAAACCATCTTCGGTGGGAGTTCTCTCATAATTATTCTCGCTGTCCAGCACCCAGGATTGAATGGTGTCTTTGATATTGGCGTGTAATATTCCGTCAACTATGATCGATTTCACCCGAGAGTTTTCGACCGGCACCAGCAACTCTGCCCTCTCATCGAGATTGCGCTCCATTAAATCCGCAGAGCCGAAGTAAATCACAGAGGTTTCGGCCGAAACCGGCTGTCCACCACCAAACATATAGATTCTGGAATGCTCAAGAAACCTGCCGACGATACTTTTTACTCGAATACGCGAAGACATACCGGGCACTCCCGGACGCAGCACGCAGTGCCGCCTGATAACCAGGTCAATCTCCACTCCGGCTTCGGAGGCTTCATAAAGTTGTTCGATAATTCCAATATCTGTCAGTGAATTTACCTTGATACAGATGTACGCGGGCCTGCCCTCTCGCGCATGATCAATCTCTCCGCGTATCAACTCGCCAAGTTTATCTCTCAAAAAATACGGGGCCATGATCAGTTTTTCAGGCTCCCCCATTCTTTCGCTGGAGAGGTAGTTGAATAACAAATGGGTATCACGACCGATGACTTCATCACGGGTGAAGAACGACACATCCGTATAAGTCTTCGCGTTGCTTGGATGATAGTTCCCCGTACCAAGATGCGTATAGGTTATCGCTTCACCATCCTCCATCCGCACAACCAACGTCGCCTTGCAATGGATTTTAAGCCCGACAATCCCATAGATAATCTGCGCTCCTGCCATTTCGAGGCGCTTTGCGAGCTCGATATTCGAAGCTTCGTTGTCACGAGCTTCCAACTCAATCACCGTCAATACAGTTTTACCTTTCCTGGCAGCCAGGATTAGCGCTTCAACGATCGGCGATTCGTCACTGGTTCGGTACAGCGTCTGCTTAATCGAGACAACATCCGGGTCCTCCGCCGCCTGCTGAATGAACTTAACCACAGAATCAAACGATTCATAGGGCCAGTGCACGATAATGTCTCCCGCGGAAATCGCGGCAAAACAATCGTTGCCGGTCGCTAACAATTGTTCCGGGTATCGTGATTTGAAATGCGGAAAGACAAAACCGTTAACTTTTCCATCTAAATCATCGAGTACTTCTGAAATATCAGACAAGCCCACGAGGTCCGTGGGTACAATAAACTCAGACGCTGTCATTCGTTCATTCTGGTTTTCAAGGAACAGAATTTCCTCACTGGACAGTAATCCCAGCTGGCGTGCAACAAAACGAATGGCCTGGTCAGGCATCGTCTCCGAGACGCGAAGCTTAATGACATTCGCTTTCCGCCGCATACGCAAGCCTGATTCTACAATCGAACGAAGATCATCGTTCCGCTCTTCCTTGGCAAGATCATTGTCACGAAGTATCTGGAAAAACCCGAAACTCCGCAGCGTTTCATCCGAAACAAGCTCTTGCCAAAAAAACTGAATGAGGCTCTCCGCAGTAACATAACGATGCTCTTCGCCTGGAACAGAAATGAATCTAGACAGATTAGAGGGCAAGGGTAATAGGACAAAGCCCTCCCCAAATTCGAGAATAGCGCAAAGGCCACCGCTCGAAATAAACGGGAACGGATGCTCCTCATCTATCGTAAAAGGCGTTAATACGTGCAGAAAATGGCTCTTGAAAAAGTTTGAAAGCCACCCCACATCCGCCTGATCCAATTCCTCTATCTGGGGAAACCTGATTCTGTGTTCCGCCAGCTCAGATTGCAGGTGACGCCAGCTTTCCTGCTGTACCTGCATAAGGTAGTTAGCCTTTTCTGTTACGACCATCAACTGCTGAATTGCAGTCAGGCCGTCGGGAGTCACATATCCATCACGCCGGGCCGCCGACCGCCTGAGCTTAGCAACCCGCACCGCATAAAATTGATCAAGCACACTGGAGGAAATAGAAAGAAAACGCACACGTTCGAAAAGAGGGTGCATGGGATTGCTGGACTCTTCCATTACCCTCTCGATAAATAGCCCTCTCGATAAATAGTAGGTCTGAGAGTTCCCGGTTGAAAAACCGGTCGCTGGTTCCACGAACGATAAGCGACGACCCTTCGTCTTTTGTCGAAATGTGCTGTTTAACCGGCGCGATGACGCGGGTAAAGGGCAGCCTACCCCATAATTTGGCGAGAACTTCCGACACTAGTTTGCTCCACCTGAGGGCGGTATTTCTTTCTCCCGCGAAACCTGATTATCCAGCAAATTAACATATCTTCGGAGCCTGCTATCCGCCGGCTCAAGCTCGGATACTATTTCCAGATACTCCTGCAAGGGAAGGTCATTTCCGGGGAAGGGGACCAGGGTGCCGCGATGCATCACCTGCAGAACACCATCTTCGATCACAACGTTGGCGAGACTACCTCCGTAATGCTTAGAAATGCCAACATCTATCATGATTACCTTGCCATCAAGCCGGGTAAGGATAGCGCCTTGCGTAGGCGTGTGAGCGATAAAAATGCGACTCACTTCATAGAATTCCAACATCTTAAGTAAGGGCGCCAATTCGACGTCGGCACCATTTTTTGCAAGCCCCCGATACCAGAGAGGCCCGTCCGGGCTATTTGATATACCTGCACCAGCGAAGGAAGCCGAGATTTGCTTTCTCACCAGGCGGTTGATTTTGGACAGCTTTTGATATTCGCCATGAGGATTCATCCCCCCATGAACAAACAGCGAGTCATTTATTCGAATAACCGTATTGTGTGACGCCACCCATTTCGCCATTTCCTGACCAGGCTCCCATAAGGTCCGGTGCTCGACATACCCCAACGGAAACTCTTTCTTCAAACCATCCATGACCAGATCTGGATTCGTGGCGAGCGCTGGGTCAATGGAAATCCGGTGTTTATACACGGCTTCAATATAACGCGCCCTCACGGCATCAGAATTCTTCGCTATCAGCGCAGAATACTCACCTGGGTGAACGTATCGCAGATCATTCTGAATATTCATCACCTCGTGATTTCCGATCAGGACGTGAACGCGACCACCCTTCTTTCTTGCCTCTTTCTCCAGCTTCATCAAATGACGGATGATTCGAAGAGAATCCGGTCCTCGATCAACGACATCACCTAATTGAACAAAGTGCGTTTTGCCACCCTGCCATCGCAACTGTTCATCTACCAGGCCATTCGTTGTGAGGACTTCAATATACTGGTCATAATCACCATGCAGATCACCGACGGCCACTATCCTGTCTACCCCTTTGAAAACATCTTTGGCTGTTGATGTGCAGGCAGCGAGAAGGCCAGAGGTTAACAATAGCCCTATAGCAAGGGTCCTAATCGATAGAAAACTCATGTGCTTCTCATTGCCACTACATTTTTGCTCGGTCCAATGACCTAATTTACCCTAAGTTGTCATTTGATACAGCCGTATGTTTGCCTAGCAGTATCCAGAAGCAGCTCCCGGCGGCGGGTTACCCCCACGGGTAGGCCTGAAGGTATACCGAACTTGCGGACGCGGTCGGTGTCAGCAGCGGGCTACGGCTCCTGGTGCTCAGCGCTAGGTTCTGGGAACCTCTTGGACTATATTGGTAGGTAGATCAATACGCTATCAACCAGGAGGTAACATGAGTTCCTTGATGCTCGCAGGCGCCTACTCAGATCGAGAAAAAGCAGCCGAAACCGCGGTCCGTACTGGTGGTATCAACCTGGCAGCAACGTCTGCCGAAACAAACCACCTGCCATTCGCATCCCTGGTTTTAGCAGTGACTGATGAACTGGATTTGTTTGTCAGTGACGCTGATGCAGGAAGCTATCTGGTCTGTGAACGCCCCATAAAGAACACGCCACTGCTTCAGCTCACAGAGGAAAACCAGCCCGGCAGTAT
>OCVR010003520.1_pt1 | contig 11022 bp, 8 predicted proteins | sample 1539091 | NCBI WGS metagenome assembly OCVR01 (sample SAMEA3355530, study PRJEB22509) | marine metagenome | biome: marine; feature: coastal ocean; material: water | place: USA | collected 2010-08-07 | depth 16 m | reverse complement strand
ATGTTTTCATGAAAATACGACAAGTATCTAATGCTCTTTTAGCCGGACTAGAAACCACTAAATCTGATTCTATTTTAAATTTTAAAAATTCGTTTGCAACCAGACATATGTCAGATATACCGCGCTTTTTCAAAGGTCTCATCAAGTCATCAACAGGATGTTTCCACGATGACTTTCCATGGCGAATAAAGACTATTACCTTTTTTTTCTTATCGTTTAAATGCAAATTTTATCGATTAAATGTTGTTTTTTATCTTCTGAACGATTATTTTAGCCCTTTAGCATTTATATTTGCTAAGGATATGTGATATTTTTTATTTTGTTTAAAATTATTAAGGAATGACCCCAAACCTATTTCAAATTAATAATCCTTTAACACCCATGTGGTGTTCCCTCCCTCAATTACGTAACGTTTGCAATCATAACATAACAGTTATTGGCAAACAATAAACAAATTACAAAAATATCGCTTAGCGAAACATATAGTTAAAAAAATGCTTTGCATAGACTTTTTATAATTTAAGTGAGTCTTATAAAAGCAGAATGTTAAAATTAGTAATATGAAGACAATTTTACTTAACCAAACGCTTAAAAATCTAATAGTCATTGTTTTATTGACATTTAGTTTTTCATCTCCTGCTCAAAGTACTCCTACTGATTTTAATGCAGGCGCTGCGATCATTGATATGGGTATTACCCCACAAACCTCAAACAACGCTCTAAAACCCTATGGTTTAGTTCACGCTCTTGTCGGAGAAGGCATTCCTGTCCATTGGATTATTAAAGACTCTAAATCATTTGAAGAAATTGATATTGTAATTTCTGGAACACTCACTAAATCAGCAACTTCAAAACAAACGAAAAACTTAAAAGCTGGACCATTTTTAATCTCAGCTGAACATATGACTGATGCAGAGTCCATTATCCAAAATTGGATTGATAATAACTCGAATGGTGGTAATGATGCCTTAACCGTTTATTGGAATTTAGATGCCATTGTAAATGCACCTGTAAGTGGTATTATTACCTCATTTCCTGCTACTGTAATATATCCTAAAAATGGCGATATTACTTCAACTAAAGATACTGATATTGAGACAGGGTTTTTTAATCCTGCTGGAATATTAAAGTCCTCTGGAGCCTTCCGAAAGGGAACTCCTTCAGATATAAACGCTTGTGATCAGTTTTATGTCTTATCACATCATACCGATCCTGAAAAAAACTGGAGTCAAAATGATGTCAATCTCATTTATGATTTCGTGACAACAGGAAGAAATGTTTGGATGGGATGTCATGATGTAAGTATTTCAGAAAATTTAAAGACAGATGGAAAACCGCATAATAAATTAAACTTTTTATCAAATGATGGGTTATTACCATACAAAGACACTTCTAACGGCAGTAATTCAGATATTTATACTTTCGAAGGGCCAACCCATGCAAACACTTTTAATAACTCCAATATAGTCTATGAAGAAGCTGCAGCTTCAGACCCAATAATGCAATTTGTTGGCGAAATACATGAAGCTTTTAATGGAAATTCAGAAAAAGTATTTCTCCCAAGACAACAAGGTTGGCGCGACTCCAGTACTATTGGTTTTTATGACCCTTCGCATTCAGATGTAAATGATCTTTCTCCAGGAAAAGCAGGTATTTTAGTTTATGGAAAAGCCTATGGAAATGCATCTTATGGCACAATTTTATATAATGGTTCTCATATAAGTAAGGCAAATGAAGGTAATACAGCACAATGGATTGGTGAAGCGAGAACCTTTGGTAATTTTTTACTTCAATCAGCCTTAGAATTAGGAACCACATTCAACGAGGATTTGCCACAAGATATGGTTGTTGAGTGCGATAATATTCCAGCTGCTGCAATTTTAACAGCGAATGGAGGTTGTGGCACCACAGCAACGGTAACTTATAACCAAGAACAACTCAAAACTGATTGTGATTCACAGTATATCCTTACAAGAACGTGGGTAGCCACAGACACATTGGGTAATACAACAACACATACACAAACAGTCACTGTTCAAGATACTACAGCACCAACTTTTAATGAAGAACTTCCTGCTGATATTACTGCTCAATGTGATAATGTCCCGGAACCTGCCGTACTAACTGCGTCTGATAATTGTGATACCACAATCAAAGTTTCTTTTGATGAAAAAACACTTGATTCAAATTGCGATTATAACTATATTCTTTATCGTACATGGACTGCCTCAGACTGTGCAGGAAATTCAATTTCTCACACACAAACAATTACTGTTCAAGATACTACAGCACCAACTTTTAATGAAGAACTTCCTGCTGATATTACTGCTCAATGTGATAATGTCCCAGAACCAATGGTTCTTACAGCAACCGACAACTGTGATCCTAATCCAGCCGTAACCTACAGTGAAGTCTATAGAGAAGGAGTTTGCCCAAACACCTACTCCATTATTAGAATATGGACAGTGACCGATGCTTGTAGTAACACAACTCTACACAATCAAACAGTCACTGTTCAAGATACTACAGCACCAACTTTTAATGAAGAACTTCCTGCTGATATTACTGCTCAATGTGATAATGTCCCAGAAGAACAAACATTAACAGCTGCTGATAATTGTGGTGATGCAACAGTTGCTTTTAATGAAACAACAACTGATGGTGATTGCCCTGGTAATTATACAATCAATAGAACATGGACTGCTACTGATGCTTGTGGAAATACAACAACTCACAATCAAACAGTCACTGTTCAAGATACTACAGCACCAACTTTTAATGGAACACTTCCATTTTACATTAAAGCTGAATGTGACGACATACCAGAACCAACTATATTAACGGCCTCCGACAATTGTGGTGATGCTACAGTCACTTTTAGCGAAACGACTTCAGAGCGTTCTTGCCCTGTACTTTATGAAATCACTAGAACTTGGACAGCAACTGATTCATGTGGTAACACTACAACTCATACACAGAGAGTGGATGTCGAAGACCTTACTCCTCCCATAGTAACAACTGTTTATGACTCTGAAATATCTGTGTCATGTGCGGAAATCCCTGAAGTTCCGCAATTAGAATTTGAAGATGCTTGTTCATCAGAAATAAATATAGAATTTGAAGAAACATCAACTAATAATGGTACAACTGCTGATTACAATATTACACGTTTTTGGATTGTAACGGATGAGTGTGGCAATACTGAAGTATTTTCTCAAATAATTTTTGTGACTGTCGACGGGACAACTGGAGGTACTACCGATTTGTGTATTGAAGAGAATTTTGAGTTTGATTTATTCTCACTACTCAGTGGTGATTATGATCTTGACGGAACTTGGGAAGTAACTTCTAATAATGCAACAATCAGTGGTAGTTCATTCAACCCGTCATCGTTATTAGATTCGAATGGTAATTACACATTTGAGCAAGTACAAGACACTTATACTTTTGCATACACGTCTACTAGTAATTGCCCAACATCAACAGAGGTATCCATAACACTTAATGATCTTTGTAGAGCTTTACCTTGTGGTGATGAGGAAGGTGTTGAAATATCAAAAGCGGTCACTGCTAACGGGGATCAATGGAATGAATATTTTACAGTCACAGGTATTGAGGGTTGTGGTTTTACAACAGAAGTTGAAATATACAATCGTTGGGGTGCTCTAGTTTATAAATCAGTAGATTATCAGAATGACTGGAATGCATTCTCTCATGACAAATCTATCGGTGGCTCTGACAAAGTTCCCACGGGAACCTACTATTATATCGTAAAACTAAAAGATAGCGGATTGAAACCTTTTGCTGGTCCAATTTACGTTGCAACAAAATAAATTAACCTATCATGAAAAAATTTATAACGTTTAACATAATTGCACTGACTTTACTATGTGGCATGCCGACATTTGGTCAACAAATTCCCCAGTTTACGCAATATATGTTTAATACAATCTCGATAAATCCCGCGTATGCAGGGAGTAGAGAAACGCTGAGTTTGGTGGGGCTTCATAGAAGTCAATGGATTGGACTTGATGGAGGGCCGTCAACGCAAACATTTTCAATACATTCACCAATGAAAAATGAGAAGGTAGGCCTAGGCTTATCCTTTATCAATGACCAATTAGGCTTTGAAAACTTCTCTTATATTTATGGGGACTTCTCTTACACGATACAAGTTGGAGAAAAAACAAAACTTGCTTTTGGACTAAAAGCTGGCTTTACATCGTACAGTATTGATCAAGAATTGAGAGATGCAGAGCCAAATGACCCTGCTATCTACGGTATAGAAAATAGATGGAGTCCAAATATCGGAGCAGGTGCTTACTTACATGCAAATCGTTGGTACTTTGGTTTATCTACACCGCGAATATTAACTAGTAAATTTTCTGGATCAGAAGATTATGAGGCCCTCGAGAAAGTAGGATATTACGTTACAGGTGGTATTGTTGTGGATGTTAATAAAACCGTTAAGTTTAAACCTTCCTTTCTCGTAAAAGTAACAAATGGCGCTCCCCTCTCCTATGATCTCACCGGTAATTTCTTGTTTAATGATAAATTATGGCTTGGAGCAGCTTACCGTTTTAATGAATCTACAGGGGCATTTGGTGCAATTGCTGATTTTCAAGTGTCAAAACAGTTTAGAATAGGCTATGCATATGAACATCCTGATTCTGATATCAGACCTTACACTGGAGGAACTCATGAAATATTATTAATGTTCGAGGTATTCAAAAGTAAACGTGTTAAATCCCCGAGATACTTCTAAAATATAACTACGATGAAAACAAAATTATTTATTTACTTATTGGTATGGTCTGTAGCCTTCAGTTTTTCTCAAACTAAAGTCGCAGATACGTTTTTTGATAATTATGCCTATGTAAAAGCGAGTGAGTTATATGAACAAGCCGTAAATGATGGAGATGAAAGCATTCATGTTTTAACCCGTTTAGGTGATTGTTATTACAATAACTCAAACTCTCAAAAAGCTAGTATATGGTACAAACGTGCTTTTGATAAAAACATAAATGAAATTGACTCTGAATATCTCTTTAAATACATTCAAACACAACGAAGTTTAGGGAATTACAATGAAGCAGAAACATGGATTAAAGTATTTAAAGAGCGTCAAAGGTCGGATAATAGAGTGGCATCAGAAATTACTGATTTGAGTATATACAATACACTAGCCTCCACTGAGAGGGTATATGTTGATATTGTTAATTTAGACTTAAATACAGCCTATTCTGATTTTGGTGGTTATGAATACAACGGTCGCATGTACTTTGCATCCACAAGACCGAATGAAAACACGAATAATAAAAAACTTTATACTTGGAATGAGCAGCCCTTTTTGGATATTTATGAAACTTCCGTTAGTGAAACAAATGGCTTAAAAGAACACGGACCTTCAATACCTATCGATATCACTTCTATTAATACTGATTTTCACGAATCAACAATTGCGATAACTAATGATGGAAAAACTATCTATTTCACTCGTGATAACCTGAACAAAAGAAATAAATTAGACGCTGATAAAAAAGGAACAACTCATTTAAAAATTTACAAAGCTTCCTATAACAATGAGGTTTGGAAAGATATTGAGGAGTTGCCGTTTAACTCAGACGACTATTCAAATGGTCACCCAGCATTAAGTCCTGATAACACAAAACTTTATTTTGTTTCTGACCGATTATATAAAGGTATGGATGTGCAAACCGACATTTATGTTGTAGACATTTTAGATGGTGGAAATGATTACAGTGTGCCAAAAAACTTAGGCTCTTCTGTAAACACATCCGGCCGTGAAATGTTTCCATTTATAGCCAAGGATAGTACATTTTATTTTTCATCAGATGGATTTATTAATTTAGGATTGTTAGATATTTACAAATCAAATATCCTCAAGGCATCTAATGAAAAGCCTATTAATTTGGGAGCTCCGTTTAATAGCGGAAATGACGACTTTGCGTTTTATGTTAATTCAGAAACTGAAACAGGTTACTTCTCATCGAACAGAGATCAAGGTAAAGGTAATGACGACATCTATAGTTTTTCATCTTATGAGTGTGCACAAACAGTTAGCGGCGTTGTTAGAGACAAACAAAACAATTTACCTGTGGCCTTGGCGACTGTTGAATTAATTAATGAAGACGGAAAAATAATAAACCGTTTTAATACAGATTTATCAGGCTCGTACAGTTTTGAAGTGGCTTGCGTCAAAAATTACAGTGTTAGAGCAAGTAAACCAGATTATGATGACGATGTTCAAAGTTTTACGACAACAACGTTAAATAAGGATGTTCATACAGTCGATTTATTATTGGATTGTCCGTTGTGTGAAATCCCCTGTGAAATTGTAATTAACCCTATTTATTTTGATTTTGATAAATGGAATATTAGAACTGATTCCAAAGTTGACCTTGAGTTAATAGTTGATATCATGAGAAATCATCCTAAAATGAAAATTACAATAGAGTCGCATACGGATAGAAGAGGCTCCTTCAAATACAATGATAAATTATCGCAAAAACGTGCGTTATCTACTCGAGACTATATCGTGTCAAGAGGAATCCCAATAGAGCGTATTGTTAGTGCTCAAGGCTTTGGTGAACGTCAATTACTCATAAGTAATGAGGCAATTAATGCGATGGCGAGCAGAAAAGAAAAAGAGGTCGCCCATCAAAAAAATAGGCGCTCCTATTTCAAAATTGTAAACTGTAACGACAATTAAAAGTGTTTCAAAACTCAAACCAAAAAAGATCTTAACGTGATCCGGTGAATAAGCACACCTTTCTTATCTACAATGAAGTGTGTATATGCTTGTTAAAGAGATGGTTGTTTTAATCCGTGAAATATTTGTAATGTAAATCGAATCTGGGATAGAATAATTTGATATTTCAATACTGAGTATAGCGCTATTTTCAACAAAACGACACACAAGGATTCTACTTGCTTAACAATCTTATGAGAAAATATTAGATAAATAAGAGTTTAGCATCTATAACATCACAATAGAAAAGCATGTGAAACGGTAGTAATTTATATTGAATTACTATTTACATTACCTGTATAAAAAAGCCGCATACTCTTATGTATGCGGCTTTAATGCTATTAATCAATTATCATGTTATCACGTGAATGATGAACGCTCTTTATTTACTAATAAAAATATTGGTGTAATACCATCTCCCATCTTCATCCATTTCAGCAGAAATATCAAAATCTGTATAATCACCCTCGATAACGTTTTTATGACCTTCGCTATTTAGCCATGCATTTACTACAGATTCTGGAGTACTAAAAGCATATGCTACATTTTCAGCAACAGTCAGTGCTCCAACATTATTCATCAAATTATTTTTTCTTTGAAAGAAATTAGCATGTGAAACTTCATCATTCTCAATCATGTAATCAGTATGTCCATAAGCCTCAGCTTTTATGGTACTCATTCCATTTAAAGGTTGTAAACCGATGTTTATTCTATGACTGTTAATTAATTCAAGAACTTCCACTTCTATAGTCTTTGTTTGAGGTATATGTGAGTTTTGAATCGCTTCAATTTTGTCTTCTTCTATCACATCTGTTGAACAAGAGAATGACATTAAACTCAGTAACACCAGCGTAGGGAGTAGCGTAGGTAGTTTCATTTTGTAGGGTTTTTTTGATTTGGTTATTCAAATATATCCTCCTAACTAAAAGAAACTGTTAATAAAGTGTTAAATTCGATAAAGTGCATGCATTTCAACGAATATTTAACACTTTTTATCGATGAAATACATAAATATTAATTTTTTTAAGCTTTTTATCGTATTTATTATGCATTTAAACGATAAATAAATATTAGGCTAAAAATCTTATTTTAAGGGGCTAAACGTGTTATGATCCAATCAAACTTTTTGTTCAATGTATAACGAATTCTATCATGTAGTCGGTTCTCTCTGCCCTGCCAAAATTCAATCTCCACAGGCTTTACGATAAATCCTCCCCAATAGGATGGGCGCTCTATTTGTTTTCCAACATACTCTTTTTCCAGCTCTTGCAGCCTATGCTCAAGCTCTTCCCTGTCTTTGACCACTTCACTTTGATTAGATGCGATCGCACCGAGCTGACTACCTCTTGGACGAGAATCGAAATATCCATCACTTAGATTTTCTGGGATTTTTTCTGCTTTGCCTTTAATTATGACCTGTCTTTCTGCAAAATTCCAGAAAAACGATAAACAGACATTTGGATTGTTTATAATTGATTTTCCTTTTTCACTTTTATAGTTGGTGTAAAAAATAAACCCCTCATACGTATATCTTTTTAGTAAAACTACGCGTCCTCTCGGATAGCCATCTAAGCCAATCGTTGCGATAGTCATCGCGTTTACTTCGTCTGCACTATTTGTTTGCTCCACCTCATAAAACCACTTTTGAAAAAGCTCAAGAGGATTTTCAGGAACATTTGCCTTAAGCAAGGCCCCTTTTTCATAAGACTTTCGATAACCACTTAAATCATTTTCCATATAAAAAATATTTATGTTATACTCTGTCAAATTTAAGACAATTGACATTTTCAAAAGAAAAAAGAGTTGTTAAATTAACGGCCCAAAAGACAATTAATATCAAACTAAAATTCGAAAACTTTACCATCTCTAGCTAATGCAACATTTTCAAAAATCTCTTTAGCTTCCAGTTTAAATTCATCAATAGAACCATATCGGGTAGAGTAATGTCCAATAATAAGCTTCTTCACATCAGCTTGTTTCGCAATTCTTGCTGCTTGTTTCGCTGTTGAATGTTTTGTTGATATTGCTAATTTAGCATGTTTTTCCAAAAATGTAGACTCGTGATACAACACATGAACATTTGCTATCATTGGAACAATAGACTCGTCAAACATTGTGTCACTGCAAAAGGCATAACTTAAAGGTTTTTTACCCTGAAACGTAACCTTTTCATTGTTTATTAATATTCCATCCTCATTAATGACATCTTTTCCTTGTTGTAATTTACTATAATAAGACATATCAATCTTCGCCTCTTCGATAGCCGTAATATTTAATTTACGATGATAATTCTTTTCTTTGAATAAAAACCCATTTGTGTAGATTCTATGCTTTAGTGGTACAGTATAAACTTGCACCTTATCATCCTCAAAAATACACTCTGAGCCTTTAGAACTTAATTCGTGAAAAATAAGCTTATAATTTGTCCAAGACTCTGACAACTTCATCTGTAGTGTTATAATTTCTTTGAGTCCTTTGGGACCATAAATATGAAGATCAGCTTCTCTTGTTAGTAACTTGAACGTTGAAATTAAACCTACAAGACCAAAAAAATGATCTCCATGAAGATGCGATATGAAAATATGTTTAATTCTTGAAAACTTAATTTTATTCAATCTTAATTGAACCTGTGTTCCTTCTCCACAATCAATTAAAAACAAATGATTTCTTATTTCCAACACCTGTGATGTTGGATTAGCATTCTTACGTGGAGTGGCACTATAACACCCTAAAATATTGAGCTTCAAAATTAAAAATCTAAGTCTCGTTCAATTTCTTCCATTTCTATGACATCATAAGCTTCTTGCATAGAAGGAACGATAAACAGCTCCTCTGGAATATCTTCAATCCTAATATGACTTGTTACAATCACAAATGATCTATTAGATGCCCGATGTCGATTAGAAATATGTACAAATTCTATTACATCTGATGACGTCAATGTTCGTGAACTAGTTAAATTGACAATCACGTTGTCATGCTCAAATCTAGTGTAAAGTATGGTGAGTTTTTTTACAAGTTCAATGATTGAAACTTTTTCTTGAGTTATGATCGAAATATTACCATCTTTTTCAAAAAACATAATCTATTGTTTAATTTTGGAGGCTAATAGATAGATAACAGCCATTCTAATAGCAACTCCATTTTGAACTTGGTCTAATATAATTGCTTGTTTTGAGTCAGCTACATCACTAGTAATTTCAACACCGCGATTGATAGGTCCTGGATGCATGATAGTAATTTCCTTATTTAGACTATTTAAAAGCTCCTTATTTACGCCATATTGTTGCTTATATTCTCTCGTTGATGGAAAATAACTTATATCCATACGTTCATTTTGAACACGCAACATATTGGCAACGTCACACCAGTTCAGAGCTTTCTTTAAATTAGTTTCAACTTGTACTCCCAATTCACCAATATATTTGGGTAATAAGGTCCTTGGGCCACAAACCATTACCTCAGCTCCTTGTAATTGTAACGCATAGATATTTGATAACGCAACACGACTATGCAGAATATCACCAACAATGACAACTTTTTTACCCTTCACTTCACCTAATCTTTCTCTTATAGAATAAGAATCTAAGAGTGCTTGTGTTGGGTGTTCATGGGCGCCGTCACCCGCATTTATAATACTTGCATTTACATGCTTTGATAAAAAAATTCCTGCTCCTGGACTCGGATGTCGCATTACCACCATATCAACCTTCATTGATAAAATATTGTTCACAGTATCTATCAATGTTTCTCCTTTTTTTACCGATGACTGTGATGCAGAAAAATTGACAACGTCAGCAGACAATCGTTTCTCAGCCAATTCAAAAGATAATTTTGTTCTTGTAGAATTCTCAAAAAATAAATTTGCAATGGTGATATCCCTTAAGGAAGGTACTTTTTTAATTGGTCTATTGATAACTTCTTTAAAATGGTCTGCGGTTTCAAAAATGAGTTGAATATCTTGTTTATTCAAGTATTTTATTCCCAATAAGTGATTTACACTTAATTCGCTCATAATTAATTATTGATTAAATAAACTGAATCCTCACCTTCAAACTCAGCCCAATTCACTTTTACTTTTTCCTCATTTATAGCATCGACCTGTCTTCCACTGTAATCAGGCTGAATAGGTAGATGTCTGCTAAATCGTCTGTCAATGAGTGTTAATAATTCAATACCAATAGGTCTACCAAAAGACTGGATAGCTGTTAAAGCAGCCCTTATACTTCTTCCTGTATACAATACATCAT
>OCVR010003516.1_pt1 | contig 11029 bp, 7 predicted proteins | sample 1539091 | NCBI WGS metagenome assembly OCVR01 (sample SAMEA3355530, study PRJEB22509) | marine metagenome | biome: marine; feature: coastal ocean; material: water | place: USA | collected 2010-08-07 | depth 16 m | reverse complement strand
AATCAAAAAAAGGGCTCTCGTTATGAGAGCCCTTCTTGGTTACAGGAATTCTGGGTATGGTGCCCATTTTTATTTATTCCTATTCTTTACAAGTGCAATTACCATCGCAGTCACACGTCTCGTTGTATTTCTTAAACATTAGAAAATACATTAATGAGTTCCATTTACTTTTTAAATATTTCATATTTATTTTTTTACACAGTTATTTACCATTTTTATTTTCCCGCTTTTAGTTTTCTTTCCGCTAGGAGATTTCTTTTTTCCTTTAGCAACATAGCCGCTCCAGCATTTGTTACCTTTCATTTTCTTCATTAAGGGTGATTCCATAATTTTAAATTAATATGTCCACATAGTCATTTTTGGTGCTCCAGGGTAACCTATACCTACGTGCACGAAATTATTTTTTCTTGATACTCCTATTCTTAAAAAGCCAACTTTTAAAGCTGCCTTCACTAATCTTAAAGTTGCTTCTCCTCCAACACATCTTATATCTACCGCAGCTCCATAAGAATGCTCGCCAGGTTTATCCTTAGCGGCTTCTATAGGGTGCTCTGGAGATCTATAAGAAGAAGTTAAAGTAATAGGGAATCCATACTCAGCTCTCAATGCGTCTAGCATTCCTAGTAGCTTAGAATCCATTTTATCTATATTACCTTTAAAATCATCTTGGTCGTTAAAGTACTTTAATTTCATTTCTTTTTTTCTATTAAATTATCTATAAAGCTAGCTCCAAGAATACTAATCTTGTCTATCATATTTTCTTGCAATGTTATTACCATGTGCTCTAGTTCATCTTTTTGTTTTACAAGATGATCGTTAGCAGTCTCAAGAGAATCTACTTTCTTGGTTAATTGTGCTACTTCGTCTGGATTACGGCCTATTATAGTGTATATTACAACTGATAAACTACCTACCACCATACCTGTTACTGTTACAAAGATATCTTTGTTAACTGGAGGTACTTCGTTGAAACTTAAAAATAAAAGTAAAAATATAATTAGAATAAAAATACCGGCTGCACCAGCGTAGTGTCTTAAATCATTTTTTGCTTTTTGGCTCATTTAGTTTTTTTGTTTTTGTTTGTTAATAATCGCTTCTACTCTATCGCTCTCTAATCTAAGTGCTCTTATTTCTTTTTTACTGAGCCCTAGTTTTTCTAACGCTTTAACTTGGTCTTTTTTGTTTAAACCAAACAAGCTATCTCTTTTTGAAACTTTTATTTTTTTAATACTTTTAGGATCTAATATAGCTTTAACTCTATCTTCTTCTTTTTTCAAAAGCTTAATTTGCTTTTTACTTAATCCCAAGCTAAGCAACGAATCTATCTGTTCTTTTTTATTAAGATCATAAAGCTTATCCATGTTTGTTTTAGGTGGAGCAACTTTACCTCCTTTTTTATCAATACCTAATTCCCATGCTGACCATCCTAATGCAAGAGCTACTCTTTTGTAGTATTCTATATCTTCATTACCAGCATCAACTATATTAGTAACTTTTTTAACAGCTCTATCTAAAGGTACGTTTGTAATAGCAGATATAACGTTAGCGCTAGCTAAATAAGCTGGATTATCTATAGACCAACCTCTAGTTCTCATTTCTTCTTGATTCCAAGAGAAAGACCTACCTGCTGACTGTAACTTACCAACCTTAGATGATACAGGCGGAGATATTTGTAATACTCCCTTAACTACTGCATCTTGATATTTAGGTGATTTTTTATCAGCTTCTTTAGCTAATCTTAAAGCTGTGTTTTTAACTACAGAAACTACAGCACCACCTACTCCAATACCACGTAGTATACTGTCAGACATTCCGTTTACAATATTGAAATACTTTTCGTTTTTCTTTTCTTCTTCTTCGTCATCATCAAATGCAATTGCAAACAAAGCTTGCTGTAAAGCAGAGAATAAGACGTTCTGAGCAACTCCGTAGTATATGATCTTAGATATGTTTGTTTTAGCATCTCCTCGGCCATTCTTAAGATCGCTAGCGGCTTTTTTAATTAGTCGTGCATATTGTGCTGGCGTGTTAGCAAAAGCCAATACTACACGTCCTAATGGACCAGCCTGTTGTTGACTAATTTTATCAGGTCTACTTGACTGTTGAGACTCTTCAGCTATCTCTCTAAAATCTCTAAATGCTTGCTCTTCAGCTTCGGCTTCTGTTAAACCTTCTTTCTGTAAAGCTTTAATTCTATTTCTATAAAACGATGCTCCACCCGATGCTATTGCAAAACTATCTGCTATTTGCGTAGGCAAGAAACCAGCTTTTAATATTCCAGCAATAACATTTCTAGCGCCGTTACCAGGACCTTTAGCCATAGCAGCAATATCAGCTTCGTTTACATTTAGTTTCAAGCCGCTACGTCTGTCTAGTAAGAAAGGCGAATTAAATAGCTTTTTAAAATCAGACCAGTATTGAGGTTGGTTAGCAAATGCTTGACCAGCTTTTAATACGTTGTTATCGCTAAAATTTATAAAGTTTACAGCAGATATAGTTTGAAGTACAGCTGATCTAGTGTTAAAGAACATAATAGCACCAACTGAATTTGTTAACCAGTCTGTAAATCTAGCAGCTAATCTATCGGATCCAGAGCTAGTATTTCTACCAGTCTCCATACGTTTAAGCATGTCAACCATAGCTTCCCTATAGTTAGCACCGTAAGCGGCTTCAAGCTTATTAAGGTTTGCTTCAGAGAATATTTGATCTACGTTCTGCTGCCATGTCTCTAAGTACTTAGATCTTTTAGTTGTGTTTAAAGCTTTTATAAAGTCTGTATCAATAGTTCCAGCAACCCAACCAGCATCAGGAGCAGCGTAAGCATCTCCTTTACCTATTTCAATTAATTGATCTCCAAAGACTACTAATTCAGCGTCAGCGTTTACAAAATCAACTAAATCTTTTTGATCTTTTTGAGATATACCAGGTATTTCCATACCTTGTTTGTCCCATATGTAAGCTCTAACAGCTTGCTCTTTAGTGAAATTACTGTCTTTTATTTTTTTACGTAAGTTTTTAGGCACAATCTTTAAAGCTTTTTTAAGTCCTCTAAAATCTTGCATCATGCTAGCTCTGTCATTAGCTAAGTTTTCCATTGCTCTTGCAAACGGATTTAATAAGTGAGACTTGTACCAAGCCATTTGAGCATCGCCAACATCTCCTTTACCTAAAGTAGAGTATAATAAACCTACAAAATCTTCAGCAGATGGCGGGATAAAGAAATTAAATTTACCCTTATTAGCTCCAGCAACCTCAGCTTTAACTCTAGAGTATGTTTTATCGGAGCCAATACCAGTTTTATTTTCAATAATATCATTAAAATCTTTATTAAGATCTAGTGATTTGCTAAACTTAATCTTAGCTTGCTGAGTTTTAGACTTAACATCGATAACGCTAAGAGCATCTTTAACAGCTTTAACGTTTTGAGGGGCATCATCAGCAAAATAAAAGTCATTATAACCATCAGCAGCTTTATCTACTATCCATCTAGCTTTAGCGTCACCAGTACTGTTACCTAGACCAGTTATATTTTTTAAAGGTATATCGAGTCCTTGGCTTTTAAGAAACTCATATATAGCTAGTTGAGACTCAGGCGCTCTTGCCGTTAAAACAAAAACATCTTCTGTACCTCTTTTAGCGGCTATAGTTTGAGCTACTTTAAATAGTGGACCTTTCTTACCTTCAGTTACTTTGTTAAATTCAGAGAAATCAAATACAGCCCCTTCACTTAGTAGGGTGCTACCATCATTAGCAAACTGCTCAGCGTTTAGTTTACCTTCTGTACCATCAGGCATAGTATAAAGCACATCACTTTTAGTTTGAGCTAGTGTATCATCAAAATCAAATACTCTAATTTTTTTGATAGGAGCATCAAGATCTCTAGCTAAGTTTAAAGCTTTATCTGTAGTAGCCGCTGTCTCTATAGTTGTTTTATTCGTAGGTGTTTTAGAATATTTAAAAGCAGATTTATCGTTATTAGACTTAGAAGCTTTAACAATAGATGGAGCTATTTTAACAAATTGATCTATTTGTTTTTTAGCTTGAGATTCTGTAAAGTTTTTATCTGAATTTAATTTTAATATTAATTCATTTTGCTTATTGTAAACTTCTAAATTATTTTCAAATTTAGTTTCTACTCCAACACCATTTTCTTCTGCTAAAGTTTTACCAGTTTCAACATTTACAATACTATTTAGATTTATTCCAGAAGCAGCTATTCTAGTTACTGGATTATCTAATATAGTGGTTCCAATTGGCAAAGTAGAGTCTAATTTAGCATTATCAATTTTTTCATCATCTTTTTTAGATAATTGAGTTTGATTAAAGTTTTTTCTTATAGAAGGCATAATCTCAGACACCTTGTCGTTAGCTATAGCCCATATTAAATTAGAACCTATGACTGAAGCTGGAGGATTGTGTTCTTCTCTATATTTATCTCCTTTACGTTGTTTACCAGATAAACCATATTCAAAAATCTTAGATCTGTACTTAAAGGGTGCTGCTATTTTTATTAAACCTGTAGTTGCTTGATAGCTAGAAGCGATAAACAAAGCGGCGTTTTCTTTAGTCATGGTACCGTCCGCTACTGCTTTAGCTAAAACATTAGCCATTGTTTCAAGAGTGTCCATGTTTGCTTTTGATTGAGCTTGACCAGCTTCAGTAAAAGCATTTATCATGTTTACTCTTTTAGGCTTTTTTAAATTAGGATATAGCTTATCATTTTTTTTAGCAGCATCTCTAGCTTCAATATAAGCAGGATCTTTAACTCCGTAGTACAATCCACCTCTTCCAGGTAAAAAATTACCATCTTCAACCGCTTTTCTGTATTCTTTAGAGTTTTCTTTTATTAAAGTTCCGTCTTTTGTTTTAAAATACTTTGCTCCAAGTTTTGGAATTGGTATAAATACTCCTTTAACTATTTCACCTCTTCTATTCCATCTTCCAAAATTACCAAACCTACCCGCTTCAAAAATTATTGTTGGTATTTTACTATTTATTATGCTTTTTAGTATTTCTTTTTGTCTAACTGGCCTATTATTATCGTTTATAGTTATTTTACCTTTTATTCCAGCTATTTTACCAGAGGCATTTACGTCTTTAGCTTGAGAAACTTCAGAAATACTGAACTTTAGTGTAGGTTTTCTATCTATTTCAGATAACACTTTAGCTCTTTTAGCTGGTTCCATTTTACCTTCTGTAACCTCAGGAGCAGCGTCTTTAACTAGCATCTCAGTTACAACATTAACTAAACCAGCTTTTCTTTTTTGAGTAAAAAACTCTTTAGCTTGCTCAAGCGTTGTAGGTAGTTTAGAGGACACTTTAGGACCAGACTGTAAGTTAGTATCTTTTGGTAATAAACCTTTATTAACAGCTTCCCTAGCATCCTTAACGTTGAGTCTAGGACCTTGCTCTGCTAATACTTTTACTTTAGCCTCTCTTTCTAGTTTAACTAAGTCCGATGCTGGCAAAGCTTTTAGTATTTCTAATATGTTTTTATTAAGAAACTGTTCGTCAATAGCCTTCTCAGTACCCATAAGATCAGATACAGCTTTACGTAGTTTACTTTTTCTAGCTTCTTTATTTATAGCTGTCTTAACTTTTTTACCAGGTAGATCACCACTTAATATCTCACCAGAAACTTCTTTAGCTAAATCGTATATAGCGTCATCTTGTTTTATTCCAAGAACTCTTCTGAGTTTAGAAGTAGTTGATTTAACTTTAGTTTCTTCTATAGAAACTTCATCAGCTAACTGAGTAGTGGCCTCTGGAGAGTCTAAAGGAGTTTCTTGCTTTGCTATTTCTCCTTCTTTAAACAATGCTTTTTTAGCAACCATCTTACCAAAGTTAGTGTTAGCAAATATAAATTCACCAAATGCTTCAGCTCCAACTGTTTCACCTGCTTTTCTAGTAGCCTCTGGATCAAAATTTAATAATCTATCAGACACAGATTCAATAGCTTTTTCAGCTTCCCGCGCGCTAGTAGTTCTAGATCTTATATAATTATTTATTGCACCACCTTCGTCTATCAGTGATTTATAAATAGGATTAAAAACTTTAGGATTTTGAAACTCTTCTTTAGTTTTAACTTCTGCAGGAATGAGCTCGTTTATAGCTTCTAATACTGTTGACCTAGATTCTTTAATATCTTTATCGCTTGAAAACACTTTATCAGTAACCAATTCACCTTCAGCACCTTCTTTAGCTAAATTTAATTGAGATTTACTAAGCTTTCCTTTCTCTAAACTTTTGTTATAGTCTTTTATAAAGTTATATACATCTCTACCTGTGTTAAATTTAGTTTTAACTCCAAAGCTTTGTATAACTCTACGTATTTGATCTCCTATTTTAGTAAATATGTTTTCTTTAAACTGCACGTCACCAGTAGCTAAAGCATCTGAAAATAAAGTCAAAGCTTCTTCCATTTGAACTTCTTTAGATTCATTAGCATATAGCTCCATCCTCTTTTTGAAATTACTGTCTTTTATGGCGTTAGAATCTATTTTATTTAATTCAGTCAACAAGGCCTCTCCAAGATTTACAGCTGTTTCAGGGCTGTTTTTAATGGTATTGTAGGTAATAGCATGTCCTAATTCGTGACCCGCAATGTTCATTGCTTTTTCTTTAGCTGCTATTTCTCTGTTTATAACTATAGTTTGCTTGCCCGTGTCTTTATCTTGTATTATAAAACCTTGTTGACCTGAAGCTTTAGAGTCTATATCTTTGTCTTGAGTCTTTAAAAACTCTTGTATTTCTTCCGCATTAGCGAAATCTTTAAAGTCTAAACCTTCTATATCTTTAGACGCTTCTTTAGCTCTTTCAATATTAGAAACCAATCTTTCAGCTTCGTTTCTTACATCTGAAATATTTTGACTAGCTACGTCTCTTTTTTTAACTAGTTCTGAAATCATAAGATCCTTAACCTCTTGTGTGTACTTAGGATCCTTGTTAATTTCTTGTATTTGACTATTGTAACTAGTTAGAAGATCTGCATTTTCATTTATAGACTCTATAGATTCAGAAGGTAAAACAGCTAGTAACTCGTTGGCTTCGTTTACAGTGCTTTTCAATTCTAACCTAATAGCGTCTTGAGACGTGTTTATTAAAGATATTTCTTTTTCGGTTAGGTTTTTAGCAAACTTTTGATCTTCTAATATGTTTAAATCGTTTATAAGTTTAGATATTCTTTCTTTGTTAGGTTTAGATCTTATAGAGCTTAAAGCTAAACCAGAAGCTCCAACACCAGAACCACCTACAAAACCTTGAAAATAATTCTCTAAACCTTCTAAAGAAAACATATAATCAATAGCACTTAAACCAGCTTCGTCTGGAGACATATCTTTAGCTAGGTTCTCGTTAAGTTTTTCTATACCAGATTGAGTCCACTCAGTAATACCTTCTTTTTGACCAACGTTTAGTAAGCTAAAAACAGTTTTAGCACCTTTGTTACTTAAAGAATTTATATACTTATTTACTCCTTTTATACCATATCTTTCTAAAGAATAACCTAAAACACCTAACGAAGCTGGAACCAATGTTTCAGCGTTTCCACTAGCTATTAATTGATCTACTGTTATACCTAAATCAGCAGCTTTTTTTTCGTTATAAGACTTAACAGATCCACCTATCATATCAGTAGCTAAACCAACCCCAAATGTTAAATAGTTTGTAGCTGCTGAAGTACCAAACGCAGATAAAGCATTAAAAGTAGCTGCTAAACCTCCAGCTGCTTTAGATCCTAAGCCGTCTCTGTCTTTTAACTCTGTAAATCCTATTGTTTTACCACCATAGCTACTAACTTTGTCTATATCAGCAGTAGCTTCTCCTAAGTTTTTACTAGCAGACTTAAGTATTTTATCAGCTGTTTCTTTTGGAAATAAATTTCTAACTAAGTCTATATCGCTAGATATGTAGCTTCCTAGCCATTTAGCTCTGTCGTCTATTGTAGAAAGTTGACCTAAACCGTTGGTTATAGAGTTAAATATACTTTGCTTAGCCGATAGCTTATCTGGATTATCAGCGTAATATTGTCTTTCTTTTTCTCTTAAATCTCTTTGTTTTTTGTCGTCGGCTGATATTCTTTGAGTTTCTTCAAATTCCGTTATAGGAGAAAGATCACCTTCGTTTTTTTCTTCCATTATAGAAGGCGCTTCAAGACCTGCTTTTTCAAACATTTCTTTTACAGCAACAGCTTGTATATCTTTTTCTCTTTGCTTGTACTCTTCTGCTGTTACAACCACCTCTTCTAGACCTACAGGTTCTAAAGCAATGCTACCTTTCTCTACTTCTTCGCCAGATAAAACTATCTCACCTTTCTCTGTAAAACCCGAAGAACCAGGATCCAAAGGAGATTCCGTACTTTTGGACACTTTGATCGCATCCACAGACGTGTCCTTCTCTGTGGCTGCTGTCTTTCCCTTTATCTCAGGATTGTTAGCTAAAAAAGTTGCTACATCTACGCCTTTTTCCTTGGCAAAATCAGAGATTTGCTCTTCAGTTAGTTCATTATCTTTAAATGTATACATACTAATTAAATTGATCTACTGTTAATTCTTCTTCTACTACTTCTGTTGCCTCGGGCTTTACTTCTTTAACTACTTCTGTAGTTGCACCAACCGCTACTGTAGGTAGCAATGGTTTTAAACTCTCAAACATAAGCTCTTGAAACTCAGCTTGCTGTCCTGCATCTACGTTTTTACCGTTAGCCGCTACAGCAAATATAAGATCTTCTTCCATGTTAAAGTTATTTCTCCAAACTCTATTAGCTTCTTGATAATCATTAAGCAACGCGTTTGCTCTAGCTGCGGATCTAGATTTTGTATCATATACTATCTTAGCCATGTTAGCAGGTATAAACTCTGTTTGAGTTTTACCATCTTTAGATACCTCCATGTACTTCTTATCTAACAATAAATAAGTATCGTTATATTGCAAACTATTATCTATAATACCAACTTGTTCTCCTTCAGCATTTAAAGCGCTTGGAGCTTGAAGCATTTTTATGTTTTCACTTTTTAAATCTAATACAACGCCAGGATCATAAGCTAACCATGTTAAAGCTGGTTTATCTACGACCTCTCCATTTAAAATAGATCCAGTGTATCTTAATCTTATTTCGCTATTGTCGCCAACAATATATTCTTCACTAGCATTATCACCAGCTAAACCACTTCTTATTGACATCGTTTTACACCACAGCGGAGTATCTCTACCAACTAAAGCCATACCACCTGGTTGACCTGGATTTTTAGAACCTTCTAATCCAAAGTATTCTTGCATGAAAATAGCGTCAGTATCTTTACCTATTTCTATTATCTTATAAAGCTCTTGAAGAGATTTATTTAATTTAGACAAAGCTATACTAGCATCATTTCTTTCTTGTCTAGTCTTAGCTTGAGCGACAGCTGCATCAGCATAGTATATTCCCCATATTAAGTCATTACCTAATTTAGCTAAAGATGGGTTTCTAATACCACCTTTTTTCATGCTATTTAAAGCTTCTTCTTGATTATCGAAAAGCTTTGCAGATATGTCACGTTGTACTGTAGCAGCTTCTTTTTGAGAAGCAGACATAGAGGCTTTGTTTTTGTTTATAGACTTAACAGTGTCTAAACCTAAATCGCCTATAGCACTTGTCCATATCTTGTTAGCTTCTTTATTTACAGACGTAAAAGTATTTTGTTTTGCTTCCATATTTTGATTAACCTTTTGCACCCATATAAGATCCAGCTATATTGCCAACAGCTGAAACTCCACCAGCTATAGCAGCTCCTTTAGCTTCAACAGCAGCTCCTTCTTGCATTGCGGCTCCTGTTATTTGAGACTGTTTTCTGTTTAGTTGCTCTTTTTGTCTTTTTTCTGTTGTTTCAAACTCGTATATTTCGCCAGATACTTTTTTATCTTCAAGTCTTTCGGCTGCACTCATCTTAGTGGTTTGTACTCTTTTAGCTTCGTTTAGCTTTACTTGTTGTAGGTTTTCTTCACCTCTAGCTCTTAACTGTTGATTTTGAGCCTCTTGCTCTTGTATACTAGCTGATACGCCTTTTTTACTTTCTAACGCCATTCTAGCTAGAGCAGTAGCTCCACCAGCACTTGCGCCTGTAGCTCTCAAAGTATCTAAAGTATTAGCTAACGCTATATCAGCTTCTTCTATCTGCATTTCAGCAGCTGCAGTAGATACAGCTAAATTTTGATAAGGATTAGAAGCAATACTGCTTAAATCAGATACCATGCTAGATAAATCTGTTACTCCTTCGTATGGATTTATAACATCTTGACGATCTTTTTCTAGCTCTTCAAGCTCTCCTGTTAATCTATTTTTATTAGTACGAGCTCGTCTTTCTGATTTTCCAGCTGAAACAGCTCCAACGACGCTTCCAGTTATAGCTACGGCTGCAGAAGCTATAGCTATCACACCAAAAGTAGCTTCTTGAACCACTGGTTCAGCTAAATGTATTAATTCTTGTATCATAAGAAACTTTATTATTTTATTTTAAAGCAACTAACGGATCGTCAAAATCCTCAGCTATTACTTCTTTTGTTACTTCTTCTATTGTTAATTTATCTGTAGCGTGAACTGTTACAAAAACACAGTCCTCTATAACGTTTATTAGTCTTTTAGTTCCAGCTAAAGTTATACCGCTGTAAGGACCTTTTATTTCTTTCTTGCCTTGTTCAGAAATAACTATTATTTTACCACTTAACACGAAAAATGGATGATCTTTTTTATGTATCTTAGTAGTGATTATTTGCCCTGCTGGCATAAATATTTCTCTTATATAACAACCACCTACAAAAGTACTTTTTGTTGGGTTTTTAGCTTCAAAATCATCTCCTGTTATTGCACTTGGATGCTCGTGCATTACATCTTCTATTTTAGATAAGCTTTGTCTAAAATTAAGTTTATTTGCTATTTCTGTATTTTTATCAACAGTTAATTCCATTTAATTTAATTTAATATGATGACTCCACGTAGTTTGAAGACACTGCAAATAATTCTTTCGTTCCACCTAAGTCTGTTACTGTATCCGTT
>OCVR010003514.1_pt1 | contig 11039 bp, 9 predicted proteins | sample 1539091 | NCBI WGS metagenome assembly OCVR01 (sample SAMEA3355530, study PRJEB22509) | marine metagenome | biome: marine; feature: coastal ocean; material: water | place: USA | collected 2010-08-07 | depth 16 m | reverse complement strand
GCTCGTGGCTTCTTCACCTCAAAAACGGCGCTAGCTTTGCAGCTGCGCCGTTACCGTTTCCGCCCATTCAAGAATCGCAACCTGCTCTTCTTCCGGTTTGCGCTGCCAGTTTCGTAGCGACAGCTTCATGCGGGGATTTAAGTCCCACTGGGCACTGTGCTTGTGGAGGAAACGCCAATAGAGGCTGTTGTAGGGACACGCATCATCGCCTGTCACCTTCGCTGGCGAGTAGCGACACTGCTTACAGTGATCGCCCTGACGTTGAATATATTTGCCACTGGCAGCATACGGTTTACTGGCCATAATTCCACCGTCAGCATGCAGTGCCATACCGAGCGTGTTAGGCAACTCCACCCACTCAAAGGCATCCACATAAACACCCAGATACCAATCACAGACCTGACCGATATCGATACCTGTTAACAGGCAAAAGTTGCCGATAACCATAAGACGCTGTATGTGATGCGCGTACCCCAGGTCCAGACTTTGACCAATAGCACGTGACAGACAGCGCATATCTGTTTCGCCGGTCCAGAAAAAATCCGGCAGTGGCGCAACTGCGTCCAGTCGATTCAAGTTGGCGTAATCGGGCATCTGCAGCCAATACATGCCTCTAACATACTCTCGCCACCCTGCCACCTGACGAATAAACCCTTCAGCCGCAGCCAAGTCACATTTTCCAGCGCGATACTCTTCCTCAACCGATCGACAAACAGCAAGTGGCTCGAGTAGGCCTATATTCAGGTACATAGAAATACGAGCATGGAACAACCACGGTGACGCCTCTGCCAATGCGTCCTGAAAGCGGCCAAATGAGGGTAGGCAATACTCCAGAAACCATCGAAACTGCGTCTCCGCTCCCTGCCGAGTCGTAGCAAACTGAAAATGCTCCAACTGTCCCGGATTGTCGGGAAATTTTGACTGCACCAGGCTTATTACCTCTGCGGTTATCGCGTCTGGCTCCAGCAAAGGGGGCTCAGGCACCTCGGCTTTGCCGCGCCACCCCTCCCGGTTTTCCGCATCGAAGTTCCAACGGTCTCCCTCCGGAGTCCCATCGCTCTGCAGGAGCAACTGGTACGTCCGGCGTACCTCGCGATAAAAATACTCCATGCGAAAGGTTTTACGACCATCTGCCCACTCATTGAAAGCCGAGTGATCAACCAGGAAACTGTCATCTTTTACCCATTCAAAATCACACGGGAGGTTCCACGATCCAATCGCCGCCTGGAGGCGGTATTCACCGGCTTCAGTGCACAGCACCTTCCCGGCGTCGCATTGCTCCAGAGCGAGCATGACCGCCGCATATAAGGAGGGTAGGCCTGTCTCGTAGGGAACATAAATAACTTCGAAACCCGCCTCGCGTAATTCAGCGCAGAAATGTCGCATGGCCGAAAAGATGAGGGCAATCTTGTGCTGGTTATGGCGAACGTAACTTGCCTCTTCAGCCACCTCGGCCATCACGATCACGTCGCGGCCGGGCTCCGCCTCCGCCAGGGCACCGCGCTTGGGCGTCAGCTGGTCTCCCAGAACCAGTATCAGGCGTTTACTCTCTATACTCATGACCATACTCTCCTTTTTGAACGTACGGCGGGATGTTTCCTGGCCCGATTGCCTCCGGGGCGCCTCTCAAGCCCCCACCGCCTGTTACCAGGGAATAGATTTACCCTGCCAATCGAGAAAAGTGCCAGAGTCCGAGGCGTCCAGATCTCCAATCACCTTGAGAAGGGCTGCCGCACACTCCGCTGGCTGCAGCACTCTGTTGGGGTAGTTTGCAGAGACAAAGGGTGCCGAGAGACGTGACTCGACGGTGCCTGGATGAAGCGCTACGACAATTGTTTCCCGGTGTGAAATCGACCACTCCCGCGCAATCGTTCGCAGGAACATGTTTTGCGCCGCCTTTGATGCACGGTAGCTATACCAACCGCCCAACTGATTGTCACTGATACTGCCTACCCTCGCCGAAAGCGAAGCAAAGATGCCCGGTTGTCCTTTACGCAACAGCGGACTGAACGCATCAGCCAGCAGCGCAGGAAACAATGCATTGATCTGAAAAGCCTGGAGTGCGGGCGCGGTGTCGATATCTCTCAAGCGCTTCTCTGGCAGGTACTTATCCCAGTGCAACACACCCACAGTATTTATCAGCACCTGCACACACTGCACTCTCTCTTCCAGTGCCAGAGCCGCCGCCACAATGCTGTCAGGCTCTAATGCATCGACGAAGAGCGGGACAACCCGTTCGTCATCCCAGGGTTCGACATGTCGTCCCAACAGGGCGACGCTCCGAGTGTTTTCGAGCGCCAACAATGCCTCACACAACGCGTTACCGACCGCTCCGTTACCAACGACCACCGCACAGAGATTATCACTTTGAAGAGGGCCTTTTGCCATCAGTTCTATCGCCGGTGTTTGAGCCAGCGCCCGATCCACCCGAATCGTTCGGGAGCCTGGGGCTCGCGGTGAGTGTCTGGCACGCCATGCTTGCTGTACCACTCTTCCCATTCGTAGGGCGTCAGCGTCTTGGGTACCGTGTTGTTGAGCGCTCGATCCAATGATTTCGCCTGGAGGCTATTACCACCGCCGGCGTCACCCTCGTCCTCTATAACATTATTTTTCATGATGGCAATGGAGTGCGCATAGAGAAGATATACGCGCGTTTCAGGTGACAGATCATTAAAACCGCACGTTAGGCGGCAAAATCCAAATTGCGTACCCACCGCGTATACCCTAATACAGTTGCAAGCCTTAGCCACTCTAGGTCGCACGCCGCATGTCGATACCACGACTCGCGCGCAGCAGACGCCCCATCCGCTGCCGATCGTTCTGTTGGCAGTGGCAGCACTCTCACCATGCAGCTCGTTTTTATGGTCTGAAAAAATAGGAAAACAGCGATGCCAGAAGGACCCGAAATCAGGCGCGCAGCAGACGCGCTGGCCCGCGCTCTAGAAGGCAGACGCATTGAGACGGTGCGTTTTGGCAAAGCCAGGCTATCCCGTTATGCCCGGTCTCTGCGCGGATACCGTGTGGAACAGATCGAAACCCGCGGCAAGGCCATGCTCACCCATTTCGAGCATGGTCTGACTATTTATTCGCACAATCAGTTGTACGGTATCTGGAAAATTATCAAGGGTCACACACTGCCTGAAAGCGGCCGCTCCGTAAGATTACTCCTACAGACGGAAAGCCATAGCGCGATACTGTACAGCGCTTCTGACATCAGTGTCTGGCCTACCGAGGCACTTACGGAGCACCCCTTTCTCGCAAAGGTTGGTCCCGACATCATGGCGCCCGAGCTGCATTGGCGCGATATTGCAGCCAGGCTGAACGAAAAGCGCTTCGTCAAACGCAGTGTTGCAACCCTCTATCTGGATCAGGCTTTTCTGGCTGGCAACGGTAACTACCTGCGCTCCGAGATCCTGCACGACGCTCGCATTAATCCCCGGGCACGCCCGGCCGACCTAAGCCGGGCGGACATTGGCCGACTGGCTCGCAGCACACTCACAATCAGCCGCAGAAGCTATGATACAGGCGGGATAACGCTGACGCCGCGCTTGGCGGGCGCCCTAAAAAAACAGGGGCTGAAACGTTCTTTCCGCAGATTTTACGTATTTGGGCGGGCTGACCGACCCTGCTTCCACTGCGGAGAAATCATTAAACGCGAGGAAATCGCCGGCAGACGACTCTATCACTGCTTGCAGTGCCAGCAGGCCGCATAACTGCGCTCTTTTCAGGCGCCCCTTGTGCGTTTGCATCCAGCCGGCTCGACGTTTGGGTACACAACGCGCCAGTAATGCCTGGCAGCAACAACGCCCGCGTCCAATCCACTGAGGTCTCGCGCAACGTTACACAGCCGCAACAAACCGGTGTGCGCGAGCGACGCGGCGAACAGGCAAACCGTGTTCTGTTCGATCCCGCCCTGAAGAGCGTCCAGAACTCCGCCTGCAACAGGCGCTATTGGAAGTGCTTGTTCAGCCAGGCGAGCAGATGCTGGTTGAACACATCTGGCTGCTCCTGCTGGACCCAATGACCTGCCTTGTCGATATTGTGCATTTCCAGCTGGCCGCAGCGTTTGTGCATGTCCGCCGCCATTTCCGGACGCAGCGCCGGATCGCGTTCGGCGGTGAGCATCAGGCAGGGAACGTGCAATGGCTGGACACCCACCTCTGGCCAGGCCTGTTTGTTGTAGTCAATGTTACGGTACCAATTGATTCCGCCCCGAAAACCCGTCCGGGTATACGCATCTACGTAAGCGGCGAAGTGCGCATCACTGAGCAAGGGCTCACCCAACTCCGGCACATTTTGCACATCTTTAAAGGGGTTCATGTTGATTTTCCCCTCTACAACAACCGCTTCAATGAGTTCCTCCAGAGGCGGCGCTGTGCGCATGATCTTGGCCACGATGTCGCTCACGTGCGCATCCATGTAGGCTTCGGCGACGCCCTCCTGCTGAAACCAGGCCACGTACTGTCGTTCCACGTCGCCCTCGACCACCGCCAGGTGGGTCGCTACGTCGGGAAATGGCATATACGGCGTGCATCCCGCAGCGACACCCCGCACCCGGTCGGGGTGCAATACAGCCGTGGCCCATGTAACGAAGCCGCCCCAATCGTGACCCACCATAACGGCCTGCTCCAAACCCAGCGAATCCAGCAGCGCCACGATATCACCGGTCAAATCATCCAACCGATAAGCGTCCACCGCTTGAGGGCATGAACTGCTACCGTAACCGCGCATGTCGGGAGCAATCACACGGAATCCCGAAGCTGCCACGACCTCCAACTGACGGTGCCACCCCAGGGCAAGATCAGGAAAACCGTGACAAAACACAACAGCAGGGCCTTCCCCGCCCTGGTAGGTATTCAGGTGAAAATCAGGGTCCCCTGCCCTGCCGGGCAAGTTCACGCGCACCTGCTTTATCAACACGTCCTCCACCTGCTACCAGTTATACCTGATTCCATACCGGCCACTCCCTGTCAGTTGATCGCTCTCATACTGTCGCATACTATGTTTATTGTCACGGCATATGCCACCCCCTGCGAGACAGGGTCATCCGGCGACACAGCCGACAAGTGGAGGGTTTAGATTGACAACAGAACAGCACGCCAGGCCCGCACCTCTGTTGTTTCGCTGGACCATTTTTCCCGTTGTTATGGGTACGGCCGTCTGGATTAGCTGGTGGCTCATGCAGAACGGCACAGAACCCGGACTTGCAATTTTAGGCCCCCAGTTCGGCGCCATTGTGATCGTTGCGGTTTTCGAGCATATCTACCCACATCATTTGCGCTGGAACATTTCCCGGGACGATGTGAGTGTCGACGCGAGACACGCGGTGTTTGTCGGCGTATTGCTGGCATTGCTTACACCGGTCGCCGTGTCCATCGGTGTTGTCATCGGCGGCGCGCTCTCCGATAGCATCGGAGCAGACTTGTGGCCCACCGAGTGGCCACTGCTGGCACAGATATTCCTTGTCATGCTGGTGGGAGAGCTGCCAGGTTACTGGGTGCATCGCTTGCAGCACCAGTGGGATGGGCTGTGGCGATTTCACGCCGTCCATCACAGTGCTCCACGCCTTTACTGGCTGAACGCCGGACGTTTTCATCCAGCGGATTCCCTGATGACCTTTGTCCCCAGCTACCTGCTGCTGGTCAGTTTGGGCTGTGGCGAGATTATGCTGGCATACTTTGGTCTGATTTCGACCGTGCACGGGATTTTTCAGCACGCCAATATCCAACTGCGGCTGGGGCCACTGAACTGGCTGTTCAGCATGGCGGAACTGCACCGATGGCACCACTCCAAGACAGTGTTCGAGGCCAACCACAACTACGGTCAGACTATCAGCATCTGGGACTGGGTGTTCGGCACCCGTTATCTCCCAAATGACAAGGCGCCACCAGAGGATATTGGTATCGCTGACCTCGAGGCTTTCCCTATGACCTGGTGGTCTCAGCTACTGTCGCCCTTCCGCTGGGCCAGCATCAAGCAAGCCAGCATCCGCAAGCCCTCCTCCTGACACCCGACCGCATTTATGCAGGAAGGCTATGACCGTGCAAAAGGCAACAAGGAATACTCATGAGAAAGACACGGTTCCCTGGGCTATTTACCCACCTCACTGCCATGCTGCTCGCATTGCTGGTGGGTTGTAGCGACCCGACCAGCAATAACACACTGCAACGCTCGAGAGACATACCTGCCTGGTTCGACGAAGCCAAACTGGGCATATTCATTCACTGGGGCCCCGCCTCCGTGCCCGGCTACGCACACGGTGGCGCACTGCAGCCTGGCGAGCTGGAAGACATCATGTTTGGGGAATCCGAGCGCAAGGAGATGCCCTATGCAGAGTGGTACCTGAACGCCATGAATTACCCTGATACGGAAACAGCCCGCTACCACGCCGAGAAGTACGGCACCGCACCCTATGACAATTTCATTCCCATATTCGAACAGCGCGTAGCCTCAGACTGGAATCCCTCTGCCTGGGCGGAGCTGTTTGAACGGGCAGGAGCCCGATACGTGGTGCTAGTAACCAAGCACCACGACGGCTATACGCTCTGGCCCAGTGGGATAGAAAATCCCCATCGAAGCCACTGGAATTCATCACGTGACATGGTTGGCGAGCTGGCCGATGCCGTGCGCGCCCGCGGCATGCGCTTTGGCACCTATTACTCCACAGGGCTGGACTGGACATTCCAACTAGTGACCGAGGGCGACCGAATACAGGATATTCTTATGAGCGCTCCCGACAGTCAGGAGTACGCCGATTACGTGCATGCGCATATGTCAGAGCTCATAGATCGCTACAGCCCAGACGTCCTTTGGGCTGATATTGGCTATCCCTCCAACGGCCGCCGGGACGAACTGATGGAATACTATTTCAATCAGGTAGCCGAGGGCACCGTGAACGACCGCTGGGGGTCAGTCGACACGCTTGGACAATGGGCGCAGATTCCGGGAGTCATCTGGGTGATGAAAACGCTGGGGCGGCTGATGATGTCAGGCCAGGCCGACAACCTGCAGGATGATCCGGCCCGCTACGGTTTTAAAACCGCAGAATACGACAGCTTCAATGGGGTAGCGCCCTTTAAGTGGGAAACTACCCGCGGACTGGGCGCGTCTTTCGCGTACAACCGCAACGAGACAGCGGTTGATATGCTATCCGGTGCGGCCTTGATCACCTTCCTCATAGACTCGGTGGCCAAGAACGGTAATGTGTTGATCAATGTCGGGCCTGATAGTTACGGCCATATTCCCCTCATCCAGCAAGCCCCGCTGCTGCAACTGGGCAACTGGCTGTCGGTCAACGGCGAAGCGATATATAACACGAAGCCCTGGCAACGCGCTGCCAATCTCAAGGGCCGCGCACTACATTACACGCAACGGGAAAACGTTCTCTATGCGATTGTAAGCGGCCCCGTCGGTACGCGCTTTACCGTAGAAGACCCCGACATACAGTGGGAGTCGTTATCCGTACTCGGGGCTGAGGTGGTATCCAGCGAGAAGAGGGATGGCTTGCTGACACTCACGCTAACGGAGACGACAAATCCAACGGCCACCGTAGTGCGATACCAATTGCCCTGACCCGGGATTACGCTAACACCAGTCGAACGGCGAGCAATCTGCGGCTAACGGCGCCTGAAATCACTAAAGCGAATGTGCACTTTCGAATCAAAGCTTTTCAAAAAGCCGGCCTTGCCGATAGCATGAGACTGCAAAGACTGCACAAGATTTTCCCCCTGCACCTCACCAAAATCCAGCATCAAACGGTAGGTATCAACAGAGACAGAAAATGCAGGAGACAACGTTTCCGTATTATAAATTTCAAGCTGACGAATCCAACCACTCTGCGCATCCATGAGTAGCTTGCCGCGCAGATGCTCACGGGCGTTCTCCAGTTTTTGTACCCGTGGTACGAACGCGTAAATTTCATCACCTGCTGGAGCCGCCAGCGGTTCAAGCGTAGCAATATCAACCATAGGAACATACCCTCTGGGGCCATCGCGCTGATCGTCAATGCGCTTTTTCTCGGCGTCAGCAAACTGTGCCAGCCTATCCGCATCCGGTGCCTCGCCATTAACCGACAACAGCGTGCGTCGCTCGTAGGGAGGGCGGGTGGGATCGCTCTCGATCTGTTGTAGCTCATCTCCATCCACCACCTCCATAGCGAAGTACCAGTCCTCGTCGAGGTGCGTCGCATCCAGGGTCTGCAAGGCTGCCTCCACACGAGGATGAGCACTGACTGTCTGCCCATACGTCGGCTGAGCCCAATGTGTCAGCAACAGCATCAGAGCCAGCGCGCCGCAATGATTTTTTTCGACAAACATCATCGCTTCATAACGCCTGTAACACCAAAGACAGACCCACACACCCGCTCAAAAATAGTTTCTTTTTTCATAATGGCCTTCATTCTTTGCCGCTCACAGCACCTATCATCCTCCTGTTACGAGGGCGGAATCAAGCGAACAGATAATCTCTGCCGGCGCATTGCAAGCATTGCACTCATGCTCTATAACAGTGAACCCACCATAAGAAAGAGATCTGCCCATGCGCCACACTATCGCGCTTACCCTGGCATCCGCACTGGCAATTCCGACCCCGATCCTACACGCAGCCGAGAAGCAGCTACTTTGGGGTGATACACATCTGCACACCATGTATTCGTCCGATGCTTACGCGAACAACAATACCAGCGCAGGCCCCGATACTGCTTTTCGCTGGGCCCGGGGCATGCCCGTGATACACCCGTACCACAAAGCGAGAGTCCAGATTGGCACGCCGCTGGATTTTCTCGTGATCTCCGATCACGCAGAGTTCCTCGGGCAAATTCGCAATATACATGTCAATGGGGTCGACACAGAGGGCCTCGGCCCTATCGACAAAATAAAGGCCTGGGGTGCTGCATGGTACCTCAATCGTGCGATCGACAACGGCAATGGCCGCGAATTATTTATGCAGGTGCTCCCGGATCCGGACCTCACACCCGAACAGGATGCCGAGCAGAGCAGCCTGGAGAACAGCAGCCTCAACGTGCTACCGATGCCGAGGCAGGTTGAGATCGACACCTGGCGAACCATCACCGACACCGCCGAGCAGTACAACGAGCCCGGTGTGTTTACGACTCTGCTGGGGTGGGAGTGGAGTTCCATTCCCGGCGGCGCCAACCTGCACCGTGTGGTAATCACCGATTCAGATGCGGCTACCGCGCAACAGTACGACCCCTTCGGACTGGACGATAGCCCCTATCCTGAAGACCTGTGGCGGTGGCTGGACCGCACCAGCGAGAGCACCGGTGCGCGCTTTACCGCCATACCGCACAACTCCAACATCTCCAAGGGTTTTATGTTTTCGGACACCTCGCTGCGTGGAGAGCCCTTCAACACTGAATATATGTCTCTGCGCAACCGCTGGGAAAAAATCGCCGAGATCACGCAAATCAAGGGCGATTCTGAAACCTATCCCAGCCTGTCCCCCGATGACGAGTTTGCTGATTTCGAACGCTATACCTACTACATCCAACGCAAGTCGACGCCCTACACACCCCAGCGCGGCGACTTTGTCCGAGAGGCTCTGAAGCGGGGGCTCGAGCTGGAACAACGCCTGGGGCAAAACCCTTACAGACTGGGTGTTATCGGCTCCACGGATTCACACACCGCGCTGGCCTCCGCCGAAGAGGATAATTTTCAGGGAAAGCTTGCCACTGACTCTACGCCCGAGAACAAGCAAAGCGCATGGAACGGAAAGTCAGGCCCTTCAGGCTGGTCCATGTCAGCCTCCGGACTTGCGGCCGTATGGTCAGAAGGCAATACGCGTAAGGACATTATGGACGCGCTGCAACGTCGCGAGGTCTATGCGACCACTGGACCGCGCATAGGCGTAAAGTTTCAAGGTGCCACTGGTGTCGCGATGCCCGAAGGTGCGGCAGTAGAACCGCACAACACCATTGGCAAAGAGGGCGTACCGATGGGTGGCGAACTCAGCGGACCGGATACCCCGACCTTCAGTGTGCTTGCAGCGATGGACCCGAAGGGCGCGCACCTGGATAGAGTACAAATTATCAAAGGCTGGGTGGACGAAAACGGCAGCTCCCAGGAGAAAATATACAATGTGGCCTGGTCAGATGACCGAGAACTGGACGCCAGTGGACACTTGCCGCCTGTCGGCAATACGGTAAACCTGAGCACTGGCAAGGTGGAAAACAGCATTGGCTCGCCGATGCTCTCTGCAGTCTGGACAGACCCGGACTTCGACAGTGAACAAAACGCGTTTTATTATGCCAGGGTGTTGCAGATTCCTACGGTGCGACACTCTATGCTCGACGCCATTGCCCTCGGGTTGGATAAAGCGGGTGATAAACCCGATACGATTCAGGAAAGAGCCTATACATCACCTATCTGGTACCGCTCGGCAACACCCTGATCTTAGCGGCCAGGGTAATTACGTTCGTGCTGCATCAACTTGAATTCTGTGCAGACCTCGCACGCCAGAGCAGAGGAGCAATGGCCGTCCGGTCGCCCGTTAACCATGGGTTATGCGTCCGCCAGAGCGCTGCAAAACATATCTGATCAGCGTCTGTGCCTGTGCAAGCTGCTGTAGGGAGTGCGTTGGGCGAAGCGCGTGGCATTTGAATAGCTTTTAAATGGCACCGTCATCCAGCCCACTACAACTCAGCAAACAGCCCATCAGGCAACGGCGGCTTTAGCTATTAGCGGTAAATCGGAGGAGCCTGGCGCGCTTGCAACGGCGCACCTGAAGCTGTCAGGGGGCTCACAATGTAAAACGCCCACTGAGTGAAGACTCTCAGTGGGCGTTGTTGCAGGTTGCAGAATCCAACCTAGTCTGCGATGTGCATGTTAGAGACTAGCGACGGCCCCACTTGCTGCCAGACTGCTCAGCGACGTTGCGACGGCCCCACTTGCTGCCAGACTGCTCTACCGCGTTGCGACGGCCCCACTTACTGCCAGACTGCTCAGCGACGTTGCGACGGCCCCACTTGCTGCCAGACTGCTCAGCGACGTTGCGACGGCCCCACTTACTGCCAGACTGCTCAG
>OCVR010003503.1_pt1 | contig 11056 bp, 10 predicted proteins | sample 1539091 | NCBI WGS metagenome assembly OCVR01 (sample SAMEA3355530, study PRJEB22509) | marine metagenome | biome: marine; feature: coastal ocean; material: water | place: USA | collected 2010-08-07 | depth 16 m | reverse complement strand
CACCGAGCGCGGGACCCGTGCGACTCATCGCGCCCAGAATATAAGCACTGATAAAATCGCCCGGCATTTCCGCGAAACCCAGCGGGCATTGCTTCGAACTCACGCGACGGCCCTGCCAGCGTGATCGCATCATGCCACCGTAACCCGCCTCGTCTAACTGCCCCATCGCGCTCGACACATAAACGCTGATCGCTTCAGCGGGCACGTGAGCCGCCAAGCTGGGCCAGTCCATACCCAAATCAGCCAGCGCATCCGACATCGCGAAAACAGTCATCTGTAGCGCGCGCGGGTGATTCCTTGACGGGTAAAGTGCGCCCGGATCAAAGCCCGTAGGCAATTGACCTGCGCTACTGACCTCAAACTGCCGCGTACTCGGCAGCAGCACTTCGGACTCAGGCTGGAGCGCAAGTCGGACTCGCTTGCCCTCTACTGTTTGGGCACCACCGCCAATCACCGTGCCGTCACTCATCGTCCCCGCACTATATTCAAAGCAGTGATCTGACTGGCCCGCCGCGATCGTCGCTCGCCGATGCCATGGCACGGCGCGGTGATCAAACCAGCCGGCCTCTATCTCTCTGATCAACGTGTGCTGGCGTATCAGCGCGCCATCTTGGGTCCCCATCATTTGGGCCAACGCCGATTCAGTGCCGGCACGATCGCCCACACTCAGATGGTCCCACACCATCCTGCGGTAAGCATGGCGCCGCGACGTGCGCCCTGCACTGTTGACGCCACCCGCAGCGACCATCACCGGCATTCTGAGCATATTGCGTTCACCCTTTGATAACCGCCCACCCATCGTGGCCGGGCTGTGGCACGCAGTGTACCCTCGACAGACAATTAAAGTATGCGTATAAAGCCATATATTATGCGTATAAAGACAAGCGAACCGGCCAGTTTTCGCGTTGCCGCCCTGCTCCATGAGAATATTTTGGCCTCCTCTATCACGCTCCCGATGGAAATATTGGCGGGCGCCGCACAGGCGCTTGGTCGTGGCGCTCAGCAGTCGCTGTCCTTCCAGTGTCTCAGCGAGCAAGGGGGGCCGCTCACATTACAAACTGGACTGACCGTCGCGACCGAGCCATTCGGTGCACTCACGGAGGCGGACCTATTGATCATCCCTGCGATCTGGAGGCAGCCGCAACGTGTGCTGCAAAAACACCCAAGGCACATCGAGGTGATCACACAACATCTGAGCAAACGAGGACTCACGGTCAGTATTGGGTCGGGTAGCTTTTTACTGGCTGCCACCGGGCAAATGAATGGGCGCTCAGCAACGACACACTGGCACTGGTTTGATCACTTTAAAAAACGCTATCCACTGGTGCAGCTAGAACGCGAGCAGCTGATCACGCAATCGGATCAGGTATTCTGTGTCAGCAGCGTCAATTCTGTTGCTGACCTCATGGTCTATTTATGCGGCCAAATTTTTTCTCCACGAGTGGCGCGCCACATCGAAAATCAATTTTCGCCCGAAATTCGCCAGCGCTTTTCGCCCTCTCCAGTCGGCGCACCCAGAGACTTGCACGGTGACGAGTTAATCGTCGATGCACAAATCGAGATCAGCAGGGATCTTCGATCCGTCATGCCGTTACAAGACATGGCGCAAAAGCTCGGTGTCAGTTCACGAACCCTCGCGCGACGCTTTAGTGCCGCCACCGGCGTATCAATGACCGAGTATCGCCAGCAACGGCGATTAGATGAAGCACAAGCGCTGCTCCGTCGGACCAATCTATCCATCATGGAAATAGGCCATGCGGTGGGCCTGACCGACGCCTCTCACTTTACCCGCATGTTCCGAGAACAAACCGGATTAACGCCGAGCGGTTATCGTATCGCGGTCCGCGAAAAAGCCTTCGCGCCCCATCCTCCGTCAGACTGAACTTGCAGGGTCGCCACAGTTCGGGCTAAATGCCCAGCCCTGCGTGATTTGAGATCGAGACCATGCCTGACGTAATGATCATAAACGGTGCCCGTACCCCAATGGGTGCACTTCTGGGAGACTTAGCTGACGCATCAGCGACCGAGCTCGGTACCAGCGCCATCGCTGCAACGCTCGACAACACCCAGGTACCCGCTGCGGCCATTGATGAGGTCTTTATGGGCTGCGTGCTACCAGCCGGGCTCAAGCAATGCCCAGCTCGGCAAGCGATGTTAGCGGCGGGCATCCCAGATACGACAGGCGCGGTTACCGTCAATAAGGCCTGCGGCAGTGGTATGCAAGCCACCATCTTTGCCGCCGACAGTATTACCGCCGGCACCAATCAGCTGGTAATCAGTGGTGGACTAGAGAGCATGTCTAATGCGCCACAAGTGTTGCTGACCGGTCGCAAAGGTCAGCGCCTTGGGCACACCAAACTTTACGATCATATGTTCATCGATGGCCTTGAAGACGCCTACACTGGCGCGGCAATGGGCACCTTTGCGCAAAAAACCGCAGATGAGCATGGTCTGACACGAGAAGCGATGGATGCTTTTGCCATTGAAAGTCTGACTCGAGCACAACGAGCCATCGATGAAGGGCTTAATCACAAAGAAATTGCCCCGGTGACCATCCGCACTCGCCGCGGAGAACATACGGTCTCCGCCGACGAACAGCCCCACAAAGCGAACCTCGAAAAAATCCCCCAGCTGCGGCCGGCATTTGCCGAAAACGGCACGATCACACCCGCCAATTCGAGCTCCATTTCAGATGGCGCCAGCGCGCTTTTATTAGCCAGTGAACAGGCTGTCGAAACCCACGGGCTGACCGCCAGAGCGCGCATTGTCGCGCATTCGCGCAATAGCTTAGCGCCAGAAGCGTTCACACTCGCACCCATCGGCGCAGCTGAGGACGTACTTGCCAAAGCAGGCTGGAGCGTCGCAGACGTTGATTTATGGGAGATCAACGAAGCCTTTGCCATGGTCACGATGCTGACCGTGGAGGCACTGAAACTCGACCCCGCCTGCGTCAACGTTCACGGTGGTGCCTGTGCGCAGGGGCACCCCATTGGCTCAACTGGCTCTCGCATTATTGTCACGCTGATGCATGCTCTAGAGCATTACGGCAAAAAGCGCGGTGTTGCCGCCCTCTGCATCGGTGGCGGTGAAGCTACCGCTGTCGCGATTGAACTCGTCTAAGCCCGGCGCGAAGCAACCAACATGCTGAGTGATATCCCAACGCTGCTCGATGATATCGGTGCTGGCCGCATGGTCATCCTCATGGATGATGAAGACCGAGAGAATGAGGGCGACCTCATCATTGCGGCGGAAAAAGTCACGCCGGAGATCATCAACTTTTTCGCGGCCGAGGCTTGCGGTTTAATCTGCATGCCGATCACTGCGGAGCGCGCCCGCCAACTCAATCTCCCCTTGATGGTGCGCGATAATCGCTCTCAGCACGAGACCAACTTCACGATCTCGATTGACGCGACAGAACAAATCAGCCCGGGCGTCAGCGCGGCACAACGCGCACATACCATTTTACAGGCAGTCGCTGAAAACGCCTCTCCTCGGGATATCACGCAACCGGGACATATTTTTCCACTGGTGGCCAAACCCGGCGGCGTACTCAAGCGCGCTGGCCATACCGAGGCTGGCGTCGATCTTGCCAGAATGGCTGGGCTTGCACCCGCAGCCGTGATCGTTGAGATTATGAACCCGGATGGCACCATGGCACGGCGACCTCAACTCGAGGTCTTCGCAAAAGCGCACCAACTGAATATGGGCACGATTGCCGATCTGATTGAGTATCGGTCGCTGCACGAACAGTCGATTGAGCTCCACAGCCAGGATTCAGTGCACACCGAGTGGGGCGTATTTCGACTCCACACCTTTCGAGATCTGCTAGACGATACCCTGCACTTTGCCCTCAGCCTGGGTAACTTACTGGAAGCGGGTTCAGTGCCCGTGCGAGTCCAACCCGTGAATACCTTGAGAGACCTCTTGGGCACTCAACTGGGCATGGACCAGCCCTCTGGGTGGTCTTATCGCGCAGCGATGGCGCACGTTGCCAAACAAGGGTGTGGTGCAGTGGTATTGCTCGGAGGCACTGAGACGCCCGCCACCATCCTCGAAGACTTGGGACAATTACTCCACGCCGAACAACGTCCTGCGCCACCTCAAAATTACCGCTTGATTGGCACCGGGGCACAAATCTTGAGGCATCTGGGGCTGAGCGACTTACAGCTGATGTCGGCACCGCTACACTTTAACGCGCTGTCGGGCTTTAATCTCAACATTACAGAGTTCTTACCCGCACCGCGCGACGACGCCTGACAACGCATTCATGAGGGCGGCACGCTTCGTCGACCCACCCAACGAACCGTTCCACCCGCCAGCGGCTGGAGTCCAACCGATCGAGTTATTCGTGAAAGGTGACGACGTCGTGCAAGGCGGCGCGCTCTGTCTGCACCTGATTCACCGGGGTCTCTGTCGGATAGCCAAACGACAAACCGAACATCAGCTTTTCATGATCACCGAGGCCCAAGGCAGGTCGAATTACATTGGCCATAAAGCCCAACGACGTTTGTGGGCAAGACCCTAATCCATGCGCTACCAGGCCCAGCATCACGGTTTGCGCATACATCCCGAGATCGCAGGCCTCGCGCAGACCAAACTGTGAAGGCAGCGTAAAAAAAGCAACGGCAGGCGCATCGAAGAACGTAAAATTACGCATGAACCAGTTATTGCGTGCAGCCTTCTCATCTCGACTAATGCCCAATGCATCGTACAACGCCGTCGCCGAGGCGTACTGGCGTTCCTTGTAGACACCATCGTATTGGCCGTCGTAGGGAAAATCGAGCGCCATCTCGCCTGCTGCGAACTGAGTCGGTAGCGTTGCTCTTAACTGCTCCAGCGTGTCACCGGTGACCACATGAACGAACCAAGGCTGGGTATTACAGTTGCTCGGTGCTTGCTGTGCTCCCCCCATCACCGCCTCAATCACGGCTCGAGGCACCGGATCTGGCTTAAACGCCCGCATCGAACGCCGATTAGCAACAATGTTGAGAAACGCTTCCGCTTGCTCCGACATAATTCGTGACTCCATGACAATAAACTGCTCGATGATACGTTTTCAGGACAGCGGCGATAAGCCCTCTCACCGACCGCGACGCCAACCGCAGGGACTTAGCCTCTTACCGTAGAGTAGGATCCAGCCGATCCGGGCGCACCGTATTCACTCGCCACCAAGACGGGTCCGCACCCCCGGCCTTAGCGGGTCGCGATTGCCTCACATTAAGACTGCGCTCGGTCTGACACGTCCCCGTCGCAAGCCAATCCATTGCTGCAGCGAGCGACGCTTCCTGCGGATCGCCAAAGACATTCAGAATATCGTCCTGTGCACTGCACAGCGTGAAGCGTCCCGTGTCGAACAGACCAGTGTAATAGCCTCCTTGGCCTTCACCATTCACAATCTCGAAGGCCGTTAACCGCAGCCGCACATCACATTGCTCCAAATCAAAAGCATACTGACCGACCGCCTTACCGTAGGTGTCGGCACCAATCAGCACCACCTCAATGTGGGGGTCGAGGGCGTTAATCACCAGCTCACTCGCCGAGGCCGTTGAACCTGAGGTAATGAACGCGATGCGCTGCGGCGCCATCGTATTGAGTAACTCATCAAAAAAACCTTGCTGATTGGCATCCTCCTCTGTGTGCTGACTGTTGTGGCTCAGCTGAAAGCTTAAGGCACCGTTTGCAACACCTCCGCCCAACAAATCCAGCATGTTATCCGCGACACTCAAGAGGCCACCGCCGTTGTACCGCAGATCCACAACCATATCGGTGACACCCGCCTCTGCGAAGGCTTGCGAGGCCGATGAGAGCGGATCATTCGCTGAGAGAATGAACTGCCTGAGGTTTAAATAGGCCACAGGTGAATTACCGGGGCGCGCCAACAGTAAGGGTTTTCCAGCGAGCGCAGGCGGATCCAATTCAACCTTAGCAACGACTGCTTCCAGCAGTGTGTCAGCTTTACCCAACCTAAAGAGTCGCTCTGTGCCGATCTCATTCGCGCCGAAGATCTCCTCTGAGGTCGCGCCGCGATCGCGCAGCGCCGCCATGGTTTCAAACCCAGTTCCGAGATCAATTGCTAACAGCTCCCAACCACGACGGAACCCTGCCTCATAAGCCGGACTTCCCTCAAAAACATCGATCATAACGAACTGATTGGCGGCGGTGATGGTGTAACGAAACCCAAAACCAATATAGGCGCCCGACGTAAATCGAGCTTCATCAGCAGTGATCGATGTCAGATAAGAAAACCCAGGATCGCGCAGGTCTGCCGCCAACGGCGCAACCAGTGCGTCGAGATACACCGCCGGATCGGTGTAGTCTGCCTTGTCGACCTCAGCCAGCTCGTCGAACCAGAGATACCAACTTTGCGACACCTGCTCTATGAAATCTAACTGGGCGGGCACACCGCAACTATCATCGGGGTTATCAGATGATTCATCGGAGCCACCATCACCCCCGTTGTCTGCGATCGGTGCTGATGGCACCGACGAACTGCCGCCGCCACCGCCACACGCAGCCAAGAGCAATAACAGTGCTGCGTAAAAAATTCGGCTCAGTGAGTCCATTGTTCTGCTCCGTGATTCATGTTGCTCTTCCCGCTGTTCCTTTCGCTGCAAAGCCACCCACTGACTGATGACGTCCTGATCGCCCGCCCGACAGTCGCCACGGAATCCGGCCCTCTGCAGATCTCGACATAGCAGCCGCAAGATCGGCTGACGCCCCTGGAACTCCCAAACTTAAGCCTTATTGACCTCTCGTTTCAGCGCGAGAATCTGGTCACGTCGGTTGATCCCGAAGGGTCTGATGGCCTACAGTGCTCCAAAGCTTGTTCTAAACAAGTAAACAGCGCCCGATGCGCAAAATAGAAGCATACCGTCACCTGCTAAGGATTCACATCATGCCATCAGTCGAAGACCGATTCGCCATCTCTGAGTTACTCACTCGCATGGCCTATTACTATGACGAGGGTCTCCTCGATCACCTCGAAGCCAGTTTTTCGCACAATGCCGTCATGAGCATGCAGATCGCCGGTGGTGACCTAGTCGGTCCTTTTCAAGGTCGAGAAGACATCATGGCGCTCTACCGCAATGCCAAATCGACACAAACTGATGTGCGCCGGCATGACATCACCAATGTGTTCTTTGATGTCGCTGATGGGGTCATCAGCACGACCTCCTATCTGACGCTCTTTGCCACGGAACATGGCGAGACCAAGCTGCTCACTACGGGCGTCTACCGCGACATCGTCGAACAAAGCGAGGGCGCTTGGCATGTCGTGAAACGCCACATTGATCTCGATAGCGGCTATTGAGGCGCTGACATGAATCTCGGCCTTATTCCAGCGAAAACCGCGGCGCTCGATCCGTCTCGAGAGGCGCTCATTGATATCCCTAATAACCGACGTATGAGTTTCGGTGAGCTCGATCATCGTGTGCAGCGCTTGGCCAATGGGTTAAGGGGGACGCTGGGGCTAGCCAAGGGTGATCGGGTCGCGATCCTCTCCAAAAACTGCATCCAATACATGGAGGTTTTTTACGCCTGCGCTCGCTGTGGCCTCATTGCACAGCCACTTAACTGGCGCTTGAGCCAACTCGAGATGGCGCGGATTTTGCGCGACGGCGAGCCCAGTCTGCTCGTCGGCTCTGAGGAATATGTGACGCTGGTGAACGACCTTGCAAAGGAAACGAGCATTCCGCACTCACTGGTCTTCACATCCGACGCCAACGCTGATTATGAGCAGCTGATCAGTGGCGCCGCGACCGGCATGGTGATCGGCGAAGACGAGGTCAGCGGATCAGATCCAGCACTGATTCTTTACACCGGGGGCACCACCGGGGAGTCCAAAGGCGCGCTGCACTCCCACCACTCCCTTTACATGGGCATGCTCAACCAATCGATTGCAGAACGCATTGTGCCCACTGATGTTTACATGCTGACCGGGCAAATGTTCCACATACCAGTTGCTTTAGCGATGAACTACATGGCGCATGGCTGTCCCGTCGTCTTGATTAACTTTGACGCCCAACTGGCCCTTGAAGTCATCGAGCAGGAAAAGGTCTCCGCTTTCCTGGGCATTACCACCATGATCAACTGGATGATGGCGGTTGAGGGATTTGAAAATTACGACTTGAGTAGCCTGCGCAACTTTCAATATGGCGGTGGCCCGATGCCACGCTCTGTAGTACAAGCCGCACTCGAGGCTTTCCCGTGCACGATGATTCAGGGCTATGGACAAACAGAAGGCATGACCATGACCTTTCTGTCGCAAGAGGATCACCAGCGCGCTATCGCAGGAAACCACCCCGAACGGTTGGGCTCCTGTGGTCGAGAGGGCTTTGTTTCAGAGATTCGCGTTGTCGACCCCGAAGGCCAGCCGGTGCCGAAAGATGGCAGCGCTTATGGTGAAATCATCGTCCGCTCAGAAGCTAATATGCTGGGCTACTGGCGACGTCCCGACCTGACCGAGAAAACTCTGCGCGATGGCTGGATGTGGACAGGGGACATTGCCGTTTGGGACGAGCAAGGCTACGTTTTCATCGTCGACCGAGCCAAAGACATGATCATCTCAGGTGGCGAGAATATCTACAGCACGCAAGTGGAGGCGGCGATCCACCAACATTCAGCGGTCTTAGAGTCAGCGGTATTTGGCGTGCCCGACGATGTATGGGGCGAGGCGGTAAAAGCCGTTGTCGTACTCAAGCCCGGCCAGGCGGCGACTGAAGCAGAGATTATTGCCGAGGCCAGCAAGCACCTCGCGTCATATCAGAAGCCCAAGACAGTCGATTTCGTGGACGCATTACCCAAAGCGCCGACCGGGAAAATACTCAAGCGAGAGCTGAGAGATCCCTACTGGCAAACGGAGTCACGCAAAGTATGACGGGCTTACTTTCGACAGAGGTGTTGTCCCACATCGGCCAACAGACTGACCCTCAACGTGAGATTGTCACGCGCCGTGACATTCGCAAGTACGCTGTGGCGACGGGGAGTCGGTTACAAAAATATCTCGACGGCGATGTGGCGCCGCCCCTATTCCACCTGCATCTGTTTTGGGATGTCGTCCCGCTCGACACGCTATCACCCGACGGCGTGTTTACCGATCATTTGCTACCCAAATTCCCTCTGGAAAAAGCCATGGCGGGCGGCCTCGATATTCAGTACCACCAACCTATCAAACCGGGCGATTGGCTAACGGCCACACGCACTTTATCCAATATTTATGAAAAAGCGGGCCGCAGCGGTGCGCTCATTTTTTACGAAGTGATGATGGAAATCCGCAATGACACCGGCGAGCTGGTCGTAAGCGAGAAGACAACGAGGATCTTACGATGACGCCTGAACCGTCGATCGGGATGGCACTCCCGGAGCGTCATCACCATTGCGATGTCGTGCAGCAAATGCTCTACAACGCGTCGCTGTGGAACGGCCATCGGATCCACTTTGACCTACCTTATGCGACTGAGGTCGAGGGCTATTCAGGCCTCGTCGTGGCAGGCCCACTGTTGGGTGACTGGTTGCATCAGATCGTCGATGAGTGGCTGGACGATGCCGGCATGATTACCGGCATCGAATACTCCAACCGTGTTGCCGCCTTTGTTGGAGAAACGGTGACAGCCGGCGGTACCGTGACCCAGTATGACCCGGACAGTGGAGCGCTGACGCTCGAGGTCTTTGTCAAAAATGACCGCGACGAAGTGCTGGCTCCGGGTATCATTACCGCCCAGCTTCAGCGTTAAGTCAGACCATATGAAATCGCAAGCATTGAGAGGCGAATACGCTCTCGTCGGCATGGCAGAGAGCGCCGTGGGTGTCGTCCCCGACAAAAGCCCTCGTGAACTGTGTGTCGAGGTCACCCTCAACGCCGTTAAAGATGCTGGGCTCACCCTCTCCGATTGCGATGGATTGATCACCTGCAACGCTTTTGCTGAACCCATCTTGTATCACGCGGAGGCGGTCGCCGAATATCTCGGCTGGCAACCGCGGCATTGTGTGACCGTCAATACCGGCGGCGGCACCACCTTTATGGCCATTAATATGGCGATCGCCGCGATCGCAGCGGGCATGGCGGACACCATTGTGGTCTCGATGGCAGACAGCCTCCGCAGCTTCATGACACGCGACCAGGCCATGGTGGTCCAGTCTAGCTCGGGGCACCCGCATTACGAGCAACCCTATGGCCCCACGGTACCGGCTTACTACGCTTTAATTGCTCGCGCTCACATGGATCGCTTTGGCACCACAGAGGCGCAGTTTGCGGAGGCGGCAGTCTCTTGCCGCGCCTGGGCAAATCAACACCCCAACGCGCAAAAACGAGAGCTGATTACCGTAAACGATGTTTTACAGTCTCGTCCGATTGCTGACCCCCTAAAAGTACTGGATTGCTCATTGGTGTCGGATGGAGGCGCCGCAGTGGTGATTACGCGCCGAGAACGTGCTCAGGAAGGACCTCATCAGCCGATCTATGTGCTGGGCTATGGTGAGGGACATGCTTACGAGCACATAAGCCAAGCCGCAGATTTAACCACTTCTGCAGCGGTCATAGCCGGCGATGCCGCCTACGCCGCCGCCGGTCTCACACCCGATCAGATCGACCTCATGCAGCTCTACGACTGCTTCACGCCAGCGCTGTTAATTCAGCTCGAGGATCTTGGCTTTTGCCGTAAGGGTGAAGGGGGCGATTTCCTCGCCAGCGGCGTGACGCGCCCTGGGGGATCCAAGCCACTCAATACCCATGGCGGAATGCTGTCTCACTGCCACCCCGGCAATCCGGGCGCGATGTTTGGACTGACTGAGGCCATGCTGCAAATGCGGGGCGATGCTCAAGCACGCCAACTTGCCAATATTCAAACCGCCCTCTGTCACGCCCAGGGCGGGATTATGTCGAGCCACGCCACGTTGATCCTTGGCGTAGAGGCAACACTATGAGCCGGCCAACGCCGAATCCGACCCCCACCGAGCAGCCATTTTACGATGCCTGTCAGCGCGGCGAGCTCTTATTGCAACACTGCAACGACTGTCAGCACATCTTGTTTTACCCCCGCACCCATTGCGATGCCTGCCA
>OCVR010003500.1_pt1 | contig 11063 bp, 9 predicted proteins | sample 1539091 | NCBI WGS metagenome assembly OCVR01 (sample SAMEA3355530, study PRJEB22509) | marine metagenome | biome: marine; feature: coastal ocean; material: water | place: USA | collected 2010-08-07 | depth 16 m | reverse complement strand
CGAGCTGCAGCGATACTTGCCATGAGTGCGTCGATCGCGATGATGGCGGGCTGCGCAAGTGAAGCCGCACCAGCCGTTGACGCTGCCGCCTACCGAGCTGAACTCGCTGCGATCTGCGTCGCGAGCAATGCAGAACAGTCGGCAATCGCTGATCCGCTCGACCAAGCCGGCGTGGCCAGCTTTGCCCGCTCGGTTGCTGACGTGCTCACTCGGCAAGCTGAGGCGGCCCGAGCATTGCGGTCACCGGACGACCTCGACGACGATCACCGAGCGTTCGTACAAAACACCGCTGACCAAGCCGCGGCATGGACCAGCCTCGCCGTCATTCCGTCCAGTGACGCGGAACAGTTCGGTGCGCTCCAAACCACCATCCTCGAACTCACCCTCGGGCGCGATGATTTGGCCACGGAGATGGACATTTTGGCCTGTCGCGTCGCTCCGGCATGAGAGCCGACGCGTTCGGGCGGCCACGCTCAGCGCGTGCCTCACGCCCTTGGCTGTGGGCTGGCAGTAGCCTCGGCACACTGTGAACGAGCACACACCTGTTCTCCTTGGCCGACGACGGTCGGCCCGGTCCAATCTGGCCCAAGCCGCCACCGTTTCGCGGCAGCCTGTGGCGTCTCGCTTGGGGCGCTCCGTCCGGCTCGGACTCGCGTTCGTCCTGATCGCCTTCGTCGGAGCATTCGGCCTTGCGCCGGGAACTGCCCTCGCCGACAACGAGATCATTACCTCTGAGCCTGCCGACGGTGCCACCCTCACGACGTCGCCCAGCGAAATCGTCTTCAATTTCACCGAGGAAGTCGGCGAACTGCGCGTCGTCTCGGTCGAGTGCAACACCGAGCCATACCTGGTGCCGCGGCCCACTTTGAGCGGCAACGCGAGAACGATGACGGTCGAGATCCCGGCCCCCGGTCTTCCCCAGGGTCTGTGCGTCGCAACCTGGACGGTCAGCGACAGCGACGACGAGCCGAATGGCAGCGGCCAGATCTCCTTCTCGATCGAGGTGGACCCGGCGCCGACGACCAGCATTGCCGACACAGGCAACGACACGACGACCACATTGGCAGGCGCCGGCGAAGGAACGCCGGCATCGACCACCGGAAGCACTGATGCATCCGACTCGGCGATCGTCGACCTGAACAGCGTCGAGACCGGAACGGGGCCGCTGTGGCTCGGGCGGGTGTTGTCGACGCTCGGCATCGCAGCAGTTTTTGGTGCACTCGTCGTGATCGCTGCGGCGTGGCCAGAGGGCGTCGAATACCTGATCACTGTCCGATTCCTCCGCTCAGCGTGGGTGCTTGCCCTGATTGGAACGTTGCTGTTCACGTCAGCGGCAGCTGCAGCGGTGTCGGGTTCCTCGCTGGGATCTGGCTTCAGCCCCGCTGCGTGGCTGGACCTGCTTGATGCCGGGTGGTCCGGCCGAGCCGCACTCCTCCGACTGGTCTTTGTCATTGCCGCTGCCTGGGCAGCGTTCCGACCTGATCGCGTCATCGACCCCGTCACCCAACTTGTCGCGCTCGGGCTCCCCGCGCTGGCGGTCGTGATGATCGGCGTCGGCCGCGTCGACGGGCCACTGGTACTGCTCGGTGTGCTGCTCGGCATTGCCCACGCATTGGCGATGGCCGTGTGGGTTGGCGGCGTGATCTTGCTCGCACGCGTCATCCTGTCCGGCCCCGGCGAGGAGGACCTCGTCCACGCCGTACGCGGCTTCGCGCGCATCTCGGTGCTTGCCATCGTCGTCACCATCGGCACCGGGCTGGTGCAGATGTTCCGCCTTGATGGCGGCAATCTCTTCAACAACGCCCACGGCCGCGTCACCGTGCTGAAGGTTGTGTTGGTCGCAGCGATGGTGTTCGTCGGTCTGTCCGCCCGCCAGTTCGCACAACAGCGTCTGGCCCGGACCCATGAAATGACCGTGCCGATGGCTGACCGGTTGCGACGGGCGTTCGGCGTCGAAGCTGCGATCGGTCTGGTCGTTCTGCTTGCAAGTTCCTGGTTGCTGTCACTCACTCCGGTCAACGTCAACAACGAACCCTCGATCGACTACGCGATCGAGCGGCGAGTTCTGGTCGAGGCCGAAGAAATCGTTGTCCTCGACGTCACCGTCAAGCTCACCAACGATCGAGTCGGGTTGAACGGCCTCGAAGTTCGCGTCGACGAGCCAGGCGATGGCATCATCGGTCTCGAGGTGGTCTTCACGCCGCCGGTCGACGGAGTGAGTGGCGCAATCGTGCAGTCCGTGCCGCTGACCGGAGCAGGACGGGCCGTACGAAGCGAAGCGAACGGACTCCCGATGGAGGTCGCCGGCGACTGGCAATTGCAGGTTAACGCCAACACCGGTGCAGGCTTGGTGCGCAGCGACCCCATCGTCATCGCGATCGCAACAGCCGATGGCACCGCGCCGACCACGTCGATCACGATCCCCGAACCGATCCTCGTCCCGATTGAAACCACCACCACCGTCGCCGGTTGATGTCCGTCTGATCTCTGTCGGACGCCTTGTCTGCTCGACTCCGGGTGCCATTCGACATTGAGCACGACCGTCGCAGTCAGCCAGTGGATGCAGCCGCGAGGAACTCGTGGAAGTCAACAGGCGCAGCGACGTCGAGCTGGTCGTAGCGACACCGGGCGGGGACGATGTCGGGCCGCCACCGCACGAACGACACGCCGTGGCGAAATCGGCCACCCTCGAGCTGACCGAAGGTGACCTCGGCGACGAGGCCCATCGCCAGCGGCACAAACGAGAGATCCTTGCCGGCATTCCAACGGCTGCCGCCTTGGGTCGACACCAACCCTGACTTCGTCGACGCGCCCGCGCGCTGTTTGTCCTGCGCAACGGCCCAGCCACGCCATGGATGATCGACAAGAGCATCGTGCGTGCGCGGATCGAGCTCGGCGAGCAGTTCCGCGCGCCGGGCGACAGAGAATGCCGCCGCCACACCGACCGAGTGCAAGTCGCCGTCGCCGTCACCACCAGCGTCACGGCCGTCACCAGCACCAGCACCAGCACCATCGAAGAGGCCGAGCAGCAGGGAGCCGACTCCATTTCCGTCCTTGTGCACCCGGTAGCCCGGCACTGCGCACAGCGCAGTTCGCTGATGCTTGACCTTGACCAGCGCGCGCTTGCCCGGCTCGTAGGTGCCGTGCGCAGGCTTGGCAATAATGCCATCGAGCCCCGCCCCCTCGAAGCGGGCGAACCAGTCGTTGGCAATCGACCGGTCAGTGGTGGCCGGAGTGAGGTGGACGACACCGTTCGGCGCGAGCGCATCGACGAGCAGCGCGCGTCGCTCGGTCATTGGACGGTCGAGGAACGATTGATTGTCGCAGGCCAAGATGTCGAACGCGACGAACGCAGCCGGGGTCTCGGCTGCCAGCCGGTTAATTCGCGACTTTGCTGGATGGATCCGTTGCAGCAATCCATCGAAGTCGAGTCCGTTGCCCGCCACGTCGGCGACGACGATCTCGCCATCGATGATGCATCGGGCCGGCAATGCATCAAGGAGTGGCTGGGTCAGTTCAGGGAAGTATCTCCCGAGTGGCTTGAGATTTCGGCTGACCAGTTCGAGCCGATCACCGTCGCGAAAGACGACGCAGCGGAACCCGTCCCACTTCGGTTCGAAGATCCATCCGTGCCCGTCGGGGATCTTGCGTGCCAATTTCGCCAGCATCGGCTTGACGGGCGGCTGGATGGCAAGGTCGAACGCGACGCCTGCAGGTGCTACTGACCTCGACGATTCATCCATGTGTGCATTCTTGCTTGTCGCACGGTCGCGCTAGGTTTCCGACCGTGAGCATGCAGGAAAAATTGGACGATCTCGCCGGGCGCCGCGAGGACGCACATAACGCTGGATCCCAGCGGTCGATCGACCGCCAATACGAGAAGGGCAAGATGCTCGCTCGTGAGCGCATCGACTACTTCCTCGACGACGGCTCATTCCACGAACTCGACCTCCTTGCTCGCCACCGTGCCCAGGCATCGGGCCTCGAGGAGCGTCCGTACACCGACGGTGTGATCACGGGCTGGGGCACCGTCGACGGCCGCAAGGTGTTCGTATTCTCCCAGGACTTCACCGTCTTCGGCGGCGCGCTCGGCGAAGTGTTCGCCGAGAAGATCCACAAGCTGATGGACCTATCGCTGAAGGTCGGCGCACCGCTGATTGGACTGAACGACGGGGCCGGCGCACGCATCCAAGAGGGCGTGGTCAGCCTGGCGAGTTACGGAGGCATCTTCCACCGCAACGTGCGCGCCTCGGGCGTCGTGCCGCAAATTTCTGTCATCCTCGGCCCATGCGCTGGCGGGGCCGTCTACTCCCCGGCCATGACCGACTTCATCTTCATGGTCCGCGAGACCAGCCACATGTTCATCACCGGCCCTGACGTCGTCAAGACCGTCACCGGCGAAGACGTCACCCTGGAAGAGTTGGGTGGTGCAATGAGCCACGCAAGCAAGTCAGGCGTGGCCACGTTCGTCGCCGATGATGAAAAGTCCTGTCTCGACGACGTCCGCTTCCTGCTGTCCTTCCTCCCGGCAAACAACCTCGAAGAGCCCCCAGCCGAGGACTGCACCGACGACCCCGACCGAGACTGCCCCGAGCTGCGCGACATCCTGCCGGACAGCCCGAACCTGCCGTACGACATGATCGACGTCGTTCGTACCTGCGTCGACGACGGCGAGTTCTTCGAGTACTTCCCGCACTTTGCCAAATCGATCATCTGTGGCTTCGCCCGCATCGACGGTCGACCGGTCGGCGTCGTCGGTAATCAGCCGAAGGTTCTTGCCGGTGTCCTCGACATCGAGTCAGCTGAGAAAGCTGCTCGCTTCGTCCGCACCTGCGATGCGTTCAACATTCCGCTCATCACCTTCGTTGACGTGCCCGGCTTCCTGCCCGGTGTCGACCAGGAGTACGGCGGCATTATTCGCCACGGCGCAAAGCTGCTCTACGCCTACTGCGAGGCCACGGTGCCGCGCATCTCGGTCATCACCCGCAAGGCGTACGGCGGCGCGTACGTCGTGATGGACTCGAAGTCGATTGGCTCCGATCTCGCCTTCGCGTGGCCAACTGCCGAGCTGGCCGTGATGGGCCCGCAAGGTGCCGTTGAAATCGTGTACCGACGTGAACTGCAGCAGGCTGCCGACCCGGCTGCGCGGCGTGCCGAACTCGTCGCCGACTACACCGAAAAGTACGCCAACCCATACGCGGCCGCGGAGCGCGGTTATGTCGACGATGTGATCGACCCCGCTGACACACGGCGCAAGCTGGTCGCCGGACTGCGAATGCTGTCGACCAAGCGTGAGGAACTCCCGAGGCGCAAGCACGGCAACGTGCCACTGTGATCCGCTCGGGTTCATGAACAAGCCGGTGTCGTCGTCGCTCCCTCCGCCACCTGCTCCTCATCCAACTGGCGGTCCGCCGCCGCCGCCGCCACCGTCGTCAAGGCAACTGCCGCCGCCTGCGCCGCGAATCACGTCGTCCGACCTGAGCGATCTCCTCGGACAACTCGGTGACGGGACGCACGGCGCAGACGGGACGCAAGGCAGAGAGGTCGAACCGAGCGCGGCGCTCAGCGATCTCCGCGACTTCGAACGCCCGAGGGCTGCCGCAACTGTGGTGATGGAATCGACAGGAACCATCAATTTCGATCCTGATCTTGCATCATTTGCCAGCCGTGCTGGCGGCTGGGTGATTGACACGGTTATCACGACGCTCGCGCTGCTTCCAGGGCTGCTCCTCTTGCTCGCCGGGTCCGGTATCGCACGGCTCCTCGCCCTGCCGCTCCTCGGGCTTGGGCTTGTGCTCGTGGCGTGGTCGTACACCGTTGCCGTTGCCCAGCATGGACAGTGGGTCGGCAACCGTCTCATGTCGACCAGCGTGGTGAATGCGACGAATGGAGAGTTCGTCGATCGGCCGCACGCGCTCACGCGGTTCATCGTGCGCGCGGTGTTCTCCCCGATCTTCTTTGCAGGATTTGTGTTGGCGTTCACCAATACGTCACGACGCACTTTCCATGATCAGACCGCCGAGACAGTCGTGATTCGACCGCGTCGCGCCAGTTGGTCAATCGACGAGGAGGGCGCGGAGAGCAATGGCACGTAGTGTGGCAACTGTGAGTGTGCCGTTCAGCGTGTCCGGGTCAACCGTCCCCACCGACGAAGAAACTACTGCGATCATGGCAGCGACCGAGGCACTGTGGCCGCGTGCGAGCGTGCTCGGCCCTGTCGCTGAGCCACGCAACACCGCGTGGCGGTTCAGCAGTCGGTCATGGGCGCGTCCGCTCCCGGTCCGGCGCCTTCGCCCCTGGCGCTGAAAGGGCAGCCGATCGGCGGCTGGTCTGGAACAATGGTCAGATGACCGCTCCAATGGATCCACCGCCGCCGCCATCCGGATCGACCCCGCCGCCGCCCCCGCCCGGGGCCACGCCGCCGCCCCCACCACCGTTGAGTGGCGGAGCACCTCCACCGCCGGCATACGGCGCAGCACCTCCGCCCGGATACCAGGCGTACTCGCCAAGTCCAATCGACGGCCACGAGCGCGCTGGCTTCGGGTCGCGCTTGGGTGGCTACTTGCTCGATGGCCTCCTGTATGGCCTGCTCATCGCTGCCTTCGCCATCCCCGGCGGCATCATCATCGGCAGCGCGTTCAGTAACTGCGTGAGCATCGGCGACGACGTCGTGTGCCCTGCTGGTGAGCCCAACGGAGGTCAGATCGCGCTCGGCGGGTTGCTGATCGCGGTCGGCTTCATCGTCGTCATCGTGTTGTACATCAGAGCGCTGGGCACGACAGGCCAGACCTGGGGCCGCAAGATCGCCGGCGTCAAGGTCGTCGGGGAACTGACCGGTGAGCCCATCGGGATCGGCAAGGCGCTCGGGCGTCAACTGTTTGCGTCGTTCATCTCGGGCCAGATCTTCTACCTCGGCTACCTGTGGATGCTGTGGGACGACAAGAAGCAGACGTGGCACGACAAGATCGTCAGTTCCGTCGTGATCAAGGTCTGAAGTTCTTCAACTGAAATGACCACCATCACCACCGTCGCCGATGACCTGATCGTGGCGCACGAGGGCACTCGAGTCGAGCGGCTCGAAGGGCTGGACCCCGACACCCACTACACCGTCGATGGCACGGTGGCCCGCACGCTGACACGCCCGCCCGGCCAGTTGCTGGCACGCATCGCCACGGTCAACGACCTGCACTTCGGTGAACTCGAAGCCGGCCGTCTCGATGAGCACTCGACGGGGCCGGTGCAGCGAGTGCCCGATGGCGCCGAGCCGTACCCCGAGGTGATGAACCGAACGGCAGCGACGGAAATGCTCGCCATCGATCCCGTCGCGGTCATCGTGAAGGGTGACCTGTCAGTCGATGGGCGTCCCGAGGAATGGGCGGCGTTCGAAGCGTGCTACCGCGAGCCGTTTGGCAAACGACTGCACGTCGTGCGCGGCAATCACGACAGCTACCACCGCCAACAGCACTACGCCGGTGACTCGGTGATCGAGGTCGACGGACTGACGGTCGCATTGCTCGACACAACGATTCCGGGCGAGACCACCGGTCGGCTCGACCCTGAGCAGATCGATTGGCTCGACGCGGTGTGTGCCGCAAGCGACCAACCGGTGATGGCAATGGGACATCACCAACAATGGGTTGGTCAGCAGGGTGGTCGACGCAGCGACACGTACTTTGGACTGCATCCAGATGGCAGCGACCTGCTCGACCAACTGGCTGTCCGGCGTACCGATCTCATCGCATATACGGCTGGTCACACTCATCGCCACCGAGTGCGGATGATGAACGAGTCGCGTATTCCGACGATCGAGATCGGCTGCACCAAGGACTTTCCGGGAACATGGGCCGAGTACCGAGTGTACGAGGGCGGTGTGATGCAGGTCGTCCACCGCATGTCATCGCCAGAGGCATTGGATTGGAGTGAGTCGTGCCGCACGCTCTACGCCGCAGACGGTGTCGACTACGCGACGTATGCCCTCGGGCCATTGCACGAGCGTTGCTTCAACGTCGCCCTCCGATCCTGATCTGGCCGAGGTCCGTGCTCTCAGTTGCGGCCGGCGGTCACCGCAGCATGCAGGTCACCGTCGGTATGTGGTCGCTCGCTCTGGCATCTGCACCCTCATGAGACGAGCAGTCCAATGGCACAGGGTGCGAGGCCCAGGCCCACCAGTTGGTGCGACCGGATTCGTTTCTTGTTGATGATCCTGGGGAGCAGAACCGCGACCACCGGGTAGAGGGCGGCGAGCGCAGCGCCAACGCTGAGCAGTCCGATCCGGGCGGAAATGACAAAGAAGACGGCCGCCGCTGCGTCGAGCAGGCCGGCCAGCACCACAGTCATCCGGGACCCACGCTCGGGCAACAATGCCGTGGTGCTCGCCAGGGCGATCAGCGTGAACATCACGATTGGTACAGCGTGTCATCGGCCTTCGACGACAACGGAGCCGTCTCCCAACGTGCCATTGGGCCCTTTCGGAGCATCACGGGCCGCGACGTAGCGTGACAGCGTGGCCTTCACCTTGAGATTTCACAGTCAGCAACACCCCCGAGTCAGCAACGTTCGGCCCGGGACGACTCACAAGCGAATCACACGATCCGCGTTGCTGCTGGCATCCCTCCCGCTGGTGATGCTCTCGGCCTGCGGATCTGACGACACCGACGACGACTCCATCGATGCGTTGTCGCCCGACGATGTCTCGCAAACCGTCCAGTTCACGGCCACTGAGTACGAGTTCGGTGCCGATGCCTCGACCACAATCGTTGCTGGTGAGGTCGTCCGGTTCCGGCTGACCAACGTCGGCGAACTCGATCACGAGATGCGCGTGCTCGATGAAAATGGCCGCCTGATCGATCAGATCGAGCGGCTCGCGCCGGGCGCATCCGGCGATGTCCTGCTGCAGTTCGAGAGCGCAGGTCAATATCAGCTGATCTGCGACATCGACGATCACCTCACTCGCGGCCAGCGAGCAACCTTCTCAATCGAGGAACCGGTCAGCGATTAATCGTGCCGGCGGGAGTTCGGCCGGCACCAAGTTCGGCAACGCTGGCAGCGATCACCGGTGCTGCGGTCACCGGGTCAGAACGGCCCGCAACATGGGGAGTTACGACCACCTTGGGGTGACGCCACAGCAGCGAGTCGGCCGCAAGCGGCTCAGAGTCGAACACATCGAGCACCGCCGCGCGCAGCTCGCCGTCGAGTGCTCCGATCAACGCCGCGGTGTTCACCGTGGCGCCGCGGCCAACGTTGATCAACACCCCATCACCGAGTGCGGTCAGTTCAGGTGCGCCGATGATGCCCCGGGTGGCATCGCTGAGCGGAACGAGATCAACCACCACGTCGCAGTCTCGGAAGAAGTCCTCGAGCGGACGATCGTGGGCCGAACGCGACCATCCCACCGTGGCAAATCCATGCCCGGCACACGTCGACAGGACGGTGCTGCCGATCGCGCCCGCGCCGAGGACGCCGACCGTGAACTCGCGGGCGAAGATCGGTGTCAATTCACTCCGCCAGGTCGCCGTCGCTTGCATTGCGGCGTAGCGGTCGAAGTCGCGCTGGAAGTGAATGACCCAACTGAGGACGTAGAGCGCGATGTCGTCGGCCATCGCCGGATCGATCAAGCGCACGACCGGGACATCCGGCAGGCTGCCGAGCTCAAGATGGTCGTAGCCCGCACCCAACATGAGGATCGCCTCGAGGTTGGTGTACGTCGTTAACCGCTGGGTCGGGAGCCGCCACATCGCCACGTGGGTGACGGAGTCAGGTGCGACCTCGGCGGTGACATCACGCACGTCGAAGTGGGGGAGTGCCGCAGCGAGATGAGCGACCCACGCGCCGTCATCGATTCCCTCCACCACCATCACGCTCACCTCGGCTACCAGCTCGGCGCGAACTTCGCCGCGAGCGACGCCAGGCGATATGCCCGTTCCGCTCCGCCGGCGGTGTTGTCGTCGCGGAGTGCGTTCGTCGCGATGCGAAGTACCGCACCCATGGTCGCGTCACTGCGTGTCGCGAGACGCAGCGCCGGTTTCAAGATGGCAGGCCGTCCGAGGAATCGTGCAGAGAGCCGGCCGACCTTGCGGTATGCCTCGACTTCTTCGGCAACGACGACGGGATACCGCTGCAACGTGGTCGAGTTGCCAGTGGTCAGCGCCTCGTCCAACACGTCGGCAGCAAGACGGCCGCCCATCAACGCTGCATCGATGCCATCACCACTGAACGGATTGGCCGCCCCCGCTGCATCGCCGACGACCAGGAACGTGGGCCCCATCTTCGGGCCGACCGACCCGCCGATGGGCAACCGGAGACGCGTCGGGGGTTTGAGCGACTGAGTCGGGTCGAGGCCCCAATCCGCCGCGACATGTTCAGAGAACGCGGTCAACAGCTTGAGTGTGTTGAGACCCTTGATGTCGCGATAGCTCGACAGAACGCCGACACCGACGTTGACGTTGCCGTCTCCCATCGGTGTCACCCATCCGTACCCGGCGACTGGGTTGCCGTGCGGATCGGAGAGGCCGAGCGAGGTCTCAACCCAGGCGTCGCGGTGGCGTGGAGATGAAAAATAGGTGCGCGCCGCAATCGCATACGGCCAATGGCGTTGGCGACTCGTACCGAGCACTCGACCGAATCGACTGCTTGCACCATCGGCAACGACAATGAACCGAGCGGTCACGTTGCGGACCGTGCCGTCGACCAGCGTCATCATGGCGCCGCGTACAAACCCGCGATCCGAGATCGGCGCCGTGGCTTCGTGGCCCATCAAGACGGTTGCGCCGGCGTCTCGAGCACGGCGGCGGAGTTGTTCGTCAAGCGTGTCGCGGCGGATGACCACGGCATGGTCCGGCATGTCGTGGTGTTCGGGCCAAGGAGCATCCGCACGTTGGCGTCTGTACACCATCCGGACGCCCTGAATTGCGTGGCCGCCGAACGACATCGGGTCGATATCGAGCCGGCTGAGCTCAGCGACAGCACGCGGTGACAGCAGATCACCGCACGACTTGTGACGGCCTTCGGCGCGCTTCTCGACGAGGGTGACGTCGTGGCCCGCGTGCGCAAGTCGCGCTGCGACG
>OCVR010003498.1_pt1 | contig 11066 bp, 13 predicted proteins | sample 1539091 | NCBI WGS metagenome assembly OCVR01 (sample SAMEA3355530, study PRJEB22509) | marine metagenome | biome: marine; feature: coastal ocean; material: water | place: USA | collected 2010-08-07 | depth 16 m | reverse complement strand
ATTACGTCGTGGCAGAAAATCACGTCACGGCGAAGAACAGTCCCCATATCGAGTCATTGAGGCAGCAGGGTGTCGAAGTGTTATTGCTGTCGGATCGGGTTGATGAGTGGTTGATGAGCCATCTCGGCGAATATGACGGTAAGCCATTTAAGGATTGTGCTAAGGGAGAGTGGGACGATTCCGCCGATGATGAAAAATCCAAGGAGGCTCTGGAGGCGGCTGAGAAAGCGAGCGAGTCACTGATTGAGCGGATGCAAGCAGTGCTGACAGAACGGGTAGCGGCAGTGCGCCCCACGGTTCGCTTGACGGCCTCTCCTGCGTGTTTGACCGTGGCAGAGCACGAGATGGGTGCGCAAATGCGCCGTATGATGGAGGCTGCAGGACAGGCAATGCCTGAGAGCAAGCCGACTATGGAGATCAATGTTGAGCATCCACTGTTGCAACGATTAGATCAGGAGGCGGACGAGGATCGTTTTGCAGATCTGGCGCAAATCCTGCTGGATCAAGCATTTTTGGCTGAAGGATCGGCGCTCGAGGATCCGGCGAGCTATGTTGCTCGACTGAATAAGTTGCTGGTGGAGATGAGCGACGCCTGAGGTGTTGCTGACGATTTGGCGACACGGAGAGGCAGGTCCCGCGCCTCGAGATGCCGAGCGTGAGCTGACCGAGCGCGGGCGCTTTGCAGTGGCCGCTGCCGCAGAGGCTTTTACGCGATGGCTTTCGCAGTCAGGACACCCTGGGGTGGAGCAGTTGCGTCATAGTCCACTGACGAGGACGTCGCAGACGGCTGCCATACTCCATGGCGTATTGCGCCCCGTGTCTTGCGTTCCAGATCAGTTGCTGGCGCCCGGAGCCGATCTTGCCAATAAGATCTGGCAGGCCATTGACGCCACTCACGTCCTTTTGGTCTCGCATGAGCCTTTTGTTTCGCAAGCCATCGCAGTGTGGAGTGACAATGACACGTTGCCACCCTTGGCACCAAGCGGTTATGCAACGCTTGAAGTGTTGAGTTTAGAGAGGGGTGGTGCGACGGTGCTTCGTCATCGATCGTCACCCCGAGGGGGTTGCTATGAGTGATTCGGGGCGAGAGCGTGCCTTTGTCGTCGATGGCCTGACTTATCGAGGTATCGAGTGGGGTAATCCCGCGGGGCCGCTCATTATTGCGCTTCATGGCTGGTTAGATAATGCCCTGTCGTTCTCGGTGATCGCGCCTTATCTCGCTCAATTCAGGTTATTGGCATTGGATCTGTCGGGGCAGGGGCACACTGACCATCGTTCTCAAGACGCGACTTATCACATCTGGGATGATGTGCCTCAGCTATTGGGGATAGTGGAGCAGCTCGATGAAGACGCTGTGGTAGTGATGGGGCATAGCCGCGGAGCAGCGATTGCTGTGCTCTTGGCCGCTGCACTGGGGGCGCGATGTTCTCATTTGGTGCTGCTTGATGGCATGCTTCCCACACCCGCCGAGGAGTCAGCAGCGCCGCAGCAATTTGTTCAGGCTCAGAGGGATCGTGAGGCGGCGAGAACGCGCCGGCGACGTCATTTCACGGAGGTAGCAGGTTTTATCAGCGCAAGAGTGGCGCTGGGTTTTTCGGAAAGCAGTGCGAAGCTGCTGGCGCCCAGGGCACTCCGACCGCATGACAATGGATTCGAGCTCACCCATGATCCCCGCCTGAATCACGCTTCTGCGGTAAAACTGACTGCCGGCATGATTGCCGCTTTCTACGCGGGTCTGTCGGTTAAGACCTTGGTTTTAGTGGCAGAGGAGGGGCTGCGGTTGAGAGCTGGACTGGACGGGTCTCTGCAGGCAATTTCTCATTTATCAGATTGCAGTGTGCAACGCGTGCCGGGCAAACACCATACGCATATGGAAGAGGGGGCCGAGATCATTGCCACTAAGGTCGTCTCGTTTCTTGAGGGTGCTAGCGAGGGCGCCACGGCTGAAGAGACAGTGTGAGCGCGCGGCGGTTGAGACCGCGATCGTGTCACCCCTGTTCCGCTCTCGCTTACATGTGCTCGACTGATGGGCGCGCGCCATGGCAGTTCATGACGCGCTCAGCGCTGGCTTATTGGTTTAAGAACTCGGCCCGTGATGCGGGGTCTGACTTAAACACGCCGCCCAATGAGGTGGTTCGTGTATGACTGTTGCCGTCCTGCACGCCCCTGGACTTCACGCAGTAGTGCACCGCGTTGATCGTGACCGCCACGTCCTCAGTGCCGAGCAGTGTTTGCATGGCGACAAGCACTTGCTGTGTCAGCCGCTCCTGCACTTGTGGCCGCTGTGAGAAAAACCTGACGAGGCGGTTGATCTTGCTGAGACCGATGACGGTATCTTTAGGGATATAAGCCACTTTTGCTGAGCCGTCTATCGTGACGAAGTGATGCTCGCAGGTGCTGGTGAGGTCGATATCATCGACGCAGACCATTTCCTCTACCTTCATCTTGTTTTCAATCACCGTAATTTTAGGAAAGTGGGTATAGTCTAGTCCGCTAAAAATTTCATCCACATACATCTTCGCGATACGATGTGGTGTCTGTTCTAAGCTGTCGTCTCGCAGGTCAAGCCCAAGTGTGTTCAAGATTTCGGTGAACGACGCTTGAATCACGGCATAGCGCTCATCGCGGGATAGCCCGTTTGCCGTCATCGGCGTCTCTAGCCCTCGCTTCAGCAAGGCGCCTCGCACTGCGATGGCCTCTGGTGTCAATGCGCCAGGCAGTGCTGTCGCAACCGCTGCTTTCAATTGATTGATCGCCATATCTTGTTCCACCCTTTTTAGGAGACGTTCCTTACTTATCTTACTTTGCGCCAGGCATTTTAGATTTCAATTCTGGACGCTCTTGTGTCATTTTTTTTCAAGGCCTCGGATCAGCTGATTTTGCCCCATCATTCACCTCCCCCTGAGGTCGTTGTGATGCTGCCGCTGTGTTGACTGACGAACGGTTGCACTGACTCAAGGCAGAAGCGCGATCTGCACCGCGATGTCCACCAGAAATGATATCATAAGGCGTCCAACTTATTAGACAGGCCATGGCTACTTTCGCGACAAAACTAGGACAGGTTCAGGCCGCCCTCGATGCAGCAGGTCTGTGTTTTGGGCATGGCTACGAATCGGCACATGATGAGGCTGTCGCCTTACTGCTGGCCGCGGCAAAACTACCGGCGGCGCAGTCCACTGCGTTACTGGCTGAACCGTTTCCCGTCGAGGCGGAAAAACGGTTGAGTCAGATGCTGGCTGTCCGCTGTAACGAGCGGCAACCTGTGGCTTATATTGTGGGTGAGGCCTACTTGGCCGGGGTGCGATTTTTATCCGACCATCGGGCGCTGGTGCCTCGGTCCCCGATCGCGCAACTGCTGACCGAGGGTCTCTTTCCCTGGTGGGCAGCGGCAAGCTCACCGCGCCACATTGTCGATGTGTGTTGTGGCGGGGGCAGTCTTGGCATTGTGGCGGCCACGTGCTTTCCCGAGGCCACGGTAACGTTGTCTGACCTCGACAGTCAGGCATTGTCGCTAGCGGCGGAGAATGTTCGCTTTAATGATTTGGGATCACGTGTTTTCTGTGTTCAGGCAGACTTATTGGCGGCGCTCGCGGCTGGGAGTGTCGACCTGATCCTGTCGAATCCACCGTATGTGTCGGCGGCTGAAATGCGGGATTTGCCAGCGGAGTACGAACACGAGCCTCGGGTCGCGCTGGAGGCTGAGGCGGAGGGCACAGCGTTGGCGCTACAGGTATTGAGGACAGCGGCGTCACTACTCAGCAGCGAGGGTTTATTGATATTGGAGGTCGGCGAGACGGCAGAAGCGCTGGAATGCAGTTTGCCGCGCGTCCCGTTTACCTGGGTTGACCTGCCTCAGGGAGGCTCGGGGGTCGCTGTCATCAGTGCGCAGGAATTACGGGACTGGAGAGCCGCTGGCATTTTATAATGCTGGCAGGAGGGAATCATGTCTGGAAATACGTTTGGTAAGCTTTTCACAGTGACCACTTTTGGCGAGAGCCATGGGCCAGCACTGGGTTGTATTATTGATGGCTGTCCGCCGGGGTTGAGTTTAGAGGCGTCGGATTTGCAGTTGGATCTGAATCGCCGTAAACCGGGACAGTCTCGCTATACCACACAGCGAAAAGAAGACGATGAGGTGCAGATTCTTTCAGGGGTATTTGAAGGGAAGACGACCGGCACGCCGATAGGGCTGCTCGTGCATAACCAGGATCAAAAATCAAAAGATTACAGTAAAATTAAAGATTTATATCGACCGGCTCATGCAGATTATACTTACGATAGAAAATTTGGGGTGCGTGATTATCGCGGTGGCGGTCGGTCTTCTGCCCGAGAAACCACCATGCGCGTGGCGGCTGGTGCGGTGGCAAAGAAGTGGTTATCAGAGCGCTATGGCGTCCGCGTTAGGGGCTATTTGAGCGAACTTGGGCCCTTAACAGCCACTGCGCATGATTGGGACCAGGTTGAACAGAACCCTTTCTTTTGTGGTGACGTGTCGCTCCTCCCAAAATTAGAGGCGTACATGCAGGACCTTATTAAGCAGGGAGATTCGGTGGGTGCGCGGATCAATGTGGTCGCTGATGGGGTGCCGGCGGGATGGGGAGAGCCTGTTTTTGACCGGCTTGACGCGGATATCGCGCACGCGGTGATGAGTATCAATGCGGTCAAAGGGGTTGAGATTGGCGATGGATTTGCCTCAGTGGCGCAGTTAGGCAGTGAGCATCGAGATGCGATGACCTCTGCTGGGTTTGCCAGCAACCATGCGGGCGGTACGCTGGGTGGTATTTCCTCGGGCCAGCCTCTCTGCGTGAGTCTGGCGCTTAAACCAACCTCCAGTATCCGTATCCCGGGTGAGACAGTCGACAACCAAGGTGATGCTGCTGAGGTAATCACCACGGGTCGGCATGATCCCTGTGTCGGGATAAGAGCAACGCCGATTGCCGAGGCGATGGTGGCGCTGGTGCTCATGGATCATGCGCTCCGTCATCGAGGACAAAATGCCGACGTGATCCATAACGTGCCGCCGGTGCCTGGCGCAGTGCCCCAATAGTGGCGGTTCGTAAGCGAAATAGAACACTCTTTTTGGCGTTGGCCGCCTGCCTGGCACTTTTTTGGGGGGCGGTGGACATTGTAGGGGTGCCAGCGGCTCGGCTAGGGGTGCAGTTACTCTGGGTCAGCTTGGGCGTGATGTTCATCATATCCTCTGGCGCACTGGTAGGGTGGTGCCTAAACCGCCTCAAGCGCCGATCTTAACCACGACCGGCAACCACCCGGCTGCGGTACGCGCTAAGTCGACTATGATACGCAAGCAGATCTGATACATATGGGGAGACAAACGATGATGTTGCGATGGATGATGGGAGTGGTGTGGGTGTTTTGTGCCAGTGGTGTTTACGCTGAGCTCAATTGGCAGGCGGCGCTGTCCGGCGAGCATCGATCGGAGGACAACAAGGCGCGGGATGAATATCGGCATCCTCAAGAGACACTGACTTTTTTCGGTCTGTCATCGGCGATGACGGTAATGGAAATTTCACCAGGTGGCGGTTGGTATACCGAGGTTCTGGCGCCATTAGTGGCTGATAACGGCGCTTTGATTGCAGCGCATTCGAGCCCCAATGGCGGGAGTTATGCGCGCCGCTCGTTAGGTGGTTTCTTAAAAAAGCTCGGGGAAAATGGCGAGGTGTTCGAGGCGGTTGAAGTCGCGACATTGCAGCCACCCAAGGCGATATCTCCAACGCCGCCCGGTTCTGTGGATTTAGTGTTGGCGTTTCGTAACGTCCACTCCTGGCTCCGAGCCGATCAGGCTGAAATGATGTTCGCGACGATTGCAGAGTCACTGAAGCCAGGGGGCATTCTCGGTATCGTTCAGCATCGAGGCAGTGCAGATTTGACGCTGGAGCAGATGAAGAAAACGGCTTATGTGAGTGAGGAAAAAGTCATTGAGCTGGCTGAACTGTCGGGTCTTGAACTCGATGCGCGGAGTGAGATTAACGCGAACCCCAAAGACACGAAGGATCATCCACGGGGTGTTTGGACTTTGCCGCCGACTTTAGCGGCGGGTGACGAGGGTCGGGAACGCTATCTCGCTATTGGTGAAAGCGATCGCATGACGTTGAGATTCATTAAGCCGGCGGAGTAGGCGGGTGGCTGATAGCGAGCCGACAGAACATATCGATGCCATTGGATTGTTCTGCCCTGAGCCGGTGATGTTATTGCATGCCGCAATGAGGCGGCTGGCCCCGGGTGCGGCATTAACGCTGCGCGCAACCGATCCGTCGACGCAGCGAGACATCCCTAATTTCTGCGAATTCTTGGGGCACGACTTATTGGCGAGCGAACAGCAAGATGAGCACTTCTTTTTTCATATTCGAAAGGCCAAGCATTGATTCAATCGCAACCGCCTGTGACGGCAGACGCAGTCGTCGCGACCTTCAACCAGCTGTTTCAGGAGCCCGAGGGAGCGGTGCTGGTGGCCGGCGCATCAGAGCCCTTTTATTTGCCGGGACAGCCCAGTCAAGTTTTTTTTCGAGCTGATTATGTGCGCAGTGCCTTGCATGAGGTGGCGCACTGGTGTGTGGCAGGACGTCGTCGTCGAGGGTTACCTGACTATGGGTATTGGTACAGTCCCGATGGGCGGTCAAGCGAGAGGCAGGCCGCTTTTTTTTCAGTTGAAGCAAAGCCGCAGGCCATTGAGTCCTTGTTCTGTGAGGCGCTGAATGTGGCGTTTGCCCCCAGTGTTGATAATCTGGCGCACGCCTCATCTGCTGCGGCGCTGCGGACATTCGAGAATCGAATCGAGCTCTGGCGTGCTCGTCTGCTGGGTGGGGGCTTGCCTCGCAGAGCATCACGCTTTTTGACCGCTTTGGAGTGCCACGATGGCCGTGGCATCAGCGGGTAAGTCATGACTCGTGCCTGTGGTAACCCAGCCGATTTGTCATGGGTCATTGATGAGGCCATACCGATCACGGCATCGTTAAAGCAGGCAACCGGTAATGCGCTGATGGTATCGGCACGCGACATCACCCCTGCCATCATCGAAAAGGCCGATGGACTGTTAGTGCGCTCGGTCACGCAAGTTGATGAAGCCTTGCTGGCGGGCAGTGCCGTTCGGTTCGTGGGTACTGCGACGGCTGGGATTGATCACCTCGATGCTGCGGCATTGGCGCGTCTTGGGGTCCAGTGGGCCTCTGCCCCCGGATCCAATGCGACCGCTGTTGTTGAATACGTGCTGTCGGCGATCGCGCTATCAGGTCATTTCCAGTCAATCTTGCGCGGCACTCCAGTGGGGATTGTTGGTCTTGGTGCGGTCGGCGGGCAGCTTGCGCAACGGCTGGTCAGTCTGGGATGTCAGGTAGTGGGCTACGACCCGCTTGTGACGCATTGGCCCCCTGGTGTACTGAGGGGCGATTTAGAGGCGGTGCTGAGCCAGGCAGTGGTGTCACTGCACGCCAGTTTGCATGATCAACCTTCTTTTGCTTCACAGGGTCTGATGGGTGTCGCTGAGGTAGAAAGCATGATCGTGGCCTCTGCGACACGGTCTCAGCCGGGGCTGTTCATCAATGCGGGGCGGGGCGGGCTGGTGACCCACCAGGCGCTGGAATGCCTGCTAGCGAGTGCGTGGACGACGGTGTTGGACACTTGGCCTACCGAGCCCTTCCTCGACGGGTCGCTGCTGGCGCAGTGTGATTGGGTGTCGCCCCATATTGCGGGGCACTCCAAAGCGGCCAAGCGTCGGGGTAGCGATATGTTGGCGAGCGCGGTGGCCCAATGGGGTGATCAGATCGGGCTGGCGCGGCCGGTAATTGGTGCTGCTGAGATAACGCAAGAACCGATGCCTCCCACGCTAACAAGCCTTATTTGTGAGGCTGGTGAGGCGCCAGGAGAGGTGATGGAGCGATTCCTGCATCAGTCGAGCGTACTCGCTAGAGAAGACGCACGATTGCGTCAGGGGGCAACACCGCATGTCACCACTGAGCTGTTTGATCGGCTGCGACAGAGTTACGAGCAACCGGCGGAGTGGACCGGTGCGCAACTGCAAGTTTCAGCCGGTTCGACTGCTATAGTGGCGGCTTTGAAAAACTTGGGTATTGCGGTTATTTGATTGGAGGGATGCACGATGATTCAGGATAAAGACGACGCCGATTGGCGCGAGGCACTCTCGGCTGAGGAGTACTACGTGCTCCGAGAAAAGGGAACCGAGCGCGCGTTTACAGGGGAGTATTGGAATGTATTTGATGAGGGTACCTACCACTGTCGGGGTTGCGGTGAGGTGTTGTTCCAATCTGACGCTAAATTCGATGCGCACTGTGGATGGCCTAGCTTCGATCGGCCAGCGTCAGACACTGCAGTGGCAGAAGCGCATGATGTCAGTCATGGCATGACAAGAACAGAAGTGCTGTGTCAAAAGTGTGGCGGTCATTTAGGGCATGTGTTCCCAGATGGTCCGACAGACACGGGGCAGCGCTACTGCATCAATAGTCTCTCTATCGCGCTCACGGCGTCTGAAAATTAAGTGTGGCGGAGTGAATTGCCCCAGGTCGCCGGAGCCCTCTGGCCTGGTGGCAGGTTGAAAACCTGAGCCCACATAAGCGCCGCTCGCCTGAGCAGCGCGTGCTGCAGGGCTTACGGAAGGTCGTCGAGACAAAGAAAAAATGGAGCGGGAAACGAGGTTCGAACTCGCGACCTCAACCTTGGCAAGGTTGCGCTCTACCAACTGAGCTATTCCCGCAAAAAAAATGGCGTCCCCAGGGGGGTTCGAACCCCCGTTCCCGCCGTGAAAGGGCGGTGTCCTAGGCCACTAGACGATGGGGACAGTAATACCTAAAACAGATGGCGCGCATGGTAGTAACCCACTGAGGACACGTCAAGGGCGAATTTCATTGGCTTCTTGCTAAGGCTAGGATTGGTTACACTACGCGCCTTTGTAAATGGAGCATTCCATGGCGTATGCGCTGGAGATTGAGGGGCTGGAAAAAACCTATGCTAACGGGTTGCAGGCGCTCAAAGGTATTGATTTGCGCGTTGCCGAGGGCGACTTCTTTGCCTTGTTGGGGCCAAACGGTGCTGGCAAGTCGACCACAATTGGTATTATTTGTTCCTTAGTCAACAAGACGGGCGGCACAGTTCGGGTCAACGGTGTCGATATCGACGACAATTTTCCGGTTGCGAAGCGGTTCTTGGGTGTGGTGCCGCAGGAATTCAATTTTAATGTCTTCGAGACGGTTGAGGATATCTTGATCCATCAAGCGGGCTACTACGGCATCCCTTTGAAAGTGGCTATGGAGCGCATTGACCGTTACTTAGCAAAGCTGGGCATCTCTGAGAAACGACATACCAGAGCAAGGATGCTCTCTGGCGGTATGAAACGTCGTTTGATGATTGTGCGAGCCCTGATTCACGAGCCGAAAGTACTGATTCTGGATGAGCCTACTGCGGGCGTAGATATTGAGATGCGACGCTCGATGTACGAGTTTCTTCGGGAGATCAACGAGGCAGGGACGACCATCATCTTAACGACGCATTACCTAGAAGAAGCGGAAACGCTGTGTCGAAACATCGCTATCATCAATCACGGCAAAATCGTCACTAACAGTTCGATCAAAACGCTACTGAGGGAATTGCGTCGCGAGACGTTCCTGCTGGATGCGCAGGAGGTGTTACCTCAGCATGTCGAGGTTAAGGGCTTTGATGTGGCGCGCCATGACGATCACTGCTTGGAAGCGCATGTTGATCAAGGGCAGAATTTGGCAGAGCTGATGGCGCAGCTGCATGGTCAAGGCATTAGCATTACGAGTATGCGAAACCGAGAGAATCGATTAGAGCAAATGTTCGTCTCGCTATTGGCGCAATCCGCATGAGTGCCTACGAGCAGTGGGTTGCTCTACTGACGCTGATGCGCAAGGAAATCAAGCGGTACACACGGATCTGGACGCAAACTTTATTGCCTTCCGCCATCACTATGTCGCTCTACTTTTTGATTTTTGGCAGTCTGATTGGTGACCGCATTGGTCAGATGGGAGGTGTCAGCTATATGGAGTTTGTGGTGCCTGGGCTGATCATGATGTCTATTGTCACCAACTCCTACGCCAATGTGGTGTCGTCGTTTTTTGGTTCAAAGTTTAATAACAGCATAGAGGAGTTGCTGGTCTCTCCCACACCGAACCACATCATTTTACTGGGCTTTATATCTGGCGGCGTCAGCCGTGGCATGCTGGTGGCGTTGATTGTGACGCTGGTGTCGTCGCTGTTTGTCGATCTGGATATCCAGCATTATGGTGTGGTGGTGTCTGTTGTGGCACTGACGTCGGTCTTGTTCTCTCTTTGCGGGTTGATTAATGCCGTTTTTGCTAACACTTTCGACGATATCTCGATTGTGCCGACTTTTGTATTGACGCCACTGACCTATTTAGGTGGCGTCTTCTATTCGTTGGACTTGCTGCCCGATTTTTGGGCCTCGGTGTCGCAAGCCAATCCGCTAGTCTATGTCGTTAACGCCTTTCGATATGGCGTGCTCGGCGTGAGTGATGTTGATGTCACGTTTGCCTTTGCGATGATTGGCGTTTTCACGCTGATTGCCTATTTTTACGCAGCACATCTGTTGCGATCTGGGACGCGCTTGCGCACCTAGCCAGATGGCCGGTGTACTCGGACAAACTGTCGCGGCGCCGAGCGTGTATACGCCCGCCATTTTGGAGCGAATCGAGCGCGTCTCCCCGACAGGGCACGTGGGTTACGGCTGGGACGTATGGCATTGCTACGAGCTCTCATGGTGTATCAGAGGTGCTGTGGGCAGTTGGGTAGGCGTGCTGGGTATCCCGGCAGATTCACCAGCAACGGTCGAATCTAAGTCCTTAAAGCTGTATCTCAATTCGTTGAATCACCATGATTTTGACAGCGATCTGCACGCTATCGCAGTGATCACAGAGGATGTGTCACAGTGTGTGGGCGCGACGGTCGTCTTGAGTTTACTGCCCGTAACGGACGTGAGTGGGATCACCACCGAACTAACGGGGTTGAATTTACCGGCTTGCCCTTTGGGGGTCGAAGTGGGGATAATCACTCCTGAACAC
>OCVR010003495.1_pt1 | contig 11079 bp, 10 predicted proteins | sample 1539091 | NCBI WGS metagenome assembly OCVR01 (sample SAMEA3355530, study PRJEB22509) | marine metagenome | biome: marine; feature: coastal ocean; material: water | place: USA | collected 2010-08-07 | depth 16 m | reverse complement strand
AACTGCGTTTTATGGCAGGGTTGGATCAGTTGCAGGTGAGCAATCGCGGGTTGACCATAGATACCTCCGATTGGATCGAGAACTGGGTGGCCGATACGAGCGCGCCCAATGCCAGCCTTGCGCCACCTACCGCCGTAGAAATCGTACTGCAGTTGGACGACTGGGAAGAGATCAGGCGATTGTATGCATTACCTCCGCTTTAGAGACCGACAAGCGCGCAATGATCGGCAGCGCCAGGGTGGCGCCGCGTTGATAGTCGCCATGCTGATTTTTGCATTAGCGGCGGCGCTGGTTGTTGCCATGAAAAGCGAGTTCAACCGTTATTACCAAAGGAGCGCCAACATACTGTCCGACGCGCAGGTGCAGGCCTATCTGCGTGCCGGTGAGGAATTGGCGGGCATGGTCCTGAAAACGGACTACGATCAGGACAAGCAGGACGAAATTCCCAGAGATGATCTCACGGAGATCTGGAATAGCGACGAGGTCAAACAGCCGATGCCTCTGGAGGGTATTGGCTGGATCAGGGGAGAATTACAAGATCTGCAGGGACTTTTCAACCTGAACCTGTTAGCGGAAAGAATTGCAATACAGCCAGGACAGCCGCGTAAATTCACGCCCCAGCAGCAGCAGTTTATCCGCCTGTTACAGGCCCTCGGTGAGCCGGCCCTGAGCCAGCAAGAAGCGATTGTTATTGTTGACGCGATCAGTGATTGGCTGGATGAAGATCAGGAGCCTGCCCTCAATGGGGCCGAGGATACCTATTATTCGGGTTTAACGCCCGCGTATCGCCCACCTAATCGCAGCCTGACGAGTGTCAGTGAACTGCGTGCCGTAGCCAATATGACGCCGGAAATTTATGCTGCATTGGCCCCATGGGTAGCCGCGCTGCCCGAAGACACCCAGTTGAACATTCACACAGCCCCTCCGACGGTGCTGCGCAGTATTAATGAAGATGACAATCTGAATCCGCTGACGGAAGAAGAGGGAGAGGCGTTGCGCAGCAGCGAGTACCAGGATAAGAAAGCATTTTTGGAAAGCCCGGTATTTGCGGGCAAGAAAGCGAAGATGGAGGGAGCAAGCGCACTACTGGGCGAAAGCAGCTCCTATTTCCTGCTGTCGGCAACGGCGAAGGTTGCCGACAGGGAAATGCGCTTGTACAGTGTGTTGCAGCGGCGAGCTCGCGTGGTCGGATCGCTTTCCAGAGCCAACGGCAGCCTTTAAATCATTGTCTTACATCGGCCGAATGAGACATATCCGGGGAACAGCAACGTTTTGCGAGACACGACTGTAGTACGACTGGTCGGCGACCGCCTGGCATGGTACCCCCCCGGTGCCGGGACAGAGCCACGCTGGCTGGATAATGAGGGGGTGCTTGAGCAACTGGCAGCGGCCCTTTCACAGCGTCGTATCCGTGCCTGTTTCGCGGTGCCGGGAGAGGACGCCCGCCTGTTGACGGTGCCGGTCGCCCCGGAGGAAAAAAAACACCTCAGCCGGTCACTGCCGTTTTCGCTTGAAGAGCAGGTCGCGACTGATGTGGAGGACCTGCATTTTGCCTACTGCCCGCTGAGTGATACAGAGTACGGCGTTGCGATTGTTGCGCACGAGAAAATGGCCGCTTGGCAGACGATTATCGAGTCGCTGCCGGACATGGCCTCGTGGTTACCTGAGCCCCTCTTGCTGCCATGGCAGACGGGCGAATGGTGTCTCGCGGTAGAGGATGCCAAGGTGATCGCGCGTACCGGACAGTGCGACGGTTTCACACTGGAGCCGGCCATGGTTGATCCCGCATTGCAGGGTGTACTGCGTGATTCGAATCACCCGCAGGCCATTGTGGTTTACGGGACTGACCAGGATGCGGATATTGCCCTGGTGCCTGCTGAATTCAGAGACAGGGTGCAGTGGCGACAGGGAGGTCTTTGTGCCGCCCTGATGCTCAGCGAGTCTGTGGAACCCAATCTCAATCTTTTGCAGGGACACTATGCGCCCCGCCTGCCATTGGGGCTATGGTGGCGTCAGTGGCGCCTTGTCGCGATGGCTTTTGCCGCGGCTTTCATCCTGCAAGTCTCGGCGACCTATGCCGAATATCGAGGCCTGTCGCAACAAAATCTTGCCATGCGTAGTGCCATGGAGACGAGCTATCGCAGCGCCTTTCCCCGCGGAGCGGTGGTCGATGTGGAAAAGCAGCTGCGCCGTCAGCTTGATTCCATGGGCGGGTCAGGTGAGGGTAGTGGATTTGTGCGGCTGCTGAATACGGTTGGCGCGGCGATTAATGCGTTGCCCGGCACAACAATTACGACCGTTAATTACAACGACAAGAGCGATGAGATGCGTCTCAATATCGGAGCGCGAGATTTTGACGCGGTGGAAAAGCTGCGCAGTCGTATCAACGACGCCGGTCTTGAGGCGGTCATGGAGAGCAGTAATACACGTGGCGACCGGGTCAGTGCCCGCTTGCGAGTCAAGGACCGGTCATGAAAGAGTGGTTCTCACAGCTAGCGCAGAGAGAGCAGTTGAGTCTGCTGGTGCTGGTGGGCGTTGTGCTGATCTACCTACTATATAGTTTGGTGTGGGCGCCGCTGGACAATCGACGGGAGGTGCTGATTGTTCAAAATGAAGCGGTCGCGGAATCCCGTGTCCGGGTGGACGCGATGGTGTCGCAAATTATGCAGTTGCGCAAGAGCGGAGCCCAGCCGGGTACGCGGCGCAATCTCACGTCGGTCATCAACGAATCTACCACTCGGTTCAAGCTGCCGGTTATCCGCATGCAACCGAATCGGCAGGGAGAAATTCAGGTACGCCTTGAGAATGCTGATTTCGGTGCGATGATGCAGTGGCTGAATGAGATGGAAAACGGCAAGGGATTATTGGTACGCGAGCTCTCCCTGACTCAGGCCGGAACGTCGGGTTTAGTCAATGTCACCGTAAAGATAGCCGAGGCGGGATAGTATGAAAATTCCCCGCTTGCTCTGGGCAGCCAGTCTGGCCCTCGTCTTATTTGTACTGCTGCTGGTGTCTGTTCCCGCGCGCCTTTTGAACTATGTGGTGCCTGTCGACCAGCTGATGATGAGTGGATTGAGTGGCACCCTCTGGAATGGCCATGCATCGGCGGTACGTTTGCGACTACCGCAGGGCTATTGGCATCTCGGTTCCGTTAGTTGGACCCTTGAGCCCCTCTCCCTTCTGCTATTTGCGCCGCGTATTAATGTGCGTAGCGACTGGGGCAACCAGACATTTTCCGGCGATCTGTTACTCAGGGGGAAAAGCGATCTGGAGGTTTACGATTTCGAAGGGCAGATTGCCGCCGGTGTGTTGCGCCACTTTGCCCCCGTTGCTCTCGATGGGCTCTTTAAACTGCAGCTCTCAGAACTCACGTTGATCAATGGCCTGCCTGCCAGTGCCCAGGGCAGACTGGTTTGGCAGGATGGCGCTTGGCAATCACCGCGTGGCCTTGTGCCTCTGGGTAGCTATGCGCTTGAGTTACAGCAGCTCGATGGTGAACCCCTGCGCGGTGAAATTGTTACCCTTGCAGGATCGCTTGAGGCCAGCGGGGGAGTGGTGCTGGATGACAGACGCTACTCGTTGAACATTCTGATGCGCAGTGAAGATGAACTGGAACCCCAGATGCAGGAGATGCTGGGATTGATCGCTACCCCGGAAGGTGAGAAATACCGGATTAGCGTTGACGGCAACTTTTAGGCAGGCTCTGGTATAGTTCTGCTGACCAACAGAACCGTTCCGTTGTGGGCTGTGCCGTATAATGCGGCGCACAAAACAAGCAGATGAGAGATCGTTAAATGAGTGATTCTGATTTCAAGAAATATGAATGTGTGATTTGCGGCTTTATTTATGATGAAGCCGAGGGACTGCCTGATGATGGTATTGCTGCGGGTACAAAATGGCAGGATATACCTGAGGATTGGGAATGTCCGGATTGTGGTATTTCCAAAGACGATTTTGATCTCTACGAGGGATAGGCCTTCGTGCCTGCGCGGCACTCGGCTGTCGTGCCCCGGTCTGGTGCCTGCGACTAACCTTTCTTTCACTCAATCCCCAGGCGCGCGATGATGCGCATCGCTGATCGCCTCGGTGCCGTTCGTGGACGGCTGGCGCAGTGCGGCTACGACGCCTGTCTGGTGCCCCGTTCCGATGAATACCTTGGCGAGTATATACCTGAGCGCAACGAGCGCCTGCGCTGGCTCAGCGGCTTCAGCGGTTCGGCGGGACTCGCGGTTGTGCTGCGAGACACTGCAGCGATTTTTGTCGATGGGCGTTACACGGTACAGGTAGGTTCAGAGGTTCCGTCGGATCTGTTTGAGTATCATCACCTACTGGATGAGCCTCTGGCTGATTGGCTGGCATCGGTGCTTCCGGCCAAGAGCCGTGTCGCCTGTGATCCGCGCCTGCACAGTCTGCAGTGGTTCAGGGCCGCGCAGAAAACGCTGGCGGAGGCGAAGGTAGACCTGGTGGCGGATACAGACAACCCTGTTGATCGCTGCTGGGCAGACCGTCCTGCTGTAGTCGCCAAACCGGCTCTTTTGCTGGGGGATAGCCTGACCGGTGAGTCCAGCCAGTCCAAGCGTCAGCGCATTGCAGGTATGCTTGTGAAGCGCGGTTGCGATGCCGCACTTTTGTTCGCGCCGGATTCAATTAGTTGGTTACTCAACATCCGCGGTATGGATATGCCTCAACTCCCTGTGGTGCAGAGCCTGGCGATGCTGGCTGCGGACGGGTCAGTCACTCTGCTTGTTGACGCCCGACGCTTGCCGCCGGGTTTCCCTGAGCATGCAGGGGAGGGTGTGCGGGTGGTGCCGGAGGAACACGTTGTCGAGGTGTTTACTGCGTACTCTGGTCTGCGTGTTTTGGCAGACGCCGGTGCTGCCAGCGCCTGGGTGCAACTGTCTCTGGCAAATGCCGGTGCGATACTGGTTGACGGCGCGGATCCGGTGCAATTACCCAAGGCGAGAAAAAACGCGGTAGAGAGTGAGGGTAGTCGCAGTGCGCATAGGCGCGATGCCGTCGCAGAGATTCGTTTTCTCGCCTGGCTGGATGCTGAAGTCGCGGCCGGACGCCTGCACGACGAGGCAACGCTTGCCGAGCGACTTTACCGGGAACGAGCGCAGGGCGAGAGATTTCACGCCTGCTCTTTTGACACGATATCTGCGGCCGGTGCGAATGCCGCCATGTGCCATTACAACCACCTCAATGGAAAACCAGCTGCTCTTCCCATTGACAGCGTCTACCTGGTGGATAGCGGAGGGCAGTATCTCGACGGTACTACCGATATTACTCGCACCGTGGCGATCGGTAAGCCCGATGCGGAAATTTGCCGTCTGTTTACTTTGGTGTTGAAAGGGCATATCGCGCTGGCCCGTGTTCGCTTCCCGCGTGGAACAACCGGTACACAACTGGATGGGTTTGCGCGGCAGTTCTTGTGGCGTGAAGGACTTGATTACGACCACGGCACGGGGCACGGGGTCGGTGTATTCCTCAGTGTGCATGAAGGCCCTCAGCGAATATCCAAGGCAGTGAGTACTGTACCCCTGCTGCCGGGTATGATCGTGAGCAATGAGCCTGGCTATTACCGTGACGGCGCCTTTGGTATGCGTTGTGAAAACCTGCAGATCGTGCGTGAGTTAGACTCCGCCGCGGGTGACGGGGGCATGCTGGAGTTTGAGACTCTGAGCCTGGTTCCTTTCGATACCCGCTTATTGGTGATTGAGCTTCTCGACGCTACCGAGATCGCCTGGCTCAACGACTATCACCAGCGAGTGATGGATGAGATAGGTCCGCTGCTGGCCGGGTCGGAGCGTGACTGGTTGTTGCAGACGACACAGCCCTTGGACACCTGAACCCGCTTGTGAATTTCGGTAGACTGGCGCTTACAACAGCAATAATGGGAGAGTTACATGGCAGCGTCTGGCGCGCACTGGTCTTCTCGCTTCGCTTTTCTCATGGCCACGGTCGGATTCGCGGTAGGCCTCGGCAATATTTGGCGTTTTCCCTACGTCGCGGGTGAGAACGGGGGTTCTGCTTTTATCCTGATCTACCTGCTGTGTGCGTTTGGCATCGGCATGCCTATTTTGATGTCAGAATTACTGATCGGAAGGCGTGGGCAGGGTTGTCCCTCTACGTCTATGGCGCGTGTGGCCGGCGAAAGTGGACGCTCTAATCACTGGCGCGGTGTCGGCAGCATGGGTCTGATAGCCGCATTTGTGATTGAAATTATTTATGCCGGCATTGTGGGATGGGTGCTGTGGTATTTGTACAAGGCACTGATGACTGGCTTTGCCGGTGTGACAGCTGAATCCGCTGCTGTCGAATTCGACGCTGTGTTAGCGAGTACGGCAGGCATGCTGTTCTGGACACTGGTGGGTCTGGCTATCACCGGAGTCATCATTTATGCGGGTGTACGCAAGGGTATCGAGCGCGCTGTGGTGGTGATGATGCCCACGATGATACTCCTTCTTGTTGGCCTGGCCTGCTACAACGTGTTTGCAGGCGGCATGAAAGAAGCGCTGGTTTGGCTGCTCACTCCGGACTTTAGCAAGGTGAATGCGGGCACAGTGCTGGCAGCCATCACGCAGGCGTTCTTCTCTATCGGTGTAGCGATGGGGGGTATGATGACCTACGGCTCCTACCTGCCGCGCTCCATTTCCATTGGCCGCTCCGCCCTGATTATCGTTGCAGCGGATACGGCTATTGCCCTGTTGGCCGGGCTGGTGATTTTCCCCGCCGTTTTCAATAATGGCCTTGATCCCGCTGCGGGCACCGGGCTGATTTTTCAGACCCTGCCTGTTGCCTTTGCTCAGATGCCGGCAGGCCACCTGTTTGGTGTATTGTTTTTTCTCATGCTTTCTGTAGCGGGTATTACGTCCATGGTGGGTCTGGTGGAGTCAGTAAACACCTGGGTAGAGGAGCGCTACGGTGTGACGCGTCACAAGAGTGCTCTGCTCGTCACGGGAGCCCTCGCGATTTGCTGTCTCCTCAGCCTGATGTCGTACAACGTGATGAGTGATGTCACCGTGTTGGGGATGAACTTCAATGGCCTTCTCGAACATGTGTATGAGAAGTTGTTGCTGCCCATTGGCGGCTTGCTCATTGCAGTTTTTGTGGGCTGGGCCATGTCAAAAGAGCAATCGCGAGATGAATTGTCCCCCATGAGCTCTGCGGGGTGGGCCGTGTGGTACAACCTGCTGCGCTATGCGGTACCGCCAGCCATTCTGGTTGTGTTGTATATGGGGCTGATGGGCTAACCGCCCAACGATGGCGCTGCGAGTTGCTGCGAGTGTCACAGAGCTTGAAGGCCACCGTAAAAAACTGTGCGCCCGGTGTTGTTACCTAGCTCGGTCCGGTTGGAATATCCTGGAAAGCGATACCCTTGTCAGCCCGCGGTTCCTGCGGCAAGCCGAGCACCTGCTCGGCCAAAATATTGCGCATGACTTCGTCTGTGCCGCCGGCCAGACGCACGCCAGGCGAGAACAAGACCTGCTCCTCGAAGTGCGCCCGCTCGGGACTGATTTCCGCATCCAGTATGATGCCCGCTGGCCCGAATAACTGGCAGGTGAAGTTGGCGATCTCCTGATTCATTACCGCACCTACCAGCTTCCCCATAGAGGCTTCGGCGCCTGCGATACCGCCCTTTGCCACCGCCGTTAGCATTCGCTTGTAAAGCGCTTGCAGGCCGGCGTATTGACTGTACCAGCTAGCCAGGCGATCGCGCACGATCGGATCATTCGCAATCGGCTCCCCGTCCAGCTCCAGTGATTTTACGAGATCCAGAAACTGGGGAAAACCGGTCGGCTGTACGCCACTAATGGCGAGTCTTTCACTCATCAGAATGGTGAGTGCGCCTGTCCAGCCGCCGCCCACGTCACCCAGTCGATAGCTGTCCGGCACAACGGCATCGTGGAAAAATACCTCGTTGAAGTGCTGCCCACCGTCCATTTGTTTGATCGGGCGCACTTCTACTCCGGGTTGCCGCATATCGATCATAAAGAGCGTGAGACCGCGGTACTTGGAGACCGTTGGATCGGTGCGGGTGAGCACTACACCGTAGTCCGAGTATTGCGCGCCCGAGGTCCAGATCTTCTGGCCATTTAGCGTCCAATCATCACCATTCTTGTCGGCACGGGTACGCAATCCCGCCACGTCCGAACCAGCGCTGGGTTCGCTAAACAGCTGGCACCAGACATCTTCGGCGCTGGCCATACGCGGCAGTAGTTCGCGTTTTTGTTCGTCCTCCGCGAAATGCAGGATCGCAGGGCCACAGTTACCTATGCCAATGACGAAGTGCGCATCGCGCGTTTTAAAATGCTCTACCTCCTGGGTCCAGACTACCTCGTGCAGCGGCGTCAGGCCGGCGCCGCCGTAGTCCTTGGGCCACGTGAGGCAGGCATAGCCGGCGTCGGCTTTTTTCTTGTACCAGGCTTTGGCTTCCTGAAAGGCTTGCTCTCCTTCCATGCCCATATGCAGTTTGTCGGTCCGACGTTCGGCATTCGCGTCAAGCCAGGTTTTGACGTCTTGCCGAAAACTGGCCAAGTCGGGGGTATCGTTGAAATCCATATTGGTCTCCTCAGGCGGCTTGCAGTAGTCGGGTGGTCAGTTTTTCCTTCCATGCTGGCAGCGCTCCAATCAGGGTTGATAGCAGCTGCGCACGCCGGTAGTACAAGTGGCAGTTGAACTCCCAGGTGAATCCCATGCCCCCGTGTGCCTGAATATTTTCTTTACTGATCAGGTAGTACGCATCGGTGGCACTCACCCGCGCGGTGGCGGCGGCCAGCGGCAGGTCGGGGGCATCACTGGCCAGAGCGCAGGCGCCATAGTAGGCATTGGCACGGGCGAGTTCGAGTGCGACATACATATCTGCAAACTTGTGCTTTATGGCCTGGAAGGAGGCAATGGCTCTGCCAAAAGCATAGCGATCCCTGGTATAGGCAATGCCCATGTCCAGTGCTGCCTGGCAGCCCCCAATCTGTTCGAATGCGAGTAGCACTGCCGCCTGGTCCAGCAGGGCAGTCAATGCCTCCTGTCCCGCGTCACCCAGTTGTTGGGCGGCGCAGTCGTTAAAGGTGAGGCGTGCCTGGGAGCGACTTGGGTCCATGCTGCGTACGACCTCGCGGCTCACTGACGCATCCGCGAGGTCAGTGATGTAAAGTCCCGTCGCACCGCCTGAATCTTGCGCGGTGAAGACGACAAAATCGGCAATGTCGCCATCGGGTACGGGCAGCTTGCAGCCATTGGCCCTGTGATTTTTTACTTCTGTGTTGAGCTGCGCGCTATTAATGCCTTCGCTGATGGCGAGAGTGCCTGTGAGTTCGCCGGAGGCGAGCCCGGGAAGGTAATGTGCGCGCTGCTCATCGCTACCGTAGCGCTTGATGGCCTCGGTCGCCAGGTACACGCTGGACGCGAAGGGCACTGGTGCCAGTGAGCGACCCATTTCTTCTGCAATGACGCACAGTTCGAGGTAGCCCAGCCCCAGGCCCCCGTGGGATTCCGGTATCGCGATGCCGGTCCAGCCGAGTTCGACAATTTTTTGCCACAGTGCTTGGTCACAGGGGTTTTCAGACAGTAACGCTGCACGCACGGTTTCGGCCGTGCATTCACGGCTCAGGAAGTTGCGCGCCTGATCCCGAATAAACAACTGATCCTCGGAAAATTCAAAATTCATATCGGACTCCCTTTACCTGAACGCCATTGACGTGATGTCGATAGCGACTTACGCAGCTACGCTGACTGAGGCCGGACATTATAGGGAAACCCGATCTTTGTGTGGCTCAACAAATTGGACTAACGGCGTACTGATGTGCTCAGGCGGGGTCTGTGAGTAGCTGGTGTCGCATTTTTTCTACATCGGCGCGCGATAGCTCCAGTCCCTCGCGCACGTAATTATCGAAGCTACCCCATGCAGTATCAATTTCGTCAAAAGCCGCCCTGATCCAGGCTTCCTCGACCCCCATCAGAACGCCAAGTTTGTCGGCGGCTTCTTCGCCCTTGAATACGCGCAGCAGCAGAAGTTGTGTCCTGCGTGCGTTCAACGCGTGTTGCTTGCTGGCCATATAATCCTGTACCACGATTTCCTGAGGGACGCCCAGAATGCGCAGGAGTATGGCGGCCGCGAAACCGGCCCGGTCCTTGCCCGCACTACAATGCCAGAGTATGGGTGCGCCCTCTGTCTGTTGCAGCGTTCGCATGAATTCACGGTACTGGGGGGTAAAGGTTGTCGCGAACTGACGATTGGCTTCTATCATCATCCGGTTGGGCTGCATGTCGCCGAAGTCACCACTCTCAATGCGATCCATTATGTCCGCGACCATTTTATTGCCATCATCGAGGGTGGGAATCTCTACTATTGTAAAACCCGGGGGCTCTGGCAGTCGGTCCGGCTCTTCGGATTTTTCCGCACCTGACCGGAAATCGACCATTGTAGAGAGGCCGAGTTGTGAAATACCTTCAATATCAGCATCGGTGGCATGAGCAAGCGTGCCAGATCGGTATAAAACCCCCCATTTAATCTGGCGTCCATCCGTCGTTGGATAGCCACCGAGATCGCGGAAATTGGCGATCTTCTCGAAATTGAGTAAGCGGTTTTGCGCGCGCTCTGCGGCAGGTATCTCGGCAGGGATGCGTAGTTGTTCAGCAGGAAGGAATTGCATCAACAGCGTGGTCAGCAGCGCCGCAGCGATAAGAGAAAAAACTATTTTCTTTACGGGCAAGGGTCAACCGTCGAAGATTTGAACAGGTGAAAAGAGCATAGCATTGGTAGCCAAAGGAGCAAGTTTTCTTGCGGCGGTTACCGTAGGGGGTTTATTCTTGATCAACAGAGGTCTATCCCTAGAGAGGATCGGGAATGTTTAAATACAGTGTGTCCAGATATGTCAGTGTTTTTGTTTTCATCCTGATCTTCGCCGGCAGTGTCCGGGCGGAACAGGACATTCGTCTACTGGCGAATACATCGCCACCTTATGCCGGCGCCGGTCTTCCTGATCAGGGGCTGGCCCTGGAATTGGTGCGGCATATATTTACGCAAACTGATTATACGCCGGAGATAACGATAGAAAATTGGTCTCGTGCCGTAGAGGG
>OCVR010003493.1_pt1 | contig 11084 bp, 21 predicted proteins | sample 1539091 | NCBI WGS metagenome assembly OCVR01 (sample SAMEA3355530, study PRJEB22509) | marine metagenome | biome: marine; feature: coastal ocean; material: water | place: USA | collected 2010-08-07 | depth 16 m | reverse complement strand
TCTTTTTACCTGTAAATTCAAAGTCTGTTATAAATCCACATAGTGCACATGGTGCTGATCCTGTGGTAGTGTGATCTTCTTTCTCAATATGTTCATCCCATTCTTGTATAGAACCTGATTCAAATTTATGTGATTCGCATTTAAATGTCAATACCAATTATAATGCGTAATCGTATTTAAGGATTAATTTAAATGAATCTGCTCTTGATTCTTGCCACTATTCTCTTTACCTGTGCGTATCTAGCCCAGTTGGCCCATATTCTAATACCGTACTTTGCTCTAATCCTTATAAGGTCATAGTTTGACAGTTCCAGCTTGCCAGAGTAGTAGGGATCCATTACGTCACTTGTATTGTTATGTGCGTCATGTCTTAGTCCTAGCGTATGTCCAAGCTCGTGTATTAGGACATGGACTAGGTTGTAGGTTTTTAGTTGATTTGTATCGCTTGCATTAACTACCCATCCTTCTTCTTTTGCCTTCTTGCCTGTTACTGGCTTTCCGTTAGTTGACCAGATGTAATCGTTATTAAATATTACCTTTCCTGATACTGACCCTTGTCCTGGAAAGTAAGCGTATGCAAGCACCGATGGCCTGTCCTTAAAGTAATGATCCTCTTCGCTGCTCTTAAAGTCAATGGTGATGTTAGATACAGGGTTTTTCTTGTTACCCCAGTTTGATTTGAACTTTACTGGTATCTCTATATCCCATGTTGTCATGGCCAGATTCAATGCCTTTCTTACCTTCTTCTCAGATAAAGTTCTGCATGGGGATATGACATCATAGTACATGACATCCAGTTCCCATTTGTGTCTCCACTCTGTCTGCGTGTCCTCTATAAACTCTATCTTATCGTTGTTAAGTGACCATGAAAATATCGTGCATTTGTTATCCATATAATAAAAAGAGTAGTTAAGTTATTTAAGGCTTAAACTAGGGCCTATTTATTCAATCTAGATAATGAATAATCAGCACCAAAGCCAGCCAACAAACCTAACGTAATGGTTTGAATTGGGCCACCTAATGCTGACACATCAAAGATTGATACTGTTGCTAATGCAGCTACGGTTGCTGCGATTGCCGCACCAGATGCTTTTTTGAAATTAAACTTTTCTTCGGATTGTGATACTCCTCTGATGACGTTTAATGCTGCACCCAGTAAGGCTCCTGCTATTAACAAACTTGGTATGTCGACCATAGTATTATCTTCACTAAAAGATATTTAAAGGTTGAAATTAATAGATAATCAATGGAGAGTCAGAGTTTAGAACAGGACATCTCATGGCACGCGTTGGATGAGCAAAGCTCATGTAAACGATTCTACACACTTCTCAGGCGTTAATTAGTACACTGACGACCTGAGACATTATAGACAACCAGCACCTCTGCACTTTGTACATTTTATCCTGTCCAGATTCTTATTGTATGTAGGCGTGCTACCCCTACCTCTGCACATATCACAATTCATGATATACACTAATGGCCTGTAAATATAAACTATAGATTTCTAAATATTGGTTATAATTTCATATAGACCAAATAGGATACCCATGCCTGCAATAATCACATAGTATTTCCTTTCAGAGTTGGATGACTTTTGTATCTTCTTCTTCTCTGCCACCTCTATGTCATCAAAGTGGTCTTTGACTGACATCTCCAGCTTGGTTAGTCTCTCGCATATCTTGTCTATCTTGTCTTCAAAGGAGTCAAGCTTGTCAAAGATTCGAGTCATAATTATGGATATGTCTCCTTCCGTCACCATTATAACGCACTTTTGTTCTTAGCTGACTGTAATGTCTTGCCAGCTCTAGACCATTCAAGTTCGGCAGGGGTAGGCCATCTGTCTATGATTTCCTGTGGTGTTCCCTCTGGCCATGCATCAGGTTTGGCCCATGAATCGTTCATTCTTGCAATTTCCTCTGGCCACATATTCAATCCAGTCGGCTGTGAAAAGTCCTGATTCCATTTGTTGACACCTGGAGTTGACTGTCCTTGTTCTCCCTTGGACATTGTCTCCTTGTCCAGATCCTCAAGTCCAAGTATGTCTCTGATACCTGATTGGTCTATTAATCCCATTTGCATCATCTGTGTTAATACAGCGAACATATCTGGCGTGATTAATGTTACGAGTCTTGGCTTGTTGAATTGGAACTTGATCTTGATTGGAATGTCTCTTGCGTTCTCTGTGTCAAAGAGTACGGATAGTATTGTATCATAGAACTGCTTCTCCAGTGTTCTCTCCAGTATAAGTCTCTCAGGTCTGATCTCTTGGTTGAGGTATGCGTCTACTTCCTCAATGTTTGCATTACCACCAAGGCTGCCTACGTCTCCCTCTGACAGCATGAATCCTGGAAGACCGTATGCTGTGATAATGGCCTTGATCAGTCCAGTTCTAATGACTTCTAGTCCACCAATGTCTGAACTAGGTGGCGTGTTAAGTACGGTAACTCCTGGATCATCTGGGCCACTAGGGCCTGTTACCGCTATGCTCTGACCTTTGGAGTCGTTTGCTTTTTGCAGGAACTCATTGAGTACACCGTCTTCGTTTCCGTATTCTTGTGGTGGGATTGGAACAGAGAAGATTGGTGGTTTGTACCATGCTGACTCTGCTGCTCTTTCGTAATCCTGATTAAGTATAATGTTTAATGTGTTGGCTTCATCGCTAATTCTTGCCACCTTGCTGTCTCCATAGTAGTCAGAGAACAGTTCGTTGTTGAATCCATGCATAAGGTATATCATTCTGTTTCTTGGAAGTATGTTGTCTCTAGTCGGTGAACGCACGCCAATGATTCTTACTCCCTCCAGTTCCGCAGTATTCTCATTGATTACAGGCCTTTCCGTAAACTCAGGTCTGATAAGTCTTATCTGCTCTGGCATCCTGAACTTGCCTTCCTCGTTTGTCTCCAGTGGCGTTAGGGCCAGTACGCATCGGCCCTGCTCCAAGCTTGTAAAGTATGCGTTGAATACGTTGGATCCCAAATCCATGTCAACTGCCATCTTGTCTATCTTGTCTAAAATTTGTTCTGGTGTCATTTCCTTGTTCCAGTACGGTACGAATATGCTGGTTGTTTTTTGCCAGTTGTCTAGCTGGTCATCTGGTATCTCTTCCTCTCCCCTTGGCACTATCTCTGTCGTATAGCCCTGGCCTGCTGCAAATGTAGCGTGTATTCTGGATGCACGATAAACGTAAGGATTGTTCATGGCACTTCTAAATGCCTTTCTTTCTGTTGACTTGTATGGGTCTACTGCTGCAAAGACCTGGATACCTTGATATTCTGACTGTTCTCCCTGGAGTTTCTTCCATGAGTTATTTTTATTTATACTTCTGTTAGCACTAAAATTATCTGTAGCCATGCGGGGTGAGGGCTTGTCTATACTCTTCTTAACTGCCATGTTATTTATATGCGTTAATCACACTAATTAAGGTTTATGGTAGAGCATCCGTCACTCGTACAGGTGGATACGGTAGTAGACAGATTTACTATGTCTGCAAATGCGTGACATGAGCACTTACATGGTTCCTTGCTTGACCCATTAGACTGGGCCACATGGATGTCGTTACATCTCTCACACATGATATTATTAATAATGTATATGTTAAAAGGTTTTAAGATTAATCATCATCATGCCTATCGTCAGGATCATCTCTTAAATCATCCCATGTCGTAGTATGGCCTTTTGGTGACGGGTAACATTTTTGGCATGGGAGTTGATCTACGTCTTCTCCTCTACCATAGTCTACCCATCCTTCTCCTTCACATTCTTCACAGTGAGGGTCAACGGCTATTCCTTCCATTTTAGTCATTCTCTCTTACTATAACTGATTCCAGTGTAACTACTGGTCTGCCCTCTACTGAATCTACGACAGCTCTGAACAATTCACCGTCTTCGATTTTGCGTGCTAGTTCTCCAAACACTTTGACTTTTATTATATTTTCCATAGTTTATATTGTATTGTTGATTATAAAAGTATTACTGACATACTATCAATACTCTAAATACTCTTTAGTTGTTTTTCCAGTTCCAAGTCTGCCAACAAATCCAATGGCTGACGTTTCATACTCATCTTGGCCACAGTCGGTCTAGGTATTCCTGCCAAGCTGTATGATGCAACAGAGCAGGCATAGCACAGGGCCCAGAACCTATCGTCATGGAATCCTGTCGGGTGCTGGTACAGAATGTTACCTGCATCGGAGATTTTCTTCTCCTGTTCCAATATCTCCCTGAACAAGTCCTTGTCGTGTACTATCAGTTTCTCCTGTGTAAACAGACCCTTGACCAGACCTATCATGGCAAGCTTGTTTGTCTGTGACGATATGATGTCTCTTAGCGGCACTTCCTTGGAGAACAGTTGTCTTGCTCCATCCCCTATTCCAAGCCTGTCGTATCCAACTGCCTTCATCTTCTCTATGTGCTGAATCTTTAGCATATCTGCCGCAACCTTGTCCAGTGATATGTGCGGCCATACCTTCTGGCCTATCTGCTCCAGTACGCCATCCTCCAGTTTCAGTACGATTAGTGCAGAGTTGTCCACCCTCATGGCCATGTCCAGACCACCGAACTTAACGGTCATCCTATTCCTGGTATGTCCTTTGGAGTTTTATCGTTGATTAGTTCATCAAATGTCTCTTTGATAATGTCTTCTTGCAGCGATGCCTTTACTGCTTCAAGTATGAACAGTGATTCGAATCTGTTTAGTTTCTGTTCTACAAACGTGTCTAGAATAGATTTAGTGATAGATAGTAATCTGTGCTCTTCATCCATGTTCTCTATATAATATCATGTTATTTATATTAATCAAACTTTACTGACCGTTTATACTGTGATCCAAAGTAATGACAGTCAGAGCAGTGCTGACTCCTAGACCAACAATGAGCCTTGGTTGTAGAACACTTTCTACTCACATGGTCGCATAACTTACAACGCATTAGATAATACCTTCATTCTTTAGCATCTTAATTTCCTCCTCATAAGTCTTGCCTTTTACAGTACACTTGCACCAGTCTCCGTTGCCTTCCATGCAATAGCCTACACCATCCACGCATCCATGCATCATCATGCCATGGCCACATTTGTCACATACTGTCTTGTTCATGGCAATTACATTTGCATATAGATAAACCACCATATAACTTTGGGCATTGAATATGTCTGTCCTTAACGCAGGCTGGGTATATCATTTGGCTTCTGCTATCAGTATGTCAAGGTCTATGATCATAAACTCCAGTATTGACTTGATGTATGGCTTGTCAGTCTTCTCCAAAAAATACCTGTACTCATCCCTGTGCTTGATGAGGTCTTCCTTGCTGCATGACCAACGATACATCAGATAGACCCCCTGTATACAGACAAAAAGAATATTGCCGCTACAACTCCGACCAACCCCCAGAATCCCATGGCCAGCTTGCTTTCGAGCATCATATACTAGAACACTCCAATGCGTCTTTGCTTGCCAGATGATTTGCGTATGCTGCCTGACATACATCAAGCTTCTGTATGAGCAACTGGTTCTGCTTGGCCATATCTGCTATAAACCTGCATAACTCATTCTTAGATAAATCTCCTAGTTTAATCACACCTTTCTTGTCGTGGTGGAACGGTATGTTCTTAACGTTCATCCATGACCAATCCCTTCAATCATATCTCTGTGTCTATCATAGTCTGTCCTGGTTTTGTTGCCCTTCTCAAACAACTCTATTACATACTCGTAATGGTCTGTTGGGAGTGAGTCATATAGAAATTCATAAAACTCTTTCTTTCTAAAGTCTACTGGCTTCACAATATCTGTATGCATAAATAACATTTAACTTTTTACTTAGGGCCATGTGTTTTGATACTTAATTGGGAATACTTCCCTTCCGCAACTGCACATCCAATGGCCATCATTTAGCTTGTAGGAATGTCTGTAGTGTTTTACTGGCATTTCCTGCACCTGTCATACCTCATGCACTCAGGCCATTCTCTCTCAGAGCAGCATGAACATTTGACCAGTCTTGACGGCTCATTCAGTATTATCTCCATAACAGTATTACTTTGTCAATACTATTAAGTCTATTCATGTGATTGTAAATGGCAGTAATAACAGTCCGTATCCCTGATGTCGCACTCACACTCGTTCTTGGTCATTGGCCTGTCACATACCTTGCATTGTGTTCTCTTTATTGTTGCTATCTCGTCAATCATAATCCTTGTTACCTCCGCATCATACTTGGTAAGTGTAATCTTGAGCCACTCTTCATAGTCGTCATATTCTTCCATGAGTTATATTATTATTTAATCGTTTATTAGTTTATAAAAAAGGTGGATTACTCCACTACTTCCAGTTGGCCAAACTTGCCTTTGGTCAAAGATATTACGTCTTTGAAGGTGTTTGTGTATCCGTTTGTGATAGATACCTTGCTGCCAATTTTGATGCCCTTGTTGTCATCTCCCCAGAGTGTCAGTTGAATGTCACCTGAGTCGTCTGTCAATGTTGCATCTGTTACAACCACAGTGCCACCAACTTTTAGATTGACATTTCTGCTTTCTCCCAGTTTGGTGATCTGTCCGTTTACGTCTATGCCTGACCTCATGTTTTTGGCCATGCTTATTTGTACTTGTGTCATGATAAATCTACATGGTAGTCTAGACATAAAAGCCTATCGTTATTACTATCATGGATGCAAACACTGCTCCACAGAACGTGGCAACCAGGTCTTGCCAGTCAGATACCCCCCTGCCGCTGATATAATCATACAGCTCCTTGCCTATTCCAAATATGAATCCTGTCAGTATGAGTGGAAAGAAGACAATTCCTGTTAGACTAAGACAGAACCCTACTGCAAAGTGCTGTATTTTATCGTACATCCTTTTCATTACTCCTTCTGTATGCATCGTCTGTCTCACACTTTAGACATGACCCAAAGAAGCTTGGCTGGCCACACTTGTCGCATTGATGTATGTCTCTGAGATAGTCCTTGCCGCTGAATGATTTTCTTAGGCCGTTTATAAAATTAGTTAATATGCTCAATCTGATGTTTTCTTATACTTTTTAGCATTATCTAAACTATAAACAGATAGGTAATCCTTACCTGGAAGTTTTGATTTTTCTAATACTTTTTTATTTTTATCAGCATAATCATTAAATTCTTTTGGATTTGTAATGTTATTTTTTTTAAACAATTCTTTGTAAGCAGGTTTTGCTTCTTTTGGTGGTAAATAATCTCCATATACACTTGATTTTTTCTTTACTGCTGCTTCATGTGCCTCTCCATCAGGATAGAAATATGGTTGTCTTTTTAATCCTTTTACTTCTCTTTTTTCTTGTTCACTAATGTATCTTCTTTCATCTTTTCCTAATGGTGTTTCAAACTGATATTTTTTTGCCAAATCAAGACTATAATTATCCCTGTTTTCTTTTAGACCCATAAAATCTTTTGATATGGGATTTCCAGTTCTTCCTTGAACCCCCATTTCATCAAATTGAATATTTCCTGGTCTGCCAGATTTACCTGTAGGATTTGGAAATTGTGATTTAAGATGATTACTAAAGTCTGATACACTTTTTTTAGCCCAAGGTCTGTTTATTGCTGCTAGTCTCATCTTGCTGGTCTTGGCCTTTAATTTCTTAATACGTTCTTTGCGTTCTCTTTCTTCATCGCTATGTTGCCCTGGCATAGTATTTATATGTCATCATAGGTATTTATCTCTTTTTGGGTGTAGATGACCTCATCCTCACTAAATGCTGCACTGAGACTGGTAGTGAACGCACAGTTGTACTCCTGTTGAAAGTCAATCTTTGGGTTGGCCTTCTCTGCCAGTACGGTCTTTGTGTCCAGTAACTTGCCCATAGACCTAGTATATGGCTGCTCTAGCTTAGCATATTCATTATCCTTATCAGTGAATAACTCCCAAAAAAAGCCACGTTTGCCATTTGGGGTCGACTCCATAATAAAATCTGCGTGGCCAATATTGGCAACATTGGGGTGTAATGCATTATACACCTTACTATCGTCTAACAGGTTTATAAACGCACATTCTGACATGAACACGCATATTACATTCTCCTCACCTCTTGTAGCCTCGTTTGCAGGATACGCCTGTATGATGATACCGTTCCACATCTTTACCTTGCTGGCCTTCCTCTCTACTATTATGTCATCTATACCCCACCATCTGCCATCCAAATCTGTAAAGCCCTGACCAAAGATAGAGATGAATCGTTCAATGAATCTGTTGGCTACACTGGTATTATTGCCTGCCACTATCATTACCCTGTGTCCATCGTACTTACCGTTAAAGCAGTTGTATGCTATGATTCTCAGTGCAGTTTCGGTTGCACCTATCTTCCTGGACTTGTTCAGTATCAGCTTGTGATGCTTGTTCCATGCCTTTTCGTACTCCTCCTGATAGTCAAATATGTCTGATGGTTCCCCTGTTGCAGGTAGAATTGGTGGCCCTACCGTATGGTTAAACTTTTTGAAACTCTTGATTGGCACGTTTGGCTTGTCATTTGTCTCCTGACCCAGTGTCTCAAGTGCTAGATCAAGGAACCCTGCTCTAAGTTTACCCAACCTTTATGACTCCTATGCTTGCTAGCTTTGCATCCAATGACTCTTTTATCTTGGAAATCATAGGGGTCTCGTTATAGACTATCAATATCTGTTCCTGTGTGGCCCTCAGGGAGTCCAGTATGTTCTTACCTTCCGTAGGTGTCTCTGCTTCCTCAAACAGTTCCCAGTATTTTTTCTCTATGTGCTTTAGTTTGTCCAGTACGAGCAGGTGTTCGTTGGCCCACTCGTTTCGTGCCAGTTCCATGAATCGTTTTGCTGAGCCTGTCTCGTATTCCTTCTTGTACCTCTCAAACGTTCTCTCACTCATCTTGTGTCCTTCTGTTTCCAGATATGATATTGCTTCCTTTGCGGTTAATCTTTGTATGTTAATTATCTTTAAAAATGGCGAAATCACCGACAGTGTTTGTGCCTGTTTTGTCGCTTTTCCCGCCAATCTGGTATTACTTGCGTAATATTGTATTTAAGTATAAAATATTACTTTTCAGTCAGCCATGCCCACTCGGCCCTTTCATGATATTCTTCTTCCACAAGTACCTTATTGTTTTGCTGACTCATAAAGTTTCTTTGTTTCTCCCCCATGCTTTCTCCTGGCTGTCGTTCTTACTAGGATGTTGCAGCATGGACATCTTAGTCTGCTGCTCTTAGGATCCACTATGCATGATGTTCTCTCCATCCATATACCGTCACATTTCTTGCAGGTCACATGGGTCGCATAGGGATTCTTACCCCCTCTAGGCATCTTTGACTTGTGCTTTGTGCATCTGTCATTACAGTATGACCTGTTTAGTTTTGTAGAATTGACTACTGATGGTACTCTAAACTCCCTTCCCTGTTCTGTATACTTGGGCATTATTCATCCAGTTCCTTTTTGCATTTTTCACACAGGTGAAACTGGTCTAGTTTGTCCACCCAGAATATTTTAGGACTGTCGCAAATGTTGCAACCCCTTCTTGTGATTGTTGTTTCGTGCTTAGTCAATACTGATCCTGTGAGGTTCTCCGTCTGATAAGTGTTTCTCTAATTTCTTTATGTCTTTTATAAGAATGTCTTTCAAGTCTGTGCAAGTTCCACAGTAATATTTAGTCAACTGTCATCAGCAACCTTTTGCTTCTGGTACGAGGATTGGTTCTTACAACGGTATTGCAGCATGGGCATCTGTATTTGACTATGTCTTCTCTCCACATGGTTTTCTCACATACGGAGCAAAATGCTATCAGGCCTGTATCATACGATATGTATTTGTGTTTTATGTCTGGGTATCTGTCACAGAAATGTTTACAACGATTGCTCATGATTCTCTTCATCTACCCATTGTTTTAAACCTTTCTCTGCCTCGTCTAGCATTTCAACTGGATTGCAAAATATGTCTGGATCTACTACGTCATACTCCTGGATTAGTTTCTCTATGCGTTCTCTTTGAGGTTCAGTTAGAGTCTTTGATTCTTTCTTCTTCATGTATCTTTTTAATACGTTTACAGATTCTTGGAGTCTACCTGTGTTTTCTGTACCGTCTTCTATTGTCTGTTTGAGTATCTTAAAGTTCTGTTTAAGCATACCAAAGCCCTCGTTTGTTGGGTCTTTGGCCAGTCTGATCTCCCACCACTTATGTGCAGGACAACTTGCACATCCCATTCTCTCCATATCATGTGCCTTGTATGCAGGGTTCTTTGGTATGTTATGTATCTTGTAATACTCCTGTGTGTCATCCATAGTCCAAAACGATAATGGTGTAACTGCTCTCATTGGGTAGTTTACGAATGTCTTTAGTATTGATGTTCTACATCTTTGCATTACTGCTATTGCTCTCATGTGTGATTCTTGTGCTCTTGTACCTACAAACTGTAAGTCGTATCTTTCTTCCTTTGGTAATGACTTTAGATATTTTTTCATAGTTGCTTTTTTTAATATATCACAACACTCAGGTGTATTGCCTTTGCTTCCACTTGTGTGATCCTTGCTGCTTTTTCTTGTTGACCTAAAACTAGGCAAATGTCCTACCTTTTTGGCTATACTCCAAACTGTCATCATGTTACCACGTTCGTCTGTTGGTGGCTTTAGTATCTTTACCTTGTCTGCTATACCCCATAGTTTAATCATGTCGGCCCAGTATTGTTTTTCTTCCTTGAACGTGTTTAACGTGTCATTAAGGAACATATCAGGATACTCTACACCTACATTTTTTGCTGCTCTCATTACTAGATGCATCAAGACAATACTGTCTGAACCGAATGATGTTGCTATGTATGGCTTTTTGTATATCTTTAAATGATTCTCTATCAGTTCCAATGAGTCTTGTTCTTTTTCTTCAAATGATTTGTCCTGATTATAATATAATTCAAAGGGATATAATATGAATGTCTTTGATGCAAGTGACTTTGCTTTCTTTTCCAGTGATAGTTTGTTAAATTCTTCTCTTGCTTTTTTGTCAAATTTCTTTAGTGGGTCGTCTGGGTCGCCTCTTAAATGTGCATATTTGTAATCTTCTGTCATACCATACAATATCCTGATTTACATCCATCCTTACCTGAATCTTTT
>OCVR010003491.1_pt1 | contig 11088 bp, 8 predicted proteins | sample 1539091 | NCBI WGS metagenome assembly OCVR01 (sample SAMEA3355530, study PRJEB22509) | marine metagenome | biome: marine; feature: coastal ocean; material: water | place: USA | collected 2010-08-07 | depth 16 m | reverse complement strand
CGCCATCAACCGTGAAATATCGCCAATGATGACGTACTGCAACAATCCGTCATCAAGCACCGCGTCTGGGGCAATGCCCATGCCGTCGCCGAAATATTTGCCGTTGGCCATCACTAAACATTTTAGTGGCCCGACATAAACTTCTTCGCCATCTGCAGACAACCTGACATCAACGTTTTTGTAACCGACCAACGCTTTTAGAGTGCTAAATAAATAGTTACGTGAATGGTTGGCCATTTGCCGCGTAACCTCAGCGCCCATGCCTGCATCTGCGACATTAGCGAACCACATTTTATTGCCGGCTGATTCAATTTCGCCAACATCGATAGCTTTAGTTTCCCCGCGCGCCAAAACAGCAAGCGCATCGTCTGTTTCAAAGTTGCGAGCGAAATCGCAACCGCTGCCCAAAGGTAGTATGCCCAGCGCGGCGTGACGGTTATCGCGCATTAAATGATTCACCACATAATGCACAGTGCCGTCGCCGCCAACAGCGACCACCACATCAGCATCTGTCGCAATAGGCGCTAAATCATAAACCACGCTGTAGTCCTCAAACAACTCAGCAACGCGCGCTTCGAGCGCTGCCCACTTCTTGACTGCGCCGCCCTTGCCAGCATTACGGTTTACCACGAAAACGTATTTCATCTTATTGGCCATTATCTCCAATTATAATTGAACATAATGTGAATATTCGAATAACCACGCGCTTTGTTATATTCTGCCATGGCACTATTCCAGCAAGCTCCCCGCACGGTCGAAGAGGCCGAGCAATACAAGCCTCTAGACATCTCCCCTGATCAAGTCCTCGAAATGGACGAGGCAGAATGGTATGAGAAAATATACCGTGGCGATGATGTCCCGCAGCTGACTTTGCGCGCCACCTTAATGGGTTCGTTCTTGGGCTTCTTGCTCGCTTTCACCAACCTATACATCGGACTTAAAACTGGGTGGGGTCTAGGGGTAGCGATTACCGCATGCATACTTTCCTATAGCATCTGGAATTTCTTCTTAAAAACAGGCGTCGCAAAATCGCCAATGACTATCCTCGAAAACAACTGCATGCAATCAACCGCATCGGCTGCTGGATACTCAACAGGCGGAACAATGGTCTCGGCCATTGCCGCGCTACTCATCTTGTCGGCCACTCCTGAGAATCCTCAGGGGGAACACATGGACATCATCATCCTCATCTGCTGGACGATATTCCTAGCTGCCTTCGGTACGGTGCTGGCTATTCCGATGAAGCGCAACTTGATTAACCAAGAAAAACTCAAGTTCCCGTCAGGCACCGCTGCTGCTACTACTCTTCAATCGCTTTACTCAGAAGGTGTTGAAGCCCTGAAGAAAGCTAAAGCACTAACCATCGCTGCTGCAAGCGGCGCAATTTTCCCACTGCTCATCGAATTAAAAGTGAAAGCTGGCGGAGCGCTAATGGCTGCCGAGTGGCATATCTTCGACAAACTTCCTGCTCCGGGTGGCACGCACCTAATAGACGGTAAAGAAGTCCCTTATAAATCATCTGACTGGACCATGGTCTGGGATGTAAACCCGGTAATGATTGCTGCTGGCGCACTAGTTGGCCTGCGCATCGCCATCTACATGATGATCGGCGGCCTCGCCCTAGTTTACGGGCTAGGCGATATGGGCATGAACGCTGAATGGGTCAACGCCGATGGCGAAGTCGTCCAAGCTGTCTCGAAGCCTTGGAAGGCCTGGAAAGAAATAGGGCTCTGGACTGGCGTGCCCATCATGCTGAGTTACGGACTTTTGCAGTTTGCTACTCAGTGGCGCACTATCGTCCGCGCTTTCTCTGGCTTGGGCAAGAAAACTGAGGTGGCTGACCATCAGGCTAAGTTAGTGGCGGCAACCGAAGTGCCTACCTCTTGGTTCGCGACTGGCTTCTGTCTTTCAGGCGCGGCAATCATTATCACCGCTAACGCCTTCTTCGACATTCCGATGCACTTCGGATTACTCGCTGTGGTGCTTACCTTTTTCTTGGCACTAGTGGCCGCGCGCGCAACGGGTGAGTCTGACATAACTCCGGTTGGGGCGATGGGTAAAATTATGCAGCTTACATTTGGTACTTTCATCCCATCTGGCACTGCCAACTTGATGTCGGCTTCGATTACAGCCAACGGCGCCGGGTGTGCTGCCGACCTTCTGACCGACCTAAAGTCTGGCTATCTGCTCGGGGCTAATCCACGCCGCCAATTTATTGCGCAGATGATGGGTATTTTGGCGGGTACTGCTGCAACTGTAACGGGTTTCCGCCTACTAGTGCCAAATGCAACTGTCCTAACCGGCGTCGACCTCCCGGATGGCTCCCATATCGCGCCTGACTTCCCCGCTCCGGCTGCACAAGCTTGGAAGGCTGTGGCAGACGTTATGACTGGTGGAGGTATCGATGCGATGCACCCGATGCACCTCACTGCTATTTACTGGGGCTTGGCTCTAGGCGCATTGTTCTTAGTGCTTGAAATAACACTGCCGAAAATGAAAGCTTACTTGCCTTCCGCGACCGGTATTGGCCTAGGATTGATTCTGCCGTTCCAGTACCCACTATCGATGTTCGTAGGCGCGGTAATTGCTTGGTACTGGACAAAGCGCAACAAAGAACACGCCGAATCATACTTGGTGCCAGTTGCCGCTGGCTTAATCGCTGGTATTTCAATTATGGGCGTATTGGTGGCAATCCTTAACACCATCATGGCTAGCTGATTAGCGTAGTAAGCAGCGCACTCAAATACGGAGGGAAATGTTATCATTTCCCTCCGTATGAGCTTAGGTACCCACTTAAAGTCTTCCATCGGCGAAAAAACCTTGATGGCTGTCACCGGAGTATTTCTACTCCTGTTTGTCATTGGACATATGCTTGGCAACTTGCAGGTTTTCGTCGGGCCAGAATACCTCAATGCCTACGCCGCTAAGCTGCAAAGCCTAGGGCCGTTGCTTTGGGCAATCCGCCTATTTTTACTAGGCACCATGGCCGCGCACATTTGGGCGGCAGCGCGCGTTGTGCGACGCAGTGTCTCGGCGCGGCCTGTTAAGTACGCGATGCAAAAAGATCTAGCGACTAATTTCGCCGCGAAGACCATGATGGTCTCAGGCTGTTTGATTTTGGTGTTTGTGGTTTACCATATTTTGCATTTCACTTCGGGCAACATTGACCCTATTGGCGCGTTCGCCAAAGCGCATAGCAGTGAAGATATTGATGTTTACGGAATGGTTATAGCTAGCTTCCAGCACTTACCGACGACTATCCTCTACAGCGTGGCAATGGTTTTACTCTGCATGCACATCAGCCACGGCGCATCATCCCTTGTTCAAACATTAGGTCTGCGCAGTTGCTCAGAGAAATGCCGAGACAAGATTGGCCCAGCGTTAGCGGGCTTCTTGCTGATTGGCAACTTATCCATTCCGCTCTCCATTTACTTCGGTTGTATTTCATAGGCAATAAAAATGGCTTTCAATCTAGATTCAAAAATACCTGAAGGGCCACTTGCTGACAAGTGGACAAAACATCGCTTCGACATGAAGCTGGTCAACCCTGCGAACAAACGTAAATTTAACGTTATCGTGGTTGGTTCTGGCTTGGCTGGAGCATCGGCCGCGGCCTCGCTCTCAGAGCTTGGTTACAACGTAGATTGCTTCTGCTTTCAAGATTCACCACGCCGCGCGCACTCGATTGCTGCACAGGGTGGCATCAACGCTGCAAAGAACTACCCTAACGATGGCGACTCCGTGCGCCGTTTGTTCTATGACACCATCAAGGGTGGTGATTACCGCTCACGCGAAGCCAATGTTTACCGGCTAGCCGAAGTCTCTAATAGCATCATCGATCAGTGTGTGGCACAAGGCGTGCCCTTCGCTCGCGACTACGGCGGATTACTCGATAACCGTTCATTCGGTGGCGCTCAGGTAAGCCGCACTTTTTACGCACGCGGTCAAACCGGCCAGCAATTGTTGATTGGCGCATACCAAGCGTTAAGCAAAGAGATTGGTAAGGGTAGCGTGACTATGCACACTCGCACCGAAATGCTTGATGTGGTGACTGTTGATGGCAAGGCCAAAGGCATCATCACTCGCGATTTAGTCAGCGGCGAAATAAAGCGTCATGCCGGCGACGCAGTGTTGTTGTGCACCGGTGGATACGGCAATGTTTTTTACCTATCGACTAACGCGATGGGCTCGAACGTAACAGCTGCTTTCCGCGCGCACAAAAAAGGTGCGGGTTTTGCAAATCCTTGTTACACGCAAATTCATCCGACTTGTATTCCGGTAAGCTCCGAGCATCAATCAAAACTTACTTTGATGTCTGAGTCCTTACGTAATGATGGTCGTGTGTGGGTTCCCAAGAAGAAAGGCGATGACCGCCCACCGTCTGACATCCCTGAAGGTGAGCGCGATTACTACCTTGAGCGCCGCTACCCTTCTTTCGGTAACTTAGTGCCACGCGATGTGGCTTCGCGCGCCGCCAAAGAGCGTTGCGATGAAGGCTTTGGAGTTGGGGAAAGTGGCTTGGCCGTTTACCTCGACTTCGCAGATGCGATTGAACGCCTTGGCGAAGACACCATTCGCGCACGTTACGGCAACTTATTCCAGATGTATGAAAAAATTGCTGCAGAGAATCCGTACAAAACACCGATGCGTATTTTCCCGGCGGTGCACTACACCATGGGTGGCTTGTGGGTAGATTACAACCTGCAAACAACGGTGCCTGGCTTGTTCGCGCTTGGCGAATGTAACTTCTCTGATCACGGCGCCAATCGTTTGGGCGCGTCAGCGTTGATGCAGGGTTTAGCAGATGGCTACTTTGTTGCGCCTTACACTGTTAGTAACTACCTCGGCGAACACGGCGAGATGGATGCAGCGAAAAAAGTAACTACGGCGCATCCTGCGTTCGACGAAGCCGAAGCTGCGGTTATCGCGCGCACCGAACGCTTGCTCGCTGTTAACGGCAAGCAATCTATCGACTCCTTCCATAAGCGCTTAGGTCTCATCATGTGGGACAACTGTGGCATGGGTCGTACCAAAGAAACTCTAACTAAAGCACTCGAAGAAATTCCGAAGCTGCGTGAAGAGTTCTGGAGCGACGTACGCATCCCAGGTGGCGATAAAGAATTTAACGCTGAAGTTGAAAAAGCAAACCGCGTAGCCGACTTCCTCGAGTTCGCCGAAACGATGTGTCTCGATGCATTGACTCGCGAAGAATCATGCGGGGGCCACTTCCGCGAAGAACACCAATCAGGCGAAGGCGAAGCGCAGCGCGACGATGAAAATTATGCGCACGCCGCAGTCTGGGAATACACCGGTGAGGGAAATCGCCCTGAGCTTTCTATGGAACAACTCGAGTTTGAAAATGTTATGCTCACAACTCGTAGCTACAAGTAAGACATGAAAATTACTCTACACGCATGGCGTCAGAAAGACGCAAACTCTCCGGGTGGTATGCAGACTCGCGAAGTGGATGGCATCTCCAAAGACATGTCGTTTCTTGAGATGCTTGATAAGGTCAACGAAGACATTATCAACGAAGGTGGCGAGCCGATAGCATTCGATCACGATTGCCGCGAAGGTATTTGCGGAACGTGTTCAATGATGATTAACGGCCAGGCGCACGGACCTGATGGTGGTACTACCACCTGTCAGTTGCATATGCGCAGCTTCCAAGATGGCGACGCCATCCATATCGAACCATGGCGCTCGCGGGCTTTCCCGGTAGTGCGCGACTTGGTAGTGGACCGCTCTTCTTTCGATCGTATCGTGCAAGCGGGCGGCTTTGTTTCGGCGAACACAGGTGGATGCCAAGACGCCAACAGTCAGCTGGTTCCGAAAGTCAGCTCCGACCTAGCGATGGACGCCGCCGCTTGTATCGGTTGTGGCGCATGTGTGGCTTCGTGTCCGAATGGATCGGCGATGTTGTTCGTTGCCGCTAAGATTGGCCACCTAGCTAACTTACCACAAGGTCAGCCAGAGCGTTACAGTCGTGCGCGCAGCATGGTTAAGCAAATGGACGCCGAGGGTTTCGGTGCATGCTCTAACCACTACGAGTGTGAAGCGAGTTGTCCGAAAGATATTCCGGTGACTTTTATTAGCGACATGAACCGCGACGTCCTTAAGGCGAATACCTGCCATAGCGACAAGTAATTGATGTCTAATGGAATCGAAATCGAAGTAAAGTTTGCTGCCAAAAGTGCAACAGACTTGCTTAGGCTACCCCAAAATCTAAAAACACTTGGATGGGATCTCAGCGATCCGAATGACGTGGTAATGAATGATTACTACCTCGACACTCCAGATTTAGATTTACTGCAGTCGGGTTGGACCATTCGCTTGCGTCGCGCTAGCGAACAATCGAAAATCACTCTTAAGTCACTCGCCCCCTGCGAAGATGGGGTTGCACGCCGCGAAGAGTACGAAGAAGAAATTAATTGGGATGGTAGTGGGTCCGTAGCATTCCCTGAAGATATTCTCGATGGCCGCATCAACGACTTGGTCGGTGAAAAAACTTTATGGCTGCTCTTCCAAGTAGAGCAATCACGTACGCAATATATCTCTACGCTTAACGAGTGTACGGCTGAGGTAAGTCTCGATGCCGTACGCTGGATTTATAACAAGCGTTCGATGAACGGGTATACCGCTGAGCTCGAGCTTGTCGATGGCAGCGAAAAAGACATCTTAGAAACACAAGCATCCTTGTTGAAAGACTTCGACTGGAAACTCTCCAACCAATCTAAGTTCGAAGTCGGGCTAGATTTGTACAACCACTTTTAACAAATAATGTTTCCCCTGATTAGAAAGTCGCACGGCGGCTTAAAAAATGACGTGCTGTCTGGGCTCACTGTAGCTCTAGCTCTTGTCCCCGAAGCTGTAGCGTTTGCCTTTGTCGCGGGCGTTGACCCAATCGTTGGCTTGCACGCCGCATTCATGGTCGGCATCATCACTGCCGTTTTAGGTGGGCGCCCTGGCATGATCTCGGGCGCGACCGGAGCACTCGCTGTGGTTTTGGTGGCTTTAGTCGCACAGCATGGTGTTCAATATATGTTTGCCGCAGTTGCCTTGATGGGCTTGCTGCAAATGGCAGCCGGAGCCCTGCGCTTAGGCAAGTTCATCCGCATGGTCCCGCATCCCGTCATGCTGGGCTTTGTAAACGGTTTAGCTATTGTTATTTTCTTAGCGCAGCTTAGCCAGTTCAAAACCGCTGACGAAAACGGGGTGTTGCAATGGCTACAAGGGCCGCAAATGCTTGTGATGCTGGGCTTAGTCTTTAGCACCATGGCGATTATTTATTTTTTGCCAAAGCTGACCAAAGCAGTGCCCGCATCATTAGTGGCGATTATTAGTATTACTTTACTGGTTCCATTTTTAGGTTTAGACTCGCCAACCATCGTCGACTATCTGCGCACCATGACTGGCGATGCCTCAGCATCATTGGCTGGCAACATGCCAAGCTTCTCGATTCCGACAGTGCCCTTGACGCTCGAGACGCTATTCATTATTCTGCCCTACTCTATTGTTTTGGCGGCCGTCGGCCTGATTGAATCGCTGCTAACTTTAACCTTGGTAGACGAGCTGACAGAAACTCGCGGCCGCGGCAATCGCGAATGCGCCGCTCAAGGCTTAGCTAATTTAACCTGTGGCTTCTTCGGCGGCATGGGTGGTTGCGCAATGATTGGTCAGTCGATGATTAACATTAACTCTGGCGGACGCGGACGACTTTCCGGCATCACCGCCTCCTTAGTCTTGCTAGCATTCGTGCTAGTCGCCTCGCCGCTGATAGAGATAGTGCCGGTAGCGGCACTGGTTGGCGTAATGTTTATGGTGGTGCTTGGCACTTTCGAATGGTCAAGTTTCCGCGTAATCCCCAAAGTGCCCCGCTCTGACGCATTCGTTATTATTTTGGTGTCAGCGGTTACTGTGGCTACCGACTTGGCAATGGCGGTGTTTGTTGGCGTGATTGTTTCAGCATTAGTATTCGCCTGGAAACACGCCAAAGTGATTCACGCTGTTACCAGCATCGATATCCATGGCTCTAAGGTTTACGATATCCGCGGTCCATTATTCTTTGGCTCGACGGCTAGTTTCCTTGAACTCTTTGATCCGAAAGAAGATCCTAAAGATGTCATCGTCGAATTTGTGCATGCCCGCGTTTCAGACCACTCGGCAATTGAAGCGATTGATACGCTTGCAGAGCGCTACACCTCGCTAGGCAAAAAACTACACCTGCGACATCTGAGTGCCGATTGCCGATTGCTGCTGCACAACGCGCGTAAACTAGTAGAAGTAAACGTTATCGAAGACCCACAATATCACGTGGCCGATGACGCCCTCGCTTAAGATTCATGACGGATAAATTTCGCGCGCACATGGAATGGTTAGATCACCCAACCCTTCCCGAAATCGAGCAGATTTCAGAGAAACTCAGTTAAAATCTGGACATGGATCCTCTCTCACAAGCTGTGGTCGGAGCAGTCGTTGCTGGCTGCGTTGCAAAACCCCAAACTATAAAACCTGCGCTGATGCTCGGCGCGATTGCGGGCATGGCTCCAGACCTGGACGTCTTCATTAGAGACCCTCAGGATCCACTACTGTTTTTAGAGTACCACAGGCAATTTACCCACGCGCTCGCCTTTATCCCAGTGGGTGCCGCCCTCGTCACTCTATTGGTCTGGCCGCTTTTTCGACGTCAGCTCAGCGTCACCTCAATCTACTGGTTTTGTTTCGCAGGATATCTTACCCATGGTCTGCTCGACGCCTGCACAACCTACGGCACGCAGCTGCTCTGGCCATTTTCAACCACCCGAGTGGCGTGGGATATCATCTCAATCGTCGATCCGCTGTTTACCCTCACGCTGATCTTTTGTGCGGTACTCTCTTTGAAAAAGCCGGACGGTCGCTGGCCGCTCCTTGGCCTGATCTGGATTGGATTTTATCTGGGCTTTGGCGAGTGGCAGCGCCAGCGAGTGACCGAGGCCGCTTTCGCGCTCGCCGCCGAGCGAGGCCATGATCCCATTCGCCTCGAAGCCAAACCGGGATTTGCGCAACTGCTTGTTTGGAAGTCAGTCTACGAATGGGAGGAACAATTCTTTGTGGATGGCGTCAGAGCCGGTTTCTCAACAACAACCTACCCCGGGGATTACATTGGCAAAATTGGGCTGAAATGGGCCGAGGCGCACCTCCCTGCGAACAGCCAAATCCTCAAAGATTTTGAGCGCTTTCGATGGTTTTCAGGTGACTACCTCGCACTGTCACCCGATTCAGACCGTGTTGTGATGGACGTTCGCTATTCTATGAATGTGAATGAAATCGCACCACTGTGGAGTATCAAACTGGACGCGAGCAAACCCAATGAGCACGTGGTCTACCAAACCCATCGCACGGTAACAACGGATACCTGGGATCAATTTACCAACATGCTATTTGGCAGGGAAGATTCATGACTGATAAGTTTCGCGCAACCAAGCCATCTACATTGCTAGTTTTTCTAAACCAGCGACTAAAAGGATGGTCTAAGAAAAATATTAAGCAACGACTGCAAAGTGGCTGCGTGGTGGTCAACGGCAAGGCAATCGCTCAATTCGATCAGCGTATCGCCATAGATGACTTGATTGAAGTCTTGCCGAAAGGCAGTAGTCGAGTTGTTAAGCGCAAAAAAGGTGCTCTCGAGATTTTGTTTAAAGATGATGACATCGTGGTCATCAACAAGCCCATCGGTTTATTGTCCGTAGCTAGCAGTAGTGAAAAAAATAAGCACGCATTGGAAATGTTGCGGCAACAACTTTCTACTAAACGCACCGAGGTAAAGTTGTGGCCAGCCCATCGTCTCGACCGCGAGACATCAGGAGTTTTGCTATTTGCGACTTCGCGCGAAACGCGTGACCGCATAAGTGACGAGTGGGACAAATCAGAAAAAACCTATTTGGCGGTAGTTGAGGGAAAGCCTGATCCTGCGCACGGGACCATCAACCAACCGCTGCGACAAGACGAAAATGGATTCCGCGCACACGTGGGCAAGCACGCTGAAGCGAAGCGCGCCGTGACCCATTTCAAAACGATTGGCGCGTTAGCAAAAAGATCGCTGGTAGAGGTAAAGCTAGAAACGGGACGCCAACATCAAATTCGCGCGCACATGGAATGGTTAGGTCACCCAATTGTTGGCGACAGTCGTTATGGTTCACCGGACCGACGCTTAGGCTTACACGCTTTACGCTTAGAGCTAGACCACCCGACTTCAGGACGGCGTCTTTTCTTCGAAGCGTTACCGCCATCAGATTTTGAGAAACTGTTACGCTAATCCCAAATGGAAGACTACCAACACCTAATCGACATTACGCTGCATATCGGCGCCTTGCTACTTACTGCCTGGGTGGCTAACTTTGTGGCCAAGAAAATAATGTTGAGGATGATTCGTAAAATCGCCAACCGCAGCAAATCGACATGGGACAACGACCTCGTCGAGAAAAAAGTATTTGATCGCTTATCACACGTCGCACCAGCTCTAATTATTTATGCTCTCGCGCCTAGTTTTATTAAGGAAAACAATGCCGTAGTTGCAGTGCTCACTAAATTTTCATACGCCTACATCGCTTTGGTCGGCGCAGCTGTAGTTGATGCGCTGTTAAGTTTTGTAGTGCTACGCGCGAAAAAAACACCGGCGCTCGCCGACAAGCCCGTCAACAGTTGGGTGCAAGTTGTAAAAATAATGGTGTGGCTATTTGCAGTCATTGTAATTATCGCCACCTTGTTGGATAAATCTCCATGGGCTTTACTCGGAGGACTTGGTGCATTAACTGCTGTACTTATGCTGGTGTTCAAAGACTCGATTATGGGCTTAGTGGCTAGTATCCAAATATCCGCACTGAACTTAGTGCGCGTTGGCGATTGGGTTGAAATTCCGAAGTATGGCACGGACGGCGACGTGATTGAAATATCGCTTAATACCATTCGCGTACAGAATTGGGATAAAACCATTTCTTCTGTTCCGACTTATGCGTTAATCAGTGATGGTTTCAAGAACTGGCGCGGCATGTCTGAATCCGGAGGACGGCGCATTAAGCGCTCGGTTCGCATCGACCTTAATTCAATTTG
>OCVR010003485.1_pt1 | contig 11103 bp, 7 predicted proteins | sample 1539091 | NCBI WGS metagenome assembly OCVR01 (sample SAMEA3355530, study PRJEB22509) | marine metagenome | biome: marine; feature: coastal ocean; material: water | place: USA | collected 2010-08-07 | depth 16 m | reverse complement strand
CTTCGGCTCGCCGCTAGGCGGCGCTGAGCTGCTAGCAGTGGTTGCTGACGATGCGCTGGTCCTTGTGGCGCATGTCCTTGGTGCTCACTCCGTGGAGGGCCGAGAAGTCCACGGAGTCCAGGAAGCTGAGGGCGGCGTTGAAGGACTCGAGGAGGTCCTCGGCCATGTCCCGGGTGAGGTTGCCCTTCACGACGATACGGAACATGGTCTGGCCCGCCTCGGCGTCGTGGAAGAGGGGCAGGGTGTCCTCGCTGATCGGGTGCAGGTAGTTCATCTTGTAGCCGCTGACGTACCAGTGGTGCTGGGAGAGCACGTGCTGGAGGTCGATGTCGTCGTACGTGAAGCCGGCGTCCGGGTTGAGCATGGCGGTGACCACCGGCAGGCAGTGCTCGTCTCCATCGTCGAGGAGGACGAAGCGCGCCTTGCCGTTGTGCTCCATGGCGCGCAGTCCGTCCCGCAGGAAGGTGGCGTTGCGCATCATGTTCTCCTCGCACTGGCGGTAGCCCGCCATCCCGAAGCGCAGCAGCTTGTAGAACTGCACGTAGACGCCGCTGGCGGGACGGGAGAAGTTGAGCGTGTAGGAGTCGGCCTTGCCGCCGAGGTACGTCACGGAGATCGCCACGTGCTCGCTGAGGTCGCGGCGCTCGCGCCAGACCACCCAGCCGGTGCCGCAGCATGACTCCCCGTACTTGTGCCCGCTCGAGGAAATCGAGAGCACGTTCGGAAGGCGGAAGTCCCAGGCGGGCAGGTCATCCTGGAACGGCGCAATGAACCCGCCGGACGCGGCGTCCACGTGGATGCCCACCTGCCAGCCGTTGGCGCTGTTCACGTCCGTGACGACCTTGTCCACGTCCCACACGGGGTCGTACTGGCCGCCGTAGTGGTTGCCCATGATGCAGACCACGCCCATGGTCTTGTCGTCGATGGCCTCGCGGACGCCTTCGGGATCGACCTTGAAGGTGTCGCGGGACGGCGCGACGAGGCGGGGCTCGATGTCGAGGTACTTGAAGAGCTTCTCCCACGCCGCCTGGTAGCAGGTGGAGATGACGACGTTGGGGCGGATGGCGCGGACCTCGTCGTCGCTCAGCCCGTGGAGCTTCTGGTACCAGGCGCGCCAGCGGAACTTGAGGGCGAGCCCGGCGAGCAGGCAGGCCTCCGTGGAGCCGACGGTGCCGGCGCCGGGATAGACGCCGTACTCGTCGAAGTCGTCGGGCTTGGGGCAGTTCCAGAGGGTCGCGATCATGTTCACCACCGAGTCGTGGATCGCGTAGGACTTGGGATAGACGGTCTGGTCCGCGAGGTTGACCTGCAGCCCCATCAGCGCGACCTCCTCCTCCTCGGGCTCGAAGCTCACGTTCACGTACGACGACGTGTTGAGCTTCTGGTCGAAGTCGAGGGAGTGGGCGTTCTCGATCAGCGTCTTGACGGTCTTGGCGGGCAGTCCAGCGTCGGGCATGTGAGCCTCGCCAGACAGGTCGTGCTCCGCGTCCGCCGAGAAGTAGTAGCTCGTGTCCGCCTGCTGGCGGGTGCGGTGGAGTTCGTCGCGCAGGGCCGCGACCTCACGCTTCAGGTCGTTGATCTCGGTGTTGCTCATGTGGGTGCGCCGTTGCGGAGGCGCGATCTCGATAGTGCGTTCCCCGGACGCTCGCGGCCCGTCGGGGCAGCGGCGTCAGGCGAGCGAGCGGGGTGGCTGGAAGGAGGAGGGCCGGAGAACGGCCGTAGGAGAAGGCCGTAGGAGAAGGCCGAAGAACTAGAGGGACGGAGAGGGAGAGGGAGAAGCGGAGGGCTGGAGGGGGAGGCGGCCGGGAAGGACCGGGACCCGGCGCTCAGCCGTCCGCGTGGATGTAGGCGTCAATCACGGCGCGCTCGCCTTCCTTGCCACCAGAGGCGTTGCCGTGCTCCATGCCAACGATGCCGGTGTAGCCCTTCTTCTTGAGGTGGCGGAAGACGTTGCGGTATCCGATCTCACCGGTGCCGGGCTCCTTGCGGCCCGGGTTGTCGCCGACCTGGATGTAGGCGATCTCGCTCCAGGAGCGGTCGAGGTTCGGGATGAGGTTCCCCTCGGTGATCTGCTGGTGGTAGAGGTCGTCGAGGATCTTGACCGAGGGCGAGTCGACCGCGCGGCAGATCATGTAGGCCTGAGGCATGCCGCGGAGCATGAGCCCGGGGTGATCGCGCCAGGGGTTGAGGGGCTCGAGGACGGCGACGAGGCCGGCGGGCTCCAGGATCTCCGCGGCGAAGCGCAGGTTGTCGATGGCGTTGGCCATCTGGTACTCGTGGGGCACGTTCCGCTTCATGGCGCCCGGGACGACGGTGCACCACTTCGCGTTCACGCGCTTGGCCACTTCCACGGACCGCTTCATGTCCGCCTCGATGCGCTCGCGCGCCTTGGCGGGGGGGTCCACGAAGGTCGGGTTACGCATGTCCACGTGGGCCACGAAGACGCCCATGGCCATGTCCATCTCGGTCATGGCGGCGGCAATGCGGTCCTGGGTCGCGTCGTCTCGACCCTTCATCCCGTTGTCCTCGAGGGCGGTGAAGCCCTCGTCCCTCATGAACCGCAGCTGGTCCACGGGGTCGTTGCCGGCGTGGGCGCGGAACATCCCGAAGTGGGGAGCGTAGCGCAGCCCGAACCCCTGGGACCGGCGCACAGGCGTGGGTGTGCTGAGTCGCTCATTCCCGAGGGCGGAGGCGAACACAGAGGGCGCTGCGGCGGTGGCCGCGGCCGCGGCGGCTCCGCGGAGGAAGTGGCGTCTTTGCATGGGGAGGGGGGGGCGAGGGTGGAGCTGGGAGCACACCGTACACGGCGCGAGCGTTTCGGCGCGGCACACGGTTTGTAACCAGGGGTCCCGCGACTACCCTTACGCGCCCCAACTGGAGCCCGGCGCGTCCGTAGCCAATGCTCTACGCCGACGGATGCCGGGCAGATCGAGCATCCAGGCCCAGACTTCACACCGAACACTCCCACCAGACCATGATCGAAGTGGCCAACCTGACGCGCCGGTACGGCGCGCTGCTCGCCGTCGACGACCTCAGCTTCGAGATCGGACGCGGGGAGGTCGTAGGGTTTCTTGGTCCCAATGGTGCGGGTAAGACCACCACCATCCGGATCCTCGCGGGCTACCTCGCGGCCACGAAGGCCGGTCGGCTCGTGGTGGCTGGGCACGACGTCCAGCGGGACTCCATGGGCGTGCGCCGGTCGATCGGTTACCTCCCGGAGTCGGTGCCGCTGTACCCGGAGCTGCGCGTCGAGGAGATGATGCGCTTCCAGGGGCGGCTACACCGCATGGATCGTCAAGCCATGCGGGTTCGCATCCCGGAGGTCCTCGAGCGCGTCGGGGTGCAGGACCGCGGCAAGCAGTTGGTGGGGACGCTGTCGCGTGGGCTCAAGCAGCGCGTCGGCCTGGCCGTGGCGCTGCTGCCCGACCCGGAGGTCCTCATCCTCGATGAGCCGACCAGCGGGCTGGACCCCATCCAGCGTGGCGAGGTGCGGGACCTGATCCACTCTCTCGCGGACGACCGCACGGTGCTGCTCTCTTCCCACATCCTGGCAGAGGTGGAGTCGGTCGCGCCCCGGGTGATCATCCTGCACGAGGGCCAAAAGGTCGCGGACGGCAAGCCCGCCGAACTCGCCGCCTCTCTGGGTGGCGGTGGGCACGTGGCGGTGGAGGTCATGGGCGCAGCGTCGGCAGAGGACATGTCGTCACTGATTGGCTCTCTCCCCGGGGTGGAGTCCGTGGCGACCGGTGAACGGGTCGGAATCCACCAGTCCTTCGAGGTGCGTGGCGAGGGCGATCTGCGGGAGGATATTGGTGCCCTCGCGATGACCCAGAGCTGGGCCCTGCGGGAGCTCTCCTGGCAGCGCCCGACCCTTGAGCAGCTGTTCACGCGGCTCGTGACCGGGCGCGGTCTGGACGAGCTGGCCATGCCTGTAGCTTCCGGTCCTGGCGCTGCCCCCTCGTCCAAGCCCGAGGCGGGGCCGGCTGGTCTGTCGGCGGACGCGCCGGTGCTGGCGTCGGGCCTGGAGCTGTCGCAAGGCCCGACCGGGCCCTCGGCGCTGCCGCTTGGGACGCCGGGCAATGCCGGCTCGAAGATCATCTACAGCCTCAACCCGTTCGACCGGGGCGCCTCGCGTGACCTGTCGAAGCCGGTCTCGGTGGACGCGCCGCCTGAAGCGCCCGCTGAAGGGCTCCCTGACGGGCTCTCTGAAGGGCTCTCTGACGGGGCGAGCGAGGAGACCGAGTCATGATCGGCACCTTCGTCGTCGCTCGCCGGGAGTTGAGTGGCCTCTTCATGGCCCCCTTCACCTGGATCGTTCTCCTGGTGGTGCTCTTCATCAATGGGCTCCTGTTCTCGAGCTTCCTCTACCAGACTCAGGGGAACGTGACCGCCACCCTCTCGGAGTCCATGACGGGCCCGAGCTTCTGGCTCTGGATGATCTTCCTCCCGGCGCTGCTGTCCATGCGCCTGGTGGCAGAGGAGTCGAGGAGCGGCACCCTCGAGTATCTGCTCACCGCGCCCGTCAGTGACGCGGCGGTGGTCCTCGGGAAGTTCCTCGCCGCGACGGGGTTCCTGGCGCTGCTGTGGTCGTCGTCGCTGATCTACGCGGTGACCCTCGACTACGCCGGCGGCCCGCCGGATTGGCCTGCTGTGATCGGGACCTGGTTCGGAACCATCCTGGTCTCCGGGCTCTTCGTCTCGATCGGCATGCTCGCCTCGACCTCCACCTCGACCCCGCTCCTGGCGGCGTTCCTGAGCATGGTGTCCTGCCTCATGTGGATCGCCATTCCGTTTCTCGCCGCAAACATCATGGCGTACCTCGTCCCGCTCCTCACCTCCACGGCCGCCGAGCAGGCGGTGCTGGCGGAGCGCATGGGCAGCGTCGTCGCGAGCATGGATGCGCTGCGGCACTTCAGCCGCTCGTTCCAGATGGGCATCCTGGATACGGCCGAGATTGTGTTCTTCCTGACGTGGATCAGCTTCTTCCTCTTCCTGACAGCGCGCTCCATCGAGGCGCGGAGGTGGCGCGGATGAGCGGGTCGCACAGCAACGTTGGTTGGCTCTCTCGGATGGGCATCGGCGCTCAGGTGCTCGTGACGGCAGCGCTCGCTCTCGTGGCGCTCCTGCTGGTGAACTGGCTCGTCGCGCGGCCCGGTCTCCGTCACCGGTTCGACCTCACCTCGGCCTCGAGCAACACCCTCTCCACCGCGACGCTCGCCCTGCTCGATCGTCTGGAGTCGGACATCCAGGTCGACATCCTCTATCGCGACATGAACGCGCCCCTGACCGCTCTGGGTCAGGAGGTGATCGTGCGCACGGACAAGCTCCTCGTCCTGATGGAGGAGGCGGCGGGCGGTCGCTTGGCTATTCAGGTCGTGGACACCGCAGACCAGGAGGCCTGGACCATCCGTCAGCAGGAGCTGCGGCTGCGTGGCTATGAGAACGGTCTCGTGATCTCGAACGGAGAGCGGCGAGAGTTCCTCGCGCTCTCCGGTGACCTCGCGGTCTTCGACATAGGGAACCCGGTCCCCGAGACCTTTGTTCCCCCGCGCATCCAGCAGTTCGACGCTGAGCGCGCGATCGTGGGCGCGATCCTCGACGTGACCGAGGGCGCGGAGCGCCACGTGTACTTCACCTACGGCTTCGGCGAGCTGGACGCCCTCGACGTGGTGGAGAATTCCGGGCTCGGCATGCTCAGCGACGAGCTCGAAGGGGACGGCCTTCGGGTGCACCGCTGGAACTTCCTCGAGGACGGGCCGCTGCCGGACGATTGCGCTGCGGTCGCGGTCGTCGGTCCCCAGGTCGGCTGGCCCGAGGACATGTACGCCGAGGTGGTCGAGTACGTCGAGGCGGGCGGGCGACTGCTGGTCGCGGCCGAGACGGTGCCGGAGATGCTCCGCAAGAGCGACGTTCCCGACCTCCTTGCACACTTCGGGCTGGAGGTGAGCGAGGGGCGGATCATGCACCCGCTGCTTGATCGTCGGACCGGGCTCGTGGTGCAGGGGCAGCAGGAGTGCGAGGTCCACGTCGTGACCGGTGACCTCATGAGCCGGCACCCGATCCTCAGTGCGTTGCGCGGCGTTGGCGGGTCCTTCTCGGTTCCGATCGCCCACCGCGTTCAGGTCGGAGTGCAACCCCCCGACGGAGTGGCGCAGGTCCTGCTGCGCTCCTCTCCAGACTCCTGGCTCGACGCTCCCCCGTGCGACCGACGTTATGACGCCCAGCTGGACGGGACCTTCAAGTCCTTCCCGCTCGCGGCCACGGTTCAGCGCCCGCCGATGGTGGACGTGGAGGCGCCGACGGGCCTCGGCACTGTCCCGGAGGTTCGCATCGTGGCTCTGGGGTCCGAATCGATGCTCACCAACGCAGCGCTCCAGAACCCGACGTTCCGTTCGTCGGACGTGCTGCGGGGTGCGTTCAACTGGCTCCTCGATCGGGAGCACCGGATCATCATGGAGCCAGGAGACCCCGACCTGCGCTTCCTCCCTCGGGAACGTCCCGAGTCGGCGGTGTTCGTGATCCGCGTCGCCCAGTACTACCTGCCCTTGGCCGCCCTCCTGGTGAGCTTGCTCGTCTGGCTGTTGCGCACTCGCGGCAGCCGGCGGGTGGCCCTTAAGACCTCCCGCATCGAAGAGAGCGCCGGATGAATCGACTGACCACGCTCCTCCTGTTTGTCGTCGTCCTTGGGCTCGGCGGCGCCGCGTTCCTGCAAACCGGACGGGAGGCGAAGACCATTCCTGAGGACGGCCTGTCGGAGGCCCTGTTTCCCGGTGTCGACAAGAGCCGGCTCGCTGCGATTCGCCTCGAGGACATCAAGGGCTCCATGCACCTTCGCTTCGAGCGCGACGTGGCGGGGCAGTGGTTCATCACCGACCCCATCGCCTGGCCCGCGGAGCAGAACCAGGTCCTGGAGATCGTTCAGGTGGTCCTGCGCAACCGCGTGGTGGCGGTCCCCGATGCCCTCCTGGAGCAAGCGAGCCAGTCTTTCGATCCCCCCGATGGCTTCATCGAGGTGGAGGAGAAGACCGAGGGGGGGGAGCCTCGCCGTACACGCGTCGAGCTCGGCGCGGTGGATCTCGACGGGATGCGCGTCTACGTGCGCCGCGACGGCAGGATCTTCCGGACCCTCAGGAACTTCGAGACGCCCTTCACGCTGGGGCTCAACGAGTACCGCTCGAGGCGCATCTTCGCGCTCCGCGCGGATGAGGTCGTGGCCCTGGAGCGGGTCGGCGGGTGGTACGACCAGGGCGAGCAGCAGAACCTCGGGATGAGGGCGTTCCGCTCGGGGGCTGGCTGGCAGATCGACGCGCCCTCCAAGGCTCTCGGCGACCCGGAGTTGTTCACCCTCTGGACCCGGTTCCTCAACCGGCTGGAGGCCGAGCGGATCGCGAGCGATCGCTCCGAGGTGGACCTGGCTCGCTTCGGGCTCGATGTCCCGTGGATGTCCATCAGCGCGACCTCCTTGACCGGCGTGGTGCAGACCATCCAGATCTCGTCTGAGGAGGGACGGGTCTTCTGCCGTCGTGGCGAGGGGAAGACCGTGTTCGAGCTCGATCCCCTCGACGTCCTCCGCTTGCGAGAGCCGGTGACCAGCTTCCTGGAGGGCCAGTTCGTGCGCTTCAACCGTGAGGACCTGAAGGAGGTTCTGATCGGACGGGGCGCGGACTCGATTCGCATCCGGCCTGAGGGGGATGATTGGGTCGTCGCCAAGCGTTCGTCGGGGCTCCCGGATTACTCGACCGACCTTCCTGGGGACCGGCGCCGGATCGAGGACCTGGTGTCGGTCCTCGAAGACGCGCCGGTGGTGCAGTACTTCATCGACACCGAGGGGGCCGAGTTCTTCCCCGTCGGTTCGAGGGACCGTGGGGTCTGGGTGGAGACGAGGGACGGGCTCGTCCAGGGCGGCGCCATCGCGGCGGCGACCCGCAACGCCGAGGGCACGGAGGTGCTCCCGCTCCTGCGGGACGGGGACAAGATCATGGGGGCTTTGGATCCCGCCTTCGACGAGGTCCTCGGGCTGTCTTTCGAGAGCCTCCTGAACCGAGAGCTCTGGACCCTCTCGAACGTCCGCCTGCGCCAGCTCCGGATCCAGCAGGACGGGAGGGCGCGTGAGTGGGTGCGGGCAGACTCGTTCGACTGGCGGCCCAAGGGCACCAAGATCGCGGCGCGTGAGCTGGACCCGGTCCTCGACCATCTGCTCTTCCTCAAGGCCGAACGCCACATCCCCGAGGGCGAGCGGGAGGAGCTCCTCGACTCCGTCGAGGTGCGCTTCATCGGAGGCGACGGGAAGCCCCATGAGGCTCGCTTCGGCCGGACGGCAGCCGGGGAGGCTCAGGTCCAGGTCGGGGCGCTGCGGGCGGTGCTGGCCCGGCAGGAGCTCTACGGCGACCTGCAGGCCATCGTGGACCGCAAGCCGGAGTGGTCGGACCGCTGAGGCGCGGCGGGCCCTGATCAAGATCGGGAGCCGGGCTCTTCCCCGAGCGGAGGGCGGACCCTACCATACCCCTAACATGATGGGGAGCAGCCACGAGAGCGAGGGGAGCGCGTCGGTCCGATCCGGCGGCGAGAGGCGAGCACGCAGGGCACAGGGGGTCGAGGCCATCGCGCGTCGCCTCGGAACCGAGCCGCCGTGGAAGGGGCGCATCGTCCACTGGCGTGAGGCCGCGGCGCGGCCTGGGCGGACCTCCCCTTGGCCGGACTCCCTGGACGAGCGACTCGTGGAGGTCTTCCGGGCCCGCGGGATCGAGGAGCCCTACGCTCACCAGGCTTCCGCCATCGACGCGGCGCTCAGGGGCGAGGATGTGCTGGTCGCCACGCCCACCGCCAGCGGCAAGACCGTGTGCTACACCGCGCCCGTGCTGCAGTCCCTGCTCGAGTCCAACGGGGCCTCGCGGGCCCTGTTCCTCTATCCGACCAAGGCGCTCTCTCAGGATCAGACCGTGGGGCTCACGGGCCTGGTCGAGGAGTTCGCTTCCCGTCACGGGGACGACACGGGCGCGCGGGATTGGCACGCCTTCACCTACGACGGCGACACTCCGCCGAGCGTGCGCCGCACGCTCCGAGATCGCGGGCACATGGTGCTCACCAATCCGTACATGCTGCACCAGGGCATCCTGCCTAACCACGCGAAGTGGGCGGAGCTCTTCCGTGACCTCCGGTATGTCGTCGTCGACGAGGTGCACACGCTCTCCGGGGTCTTTGGCTCCAGCGTGGCGAACGTGCTCCGGCGCCTGATGCGTATCGCCAGGCACTACGGAGCAGACCCCAAATTTCTCGCCTCGTCGGCCACGGTGGCAGACCCCAAGGGGCACGCCGAGCGCCTGTTCGGGCGGCCAGTGACGGTGGTGGACGAGGACGCTTCCCCGGCGGGCAAGCGCATCTTCGGGGTCTACGAGCCGCCTGTGGTCAACCCGGTGGCCGGCCTACGAGCCAACGCCCTCGAGGAGGCCAGAGAGCTCGCCCGCGAGGTGGTCGGGCCCGGGCACCAGACCATCTTCTTCTGCGGCCGCCGCACGGCGGTCGAGGTGCTCACCCGCTACCTGAAGGAGAGCGCGAAGCAGCTCGGACTGAAGCCGAGCGAGATCCGTGGCTATCGAGGTGGGTACCTGCCGGACATGCGGCGAGAGATCGAGTCCGGGCTCAAGGAGGGCAAGATCAAGGTGGTCGTCTCCACCAATGCCCTCGAGCTGGGCGTGGACATCGGCGCCCTGGATGTCGCGGTCCTCGTGGGCTATCCGGGGAGCCAGGCGAGCTTCTGGCAGCGTGCAGGGCGCGTCGGGCGCCGCGGTAAGCCGAGCCTGGTGATCCAGATCGCCCGCAGTGAGCCGGTGGACCAGTTCCTCGTCCACCACCCCGAGTTTCTCTTTGAGGCCCCTCGGGAGCGGCTGGGCGTCGACCCCAACAACCTCGTGCTGCTCAGCGAGCATGTGAAGTGCGCGGCCTTCGAGCTCCCCTTCCGCGCGGCGGAGGAGGTCGGCGAAGACGGCGCTGAGGTGCTGGAGCACGAGGCCGAGTTCGCGCTCGCGCCCCACGTCCCCGAGATCCTGGACTACCTCTCCGACGAGTCGGGCTTCCTGCACCGCAGGGGGACCACCTGGTACTGGATGGCCGACGCCTATCCGGCCCAGGACGTGTCCCTCGCCGGCGGAGACATCGACAACGTGCTCATCCTCGAGCAGGGCACGGAGCGAGCCATCGGTGAGACAGACCGGGAGTCCTCCATCACCACCGTGCACGAGGGTGCGATCTACCAGGTCCAGGGCGTGACCTGGAGGGTGGAGCGCTTCGACTACAAGAACCGCCGGGCTTACGTGCGGGAGGTGGAGTCGGATTACTACACCGACGCGCAGACCGACACCGAGGTGCGCGTGCTGCGCCTCGAGGAGCGCTCTCGACGGGACCGCGTCGTGGCGCGCGTGGAGTCGCCCGTGTTGCCCGAGGGGCCGCGTGAGGGCGAGGACTACTCGGGGTGGCGCGGCGAGGTGCACGTCACCACCGTCGCGACCCTCTACAAGAAGATCCGCTTCTACACCCGCGAGAACGTGGGGGCCGGAGACATCCACCTGCCCCCGGAGGAGCTGGATACCGAGGCCTTCGTGATGACCCTCTCCGAACACACGGCGGACGAGCTCGGCCTGGCCGGGGGCAACCGTGGGGCCGCGTGGCGGGCGCTCGGGGATCTCCTGCGGCGGGTCGCGCCCCTGTTCATTCGTTGCCAGCCCTCCGACCTCGGCCTCTCGAGCCACGTGAAGTCGCCCCACTTCGGCAGGCCCACGCTCTTCCTCTACGACAAGGTCCAGGGCGGCGTCGGGCTCGGAGAGCTGCTCTTCAACGCGCACCGGGACCTCCTCGGGGCCGCGCTGGACGTGGTGACCCGCTGCTCCTGCCCCGTGGGTTGCCCCGCGTGCGTAGGGCCCACGGCGGAGGTCGGCCCCCTGGGCAAGGAGACCGTGGTGCGGCTCCTCCAGCACCTCGGCAGCGGCCCGATGCCCACGGCCGCCGACGCCGGAGACCTTGAAGCCCCTTGCGAGGAGGAGCCCGCGGACTTCGGCCCGCTGCCCCGCGGCGCCGCCACGGAGGGGCTCTGAGCACGCCGATGCAGGA
>OCVR010003483.1_pt1 | contig 11118 bp, 10 predicted proteins | sample 1539091 | NCBI WGS metagenome assembly OCVR01 (sample SAMEA3355530, study PRJEB22509) | marine metagenome | biome: marine; feature: coastal ocean; material: water | place: USA | collected 2010-08-07 | depth 16 m | reverse complement strand
TCAGCTGTCCCGAAGAAATTTCTAAAGCTCTACTTGGTCATAGTAACCAAGATGTTGCTGCTAGGTACGGGAGTGGGTACTCGATCGAAGTTCTGCGTGATTGGATGGCCAAGACTTGGTGAGCTCTGCAAAAGTTGAGACATTGGGCAGCTTATCGTATGTCAGTATGGAGGGGGCCAAGCTGCCCTTCGAATACTTCTGCTCTGCTTCTGCTTCCGGCCCATCCCTGACCTTCGCTTCAACATTTTGCAGGTGACCGAAAGTGACGGAAACACAGCAAAATTAATTATTTCCAGACCTAGCAACACGCATATTATCGCGCCAAACATTCAATATTTGTAACTGCTCGTTTAGGTGGGCAATGTCCGCGCGCGCCCCTGTAACCAGACTTCCGATCTCGCCCTCACGTTTCAACAATTGCGCCGGATACAACGACGCCATACGCAGGGCTTCGTCGATGTCCAAATTGATTTCGTTGACCATAAACCGCACAGCGGAAATCATATCAAGATCCGCACCGGCAAGGGTTCCGTCAGACAACGTTAGGCGACCATCTCGTCGTAAAATTCTTCGCCCGTCCAGCGTAAATTCTTTCATATCCGTACCAAGAGGTGCCATCGCGTCAGTGACCAAAAACAAGCGTCCCGCACCCTGTTTGGCGCGGATAGCAACCCGAATGGTTGCGGGGTTCACATGGATTCCGTCAGCGATCAATCCAGCGAACAATTTTTTCGTGTCCAGTGTGGCACCAACCACTCCGGGTTCGCGGTTGCCCAACTGGCTCATGGCGTTAAACAAATGGGTTACACAGGTTGCACCTGACACGGCGACTTCGCAGGCAGTTTGATAATCGGTGTCGGTATGGCCCAGCGATACTATAGCCCCGGAATTGCTAAGTTCGGTAATCTGGGTTTGGGTCACTGACTCCGGGGCCACTGTAAGCAAAAGGCTCGGCAAATCATTTGCAAGCGCGCACAACTGGCGGCAATCCTCGGCCTGCATTGTGCGGATCAACGCTGGGTCATGTGCACCTTTGCGGGCGATCGATAAATGTGGGCCTTCCAAGTGCAGGCCGATAACGCCCGCAATACCGTTCGATATTGCGAGCTTTACAGCCGAAATTGCAGCATCGGTTTGCTCTTTGGTGTCAGTAATCAAAGTGGGCAGCAGCGAGGTCGTCCCAAACTGGAGATGCGCATCACAAATAGTACGAATGGTATCCACGGAGGGTGCGTTGTTAAGCATTTTCCCTCCGCCGCCATTTACCTGTAGATCGACGAACCCTGCGGTAATCAAACCGCCATCAAGTTCGACCGTATCGCATCCGGATGGCACTTCGGACTCGGGAACTATACCAGCAATACGTCCGCCTTTAACCAGCAAAACCGAATGCCTGTACCGGCTGTGCCCGTTAAAAATTTCGGCGCCAACATATGCTGTCAAAGCGTTGCTCATACCGTCTCAGTCACCTTTTTGAGGTTTCGGGGTAAGTCGGGATTAATACCGCGTTCTACGGAAAGACGTTCGATGAAGGCATAGAACGATACGATTAACGCCAGCGGGTCAGTAAGCGGATGTGAGGTTTTGGCGAAATCGAGTCGCTTAGCGTATTCTGCGCGATCGGAGCTTATAAACGTCACCGCCCCTTTTTGCGTCAATTCATCAACAACAGACGCAATTGAATCTTCAGACGCATCCCGCGATGCAAGTGCCAGCACCGGATAGCCAGGTTCCACGATGGAAACTGGACCATGCAATACCTCGGCAGAGGAATAGGACCCGGCGTGAATTTGACAGGTTTCCTTGAACTTCAGTGCCGCTTCGTTTGATATCGCATATGATGGGCCGCGCCCTAACACAAACAGCGAGCCGTGATCCCCCAACGAGTGACGCAGCTCCGGCCAGTCATAGAATACAGCATTTTCGAGATGCTTCGGCAGTTTTTCAATGGCCTCCAGCAGATGCTTATCTTGCTTCCAGTGCGCCAATAACGCCAGTCCGGCCACAGCCGACGTTACGAAGGTCTTTGTTGCCGCCACACTTCTTTCAGTCCCAGCATGAATAGGAATAGTGTGTTTGCAGGCGTCGGCCAACGGAGACGCCGGTTCATTGGTTATGGCAACAGTAAGCGCACCCTGTTTTGTTGCTGACTGGGTCATTTTCACGATATCCGGACTTTGCCCCGACTGTGAAATGCCGATGCATGCGCTGTTTCCCAGCAGCAAATCCGCCCCGTAAATAGAAGAGATCGAAGGGCCAATTGAAGCAACAGGCAGTCCAAGGGTAAGTTCGGATGCGTATTTGAAATAGGTTGCGGCATGATCGGAGGATCCACGCGCAACAGTGCTGATAAATTGCGGGGCTGTGTGCCGCAGGTCGTCCGCCGCAATTTCAATTGCTTCGCGGCCTTCGCTCAGCAGCCGTCGGGTAGCATCGGGGATTTCGCGAATTTCGCGATACATATGTGTTTGGGTGGTCATTTATTGTCTCTGGTGTTGGAGGGCAACTGGAGTTCTGCGACAAAATCGTATGCATCACCGCGGTAGATCGAGTGGGTAAGCTCCACCACTTGTCCCGATTCCAGATAGGAAACTCGGGTTATTTTCAGACCGGCGATGCCTTCCTCGACCTCCAGCAACCCGGCGTCCACTGCATTCAGATTGGTTGCTGAAATCCGTTGAACTGCACGAACCGGTTTAAAGCCCGACTCATCAAGTGTTTCATAAAGTGAGGATTCGACGGCAAGAGGGTTGGGCAGCATTCGGGTGGAAAGAGAGGCTCTCTCGATCGCCAATGGTGTGCTATCCGCCATCCGCAGTCGTGACAGGCGGGAGACAGATTCACGCGCGGTCAGGCCCAGTGTCATTGTTTCTTCTGGCGAGGGCAAAAAGATACCTCGCTCCAGCCACGTCGCAGTCACATTCTTACCACGTCTCGCCATATCTTCGGTGAAGGAGGTTAAGCGGGAGAGAGATTGTTCAACTTTGGTCAACTGGGGTGCAACACTAGAGCCAGACCCCTGACGCTGTAGGATCAGGCCTTCCTCGACCAATGGCTGCACAGCTTTACGGACTGTCACCCGCGACAGGGTGGTCATCGAGGCTATCTCGCGCTCGGGCGGCAAGGGTGTGCCGGGGGGAAGTTGGCCGCTTTCGATCGCCTTTTCAATGCGGCGACGCAACTGGATGTATCGCGGCCCCCCGGTGGAGGATAGCCATTTTGAAGGATCAAATACTTCCTGAATACTCATTCTACATCTCCCGCCCATAACTGCCGCGCTAACGTAAGGGCGCCATCCGAGGCATTGCCCTTCGGGGGTGTGCAAAGCTCCTGATATTCCGGTCGCAGCAATTTCTTATATACAGGCCCCAACCCGCCGAGCAAATAGAGCGCACCGGTTGCTTTTGTATTCAATACATCCAGCGTGTGATGCAGCGATGCTACCGCCGCATCGACTATTTCAACAGCAACGGCATCACCCGCGTGGTATGCCTCAATTAGACCCGGTGCGAAGCCGCCGTAATCCATAGGTGAGGCCGCCTGCACAAATGCAATCATCCCCTGAGGAGTGCCGCCGAAACGCTCCAGAATTTTGCGCGTTAGCGGACTATGCGCAATGATCCCATCATGCGCGTGAATAGTTCGACGGAGCAGTTTCCGGCCCAGAAATGCTCCGCCGCCATCATCGCCAAGCTGGAAACCCCAACCGCCGATGCTAACAATTTTTTCATTTTGACGACTAACAAAGAACGAACCGGTACCAATTGCGGCAACCGTTCCGTCTTCGCCTCCCATCGCGCCCTGAATGGTGATTTCGCGGTCAGACGTTACCATAACCTTGCTGAAACTCAGGGCATTCTCGGTCTGTGCTGCCATGCCATCAAGGTTGGCACCAGCGAGACCAAGGAAAGCAAAGTCATTCACCATTCGAGTGGGGTCAAATCCTGCCGCACTATATGCGCGATGAACTGTATCCAGAATATTGGAAAGGGCGCTATTCAAGTCTGTCGTAATATTTGCCGAACCTCCGCGAGCGGTGCCGACCACCCTGCCAGACATCCTACATAGGCTTACGCGGCAAGTGCTTCCACCACCGTCAACCGCAACAATTAAGCTTTCTGATTCTTTGCTCATACGATACCTATAAAATACCAAAAGTGAAAACGGAAGTCATAATTGTAAAAAACTTTGCGATATAGGTCAATATTCCCACTATTACTTGGTATTTATGTGTAATTTAAAATAATTCTTGACATTCGGTATTAAATTGGCATCTTTGTGAAAAATTGCAAGTGACGGGAATCACCAAATGGCTGGAAATCAAATATCATTCCTGCAAACAGAGCAGCCACATGCGCAAGCTAAGGTGCTCGACCTGCTAAGCGGGGTGGAAATCTTAACCACGCTCCATGACGGGCAAGTGGCAGCAGCCAAATCTGTTAGCGTAGCAATCCCCGCGCTAGACAAAGGTGCCGACGCAATGGCGGCCGCAATTCGGTCGGGTGGAAATCTGGTTTATGCAGCAGCGGGCAGTTCAGGCCTTATGGGTCTGGCTGACGGCCTAGAAATCCCGCCAACATTTGGAATTTCCACAAATCGGATCAGTATTTTGCGGGCTGGCGGGCTCGAAGATATGGCCAAACCCAAAGGTGAGGCAGAAGATGATGGCGAAGCCGCAAAGCGCGACGCCGCGGGTATCGGGCCAAATGACTGTGTTATATGTCTGGCAGCAAGTGGAAACACTGTTTACCCCGTTACAATCATGAATATAGCCAAGGCGCGCGGCGCAACAACTGTCGGCATATCCAATAACAATGACACTTTGCTGATTACCGGCTCCGACATTCCTGTCTTCTTGCCCACCCCGCCCGAAGTTATCGCCGGGTCCACGCGTTTGGGTGCCGGAACAGCGCAGAAAATGGCGCTGAATATGATGTCCTCGCTGATGGGCGTGCGATTGGGCCATGTAATGGATGGGTTGATGGTGAATGTTATCGCCAACAACGCCAAATTGTTCGAACGCGCCGAGAATATCGTGATGGAAATCACAGGCTGCGACAGAGATACAGCCACTAAAAACCTAAAGGCGGCAAACGGGGGCGTGAAGCAAGCAATCCTAATCACATCAGGCGCCAAAGACCTGAACGATGCAACAAAATATCTGGATATGTCAGACCAGAACCTGCGCTCTGCCATTGCCAATATAACCACGGGCTAATGCCCGAAAACCGCGCCGTAGGCGCACGATAGGGAGACGAACCATGAAAACGACCAAGATGGTCAGCGCGTTGCTGGCAACATCATTTATGAGCACAGCTGCATTTGCCGCAGATGTGACTATCACAATCGAGAGCTGGCGCAACGACGACCTTCTCATCTGGCAGGATACAATTATCCCGACGTTCGAGGCTGCAAACCCGGGCATCAAAGTTGTATTCGCCCCAACTGCACCAGCGCAGTATAACTCTGCGCTTAACGCAAAACTGGAAGCGGGTACTGCTGGCGATATGATCACTTGTCGCCCGTTTGATGGCTCGCTTTCGCTATTTGACGCTGGTCATCTGGCTGAAGTTGGTGATCTAGAGAACATGGCAAACTTTGGTCCTGTTGCAAAATCCGGTTGGAGCACTGATGACGGTTCTGCAACATTCTGTATGCCGATGGCCTCCGTTATCCACGGTTTTATCTATAACAAAGAAGCTTTCGAAGAAGTTGGCGTAGAGGTTCCTGGAACTGTTGACGAATTCTTCGCTGCTTTGGATGCCATCAAAGAAGACGGCAACTATATCCCGCTTTCAATGGGTACTGCTGACCAATGGGAAGCTGCCACAATGGGATATGCGAATATCGGTCCTAATTACTGGAAAGGTGAAGAAGGTCGCTTGGCTGTAATCGCGGGTGATCAGAAACTGACAGACCCACAATGGGTAGCACCGTACGCACAATTGGCACGTTGGGGCGAGTATATGGGTGACGGTTATGAAGCTCAGTCATACCCTGACAGCCAAAACTTGTTCACACTTGGCCGTGCAGCGATTTATCCTGCTGGTTCTTGGGAGCTAAGCGGATTTAACGCACAAGCCGATTTCGAAATGGGCGCATTTAATGCACCAGTTCAGGCCGCTGGTGACGAGTGCTACATCTCGGATCACGTGGATATTGCGTTGGGTATGAACAAAGCGACCGAGCATGCGGATGAAGTGCGCACCTTCCTGAATTGGGTTGGTACAGCTGAATTTGCAAGCATGTACGCGAATTCCCTTCCTGGGTTCTTCTCGCTTTCGAACCATGCGGTTGAAATGTCAGATCCACTGGCGCAGGAAATTGTTGGATGGCGCGACAGCTGTAATTCCTCAATTCGTCCGTACCACCAGATTCTGTCTCGCGGCACACCTAACCTTGCGAATGAATACTGGGTATCTTCGGCAAACGCCATTCGTGGCAGCATGACGCCTGAAGAAGCCGGTAAGCATATGCAGGACGGTTTGGCTAGCTGGTACGCGCCTCAGCAGTAAGCCTTAAACTCAGGCCGGAGGGACTCCTCCGGCCTACTTAAAAAGGGGGAACACGATGAGCACGCAAGATCGACCAAAGAGACGCTGGCATATCTTGATATTTCTGATGCCGGCGGTGTTGGTTTACACCGCGATCATGATCTACCCTTTATTTGGAACTCTGCGCCTTTCGCTGTTCACAACCGAAGGACAGGAGCAGATTTTTATAGGGTTGGACAACTTTCGCACCCTGTTTGGCGACGAACGCTGGTCCGCTAGTTTTTGGAACGCTCTAAAGAACAATACGTGGTTTTTCGTGATCCACATGCTCGTACAAAATCCTCTCGGTATTGCGATTGCAGCTATGCTTTCATCCTCGGCACTACGTTTCAGCAGCTTTTACCGCACAGCCATTTTTATTCCTACAATTCTGTCATTCGTGATCGTTGGCTTTGCTTGGAAACTGATATTGTCACCCTTGTGGGGGATCGCCCCCGACATGCTGGATGCGGTCGGTTTGAAATTCCTGTTTAAGCCGTGGTTGGGCAAAGAAGAGTATGCGCTTACCACATTGGCACTAATCTCTGTTTGGCAATTCGTGGGTATCCCGATGATGCTGATTTATGCTTCCCTTTTGTCCATCCCGGACGAGGTGTTAGAAGCTGGCGAGTGCGACGGTATCACCGGCATGGCCGCTTTCTGGAAAATCAAACTACCTCTGATTTTACCATCTATTGGAATTATCTCCATTCTGACGTTCGTAGCCAATTTCAACGCGTTTGACCTTATCTACACCACGCAAGGAGCGCTGGCGGGGCCTAACTATTCCACCGATGTGCTCGGGTCATTCTTGTATCGCACCTTCTTCGGTTTCCAAATGCAATTGGGGGACCCCAACATGGGTTCTGCCATCGCGATGATGATGTTTTTAGTTATTCTCATCGGAGTTTGTATTTACCTGTTTGGCATCCAGACGCGCATGCGTCGGTACCAGTTCTAGGAGGAGCAGATAATGAACAAAGTTAGACACAATCCGCTCAATCTGGTAGCCGCACATGTTGCATTGATAACGTATACGATTATCGCGCTGTTTCCTGTGGTTGTTATCCTGATCAACAGTCTCAAAACTCGAAAGTCCATATTTCGTGATCCTTTGGCTTTCCCCAATGCAGACAGCTTCACGACGATTGGTTACGACACTGTATTCAAGCAAGGCGACTTTTTTCAATACTTTCAAAACTCGATGATCGTAACGGTTGCATCACTGTTCTTTATCTTGCTTTTCGGCGCGATGGCCGCGTTTGCGCTGGCGGAATACCGTTTCAAAGGCAACACACTGATGGGGCTTTACCTTGCGATCGGTATTATGATCCCTATCCGCCTTGGTACCATCGCAATCCTGGAGCTGATGGTTGCTGGTGGTTTGGTAAACACTTTGACCGCGTTAATACTGGTTTACATAGCACAGGGACTACCACTGGCGATTTTCATTCTCGCCGAATTTATGCGACAAGTTTCGGATGATCTGAAGAACGCGGGCCGAATTGACGGCCTCTCGGAATACCGCATTTTCTTTGTGCTAGTATTACCGCTGGTGCGCCCTGCCATGGCAACGGTTGCTGTATTTAACATGATCCCGATCTGGAATGACCTGTGGTTCCCGTTAATTCTGGCGCCGGGCGAAGAAACCAAGACCCTCACTCTCGGCTCGCAAGTATTCATTGGTCAGTTCGTAACTGACTGGAATGCAGTTCTATCAGCGCTATCTATGGCCATCTTACCGGTGATGATCCTTTACGTGATCTTCTCTAAACAACTTATACGTGGCATCACTTCAGGAGCGGTAAAATGATCCGTGTTCTGATTGCCGGATTGGGCAACATGGGGCGCAGCCATGCGCTGGCTTATCACGGCAATCCCGATTTCGAGATTGTTGGGTTGATGAACCGTAGCGCTGTCGACTTGCCGGATGAATTGCGCGACTACCCGATCTATAGGGAATATAGCGCAGCATTAATTGCCACCAAACCCGATCTTGTAGCTGTATGCACTTACACCGACAGCCACGCAGATTATGCCATTGCGGCAATGGATGCAGGCGCACATGTGTTTGTTGAAAAACCGCTAGCTGCCAACGCCGCCGACGCCCAAAAGGTGATCGACAAGGCAGTTGAGACAGGCCGGAAACTGGTAGTTGGCTATATCTTGCGCCATCATCCCAGCTGGCAGCAGCTTATCGGTGAATCTCGTGCCCTCGGTGGACCATATGTGTTTCGTATGAATCTAAACCAGCAAAGCCATGGCGTAGAATGGGAGACACACAAAAGCCTGCTTAAAAGCACGTCACCCATCGTCGATTGCGGTGTGCACTATGTAGATGTGATGTGCCAGATTACCGATGCAAAACCGGTTCAGGTGCGCGGAATGGGAGTGCGGCTATCAGAAGAAATCGCACTTGATATGTATAACTACGGCCAGTTTCAGGTGTTGTTCGATGACGATTCAGTCGGCTGGTACGAAGCGGCATGGGGCCCGATGGTCTCGGAAACCGCGTATTTCGTTAAAGACGTGATTTCGCCAAATGGCGCGGTGTCTATTGTTTCGGCGGAGGCCGGAAGTTCTGCGGATATCGACAGCCATACAAAGGTTGGCCGTTTACGGGTGCATCCCAGCAACGGGACGGACCGGCTGATTGATCTGCCGGATGAACCTGATCATCAGGCGCTCTGCGATTCCGAGGCCGCTTTTATGGCTAAAGCAATAAATGAAACCGTCGACCTGACCCGACACATGTCGGACGCGGTACAGTCTCTTGCGATCTGCTTGGCGGCAGATGAAAGCGTTCGCTCCGGCGAGCCAGTCTATTTGTAGGAGGGGATACAAAATGGGTTCCTTAAGTCTAAGAAATATTCACAAATCCTTCGGCCCGGTCGAGGTTTTGACCGATATCAACCTTGAAGTTGATGAGGGCGAATTTGTGATATTCGTCGGCCCGTCAGGCTGTGGAAAATCCACCCTTCTGCGGATCATCGCCGGGCTGGAAGATGCAACATCGGGTGATGTGTTGATTGGGGACGAGCGGGTGAATGCGCTGCCGCCCTCGGATCGAGGCATAGCTATGGTTTTCCAAACCTACGCGCTCTACCCGCATCTGACCGTGCGTAAAAATATGAGCCTTGGATTGAAACAGGCCAAGAAATCGGCTGAATATATTGAAGAGCGCGTCGGGGTAGCTGCCGATATGCTGGAGCTTGCCCCCTATCTGGATAGACGACCTGCGGAATTGTCAGGCGGTCAGCGCCAGCGCGTAGCCATCGGTCGTGCTATCGTGCGTAATCCCAAGCTGTTCCTGTTTGACGAACCGCTTTCAAATCTGGACGCCGCGCTGAGGGTCAATACGCGACTCGAAATCGCCAATCTGCACCGCGAACTGCAATCCACGATCATTTACGTAACCCACGATCAGGTCGAGGCCATGACGCTTGCCGACAAAATCGTTGTGTTGCAGGGAGGTCGAATTGAGCAGGTCGGATCGCCGATGGACCTATACAACGACCCCGACAACCTGTTTGTCGCAGGCTTCATTGGTTCACCAGCGATGAACTTTTTGGATGCCAAACTGTTTGATCTACCCGCTGAGGTAAAAACCGTAGGCTTACGTCCAGAATCGATCTCGCTGGCTGATGCCGGACAAATAAGCGGAGTAGTAAGCCATCTGGAACACCTAGGGGCAGATACAAATGTTTATGTAAAGATTGGTGAAGGCCTGATCACAGTTCGCATTCTTGGGCAGAAAGAATATGAAGTCGGAACAACAGTTCATCTGGACTTTGCCACTGACGACATGTTCCTCTTTGACAGCGATGACAAGAGGATCAGGTAGGGCTATGGGAAACTGCGTATTAGGGTCTACTTAAGTGGATGGAAACTCTTGAAATATGGTTTATTGACTGTCAAAACATTTCGAGCTTTTCACAGTTCAATTTTTTGCAAGTCAATATCTAGATTAAAATGGAGAAATTACTCGTTGCAAATAAAGCATTTCTCTCTTCCCTCGCTCGAGCGGACATATGCAGCTGCAGCGAAAGTCTGCTTTCCGCCGATTGTGTTGAAAAACTCGTTGTTTTTGACCCCTTGATGCTGGTTACTACGTTGATTTCATTTGGCTGGTCGTAACCAGCCTGCCTTTCACCCTGCGGCTGGTCCCATCGGCTTGAGCTTAGCGAGTTTTCGGAGGTTTTGGGCGGTTGCTGCGAGGGTAAATTCATCTTGGACGCCGTATGGGCCGCGTAATCGGAGCCTAGCCAAGCCAAGGATGCGTTTGAGGTGGGCGAAGAGCATCTCGACTTTCTTCCGTTGGTTCGAGGCGGTCTGATTGAAGTCTGATGCAGTGCATTGACGTGCAAATTCTCGGACGATCTCGTATTTCTCCCGGTGGATCGCGCGCGTTTCTGATTTGGGACAGCATTTGGCTTTTAATGAGCAATCGATGCAATCGGATTTAAGGGCCCGGTATTTGCGCGCTTTCCATTCTGGAGCGTTCCGAGCGGGATCGGAATAGGTGCGTCGCGTATGCTTCATCTCTTTGCCGCCAGGACAGATGTAGCGGTCGTTCTCATCATCC
>OCVR010003481.1_pt1 | contig 11121 bp, 10 predicted proteins | sample 1539091 | NCBI WGS metagenome assembly OCVR01 (sample SAMEA3355530, study PRJEB22509) | marine metagenome | biome: marine; feature: coastal ocean; material: water | place: USA | collected 2010-08-07 | depth 16 m | reverse complement strand
TAAGAAATGCGGCGAAACATTTATCGGGTACCCGTTCGCGAATTAGCACAAGCTGATAAATCATCATTGCGGCTGCCGCGAGTAGCGATAACGAATACCAGCCCCCTAAACCGGCCTGATCGCCAATGAGCTTGAGTGCGAACAGCAACGTCAGTTGCAGCATGCCCACAATAAACACGTCAGCCTGGCCAAACAGAATAGCAGTGGACTTAATGCCGATTTTGAGATCATCGTTGCGGTCAGCCATGGCGTACATGGTGTCGTAGCACACCGCCCAAATAACCACAGCCAGCCACATGAGCCAACCCAGTTGAGGCACCGTATTGGTCTGCGCCGCAAAGGCCATTGGAATCGCCCAGCCAAAGGCCGCGCCCAGAATAAACTGCGGCGCGGCAAAATAGCGCTTGGCAAAGGGGTAAATCAGTGTCAGCACTGCACCACCAAGGGCAAGTAAGAGCGTGAGGCGATTAAGGGTTAGTGCCAGACCCAATGCCACCATCAGCAGCGCAGCGCAGAGTGCCAGCGCCTCTATTGGCGTGGTTGTGCCAGCGGCAAGTGGACGGTCTTTGGTGCGGGCGACCAGAGGGTCGAGCTTGCGGTCTGCGAAGTCATTAAACACACAGCCTGCCGAGCGCATCACAATAACGCCGGTAACAAACACTGCAAAAATGGTTGAATCAGGGTGACCGTCGGCAGCGATCCATAAGCCCCATAACGTGGGCCAGAGCAACAGCCAGATACCGATGGGCCGATCGAGTCGCATCAGGCGGGCGTAGTCGCCCAGTGGCTTCATAAGGCTATCAATAATGTCGACAATCACTTGCTGATTCATGCATGGGCCCGGAGTGTGTTTGTATTAACAATTGCAGCTGAAGTGTAAACGATAAATTTAAATGCCACCGCCGATCCGGCAATGCCCGCTTAGACAGTCGCTCGAGACTATACTTTGACAAATTCCTGATGGTTGCCGATCCAGCGATCGATGATTTCCTGAGCAATGTTTTCATCTTGTTGAAGAACCGTGTTGGCGGCACTCTGCACCGCCGGCAGCAGATCGGCATCGCGGATTAAGTCGGCAACCCGCAGTTGCATAGCGCCCGTCTGGCGTTTGCCAAGAACCTCACCCGGTCCGCGCAGCTCGAGATCCTGCTGGGCAACCACAAAGCCATCATTGGTTTCGCGCATGACGTTCAGTCGTTTATGCGCGATATTCGAAAGTGGGCTCTTATACATCAGTACACACGCGCTTTTATCGGCACCGCGGCCGACCCGACCGCGCAACTGATGAAGTTGTGAAAGCCCCATGCGCTCGGCGTTTTCGATAACCATGAGTGTGGCCTCAGGCACATCCACGCCCACTTCGATTACCGTGGTGGCAACCAGCAGATTTAGTTTGCCTTCGGCAAAAGCCTTCATGGTGCGATCCTTCTCGGCGGCTTTCATGCGGCCATGAATAAGCCCGACCGCGAGCTCCGGTAATGCCTCCTGCAACATAGCGAAAGTTGTTTCGGCGGCGGAGTAATCGAGAACTTCTGAATCATCAATAAGCGGGCAAACCCAGTAAGCACGTTGTCCGCCTTTACAGGCCTCTTTGATCCGTGCCACCACTTCACCCCGGCGTTGTTCCGGAACGGCAACGGTTGTGACAGGCGTTCTGCCCGGCGGTAGTTCTGCAATTACCGATGTGTCCAGGTCGGCATACAGGGTCATTGCCAGCGTGCGCGGTATAGGTGTTGCGGTCATCACCAGTTGATGCGGTTGCCGCTTTCCAGTGCCGCTTTTCTCAATGAGTGATAAGCGTTGTTCCACACCAAACCTATGCTGCTCATCAACAATGACTAAACCGAGTTTGTGATAAGCGACCGCATCTTGAAACAATGCATGGGTGCCGATGATGAGTTGTGCATGGCCGGCCGCAATACCCTCGTAAGCAGCAGCACGCGCCTTACCGGTGATACTGCCGGTAAGCCAGGCCAGTGTAATGCCCAGCGGCTGAAACCATTTCTGAAAATTGTCGCGGTGTTGTTCGGCCAGGAGTTCCGTCGGCGCCATAATCGCCACCTGATAACCGGAGTTGATTGCCGTAAGTGCAGCAGCAGCAGCGACAACGGTTTTGCCGCAGCCAACATCACCCTGTATCAAACGCATCATCGGGTGCGGTTTATAGAGATCCTGCTGAATGTCGGCAAGCGTTTGTTGTTGGTCACCCGTCATTTGAAAACTAAGGCTGCTGAGGAATTGATTCAGCAGTTTAGTGTCGGTTTTCATCGGTAGGCCAGGCTCTTTGTCGTTGGCCAGTTTGATGCGCCGCATGCTCAGATGATGTGCGAGGATTTCCTCCAGAGCCAGGCGTCGTTGAGCGGGGTGCTTGCCGTCAATGAGTTCGTGCAGTTCGACATTAGCGGGGGGTTTATGCAGGCAAAGCAACGCGTCCTGCAGGCTCGGCAGTTGCTGCGCATCAAGCAAACTTTGCGGCAGGAGCTCCGGCAGCTCGTTAATGCGTGTTTTTAGCACCTGATCCAGCAGACCGCGCAGGCGGAACTGCTGCAAGCCTTCGGTTGTTGGGTAGACCGCTGTGAGCTGATGTTCGAGTGGTGCTGACTCATTCTTATTGAGCAGCTGGTATTCCGGGTGAACCATTTCAAAGCCGCCCGGCCCGCTGCGCACTTCACCATAACATCGCACTCGTTGACCGCGTGCCAGAGTATTTTGCTGGGCTTTGGAAAAGTAGAAGAACCGCAGTGTGAGAATGCCGGTGCCGTCGGAAACCCTGCACAGCATGGTGCGCCGTCGCCGGTACACCACTTCGGTGAGTTCGACTTCACCCTCAATGACAGAGCGGTTGCCTGGGCGCAGTGAACCGATGGCCGTAACCCGGGTGCGGTCTTCGTAGCGCTGTGGCAGCAGAAACAGCAAATCATCGGGCGTATGCACGTTAAGCCGCTGCAGCTTTTCGGCTAGTGCGGGGCCTATACCCCGCAGGTCAGTGAGTTTTTCAGGGCCCGGCACCTTATTACAGCGACAAAATTGCGTCCGCTTCAACCAGCGAGCCTTTCGGTAATGCGCTGATCTCCAATGCTGCGCGCGCGGGAAAAGGCTGTGGAAAGTACTCGGCCATAATGTCATTAACAGCGGCAAAGTTACCGAGGTCGGTAAGGTAAACGGTCACTTTAACTGCATCAGCAAGCGTGCCTCCGGCTGCGGCGGCAACTGCCGTCATATTCTTAAACACCTGATGAATTTGATCCCCAATGTCTGTGCTGCAAATGTCACCGCTGGCAGGCTCTAGTGGAATCTGGCCGGAAATGTAGACGGTGTCGCCGGCTTTAATTGCCTGTGAGTAAGCGCCAATAGCGGCTGGAGCATCGTCGGTGTGAATAGCGAGTTTTGGCATTGCAGAATTCCTTACAGTAGGCCCGCGTAACGCTGGGTGGCAGCGGGAAAATATTGTTTATTAAAGCTATTTAATACTTAAGTTTCTTCGATTCTGTATAAGATCAGCGCCTGGTTCAGGCGCAGGTACGAATAACGCGGCGCACGTTCTTCATATTGCGGATTTTTTTCAGTACCTGGTCGAGACTGACGCTGTCTTTTACCAGAATATTGAAGCGCAGTTGCACGAAGTCCTCTTCGGTTTCATCGATAGACACCTGCTCAATATTCGAATCGGTGTTGGCAATACGGGCAGCCACTTCAGCGAGAACCCCCGGCTTATGCTCGGCCTCAACTCTAATCTCCGCAACGAATTCGCGCTCGAGCTCTTCGGCCCAGTGCATCGGAATCCATTTGTGCGGTTGTTTGCTGTACTGGCTCAGGTTGCCGCAAACGTTGCGATGAATAACGATGCCACGCCCGGAACTCATGTAACCCATAATCGCATCGCCCGGCAGCGGATGGCAGCAGCGGGCATAGCTCACTATCATACCCTCGGTACCGGCAATGGCGATGCTGGTTCCGGTAGGATGCCCAGCCGTTTGTTCGCGGTCGTCTTCCTGCACCAGCATTTGCGCAACCAATGGTGCCAGGCGTTCACCCACGCCAAGTTGCTCGTAAAGCTCCACGGTTTTGCGCAGCTTCAGTTCGCGCAGTACTGATTTTACGCGGGCCCGGCTAACCTTACGCATAGACGAACCAAAATTAGCCAGCGCCTGAGTGAGTAAGCGTCGGCCGAGTTCGATAGCCTCATTGCGACGGAGGTTTTTCAGCCCCTGACGAACGTTGTAGCGCGCCTTTGCGGTAACCACAAAGTTAACCCATACCGCATTAGGTTGCGCCCGCTTGGAGGTTACGATTTCAACAGTCTGGCCGTTTTTAATCTGGGTTCGCAGCGGCACCAGACGACGATCAATTTTTGCAGCAATACAATGGTTGCCGATGCTGGTGTGCACGGCATAGGCGAAGTCGACACAGGTGGCTCCGCGTGGCAACCGCAGAATTTCGCCGCGTGGTGTAAATACATAGACCTTGTCGGGGAAAAGGTCGACCTTAACATTCTCCATAAACTCTTCTGAGCTTGCCGCTGATTGCATTTCGGAGATGGATTGCAGCCATTCGCGCGCGCGGGCCTGCGGCGTGATAACTGACGAGTCTGCGGCTTTATATTGCCAGTGCGATGCAACCCCGGCTTCCGCAATGAGGTCCATGTCTCGGGTGCGGATCTGCACTTCAATTGGGATGCCATTTGGCCCGAACAGGGTTGTATGCAGCGATTGATAACCGTTTACTCGCGGAATGGCGATGTAGTCTTTAAAGCGGCCGGGCATTGGCTTATAGAGCTGATGCACGATGCCTAGGGTGCGATAGCAGGTGTCGACATCATCAACAATGAGCCGGAAGCCAAATACATCGACAATCTCGTTGAGGGCGAGGTTTTTGTCGCGCATCTTTCGATAGATGCTGTACAGGTGTTTGCGTCGACCGTAGACATTGGCCTCTATTTCGGCATTGTTCAGCGACGCCCTCAACCGGTCGGAGATTTTCCGAACAATCTGTCGTTGATTGCCCTGGGCTTTCTTAAGGTTTCGCTCAATGACCCTGGCACGAAATGGGTAGGTGTTAATAAACCCCAGATCTTCGAGTTCACTTTTCAGCGCGTTGATGCCCAGACGATTGGCGATAGGCGCATAAATCTCGAGCGTTTCGCGGCCGATGCGGGCTCGCTTCGGTGCGGGCAGCGCCTCGAGGGTTTGCATGTTGTGCAGCCGGTCAGCAAGTTTTACCAGAATGACCCGGATGTCTCCGATCATGGCCAGCATCATTTTACGGAAGCTTTCTACCTGCGCTTCGGTGCGGCTGGTGAAGTTGAGCTTGTCGAGCTTGCTGACGCCATCGACCAGAGTGGCAACATCATCGCCAAATAGGTTGCGGATTTCGCTGAGTTCAACCGCGGTATCTTCGACCACGTCGTGCAGCAGCGCTGCGATCAGACAGTCGGGATCCATTTTCATGTCGGCCAGGGTGGCGGCTACGGCTAAAGGATGTGTGATATAGGCTTCACCGGAGGCGCGATTCTGACTGGAGTGAGCTTTGGCCCCGAATTCAAAGGCTTCGCTGATGCGGGCGCGCTGATCCTCTGGCAGGTAATCGAGTTTGAGCAACAGCTGCTGGAAACCAGTGTTGCGAAACACCCGCGGCAAGGCACCTTTAATTGTTGCGGCATACTCCATTACGCGTTCCTGAGATGGATTGCGCGGACAGGGCGGGTTTCTATAGAAAGCCTGACGTCGACCGCACTACCTGATCAGAAATCTGACCCGGCTAAGCTTCAGTATATAGGAGCGCATTCCGCTGTGAAGCAGAAGCGCAGCAAATTGGGGTGTTGGTCGGTCAGCGGTGCCTTTCGGCGTGGTCTGTGACCGGCCGACTAGTACTTGTCGCTGAGCTGCGGTATTGGGGTGTTAGCCAGAAGTTCTTCTGCATCCTGAACCGCGAGAATGTCTTCTTTAGGCTCATCCACTTCAGTAAGGATGTCGCTGGTGACAAGGCCAGCAGCAATTTCACGCAGTGCGATAACGGTAGGCTTATCGTTTTCCATATCAACCAGTGGTTCGGCGCCATTGGCAATGCGTCGGGCGCGCTTGGAGGCAATGGTGACCAGTGCAAAGAGGTTTTCTACATTCTCTAAGCAATCTTCTACTGTAATTCGTGCCATGGCTGAGTTTCCGTTATCACTAACTGTATGGAAGGCGGGGCAGATTACCGCCAGAACCCCGAACTTGCAAGGATACAGTACCGCGGGGTTTTAGTTAAGCAGCTGTTTTGCCGCATTTTTTATCGAATCTGCAGTGGTTTTATGTGCCCCGCCGTTACCGGCGATGATGGTTTGTAGCGCGCCAACAGCCTGCGCAAGCTCATCATTAATGACGGCGTAATTAAAATTGGCCCAGTGGCTCAGGTCTGCCAATGAATCGGCCATGCGCCGCGCAATCACCTCGTCACTGTCGGTGGCACGGCCCCGCAGGCGTTTTTCAAGCTCGGTGACCGATGGCGGCAGAATAAAAATGGTTTCACACTCGGGCATGTTGCGACGCACCTGTTCGGCCCCTTGCCAGTCGATTTCGAGCAACACGTTGCTGCCGGAGGCAAGCAGCTCTTTAACGCTGTGCTGCGAGGTGCCGTAGTGGTTGTCGAACACCTCTGCATGCTCCAGAAAATCCCCATCGGCGAGCATACGGGCAAATGCTGCTTTGCTGACAAAGTGATAAGCCTGGCCTTCAACTTCATTGTGGCGCTGAGGGCGCGTGGTGTAAGAAACAGAAAACTGCAACGACGGATCGGCTGACATGATTTCGCGAACCAGCGTTGTTTTGCCCGCTCCCGATGGCGCAGAAATGACAAACAGTTTGCCATTATTGTGTTTAGCACCTGACATTTAAAGGCCGCGCATATCCGCATCTTTGAGCATTTTTTGGCGCTCTGCATCAGCAACAGCAATATGCTGGGTATTGGCCATGTTGTTCCAGGCAAGAGCTTCTTTAGACTTTGGCAGCCAGCTCAGAGTCATAGAAAAACGCCACATCATTTTGTCATCGTGTTCTTCCTCGTCGAGGTAGAAACGGATGTTGTATGGGGGCTTATCGAGATTAACTTCGACGATGCGCAGGTCGCTGCCCATCTGCTCGCGCCCGAACTGCCAATCGGCGTACTTCGTATGCAGCAGATTCACATAGCGTATGGCAAAGCTACGTGCCTTTGCCTCAGAGTCAAACCACGTGGAACCCGAAATCTGTCCGATGGTTTTAGTTGCTTCAGTAACGATCAGGAACACGTCGGTAATATCGTCGGGCTTCACCGGATTTGCTGCCTGAACAATCAGTGTGCCATTAGTGCGAGTGGCTTTGACGTGTTCTGCGGCGCCCTGGTAATTGCTGCCTAGTTTGTAACCCATGAAATCGCCATCTGCGGCGTCGGCCATAATTAAAGACGTACCGCATAGGCTGACTAGCAGGGCTGAAAACATCGAGATGTAGGCGTTTCTCATGATGGTTGGCATAGCGATTCTCAGACGGGCTGTGGGTTTATGGTTACTCGACATTCTGCACCTGCTCACGCATTTGCTCAATCAACACTTTCAAATCGACGGCGCATTTGCTCGTGGTGGCATCGGCTGATTTTGAGCCCAGTGTATTCGCTTCACGGTTTAATTCCTGCATCATGAAGTCGAGACGGCGGCCGGAGGGCTCACCGCTATTGAGAATTTCGCGGATTTCGGCAACATGGGCGGTGAGGCGATCAAGTTCTTCTGCCACATCCTGTTTCTGCGCCAGAATCAGCAGTTCCTGTTCAAGCCGTTCAGGATCAAATTTTTGCTCTAGGGTTGTGGCGCGTTCGCGCATGCGGGCACGCGAGCTTTCCAGCACTTCGGGCATGCGCGTGTTGACAATGGTTACAATTTCTAGGATTTGTTGCAGGCGCTCTTCAAGCATTTCGTAAATGCGTTTGCCTTCGTTGGCGCGGCTTTCACTGAGATCGTTAATTGCAGTAGCCAATAATTGTGCTGCCGGCTCCAGCAAATTTTCGACATCGAGAGGTTGCTCCCGCAGCACCCCGGGCCAGCGCAGGATGCCAAGCGCACTGAGCTTGCCATCATCATCCATCAGTGCGCCGATGCGCTCGCCATGCTTGATGATTTCACCGACCAGGGCTTCGTTGAGCTCCAGTTTGGTGGCGATATTATTGGTGCTATGGAAATGCAGAGAGGCATCAACCTTGCCGCGTTTAAGGGTCTCGCTGACCCGTGCACGCAATTCCGGCTCAATGTGCCTGAAGCCTTCCGGCAGTCTGAAGCCGGCTTCGAGGTAGCGATGATTCACGGAGCGGATTTCCCACAGGAGTGTGCCGCTTTCCAGTTCCAGGTCTGCCCGGGCGAAGCCCGTCATGCTGTTAATCATCTGTTTTTCCTTGTATTGCTTGGTTTTCCAGCCATGCATGGTCAAATTGTGCGTATCGGATGGCGTGAGCGGTTGACATGCTGTCCCCGGGATGTGAACTGGTTGGTAGGCGTTGCAGCCAACTCTTATGGCAGAATCCGCAAAGCATTTGCTGTTGGTCGCGGTTTCTGTCACTTGTCTATTGTAAGCAGGCAACGTGTCAGTCACCAACACCGACGTGAATAATCTGGAATACAGAGGCAACAGCAGCGGGTTGGTGCCCTGACCACAGAATCAAGGAAGGCTCTTGGAAGTTGATACAGCACAAATAAGCTTGTTGGGTAATCGTGAAGAAAATCAGGACCGTGTTGCTATTGTCAGTAAGGCCGGGGCTACTCTCCTGATAGTTATTGATGGCATGGGTGGTCACGCTGGTGGCGCTGAGGCTGCGCGCCTGTGTGTTGAGGTAATTAGCAGCGAATTCAATGAGGTTGAGCTGCCTGTATTTGATCCACAGGGCTTTATGCATCGCGCTATCGGGCATGCTCATACTGAGTTGGTTGCTTTGGGCAATAAAATTTCAGTTGAGGCCCGGCCACGCGCAACCTGCGCGATTTGTCTGGTGCAGGACGGTTATGCGTACTGGGGGCATGTTGGCGACAGCCGGATCCATCACTTACGCAACGAGGCCGTGGTCGAACGCAGTCGTGACCACAGTCATGTTGAAGTGTTGTTGGAGGAAGGCCTTATTACTGAGGATGAAATTTCGACGCATCCGATGCGTAACTTTGTTGAATGTTGTTTGGGTGGAGATTCCTCATTACCCGCTATGACAATTACCCGCTACAAGCGGTTGCTTCCCGATGACGTTTTGCTGGCGTGCTCTGATGGTTTCTGGTCGGGGCTTACCGACCCCGAGATGGCGTCAATCACTTCAGCCAAAGGACCTCTTGGCCCACAGCTTCGTGCACTGGGCGCTCAGGCGATTAAAACCACGTCGCCACACAGTGACAATACCTCGGCCGCCGCATTGCGTTTTATCGCGCAAGCCTGAGTCAATCCATATAGCATGGCGTTTATCCGCTCCCGGGCATCCGGGGCATAAACCTATAGATGACCTGCTCAGGGGAACGCACCATGGCAACTCGACCCAGTGGAAGACAGCCGGACCAGCTCCGGCCCATGCAACTAACCACCGATTACACCGATAACGCCGCCGGCTCTGTGCTGGCTGAGTTTGGTAACACCCGGGTGCTCTGCACCGCCAGTGTCGAGGCTACTGTGCCGCGATTTTTGAAAGGCCGGGGCCAGGGCTGGGTAACGGCCGAGTACGGCATGCTGCCAGGTTCTACGCACACCCGTGTTCGCCGTGAAGCTGCAGCTGGTCGTCAGGGCGGGCGCACTCTAGAAATTCAGCGCCTTATCGGCCGTTCGCTTCGTGCCGCAGTTAATCTCGATGCGCTTGATGGTTTTACTATCACTCTTGATTGCGATGTACTTCAGGCCGATGGCGGCACGCGGACTACGTCAATTTGTGGTGCTTGGGTCGCCTTAGCTATTGCGGTCGAAAGTATGTTGGAGCAGAAGAAAATCAAGAAAAACCCCTTGATGGGGCAGGTTGCCGCCATCTCTGTGGGTATTTATAACGGTATGCCGGTGCTGGATCTCGATTATCCCGAAGATTCCAACGCCGAGACCGATATGAATGTAGTAATGAATGAGGCCGGAGGTTTTATCGAAGTTCAGGGCACCGCCGAGGGCCATGCCTTTCAGCGAAATGAGCTGGATCAATTGTTGGTGCTGGCTGAAAAGGGCATTGCAGACATTGTCGTTGCGCAGGGCTCTGCGCTAAGTGATTGGCGCGCGGCGCAGTAACACAGGCTTGGTTGTTATGAATCAACGAATTGTTCTGGCTACCGGCAATGCAGGTAAGGCGAAAGAGTTTGCCGAAATGCTCGGCGGGCAATTCGATATTGTTCTGCAAACAACTTTGCAGTTAGCCGCTGCGGAAGAAACCGGCTGCACCTTTCTGGAGAATGCATTGCTGAAGGCGCGGTTTGCAGCGCTGCAATCCGGCTTACCCGCAATTGCAGATGATTCGGGCTTAGAGGTGGACGCGTTGGATGGTGCTCCAGGCGTTTATTCGGCGCGCTACGCGGGTGAGCAGGCCAGTGATGCAGACAACAATGCTAAATTGCTGGTTGCGCTTGAGAATATTCCGCCGGAGCAACGGGGGGCGCGGTTCCGCTGCGTCGTCGTATACGTTCGCTCCGCTGATGATGCTGAACCGTTGATTGCTGAAGGCTCATGGGATGGCGCCATTGCATTAGCAGAGCGCGGCACAGGTGGTTTTGGCTATGACCCTTTGTTTTCTGATGTTAGCGACGGCGCTGCAATAACAGCTGAAAGTATTGCAGCTGCGAGCACCTCCGCTGAGTTGTTGCCGGCAGAGAAGCATGCGCGGAGTCACCGCGGTGCGGCAGTGCGGGAACTCTGCCGCCGGCTGCAGGAACAGCCTGCTTAGCAGATTGATATGCCTATACCGTTGGCCTTATACGTTCATTTTCCCTGGTGCGTGACCAAGTGCCCTTACTGCGATTTCAATTCGCACCCTTTACAAAATGAACTCCCCGAACAGAGTTACCTTGATGCATTGATTAGCGATCTGCGTAACGATGCAAAGCTTGCCGGTGGGCGCAAAATTAGCACCGTATTTCTTGGCGGTGGCACCCCCAGCTTGTTTTCACCGGGA
>OCVR010003478.1_pt1 | contig 11124 bp, 9 predicted proteins | sample 1539091 | NCBI WGS metagenome assembly OCVR01 (sample SAMEA3355530, study PRJEB22509) | marine metagenome | biome: marine; feature: coastal ocean; material: water | place: USA | collected 2010-08-07 | depth 16 m | reverse complement strand
AACTGACTTTTAATCAGTGGGTCACAGGTTCAAATCCTGTACGGCTCACCACTGAAATCAATAACTTAGAAGGTTTTAGCCGCCTTGTGAAACCATTGTATATTGATTTCCCGGACTATACCCAGACAAATATTCTTAAGTCAGTGCTCTATTTCAGGCCTAGCTAGCTCCGACGCGATTATAAAAGCCTTCACTTAGAATTCTGCGGCCAGAGTGAAAATACTGGCTAACGCCAGTGGTAGGGGGGTACTCCCGGCCCCCCGCGCGAGATTTTGCATTGACACTTCTAGGGAGGCAAGTGATCACACTTAAATTTGAAAACGCTGTGGTCAACTATAAAAATGGTGCATGCCCTAAACTTGCTGTGAAGTCTATAGTCCAAAACCTGAGCAGTTGCCTAATGTGGTGCTTGGCCCGTGTGCGGAAAAATCGATGGACCTCAAGGTAGCGCCGACAAAAATACGGCCGCTCGTTATTTGCAGTTGAGAAAATTAACTGGAGAAAGCCCCCTTTGGAACCAAACAACGAGGTCCACCATAGAAAATGTGGGCAAACCCGTGGCCCTTTCTATATCGGCTGCGTAGGTGCACATGTTCGTACATTCCAGCACAATAGCGCCGAGTTCTGGATTTTTGGCTTGCAGAGCCAGTGCTGCGTTCACGTTATCGGATCGCGCAACCCCAACATCAAGCCTGTCTTCATTGCCAAGAATAACTCGCGTGAATTCGCGGCCGCCCTCTGTCGTTCCAATCGGTGTTTCTGCAGGAACATTTGCCTTGGCAAGGTGCTCTGATGTCAGGGTCGAGCCCGAAATCGTCAATAATCCAGCCCGCCGTCCTTTGGGTAAAATAGAATTGACCTGCGCAACCTGCATGAGCGACGAGGTCACCACTGGAACTGACAGCGCTTCGGCTAATTGCTCTTGGAAAAGCGACAAGAACCCGCAGTTGGTTGTAATGCCGTCAGCGCCGTCCTGAACAAGTTCGCGGGCCGTATCGATGAAGGCTCCAAGCTGGCCTTCAGCGCCTTGTCTGACGACAATATCAGGGGTTGCTCCACGCACAATCCGATACAGGACCGGAAAAGGCCAAGTTTGGGCATTCCCCATATCGCCATGAATCCGTGGAAACTTGGCATCTAACATCAAAATACCGACGCTGGCACCGTAGATCGATTTGCCGCCTGTTGCGATCATGTCGGTTCCTCTTCCAAAATTTGTCCTGCAAGCGCGCCTTCCGGATCCAGATAGATGTTTGATATGCCTTCGCGAACCGCCGCCACAATCTGATCTTTGCGCGCTTCTATGTGGCCTGAAATGGCCTTGGTTGCCGCCGTCGCATCACGATCAAGAAGCGCTGCCATAATGAGTTTGTGTTCCTCTTTAGAGGATTTTATCCGAGCTCCTGCCATCCGGACCCATCTCACATACCGAATCCGTTCATTCAGACGTTCAAGGCTTTTGAACAATTCAGCGTTTCCAGCAGCCGATGCAATACCGAGGTGAAAGGCTTCGTCACGCGCACAAGCTTCTTTCACTGTTAAATTGGTGACAGAGAGACCATGGCAAAACAAGTCGGCGCGCAATGTTTCGAGCGTCTGTTGATCCGCGCGTTCGATTACTAACCGCACGGCGGCGTTTTCAATGATTTTTCGAAGCTCAAAGAGCTCGAAGATTGTCTGCGGATCCAGAGCGCGACAAAAAAAACCAACTCCGGGTTTGAAGACGAAAAGCTGCTCTGCAACCAACCGGTTCAGGGCCTCTCGCAACGGTGTCCTGCTGACGCCCAACTCTCTGGCAAGGGCTCCTTCATTGAGGCGGTTGCTTGGCTTGATCTCAAACCCGACGGCCATCGCTTTTAGCCGATCATAGGTGTTTTCTACTCGTCCATCTGTCATGCGCCTATGCTCGCACATCCTAGGAGTCGACACAATATTCAAACCTGTATACAGTGCAGGATACAAATTTGATCACTTAGGGGTAGGTAAAATGCACGGCCGGAACACATTGAGCGGTGCGGAAGCCATGGTGCAGATGCTACGGGCATATGATGTACGGCACATATTTGGGTTATGCGGCGACACAACCCTGCCGCTTTATGATGCTCTGGCTCAGATGGATCACGGGATAACGCATCTTCTGACGCGCGATGAGCGCCATGCGGGTTATATGGCGGACGCTTACGCTCGGGTCACGAACCGTCCAGGAATTTGCGAAGGACCGTCTGGCGGCGGTGCGACCTACATTTTGCCCGGAGTGGTGGAGGCCAATGAAAGTTCTATTCCTATTATGGCAATCACCTCCGACGTCGCAACAACTAGTCGGGGGCGTTATCCCCTGACAGAATTGGATCAAGTTGCGTTGTTCAATCCGCTGACAAAATGGAACGCGTCGATTGATAATGCGGCGCGATTGCCGGCATTGGTTCGGGCGGCGTTTCGAGCCATGACGACCGGGCGCCCCGGAGCGACGCATCTGGCTTTTCCATTTGACACCCAAAACGGTGAGGTTGACGAAGCCGAAATTTGGGCGGATGAACGACATCAAATATTTCCAGCAGAGCGAATGGTACCTGACCCTCAGACGGTATCGGACGCAGCGGACCTGTTGGCTGAGGCCAAGAACGCAATCGCAATTTGTGGCGGAGGCCCGGTCAATTCGGGTGCTCAAGGTGCCATGGTGCGACTGGCACGCGCAATTGAAATGCCCATTGCCACGACAGTGTCCGGTCAAGGTGTCATCGCAGAAACGGATCGATTGGCGTTAGGGGTTGTCGGGTCAAATGGCGGCATTCCCGCGACGAGGGCAGCCGTTGATGCGGCAGATGTCGTGGTCTTTATCGGGTGCCGGGCAGGATCGGTGACATCCGAACGCTGGCGCTCACCCGCAGCGAATGCGCGGATCATCCATATTGACAGCGATCCAGAAGTGATTGGCGCCAATTATCAGACAGAGGTTGCCGTCGTCGGCGATGCCAGATTCGCACTTGAGGCTCTTGCCGATGAGGTTGAAGCCCGCAAGACAACGGCGCAGAACGGAGCAACCCGGGCCGCGGCGGCTTGGGAAGCAAAGTTGGCAAAATTTCATCCGCTTGCCAACAGTGGCACCCGACCGATCCGACCAGAAGCGGTGATGGCAGCGCTCATGTCCAAACTGCCAAACGACGCGGTGATCTGTGCTGATCCAGGCACACCTTGTCCATATTTATCCGCCCATTACCGATGGCCGATCGCCGGGCGGCACTTTATCACTAATCGCGCACATGGCGCGCTTGGCTATTCGCTGGGTGCTGCCATTGGCGCTCAGATCGGACGACCAAATGCAACCGTTTTGAGCGTGATGGGGGATGGTTCATTTGGGTTTTGCTGCGGAGAGTTCGAGACCATAACGCGATATAATCTGCCAATAAAGTCTATCGTCTTTTCAAACGCGGCCTTTGGGTGGATCAAAGCCGGACAGAAAGCGGGCTTTGATAAACGTTATTACAACGTTGATTTTAATAGGACCGACCATGCGGCGGTGGCGAATGCTTTTGGCGTGCGCAGCTGGAGAGTGGAAGACCCGACAGAACTGCCAAAGATCATTGCAGAATCTCTTGCCCATGACGGGCCGACGCTAATCGACGTGATATCTCAGTCCCTTCAAGAGGCGGCGGCCCCGGTTAGTGAATGGGTGGCATAGGAGGAAATTTCATCAGTGAGCTGCTGATAAAAGGCGTCACCAACCACCGAGAGCGGGCGGTGACGGGAACGGACAATTGCAAGGTCGATAAAGATCGCTGGCCGGAAAGGCCGTGTGATGTAGTCGCTCGATTTGTTGAAGCCAACGGTAAAAGGGTCGAGCAAGGCGACGCCCAAGCCTTGCTTTACAAAGGCAAGTATGTTTTCGAACAAATGCGTGTGAATTTTGGTTTTCCAGGGAATTTCTGCAGCCTGAAAGGCCGCAAGAGTGCGTTGATAAGTCATGTGGGCAGGCCCCATAACCACGAAAGGTTCTTCGGCCAACAATTCCGGAGTCAAAACAGTGTGACGGGCAAGCGGGTTGTCCCGATGCATTGCCAGCTCCAGTTCAAAAGTGTATTGTCGCGCTTCAAGCGAGGCATGAAGAACTGGTAATTCGCTGACCCCTATCTCGAACAATCCGGCAATTACCCATTCCTGAACTTTGGTCGAGTAATTTGATTGAAACGATACCGTCAGGTTTGGCCTTTTGCCGACGAACTGAGCAATCAGGTCCGGCATAAAACCGAAAGACAGCATATGCGCTGTCGCGACTTGCAGTTGTCCGGCCTGTTTGTTCTGTAGATCAGTAACCGCGTGCTGTACGTGATCAAGGCCGCGCACAACTGTGTCGACCTCGCGAAAGAGAACGTCGGCCTCGGGGGTAGCAACCAACCGTCCGGCCCGTCGCTCAAAAAGCTTAAGGTCAGTCTGCCTTTCAAGTTGAGCGATCAGGTTGGAAATACCTGGTTGAGAAATTCCAAGGTGCCCGGCCGCCTTAGTCACGGTGCCAAGTTCAATGATTGAGTGGAAAGCCTGAAGCTGCCGGAAACGAAGTGTCATGCTGTTATCATATCATATTTAGTGATGTTATTGCTAATACTTTGTATTTGAAATGATGTTGTCAAGCTGGCACCATAAGGACGCGTATGGGAGGGGTCGTGATTAATACGGAGCAGAAAATTGTAGGGTTTGATGTTTGGCACGTTGAGGTGCCCGTCCTGTCGCGCCGGGACCACGGAATCGGTGCAATTGTTGGTGCATTTGAAATCGTGGTTCTGCGATTGACCGCCGAAGATGGCACTCAAGGATGGGGTGAAGCTTCGTGCTGGTCCGTTTTCACGGGGTCCCCAGAAGCAAGCTATGCGGCCCTGGATAGATACTTTCGACCAATGGTCGTTGGTCAAAAAGTCTCCGATCGCGGCGCGATCGTAAAAACGACAAGCTATGCGGTCGCCCATGCGACCGAAGCGAAGGCCGCGCTAGAAACCGCCCTGCTTGATCTTGAAGGGCGTTTGTCGCGTCTGCCGGTATGGGCTTTGCTTGGCGGCAAGACCTGTGATGAAATACCGTTGTCGGTGTCCATCGCCAACCCCGAGTTTGCCGACGACATCGCGCTGATGGAGCGTATTCGTGACGACGGGGTCCGACTGGTAAAGCTAAAAACTGGGTTCAAAGACCACGCTTTTGATGTAATGCGCTGCAAACACATCCGACAGAATTTTCCAGAATTCTCTCTGCGGATCGACTATAATCAGGGGCTCGGGGTCGACGAGGCTATGGCACGGGTTCTTGATCTTGCGAATTTTGAGCCAGACTTTATCGAACAACCCGTTCGCGCCGATCATTTTGGACTGATGACCAAGATCCGTGACGCCTGCCCGGTTCCACTACTGGCCGACGAAAGCGTATTCGGGCCGGAGGATCTGGTGCGCGCAACACGTGAAGGGATCGCCGACGGGGTCTCAATCAAGATTATGAAATCAGGTGGGCTGATACGGGCACAAACAACAGCACGGATGGCTCAGGCGAATGGCTGGTCCGCATACGGTGGCGATATGCACGAAACCGGTTTGGCCCACTTGGCCGGTGCCCATATGGTTGCAGCGACGCCAGAGATCACCTTGGGGTGCGAGTTTTATCATGCAAGTTATTATGTAAAACGGGACATTCTGACAGAGCCTTTTCCGGTAAGAGAAGGCAAGGTCCTCGTCCCGAACGAGCCGGGTCTTGGACGCACGCCGGACATAGATCTTTTGACCAGTCTGTCGAGGGCAGCATGACAAAAACGGTTGTGGTCATAGGTGCTGGAATCGTTGGCGTTTCGTCGGCACTATGGACCCAAAGAGACGGCCACAAAGTGATCCTGATCGACCGGGAAGGTCCGGCGGCAGGAACTTCTTTTGGGAACGGCGGCGTTTTGGCGTCCTCTTCGATCGTTCCAGTGTCAACACCAGGCCTTTTGTGGTCGGCGCCGCGCATGCTTTTTAACCGAAATAAACCCTTGTTTATTAAATGGGGATACTTGCCCAAACTCTTGCCCTATCTTGTGGGCTTTCTAGGCAACGCCAATGCAAAAGCGGTCCGTGCCCGCGCGGCAGCGATGACGCATCTTTTAAGCGACAGCGTCAACGATCACCTGACGCTCGCCGAAGGGACCGGCGCGGAACGGTACATTGTACCTTCAGATTATTTGTTTATCTACCGCAACAGAGCGCATTATGAAGCCGATAATTTTGGCTGGGACCTGCGCAAAGAATTCGGTTTCAATTGGGAGGTTCTAGACGGACAGTCTTTCCAAGACTATGACCCGGTATTTGGTCCGGGTTTGACCTGCGCTGCGCGCTGCCCAGATCACGGTCGGATATCAGATCCCGGCGCCTATGTTACGGCATTGGCAAAGCACTTTGAAACGCAGGGTGGCCAGTTTATTAGGGGCGAAGTGACGGACATTGCCCGCGAGAATGGAAGTGTATCGGGGGTACGTGTCAGCGGCGAATTCATTCCCTGTGATACCGTCGTAATTGCTACCGGTGTCTGGTCGGCTAAGCTTGCGGCGTCTCTTGCCGTCAAAGTACCGATAGAGTCAGAACGCGGTTATCACCTTGAGCTTTGGGAACCCAACATCATGCCAAAGTCGCCGGTAATGGTGGCCAGCGGAAAATTCGTTGTGACACCAATGGATGGGCGCTTGCGTCTGGCAGGCGTGGTTGAGTTTGGCGGATTGAATGCGCCTCCGTCAAAGGCGCCGCTTGAGCTGCTGGAAAAAAACATTCAGGAGGCCATCCCAAGGCTGACTTGGGAAGAAAAAACAGAATGGATGGGGCACCGTCCAGCAATAATGGATTCGACACCGATGATCGGTGAAACGCCAAAAGTAAAAGGAGCATTTCTTGCCTTCGGACATGATCATGTCGGCCTTACAGGCGGGCCGAAAACCGGGCAGCTGATTTCTCAACTGATCAGTCAACGTCAACCCAACATCGACATGAGCCCGTACTCACCTGCACGTTTCGCGAGCAGCTAAAGACAGAACACCCGAAAACGGGGAAATTATTTTGCAACTAGGAGGAACCCATGAATAACTTAAACACACTACTCGTAGCAACTGCACTATCTGCTCTAGGGACAGCAGCATTGGCCGAAAAATGGGATATGCCAATGGCTTATTCCGCGTCAAACTTTCATTCGGCGACGGGTGCCGAGTTTGCTTCCTGCGTAACCACCGGAACTGGTGGAGAAGTCGAAATCGTGACGCACCCATCGGGATCACTCTTCCCTGGTGCGCAGATCAAACGCGCAATCCAGACCGGACAGGTCCCAATCGGCGAGCGACTATTATCTGGTCACCAAAACGAAAACGCCCTGTTTGGTTTTGATAGTGTTCCCTTTCTGGCGACCTCGTTTGACGACAGTGCCAAACTTTGGGAGGCAGCCAAAGGTCCGATGGTAGACCTTCTGGCAAGCCAAGGTCTGACGCTGCTTTATGCTGTTCCATGGCCGCCACAGGGTCTTTACTTTAAAAACGAAGTGACGTCAGTTGCTGACATGAAAGGCATCAAGTTCCGCAGCTACAACAATGCCACTTCGCGTCTCGCCGAGCTGACGGGCATGTTGCCCGTGACAATCGAAGCCGCTGAAATCAGCCAAGCTTTTGCCACCGGGGTTGCCGACTCAATGGTGTCATCAGGATCGACCGGCTATGATCGGAAAGTCTGGGAAAGCCTCAATTATTTTTACGAAGTGGATGCCTGGTTGCCTCGTAATTACGTGATGGTGAATTCTGACGTTTGGAACGGTACATCGGAGGCCAACCAGAATGTTATCCGTGGCTGTGCCGAGCTTGCGGAATACGCTGGCAACTGGCGGTCCAAGGAATACACCGGATTCACGCTGCAGGGGCTGCGTGACGGTGGCATGACCGTTGGCCCGGCTTCTGACCAAATGGTTGCGGAGCTGAAGGAAATTGGTGTGACCATGACCAACGAATGGCTTGAGGCGGCGGGCACAGAAGGGGCTGCCATCGTCGATGCATTCAAGACGATGCAGTAACCACACAGCTGCGCGGTGCCTCCCACAGACCGCGCAGCCATAAAAACAAAAAGGGGACTGGTAATGGCACGATTACGCCGCGCACTCGATGGGCTGTACCTTGCGTCCGGCATAGCCGCTGCATTGTGCCTGATTGCAATTCTTGTTCTTATCGTGGTTCAAATGCTCGCACGTTGGACTGGAGAAGTTTTTCCCGGCGCCCCCGATTATGCCGGTTATGCGATGGCCTCCGCCAGTTTTCTTGCGTTTGCCAATGCGTTGAACCGTGGCGCTCATATTCGTGTAGCGATCGTGCTTAACGCCGTGCCCAAAAAAATACGCCGCATACTTGAGATCTGGTGCTTCGGTATCGGGGCAGCTGTAATGTGGTACTTCGTTTTTTATGCGCAGAAATTTGTCTATTGGTCTTGGAAATTCAACGACATCAGCCAAGGTCAAGATCGCACACCGTTGTGGATTCCACAGATGGCGATGCTCATCGGCGCAATCATCCTCGCAATAGCCCTAACAGATCATCTGATCCACCTGATCCTGAAGGGCGAGCACCGTATCACCCGGGATATCGCCGCTCAAAATCAGGAGGAATAAGCAGATGGAGAACCTTTCTGTCATTCTACTTTTTCTATTCGTCCTCTTCACTCTTTTGGGATCCGGGGTCTGGGTCGGTCTTGCGTTGATGGGGGTCGCTTGGGTTGGAATGGAACTCTTCACCACCCGCCCAGTGGGTGACGTCATGTTGACGACGGTCTGGTCGGCCTCGTCCAGTTGGACGTTGACCGCGTTACCTCTTTTTATCTGGATGGGCGAAATATTATTTCGAACACGATTATCCGAGGACATGTTTCGCGGGTTGTCTCCGTGGATGGCACGTCTTCCCGGTGGTTTGGTGCACACCAATATTGTTGGGTGCACTGTTTTTGCGGCTGTTTCAGGCTCATCAGCCGCGACGCTGACAACCGTTGGTAAGATGTCGATCCCTGAACTTAGAAAACGACACTATCCAGAACATATGATTATCGGCACTTTGGCCGGGGCGGCAACGCTTGGATTGATGATCCCGCCTTCTCTCACACTGATCGTATACGGTGTTACGATCAACGAAAGCATCACTAAGCTGTTCTTTGCAGGTATTCTGCCGGGCCTGTTTTTGGCAGCAATGTTCATGGGATATGTGGCAATCTACAGTCAGATGTCATCCCAATGGAAACCGGCCACGGAACCCAACTTAACCTTTGCCCAAAAAGTTAAAAACTCTCGCTTCCTGCTACCGGTCATAATCCTAATTACCATTGTCATCGGATCCATGTACCTAGGGTTCGCAACGGCAACCGAGGCCGCTGCGTTCGGTGTTATCGGCGGGCTCTTGCTGGCCGCCACGCAAGGCTCCCTTTCGTGGCGTACCTTTACCGAAAGTTTGATGGGCGCGACGCGAACCTCGGCAATGATTGCCCTGATACTTGCGGGTGCCGCTTTCCTGTCGCTTTCCATGGGTTTCACCGGTCTGCCGCGCGGGCTTGCCAACCTGATCGCACAATGGGAGCTAAGTCGCTTTGAACTTCTGATGGTCTTGTTGGTCTTCTATATCATCCTCGGGTGTTTTCTTGATGGAATTTCTTCAGTGGTTCTCACCATGGCCGTAGTTGAACCAATGATTCGCGATGCCGGAATTGACTTGATTTGGTTCGGGATCTTCATTGTTGTCGTCGTTGAAATGGCACAGATTACGCCGCCGATCGGTTTCAACCTTTTTGTCCTGCAAGGCATGACCAATCACGAAATGTCGTTCATTGCAAAAGCTGCAATACCAATGTTTCTGATTATGGTTTTGATGGTTTTTGTGCTGATCCTTTTCCCTGACCTTGCGACTTGGCTTCCCGAAAACATGCGGCAAGGCCCAGGATAATATTGGTGCAATGGTTGGCACTATCGCCAGAAATAGTAGGTAATGACCTCACATTTGTTGCGCTTACAGATCGCCAACCGCCACGATATCACCCCCGCCATAGCCATTAAAGCTGGTTGCCAAACTGAGAGAATACGCCCCGATCGCGGGAAACAGCAGGTAATCGCCCTCTTGCGCTGATTTTGGCAGATGCAAGGGCGAGGGCAACTGATCGATGCTGTCACAGGTTGGACCAAAAACCGTATAGGCCGCCGACGGGCCCGTCACCCTTCTGCCAGCGCGCCACAATTGATAGCGTTGTGGCACACCCAGATCGCGGAATTCAGCCAGCAGCCCATAGATGCCATCGTTCAAAAACAGCGTCCGCAATCCGCGCAGAGCTTTGATCTTGACGGCCAGCGTGAAGGCCGAGGCGACCATTGCTCGCCCGGGCTCGCATACAAGCGCCGGTGATTTTGCGCCAAACAGCGCAATTGTCTGGTCGGAAATTCGGTCAAATACCCGTTCAAGATCGGGTGCTTGCCGCTCGCGCCACACAGTAAAACCACCCCCCACATTTAGCCTTTTCAAAGCGGTTTCCGCCCGTTGTGATACCTCATAGGCCACATCGATATACTGCACCCACGCTGCCGGATCTGTACATTGTGTGCCGGGATGAAACGTCAGGGACGGCGTCAAGCCGCGCTGTTTAACACAGCGTAACAGCGCCGCCGCCTGCGCCGGTCCAGCACCAAATTTCAGCCCGAAATCATACGCAGCGCCCGCCACCGGCACATACAATCTTACGGCTATTTCAGCACCCGACGGCAGCCCAGACAGCTTGTCCAACTCTTCCCGGCTATCGACCGACCACGAGCGGATACCGAAACGCTTTGCCGCCGCGATCTCGATAGGTGAACGCACCGGGTTGTGATAATGTAAAACGGCGTTTGGCACCGCGGCCCGCACGGTTTGCATTTCAACCGGTGAGGCCACATCAAACGTCGTCAAGCCCGCAAGCGCCAGATTATCCAAGACCAAACAGCTTGCATTGGCCTTGACCACATAGGTGACAAGACCGTCAAAACCGGACGCAAACCGCCGATAATTTTCCTGCAAACTTTTAGGAGAAAAATACAGCACCGGCCGGTCGGGACAGGACTGCCACAGATGGGCGTGCAATGACGGGGCAA
>OCVR010003459.1_pt1 | contig 11157 bp, 5 predicted proteins | sample 1539091 | NCBI WGS metagenome assembly OCVR01 (sample SAMEA3355530, study PRJEB22509) | marine metagenome | biome: marine; feature: coastal ocean; material: water | place: USA | collected 2010-08-07 | depth 16 m | reverse complement strand
CAAAATAATACCTTCCTTCCTCCCACATATCTTTTACAAAAGTGGCTCTTTCTTTCAATTGCTCACAAACAGTAGCTACAAAATTATCTTCTGCCTCTACTCCATTTTCTTTTAGGATAACTTGTAAATCTTTCGCCAATACTTCTCCTGATTTTGCTCTTAAATACTGCTGATTGAACCATCTTGTTTTGTCAAAATCAAACTTTGCTCCTGCCTTCCCTACTCTATCTAAACTGAATGCTTCAATCAATTCTTCCATTGAAAATATCTCTTGTGTTGTACCTGGGTTCCATCCTAAAAATGAAAGCATATTGATAAACGCTTCTGAAATATATCCTCCCTCTCTATATCCTGAACTTGTTTCTTTTGTTTCAGGGTTAGTCCACTGAGTTGGGAAAACCGGGAATCCTAATCTGTCTCCATCTCTCTTACTTAATTTTCCATTTCCATCTGGTTTTAAAATTAATGGCAAATGTGCGAACTGTGGCATTTTATCCTCCCAACCTAGATATTTGTATAACAAAACGTGTAAGGGTGCAGATGGCAACCACTCTTCCCCTCTAATCACATGAGAAATTTTCATGGCATAATCATCTACCACATTGGCCAAATGATAAGTTGGCATTCCATCAGATTTGAAGATAACTTTATCGTCCATATGATTAGTATTTACAACAACCCATCCTCTAATAATATCGTTTAGTTTTACCTCTTCATTCCTAGGCATTTTTATTCTGATAGCATAAGGATCTCCCGCTTCCAATCTCTTACTTACTTCATCTTCTGATAAAGCTAAAGAGTTTTGCATAGTAGTACGAGTAACAGCATTGTATTGTGGAGAAGGAACGCCAGCAGCTTTCATTCGCTCTCTCATTGCAGTTAGTTCCTCTGAAGTATCAAAAGCATAATAGGCGAAACCATTTTTTACCAATTGTTTAGCGTAAGGTAAGTACATTGCTTTTCTTTCTGATTGCTTGTAAGGACCATACTCACCACCATCAACAACTGATTCATCTAATTCAATTCCACACCATTTTAGTGCATCAATTAAATACTCTTCAGCACCTTCTACAAATCTTGTTTGATCGGTGTCCTCAATACGCAATATCATTTTGCCTCCTTGATTTTTAGCAAAAAGGTAATTATATAGTGCTGTTCTAACTCCTCCAATATGTAATGGGCCTGTCGGGCTTGGCGCAAATCTTACTCTTACTTCTGACATCTTTATTATTATTTTGAGTGGCAAAGATAGTGTTTATCTGATATAAGTAATTATATGCATATTAAAATTGTATTTTTGCAGCAATGAGGAGAAACACTACATCAGAATTGTTCAAAAAGCTGAATAATTTTATACGAAAATACTACCAAAATCAGCTGATTAAAGGAGGCATTTATAGTGTTGCAGTATTAATTATTTTCTTCCTTATTTTCTCAATTATTGAGCATTTTTCGAAAGCAGGAGTTGGTGTTAGAACTTTTTTCTTTTGGACATACATAATTATTAACCTGATTATTGCGGTAAAATATATTGTAATGCCACTTTTACATTTACTTCAATTAGGAGAAATAATCTCACATAAACAAGCGGCTAAAATCATTGGAAAACATTTCAATTCTGTTGATGATAAACTTACAAATATTTTAGAATTAACTGATGAGGAAAATTCAGATAATGATTTGATTATAGCTAGTATTGATCAAAAAATGGCAGATATTAAGCCTGTAAACTTCAATTCAGCTATTGATTTTAGAACCAATAAAAAATATGTTAAATGGGTTTTGATTCCTATTCTAATTATTGGATTGTTCTTTGTTTCTGGGAAGCAATACATACTTACAGAAAGCTCTGCTCGAATTGTAAAACACAATACCTTTTTTGAGCCAAAAGCACCATTTAATTATCAGATAAATGAAGAATTAAAATGCATTCAATTTGAAGATTATTTACTAAAAATAAAAGTAACTGGAAATGAAATTCCATCAAAAGTACAAATCGTAATAAATGATAACAGATTTAACCTAAAATCAAAAGGGAATAATGAATTTGAGTATTTGTTTAAACATGTAAATTCTGATATAGATTTTCATTTATTAGCAGGAGGATATAAGAGTAAATTATACACACTTAAAAGTTTATTGCAACCAAAAGTTGTAGCAATTCAAGTTTCAATAAACCATCCCAATTACACAAAGAAAAGTAAAGAGATTATTTTAAATAATGGTGATATTTTAGTAAGTGAGGGAAGTATTGTAAATTGGAGTATCTCATTACAAAATACGACTAATTCATCTTTTGTATTAGATAAAAAAGAAGTCAAAATATCTAATAATTATAAACTCAAATTTCAAACTCAAATTCTAGAAAATTCTTCTTATCAAATTATTAGTAAAAACAATAATAACCTGATAGACACTCTTAACTATTCTATTAGAGTTATTAAAGATGAATACCCACATATTTTGGTATCTCAAACATATGATACTTTAAATTCTCAATTTATTTTTAATGGGGAAGTAGAAGATGATTACTTACTTGAAAAATTAGAGTTTACATACAATATCAAATCGAAAGATAGTGCTAATAATATATCTAAAAGTATTCAGATAAATAGAACTTCAAAAGAGGTGTTTTTCTATACTTTTAACTTCAATAGTCTACTTTTAAATCCGGGTGATGAGGTTGATTATCATTTTAAGATTTGGGACAATGATGGAGTAAATGGTTCAAAATTTACAAAAAGTCAAAATTTTAAATTTACAGAATCTAGTACAGATGATTTGATAAAAAAGAAAGATGCTGAAAATGAGAAAACAAAAAGTGGGCTAAATAAATCTATTTCGTTAGCAGAAGAAATTCAAAAAGAAATTGCTGAACTCAACAAAACAATTTTAGAAAAAAAGAAAATTGGCTGGGAAGAGAAACAAAAAGCTAAAGAAATTCTTAAAAAACAAAAACAATTAGAAAAACAAATAAAAGATACTCAGAAGAAAAATACTGAAAACTTAAAAAACAAAAAGAAATTGAATTCCTCTATCTTAGAAAAACAAAAGAAATTAGAAGAGTTAATGAATAAAGTGTTAGATACAGAAATGAAAGATTTGCTAAAAGAAATGGAAGAAATGATGGATAAAGCAGATAAAGAAAAGTTAAAAGATTTACTAGATAAGTTAGATAAAGAAAATGTTGACCTAGAGAGGGAATTGGATAGAGAGTTAGAGTTATTTAAACAACTTGAATTTGAGCAGAAAGTAGAAGAAACTCTAGATAAAATAACAGAACTAAAAGAAGCACAAAAGAAACTTCAGAAAGAAACTGAAAGTGGTGAAAAAACAAAAGAAGAACTTGCTAAAGAACAAGAGGAGCTCAGTAAAAAAATGGAAGAAATCAAAAAAGATTTGCAAGATTTAAGGAAGAAAAACATGGATTTGGAACAAAAAAATGAATTGCCTAATACTCAAAAATCAGAAGAAGATATAAAGCAGGAAATGCAAAAAAGTAGTGATGCTTTAAAAAAGGGACAAAAGAAAAAATCAAAGAAATCACAGGAAAGTGCTATTGAAAAAATGGAGGAACTTGAAGATAAACTAAAAAGTATGCAAGAAAGTTCTGGAGAAAATAAGCCGAAAGAAGATATGGAAACTTTACGTAAAATTTTAGAGAATTTAGTTACACTTTCATTTGATCAGGAGAGTTTAATTAATAAAGTAAATAACACCCCAAGAAACAGTCCAGAGTTTGTAAAAATGGTACAGCAACAAAACAAATTAGCTGATGATAGTAAGATTATTGAGGACTCATTATTTGCTCTAAGTAAAAGAGTTGTCCAAATTCAAGCTACAATAAATAAAGAGATTGCATCTATTAAAAGTAATATGTTAAAATCAACTAAGGAGCTTGAGAATAGAGATGTAAATAAGGCTGCAGAAAGGCAACAATTTGTTATGACTGCAACAAATAACCTTGCCTTACTATTATCTGAAATATTGGAGCAAATGCAAAAAGATTTAGAAATGCCTCCATCAAAATGCAACAAGCCAAAAAACTGTAATAAACCAAACCCAAACTGCAAAAAACCTTCAATGTCAGAGATGAAAAAAGCTCAGAAGAAACTGAATAAGGAAATGGAAAAAGGGAAAAATGGTAAGGGGAAAAAGAAAGGAGAGAAGCAATCAAAAGAGCTTATGCAATTAGCAAAACAGCAAGAGCAGATAAGAAAACAGTTAATGGAGCTAAGAGATGAGATTGGTGAAAATGGCGAGAAAGGGAAAATTGATAAAATTATTGAAGATATGGAGGAAAATGAAAGAGATATTATCAATAATAGAATTACACAAGAAACTATAAACAGACAAGAAGAAATACTTAGTCGATTACTTGAAGCAGAGAACGCTAAGAGGGAACAAGATGAAGACGATAAAAGAAAGGCTACAGAATGGGAATTTGAACCAGATAATACAACTGAAGAATATATGGAATACAAAAAGAAAAAAGAGAAAGAAGAAGAGCTATTAAAAACAACTCCAATTCAACTTACTCCATTCTACAAAAAGAAAGTAAATTCCTATTTTAACTCTTTAATAAAAGAGAACTAATGATAGCGTTTGAATACTTAGAAACAGAAGAAATAACAGAAATTAATCAGAATAAAAAATGGTTAAATCAAGTAATTTCAAATGAAGCTAAGGAAGAAGGAGATATTACTTACATTTTTTGTGATGATGACTATCTTCTTGAAAAAAATATACGATTCCTTAACCATAATACTTTAACTGATGTCATTACTTTTGATTATTGTGAAGGGAATTCTGTAAGTGGAGATATTTTTATTAGCATTGAAAGAGTAAAAGAAAATTCTGAGGTTTTTAAAGTTGATTTTTTAACAGAATTAAATAGAGTTATGGTGCATGGTTTACTACATTTGCTCGGCTATAAAGATAAAACTGAGAGGGAGTCAAATTTAATGAGAAAGAAAGAAAATTATTATCTTTCTAAATACTGAGAATCAAATGGTACTTGAAGAAAAATATGATGTAATTGTTGTGGGGGGAGGTCATGCTGGATGTGAGGCCGCACATGCTGCAGCAACATTAGGGTCCAAAGTTTTGTTAATTACTCAAAATCTAGAAACTTTAGCTAGAATGTCATGTAATCCAGCCATGGGTGGTGTTGCAAAAGGACAAATTATTAGAGAAATTGATGCGTTAGGCGGAATGTCAGGAATTATTACTGATGCCTCTTCAATTCAGTTTAGAATGCTTAATAAAAGTAAAGGGCCAGCAATGTGGAGTCCTAGGGCACAGTGTGACAGAAAATTGTTTGAAAGAGAATGGCGTATGGCTCTAGAAGCAAATAAAAATATTGATTTTTGGCAAGATACAGTTGAAAATATAATGACTAAAAAGGGTTCAACAGAAGGTGTTATTACAAAAATGGGTGTTGAAATTCAAAGTAAATCTGTCATACTTTGTAACGGAACATTTTTAAATGGATTAATTCATCTTGGTAAAAAAAATTACAAAGGAGGAAGGTCAGGAGAGCCGCCAGCTGAAGGAATAACAAAACAACTAATTGAGTTAGGGTTTACTAATGGTAGGATGAAAACAGGAACTCCACCAAGACTTGATGGCAGAACAATTGATTACTCTAAAACTGAAGAACAAGCAGGAGATAAAAATCCTGTAAACTTCTCATATCTATCTAACAATCAATTATCTAAGCAACATTCTTGCTTTATAACTTACACTTCACCTGAAGTACATAGTATACTAAAAGAAGGTTTTGAAGATTCTCCTATGTTTTCAGGAAGAATAAAAGGTTTAGGCCCAAGATACTGCCCTTCAATTGAAGACAAAATAGAACGATTTTCAACTAAGGAAAGGCATCAGTTATTTATTGAACCTGAAGGAAGAGATACTATAGAAATCTATTTAAACGGATTCTCAACATCATTACCAGAAGAAGTTCAGTTGAAAGCTTTGCGCAAAATTAAAGGTCTTGAAAAAGTAAAAATGTTTAGGGCTGGATATGCAATTGAGTACGATTATTTTCCTCCAACTCAATTAAAACATACTCTAGAAACAAAATTGGTCAATAACCTTTTCTTTTGCGGGCAAATAAACGGAACAACTGGCTATGAAGAAGCTGCAGCACAAGGGCTAATGGCGGGAATAAATGCTCACCAAAACACTCATAATAAAAAGGAATTCATACTAGGGAGATCAGATGCATATATAGGAGTATTAATAGATGATCTTATAACAAAAGGAACAGACGAGCCCTACAGAATGTTTACTTCAAGAGCCGAATTTAGATTACTATTAAGACAGGACAATGCTGATATTAGACTAACTCAGAAAGGACATGAATTAGGACTTGCTAGTGAAGAAAGACTAAAACGCCTGCAAGTAAAGAAAAGTGAAACTGAAAAGTTAATAAAGTTTTTAGAGAAACAAAGTATTGAGCCAAATGATATAAATCCTGTATTAGAAAATAAAGGTACTTCAATTTTAAAACAGAAAGTAAAAATTAAGTCCATACTCTCTAGGCCACATATTTCGATTAAAGATTTATTAGTTTCTAAAGAACTTTCCGAGTTTTTAGAAAATGAAAAATTTTCAATTGAATCAATAGAACAGGCAGAGATTGAAATTAAATATGGCGGTTATTTAAATAAAGAAAAGGAGTCTGCTGAAAAACTAAGCAGACTTGAAAATATACAAATTATTGATGGTTTTGAATTTGATAAACTTCATTCAATTTCAACTGAAGGTCGTGAAAAATTAAAAGCTATTCAACCAAAAACAATTGGACAAGCATCACGAATAAGTGGCGTTTCCCCTTCAGATATAAACATATTATTAATCTACTTAGGGAGATGATATTACTAGATAAATGCCCAGTGTGCAGTGGCAATAGTTTAGATAAGCTTTTAGAGTGTAATGACTTTACAACTTCTAAAGAAAATTTTACAATTGTTTCATGTGGAACATGTGATTTTACCTTTACAAACCCCAGGCCTTTAAACGAAAACCTAGGTAATTACTACAAGTCAGACATGTATATTTCCCATACAAATAATTCCAAAGGATTATTTAATTGGCTCTACCAGACAATAAGAAATTATGCAGTAGGTACAAAAGTTGCCTTACTAAAAAGTATAACAAAAGAAGGGACTCATTTAGATATTGGCTGTGGGACAGGTGAATTTTTAAATGCTTGCAAAAATGCTGGATACGCAACAAAAGGTATCGAACCATCAGAACTAGCAAGAACTCAAGCTAAAAACAATTACAATCTTGTAGTTAGCGACAATACTGACTTAACTCAGTTTAGTGAAGAAGAATTTGATAGCATAAGCATGTGGCACGTACTAGAGCATATCCCAAACTTAAATGAAACAATTTCACAATTTCACAAGATACTCAAGCCAAATGGAAAGATTATTATTGCTGTTCCTAACTATAAAAGCTGGGACGCAAGCTACTACAAAGAATTCTGGGCCGCATGGGATGTTCCAATACACTTATGGCATTTTTCAAAATCTACAATTGAAAAGATTTTCAAAAATCATGAATTTAGTTTGAGGAAAACCAAACCAATGATATTTGATTCTTTCTATGTTTCATTATTAAGTGAAGAATTTAAAATAGGAAAAAAGAATTTTATCAAAGGATTTGCAATTGGATTGATCTCTAATTTAATTGGTGTCATTTCGAAAAGAGGACATTCAAGCACTATTTATGTGTTTGAAAAGAAAAATTAAGCATTTAAATCGTTTCTAAGCAAAAAATAACTACACCTAAGGTATTAACACATTTTTTTTAAAATCTTTGAAACTTTAATGAATAGTGCAATTAATTGATTGCCAGTGTATTGCTGATATTTTACAAGTTTTATATAAAAAATTGTATTTTTGTTAAATGAAAATAAGACTTACAATACTGTTTGGATTCATCTCAATAATTAGTTTTTCTCAATGTTTTGCTCCAAGCACACTTTTTGCTTCTAACATTAATTATTACAATGCAGAAGTAAATTGGAATTCAACAAACGGAACTAATCATTATAAAATTAGATATAAAATTATTGGGTCAGCTAGCTGGTCATATAAAAACAATATCGATTCTATTCTCAACCAAAAATTACTTACAAATTTAATTCCATTAAGCGATTACATCTGGCAAATTAGAAGTCATTGTGACACAATAAATAGCAATACTTCAAATTGGTCAGTTACCGATACATTTTATACAAATACCAACCTATACCCAACAACAAACACTCTGACAACAACTAATATCAACTACAATAATGCTGTTGCAAACTGGGATACTTTAAGTAATGTAAATAGATATAAAATAAGATACCAACAAATCGGAACAGGAAGTTGGTCTAATTTGGGTCCAATATACAATCCAAATTCAAGCATTACAATCCCTCTATTACAACAAAACACCACTTACGAATGGCAAGTAATGTGTTATTATGATACAACTAATTTATTAGCTTCTTTGTGGTCAATTTCTGACACATTTACAACACCCTCATTTGTAGCTGCTCCATTTAACCCTATAGTAATAAATACACTTTCTAACACACAATGTAACACGTCATCTGAACTGACATTAATAGTAAGTCAAGAGGCTGATGAGCCTGATATAGGCACAAGTATTATTACTTCAGACGGAGGGAGTTTTGATATAACCTCTATTAACTCAGGAGACTCTGTAGGCTTTGCAATAATGACTACTAGCACACAAAATATTACCGCAACATTAAAAGCAGGAATAGTTGCAGGACAGAATTATGCTATTATAAATTCATACGATAGTGCTGGGATATTGATTGGGTTTTTCTCAATTGAGAATGACAATGGAGGCATAAAAGTCAGTTCAACATCACCAAATGATGGAAATAATTATACAAGTGGCTTTATAAGTGAAATACACTTCACAAATCTATTTATTAATCCAAATATAGATGGACCACTTTATTTTTATGCTAACATTAACTCTGAACTAAACGATCAGTTTAATGATGTTGATACAGTTCAAATATGGTGTAATTCTTCAAGTATTTCAGAAAACAGTAGTGAAAAAAATCTGATTGGCATTTATGATATTTTTGGAAGAGAAATTCCTGAAACACAAAATAAGCTTCTATTTTTCAAATACACTGATGGGACCATAGAAAAGAGGTTTTTATTGAAATAATAGTGACCTAGGGAGGATTCGAACCCCCAACCCTCAGAGCCGAAATCTGATATTCTATCCAGTTGAACTACTAGGCCTTTTGGCAAAAATAGTATAAGTTTTAATACCACAATTTTTTATACTTTAATAAGTTATCTGATAGTAAAGTATTATTATTGCTTTTTTAATTATGAAAAAACTTCTTTTCCTTTTATTGCCCTTGTTTATCAATGCACAGGATGTTGCGATTGGTCAATGGAAAGACTATCTATCTTATAATTCTGCTTACTATATATGTGAAGCAAAAGAAAAAATTTACTGTGTTGCAAACGGAGGCCTTTATTATGTAAATACATCTGATGAAACAATTAATAGACTTTCAAAAATTACAGGATTATCTGATATAGGAGTAAAACAAGTTGCTTACTCAAAAGAATTAGATATTACAGTTATTACTTATGAGAACTGTAATATTGATCTTGTAAAAAACAATCAAATCATCAATATTTCTGACATAAAAAGAAAGGAAATCATTGGCAAGAAAGTTATAAATAACATTACAGTAAATAATGATATCGCTTATCTGTCTTGCTCTTTTGGATTAGTGCTTATCGACTTAGAAAAGAAGGAAATAAAGGACACTTACAATATAGGAAATGACAGTATAATGTTCGAGATAAATGGGTGTGGTATCTATGGGGACTCCATAATTACTGCAACATCAGAAGGTATGTTTTTTGCAAATATTAATTCAGGAACCTTAGCTGATTACAATAATTGGTCCGTTCTTAGTGGGCATTCAAATGAAGAAACCTATGACAATATAATAATTGCAAATGGAGAGGTTGAGGGAGATTACTTTTTTGAAGTAATTAGTATTAGCTACAATAACCAGAATTTACTTAAAACAAATGCTGATAGCAGTATTTCAATAATTAATAATGATGGAACTATTTATGAATTAACCCACTCAAAGTTTGAAAATATCAAATATGCTTGGAATGATAATGACAATAATATTTGGGTAGCAGATTCAATTAATGGTTTACTAAAATTCACCAATTTTGAATATCAAGAAAGTTATATCCCAAATGGGCCAGTTAGAAATGAGATATATAGTTTAGAATTTTTTGAAAATACATTATATCAATGCCATGGAGGACACCTTAACTTTAGTTCAAGCGGTAAAATATATGATGGTGTGTCAAAGAAAAATACTTATGATGAATGGGTAAATTATAATAGTGTAACTCTTGGCGGATCTGTAGACGTATTAGAGGTTGCAGTAAGATATGGAACAGAGTATTTTGCTTCATGGAGAGATGGACTGTCAGAAGTTAAGAATGGAGAATTAATTATTAAGTACGGTTTTACTAATACAGACAGTGTGCTAGAAACAGTATATGATTCACCAAATCAAATACAAATTTCAGATATAAAATTTGATAGCTATGGAAACTTATGGGGATTAAGCTCAAGAACAAATCATCCAGTTGTTGTTAAAAAAACTAATGGGGATTGGCGTTCATTTAGCATGAATCAAAACCCAACAGCACTATACTTTGATGATTTATTAATTGACTCTTACGACCAAAAATGGGGAGTAATAGCTAGAGGGGGAGGGTTGTTCGTTTACAGTGACAATAACACTATTGAAGACCCTTCTGATGATCAATACAAAATACTTAATATGAATTTAGGTAACGGCAACCTTCCATCAGTACATACTTATTGTTTAGAAGAAGATAGGAATGGTGAAATATGGGTTGGAACTGATAATGGGATAACCGTTTTTTATGACCCAGGTGCAGTATTTTCAGGCTCTAATTTTGATGCCCAACAAATTCTTATTACTGAGGGAGATTATGGGCAATACCTGCTCAGTGAAGAAAGAGTAAAATGCATATCAATTGATGGTGCAAATAGGAAATGGGTAGGAACAGAAAAATCAGGAGTATTTTT
>OCVR010003457.1_pt1 | contig 11168 bp, 7 predicted proteins | sample 1539091 | NCBI WGS metagenome assembly OCVR01 (sample SAMEA3355530, study PRJEB22509) | marine metagenome | biome: marine; feature: coastal ocean; material: water | place: USA | collected 2010-08-07 | depth 16 m | reverse complement strand
TCCGCGGGGTAGCTGCCTTAAGCGCGGTAGTAACGAAACGTTGGATTTTCTTTCGCCGCTCCCTTGCCTCTATAACTATGGTTCAGTGCGTGCTTATATCGGTGGTGATAGCGATTACCTGGATGCTCTAGTTTTGGGGCCTCGGCTTATGCGGGGGGCTAGGGTTCATGTACCCGTGCGTGCGGCTGTCGGTATTTCTGAGCGTGGGATTTATGAGGACAAGCTGATTTGCAGCGATCATGCGATGAGCCAGGAGGACAGGCTTCGGGTGGAGTTATTTTTACGTTGTTATGCCCGGTGCAAGGCGTTGCTTAACATGATGCGCGGTTTGTCCGGGTCAGTGCGCTGGGAGGGCTGGGTCGACGTGGAAAATGCTATGGGCCGTGCTTTACCGGTGGCGTCATCCAGACCTGTGGGCCTGTAGTCCGGATCAGTGCTTTAATATAGGTGGAATATAATGTTAGCGGAGGTTTACAGCAGATGACCAGCATGGATTGGAGCCTCTCTCTCAAGGACGTGTCTGACAAGCAACTGCGTATAGCGCTGGCGCAGACAAACGTGCCGGCGCTGCTCGCCTCGCTTTCACACCTCGATGGTTCAAGTCGACAGTTTCGCGCGGGCATTACGCCGCGTGTTGTTCAGCTTGCTGAGGAAGAGGATGGTCTCAGTGAGGAAGAGCGTGTCACCGCGCGGGCATTGGCTTTTGATCGGTTGCAGGCATATAGGAATGCGTCTTGCCCCGATCCAGAAAAGCTCAGTGACGCTAGCGTTGAGGAAGCGATGCACTTTATTACGGGCGAGAAGATACCGGCTGAGCAGATGGCAATAATGTCGGAGGAGCTCAATCTCTACGGAGAAGATCGCCGCAGACTAAATATCGAAGCTGGATCAGTGCCGCAAGAGTACCGTGTCCTTGTCATTGGTTCAGGTATGTCGGGTATTCTGGCGGCTGTGCGGCTAAAGGAAGCCGGCATATCTTTCGATGTCGTTGATAAGAACCCGGAGATTGGCGGCACCTGGTTTTTGAACACCTATCCGGGCTGTCAGGTGGACTCTGCTAATCATTTATATAACTATATTTTTGCGCCTGAGAGCCAGTGGCCGGGTCACTTTTCCGGACAGCCTGAATTACTTGATTACTTTTTGCGCGTGGTAGAGGAGTTTGGCCTGCGCGATGATATTCAATTGGAAACGGAGGTCCTGTCGGCACTGTGGCACGAGAACACCGCTGAGTGGGAGGTCTGTTCACTGGACAGCGAGGGTAACAAGTCTACAAACCGATACGACAGCATAGTCAGTGCCTGCGGGCAGTTAAATTTACCGGCTTTTCCAGATATTCCCGGGAGAGATAGTTTTGCGGGAATAGCCTTTCATTCTGCGCGTTGGAATCACGGTAGTGATCTCAGTGGAAAACGGGTAGCGGTTATAGGCACGGGGTGTAGTGCCGTGCAGTTCGTCCCGGAAATCGCTGACAAGACAGCGAAACTAGAGGTTTTTCAGCGCAGTGCTCCGTGGTTGTTGCCTGCGGAGGAATACCATTTGACGATGACAGAGGCGGAATTATGGTGTTTTCGCAATATTCCCTTCTATGCACGGTGGTATCGGTTTTACCTTTTTCGTTCTCGCGGTGTTGATGGTTTGTTGCCCTTTTTCTTTACGCAAAAAAATTGGAACGGTCATTCCCATTCAGTGAGCGCCGACAACGCTGCCCTGCGCGACGCGTTGGTTGAATCTATACGAGAGCAGGCGGGGGGTGACGAGGCTCTCGCGGCGGCACTGATTCCTGATTATCCTCCCGGTGGAAAACGTCCAGTGCTGGATGATGGGCAGTGGATAGACACACTGAAAAAGCCCCATGTGACACTGCAAAGCCAGCCGATTCTGGCAATTGAGGCGGAGGGGATAAGAACCGAAGACGGCGCGCTCCATAATTTTGACGTAGTGATTTACGCGACAGGATTTAAGGCCGACCATTTTCTTCAGCCCATAAAAATGACTGGTCGTGACGGCAGGGAACTGCATGATACGTGGAAAGGTAATCCGCAGGCTTACCTGGGTATAACGGTGCCGGGGTTTCCAAATTTTTACTGTCTCTACGGCCCCAATACAAATATTGTCACCGGCAGCAGTATTATTTTTGGCAGTGAATGTGAAATGCGTTACATCATGGGCTGCTTAAAGTTTCAATTTGAAAATGGCGTGAAGGCATTAGAGGTAAGGGAAGATAGATGCCGAGACTATAATGTCTTGATTGATACGCGTAGTCGCGAATGCGCCTGGGGCTCGGAGCATGTTGATAGCTGGTATAAAAATGCGGAAGGACGTGTTTCGCAGAATTGGCCCGGCACCCATTGGGAGTGGTGGCAGCAGACTCGTACTCCGGATCCAGGAGATTTTCACATCGTCTGAGTTAGATTTCTGATGTGGGCGTCATGCGAAGTATCTGGCCTCCATCTGCGTGCTCCAGGAGCAGGTAAATATTGCCATCGGCCCCGACCTCAATGTCGCGAATGCGCGCCAACTGGCTCAAGAGTGTCTCGGAACTAACGTATTCGCCAGCCTCACCGATGATTATGCGGTATAGCGTTGACCCTTTTAGCGAGCCAACGAGAGCATTGCTTCTCCAGCGCGGGAACATGTCCCCCTGATAAAAGATGAAACTGGATACAGCTGGAGCGGGCGTCAGGTCGACGACCGGCTGCTCGATGTCATGGAGATCAAATGCGATATCCAGCCAGTTGGCATATTCGATGGGCGAGCCGTCATAGTTTAGGCCAAGCGAAACTAGCGGCCAGCCGTAATTTCGGCCGGGTTTCAACAGGTTGAGTTCATCACCGCCTCGGGGACCCATCTCGGTCGACCAGATGGTGTTCGTGGCTGTGTTGAATTCGAGCCCCTGGGGACTGCGGTGCCCGAACGTCCAGATAGTTGGATAGGTGTCGTTCTGGCCGATGAACGGATTATCCCCAGGAATACGTCCGTCGTCGTGGACTCGGTGTATCTTACCCCAGGGTTTGGTTAGGTCCTGTACGCCATCGAAGTTACTGCTGCCCTTCACGCCGACGCTGATATAGAGAAACCCCTCGTTGTCAAAGGCCAGTCTTCCACCTGCTGCAACGTCAGGTACGAAAGAGTAGTACGCTGGTCCGGGGTACCAGATTTCTTCCTCATCGACCCACTGATTATCTTTGATTCGGCCGCGCACCACCCGGTTGAAGCTGCGCGCTATGAGCCAGCAATCCTTGCATCGCTCCGTGTGGTGAAGGTATATCCACCCGTTTTCCTCGTAGTCAGGATGCAATGCTATGTCCAGCAGCCAGCCATGCCCCCAGACCAGTACAGCTTCAATGGCATCATCGAACACCTCCGGAGTGCCCGGAATGAGTTCCGAGATATTCCCTTGTTTATCGACGATGCGCAGCCCTTTCATTTTTTCTGTGACCAGTATTCGTCCATCCGGAAGGGGCTGGATAGAAAACGGTAAAGGGTCGAGTTTGTCAGTGACCAGTTCCAGGCGAAAATCGTGCTCCTGACTCGCGACAGTGCCCCCTGGTATCGCTATGGGCGCATCAATCCTGAAATCAGTGAAAAGCCTGTCCACTCTGCGTTCCGCAATATAGATCGCGAGCCCTCTTATCTCCTCTGGTGACAGCACATCAATATATGCCGGCATGCCCTTTTCCGGAAATCCGTGTGCGATGCTCTTGCTCAGAGCTGCCACGGAATCACCATGCGCTAGCGGTGTATTGAGAAGCGCCGGGCCGAGGGGCAAACTGCCAGCGAGATTCGCGCCATGACAGTCGCTGCAATGTTCTTCATAGTTGGCGATAAAAGGGTCTATAGGTTCGACATAGCGCAAAAGCAGGTAGGCTGCCAGGACCAGAGCGCTGAGCGTGGACAGAATGACGATACGTTTTTTCAGGTTTTTCTCAGTGCTAGTCGACAGGAAGCGTAAGCATAAACCTAACGGGGATAGCTGCCTAGCGTGGAAATTTCCATCCTTGAGCTGTTTGGACGGAACATATATCAGCCGGCAGATAATCTGTGTATGGTTCAGGCTTGAAGAAAAATAGTAATAATTCTGGAGAATGTTATGCGCTATATCCTTGCGGTGGTAGCGGTTGCCATACTTGGTGCAGGAATAGGACTGTATGTGGTGACTCTGCCAGATCCTGTCCCGGTTTCACCGCCCGCGCCGTTATCGGATGCGCAGCTGGAGGCATTGCCTGCTGATAGAGAGGGGCAGGTGCTGATCTATGGAGCCTATGGCTTCACCGGCCAGGGCATTAGCCGCCTGGCAGAGGACTATGGAATAACGCCGGTGCTGGCCGGTCGCAATGAGAGCAAGCTTCGCCCCTTGGCCGAAGAACTGGGTTTCGATTACGTTGTGCTAAGCCTGGAGAACAATCACGATAACCTGGTCAAAGTGTTAAGCCATTTTGAGATTGTGTTACATATTGCGGGACCTTACACGTATACGGCAAAGCCGATGTTGGATGCGGTAGTCGAGGCGGGCACGCACTATGTGGATCTGACGGGTGAAAATCATGTAATTCAGGCGCAGCTGGATCGTGACGAAGAGTTCAGGCGGGCCAACATTATGGTGATGCCCGCGGTGGGCTATGACGTAGTTCCCACGGATTGCCTAAACGTTTTTGTGGCGCAACAGATAGACAAACCGACGCACCTTCAGGTGATCCTGGATAGTAGCTACAAAGATGTCGAAGGAGCACAGGCGAGTCGCGGCACGATGAAATCTGCTCTGGAGATGCTCGGCAGGCCGCTGCTGGAGCGTAGGGGCGGAAAAATGGTCCCGATGACGCCCAAGGTAATTCACCGGCAAGAGGATGGCCGCGATCAGACGCTGATACAGATTCCCTGGGCCGACATGATGACTAGCTACGTTAGCACCGGTATACCCAATATCGAGGTATTTCAGCTACAAGCCGGCGAGATACCAGGCTGGCTTCCGAGATTGGCGCAGTCTGATTTTGGCCGGCGCGTGCTGGCTTGGTTGATCGACAGTTACCTGCCGGAAGGCCCGCCCCCCAATGCGCAGGAACAGCGACAAACTCGAATTACCTCAACCGTGCGTAACGAGTCTGGCGAAGAAGCCACAGCAGAGCTTATAACCCCTGAGGCCTACCTACTGACATTCCACAGCACCCTGCTTATCGCGAAGCGTGTGCTGGAGGGTGAATGGTCTCCAGGATTTCAAACACCAGGCAAAGTCTACGGTGCAGACCTGGTGTTAGAAGTGCCTGGTGTTAGTCGTTCGCCTATGTAGGAAGTATTAGTCGTTACACAGGATTTCCATAACCTGACGAGCGACCTCTACCTCGTCGGGCGTCTTCGCGTTAAAGAGTCGCTGCTTGGCTTGATGACACTGGTCGGCATCATCTTGTAATTCACCCTGCACCTGTGACATGACTTGATTCGAATTAGATCTGCACATCGCCGGGTCTTTGCGGCGTACATTGGTATTGTTGCCCGACTCCTCTACTAGCACGCAGTCACCGATGCGAATTTCTGTCTGGTCAGTGATGACTTGAATAGCAGAACCCGCGCTGGTGCGGATTGTATACTGCATGGCTGTATTCTGCCCTTCTGATGCCGCGGTGCCACCGCCGCCGAGTGCGGCGCCGCCGAGTGCTGCAGCTGCCTGGGTACCACTGGACTTGTTGCGAGCTAGTGCCCAACCGACGGCACCTCCAAGCAACGCATTTCTTCCTGAATTGGATTGGAGCTGCACGGGGGCTGCGCTCTCTACCGTTCCCACGGTAACGCGTGCGCTATCGCCCGTCCTCTGCGCCAGTGCGGGTGTTGTCACCATGTAAACGGAGAGTGTCAGGGCTACGACGGACAGAGGCTTAAAAAGTTTGATCTTGAGCATAGTTTGGTTCCTCAAAAGTTGTCACAGGTATAGGCGCACACCTGAGCGTAAGTTGGCTTATCGGTCACTATGGAGTCGAGAGTACTGATTTGATGTGAAAAATGCCACCGCAATCTAAGGTTGGGAAAATATTGAAACACCGCTCCTTATTAAACAAAGTAACCCCAGACAATATGGTGCAACGGTCCAGAGGCTGGACGACGAGGAGAAAACGCGGCCATGGCCACTAGTGCCGGGAAGAGTTCCCCGAGATAGACTGGATGAGGCCAGGACAAAGAGAGCTATTCGTGTATCCTGCTTGAGCCGCACAGCGAGAATAGAATGGCTGTTCCGCATATGGGCTTCAATACGTAATAATTATTACAGTCAGAAAAATGAATCCCTGCTGCACTAGCGGTTGCACGCCTTGCAGCGCAACGGTGCCCGTCGCAGGCTCAGAGCATTAGGCAACATCAGAACCTGTAGTTGACAGTTATGCCAAATGAGCGAGGCGCTTGTGGATATGAAGAGTAGCCGATTAAGTCGCCGGTAATAATGTTTTCTTCTACGCTCTCTTCCAATATGATGGTTTTATCCAACAAGTTTTTGCTCCAGATTTTCGCAGACCATACACCCGAATTTTCTTCGATGCCCAGTGTCATATCGAAAATTAGAACATCCTCAACATTTGGCGTATTGACCGTCTGGTTTGGCTTGTCGTAATACTCCGCCGTGACCTGTCCCAAAAAATTCCAACTGGTTCCCGGTATCGGTTGTGTGTAACGAAGCTGAGACAGTGCGTGTAACACCGGTTCATCATTGAGTTGCTGACCTTTTTTACCAGGACACACAAGCGTTCCCGGTGTGGCTTCTCCCTCTTCGCACATGCGCTTGGTGTATTCCTGAATTTCTGGTTTGGAATAAGCGGCAGTGGCAAACATGGACCAGTTGTCATTGATCAGATAGTCGATCTCCGTTTCAAACCCGTAGACATCGAGATCTTCTACGTTGACCGCGAGATTAGAAAGTGGGCCCGAAAGGACTGACGTCACGGCACTATCACTTGGGCTAGTGCGGTACTGATGATCATTGTAGTTCTGGTAAAAGAGCGCAACATTCCAGCGTAAGCGCTGCTCGAGGAACGTGCTTTTCATGCCGATCTCGTAAGCAATAGAATCCTCCTGGCCAAACTCAAGGTAGTCGTTGGCAATAGTCAACAGGTTGCCTGATACCGGAGGTTGAGGAAAAATTTCAGACAGCTGACCTGCTAAAGGCGCGAGCACGTTAAGGCCTCCAGAGCGGAATGCCGTATCGATGGCACCGTAGAGAAGCACGTCAGGGAGTGGGTAGTGACGAACTTTGAAGCTGTAGGACGGGTCTGAATAATTCTGATCGTAATTAGTATTCAGTTCACCTAGCCCCGGAATAAATCCAAATACGGTAGCTTTGTAGTCTACGTTGCTGTAACGGGCTCCCAGGCTACTGTCCCATTTGTCGTTGAAACGGTACGTCCAGTTAGTATAGATGCCGGTTGCTTCAGTTTCTGCCGTGCCGTCTACGTTAATATTCTGGATGAAATTGACGGTCTTGGTATCATCTTTGGAATAGATAGTACCAAACAGGTAGTCGATATCGTCGCCGATGTTCCCGGCCGCTTGAAATTCGAAGGAGTAGGCAACAGGATCGAACTCCAGATAATCCCGCGTTACTTCAGGCCCCGGTACCACCCGCCAATTGCTATTATCCTGTTGTTGAAAAATGTCGAGGTCCTGATACTGGCCCAACAATGTGATTTGTAAGTCATCGAGAGCCCATTGCCAGTTGAAATTGATGTCATCCACTTTAGTATCGGAGAAGCTGGGTATCCCCTTATAGACTTTGTAGTCGTCATACTGCGAGGTGTAATCACTGAGGCCTCTTTCATCCGGAACCGGCCCTTGATAGCTTTGGCCATTGTCATCTGTGGTGAGGTTTGCGTGGTAGTAACTTAGCAGGAAGTCCATGTTATTCGTTGGTTGCCATAGCAGCTTGGCACGGAAACCCTTGTGATCCTTGCCATTAGCTTCATTGACACCCGGAACGGCGTTGTCCATGTAGCCATCCGATCTTGCATACATGCCGGCTAGGCGAAACGCGAGCTGGTCATCTACCAACGGTATATTCAGGGCCGCCATGTTATTGGAGGTATCCCATGAGCTGTAGCTGCTGGTGATATAGCCGCCGAATTCGTTCATCGTTGGGTTGTTGGTGTAAATTGAAATAAGCCCTGCGGGTGCGTTTTTCCCGTAGAGGGTGCCCTGAGGACCATTCAGAACCTCGATGCGCTGAATATCAAGCATCGTGGAAAACACGCTGCCGGGCTGTGCTTGTGGAACACCATCAACGTATACGGCGACAGCGGCGGGAAACGCGAGAGCGAAAAAGTCAGGGCCGACATTGCGAATCTTGAGTGTCGCGGACGCTGGACTGTTTGCGCCCAGTTGTAGGCTGGGAACGATGCGGTCGATGTCAGTAAAGTCAAAAGCATTGATGCTTTGTATTTTTTCTTCGGTTAATACGCTCATCGAAATAGGAACGGTCTGGCTGGTTTCCTCAACTTTACGGGCGGAAACAAACACTTCTTCCAGGACCTGTTGTTGAGCTAGAGCACTGTTAGGCTCAACGAGAATAGTCGCAACGATTAGCCCAGCTATTGGCTTGTACATGGCGCCTCCGCTTTTATTCGATATATTTGCTGATCTGCAGTAGGTCCATAAAGATGATAAGTGGCAAGCGGTGCCAATGCCACCTCTATTTTACCAACGCCACGCGTCGCGATAAAAAACCCCTGCAGCGGTCGGTGACATGGGAATTGTCACATGGCCGTTTGCTGCTAATGATCGTGAAAGATCACTGCAGTACCTCGGGATACTTGCGCAGAACGCGTCTCACCATGGCCTCCCACATGAAGGGGAGGCCAAATTCATCAATCATGCCCCCGAGATTTTCCACGTGCTCCTCAGGCATCGGCACGCCTCCCCCTATGGCTTCCACCATCCACGCCTGTTTGCAGCGCCACTCCAGCGTGACAGCCCGGACATGGGCTTGACGTATATCGCGACCAGTAACAAGCACGCCATGGTTAGCGAGTAGTGCCCACTTGGCGTCACCCAGCTCAGCAGCCGCTTTCGCGCATTGCTCAGTTTGGTGCAGGGCGCCGGCATACTCATTGTATAGTTTGATATCACCGTTAATATTGGCACCGGTTTGGTCAAATGTCTTTGGTACCTCCTGTCGCATTGACCAGATGCTAGCGTAGCGCGGATGGTTGTGTATGATGATATTTGCATCAGAGCGCACTTCATGAATTGCCCGATGAAGTAAATTTGCTGGCGTGACATTCCAGTCTCCTGCAATCACATTACCCTCCACGTCAATTCGAATGATGTCGGATGCCGTAATTTCATCCCAGGCGAGTTCCCATGGGTTGATTAGGAATGTGCCATCGTCCTGCCTATAGGAAATATGGCCTGCAATATGATCATCGTAACCTTCGGCAAAAAGTGCGTGACACAGAATGGCCAGCTCCTGTTCTGGAGACAGCTCTGGCGTGAGAGCGAAACGACCAGCTTTCGGTGCGTACTCCTCGAATGCCTTGGCGGGATCTGGTTCCATGAGTGTCACCTGCTCTGCTTTTATCAAATTAGATGGGAAACAATGTTAGGCCGCCTGCCCGCAGTGCGCAATACGACCGCCCGCTCTTTAAGCTAAATCACTTGACACAGTGACAGCCTGCCAAAGAAAAATACATTAACATGCGGATTTATCGCTCCGCACTCGCGCACTCGGAGATCAGGCGCACGTAGTCCGCTGGTCAGTGATCGTCGTTGGCTGCCCTTGTGAGATACCATCGGCTGGTCCATTAATAGCGATCGCGATAAAAGGTACTATTCGGGCTCTAACTCAGCCTTATCGATCGGCGGACGATTAGCGGCACTGCAGTATAGTGCAGCCAATCTATCCTGAATGAAACTGCCTGCCAGACACACTCCATTTGTGTAGCAACAGATAAAAGTCATAGCCGCTGGGCAGCATGGCTGGCGAAACCTGCTCCGGCATGCTCATAAAGATTAAACGCAGAAAAACCATTAGCTTCCAGCTCTTTTGCTTCCTCATTAAAACGAACTACGGCTGCAATTTTTCCGTCGTAACCCAGTTCTCTCACCATATTGGCCACCAGCATGTTTTCTTCATGATGAGTGAGCGCGATCAAAACCAGGTCGATTTCTGCTAGATTAACCCGGTACCAGAAGTCTGGATCACTGGCGTCTGCGCTAACGACCCTGCGATGAACTCGGCTATGCTCCTGAAGCTTCCGCGCGTTGATGTCGACGCCGAGTACGGCACGACCGTGTTTTTCTGCAATAGTGTCGAATGCGCCTGTTCCAATATTGCCCATACCCAATACTATAATCCTCGCTCCTTCAGTATCAGGAGTATCCTCTGTGACTTTCGAAGACTCAAAATTAAGCCAGAATGAGTGGTAGCGGCGATAAAGGCTGTGGGCCCGCAGGTTAAGCGATGAAGAGAATATAAAACTCACTGCAATTGCAACAGAAATAGCGCTTCCCCACTGCATATCAATCCAGCCAGCCTTGCCGGCCAAAACGATTACCACGAGCCCAAATTCGCTATAATTGCCCATTGCACTGGCGCAAAGTAGAGCGGTGCGGGGCGGTGTATGTAGCAGTGTCATCAGTGGGAAATAGACAACAGGCTTGATAACGACCAGTAGACCCAGGATGATCGCGACCAGCAGCATCCCCTCCGTCGGCCAACCCGCTAGACCGATACTTAGGAAAAAGCATACCAGGAATAAATCCTTGAATTGGATCAACCGGCGGGAAAGTTCCTTGCTTTTCTGCGTACCTGCGAACAACGCACCAAGGAACAAAGCTCCGAGGTCACCTTTAACTCCAACTAGCTCAAATAAGTGGGCTCCCCCCAAAGCCAGTGCAAAACCAAACAGCGTGAGCAGTTCTCCATGGCCTGCGCGCCCCATTAACTGCTGGATGACGCCCCGCAGAGGGAAAAGTAATAGAAGCAAAATAGCCTCGGGCTTTGGAAGGGCTCCTTTTGAAGCAACAAGGAACAGAACGGCCGCCACGTCCTGTATTAAAAGAATGCCAATAGCGTGTGATGCGTGTTTAGAGGACATCTCTCCCTTGTCTTGCAAAACCTGAATAACAAATATCGTGCTTGAAAATGTCAAGGCGAAAGCGACGATGAGTGCGCCTGTGAAATTCAGGTTAATTCC
>OCVR010003451.1_pt1 | contig 11173 bp, 8 predicted proteins | sample 1539091 | NCBI WGS metagenome assembly OCVR01 (sample SAMEA3355530, study PRJEB22509) | marine metagenome | biome: marine; feature: coastal ocean; material: water | place: USA | collected 2010-08-07 | depth 16 m | reverse complement strand
GCTATGGACGAGAAACATCTGCGGGGATCCTTTGCTCTTCGCGTATGAATAGCAGCCAGAGATTTCAAACTGCGTGCTTCGAAGTATAAACAATCTAATTGCGGTATTGGCAAGAAATCGAGTCGCATCCTTCAGGTGTCATAGCCGGGAATCGGGTCATGTCGTCTCCGCCCGTGTCTTATCGCATCGCCTTCGGCCCGCAACAGGGTCACAAACCCTTATAATTCGCACCATCCGTCCACGGGAAAGCCCTGATCCCGGACTGGAACGCGTCGCGAAGGCCAAGACCGCCATATCCCCGGTGCTTCCGCTTCAATCTTCGAGCGTATAGTGCGCCACACTTGATACACCCAAGACGGATAGCTTCACGGCTGACCGTGGGGCCTCTTTCTACGAGCAGACCCTCGATCTCGCGGTGACTGAGGTTGAGACGATAACAGACCCAGACTGCGTAGAAGATGATATCAGGTGCGGGCGCCTCGCCAGAATCAGTGACGCTTATACGCAGTCATGCGCCGATCTAACAGCTTGGGCGAGTTCACTTTTCAACACCCTTCTCTTTGCGTGTCCTGAGATCGATTACTCGGACGCTCTCCCGGCGCCTTTAAAAACTACCTATCTGGTTGAGTGCGTCAATCGTAGACAGTGTGTCACCGATATCAACAAAGTCTACAGTCACGAAATTGGCTGTAGTGGCGTGAAATGCTTCACATTCGTTGATGCGATTAAGTAGTAAGGGGCTGAAGTTAACCTGTTCGGCGAGCGCCGGAGAGCCAAAGACGTTGGTGAGGAAATGATTGAAAATAAACAGGTCGTTGGAAGTCGAACCACGATTTTCGGTGCAGGAGAAGTCTCCCGGAGCGGAAGCGGAAAACTGAGTTTCGAAAGCATTGTCCCAGACATTCATCAGCCACGGGTAGGATGGATTAACCGAGACGTCCTGCAGCACGACAAGGCGGGTGCCTGCGTCGATCATCTGTCCCAGTGTGGGCCAAGCGCCGCCGGCGTGTTGATAAGCGTAAGGTGTGAGATTGGCCGCGTTGAAGGCATCGGCCGTAAGTTCATGGTTGAGGTAAGACTCGAGGATAAGAGTGACCACCGCGCCTGGGTTTACCTCGAGAAATTCGCGGATTTCGCTCAATCCATCGACCAGAAGCTGATTGCCGATGGAGCATAATACGTGGCACAAATAGGCCGTATCGGGGTCGACACCAGGCACCTGTATCTCCTGGCTGAGCGTATTGAGATCGCCAGCGCGGTAGGTATCCAGCATCAGGGCACGAACACCGGCCTCCAACTGAGCCGGAACATCCCAATTCTGGTTGGGTCCCAGCCAGCCGTTGGTTGAATTGGACATTGCGTTGTGCGTGGTGGCGTAGCGAACTTGATCGTATCTGCGACTGCACAAATGGGAGTAACCGTTGCAGCCATTGACGGTGACTAATTCGATTTCGCTGATGGCATTGGTGTCATCATCGGCAAGGACAAGCATCTCGTAGTCGCCCGGTTCAAACGCAGATGTATCGAGGGAGAAAGAAAAGGGTGGCGAGTTGTCTGTTTCGACCCACCCATCTGCGAGCCCTTTAGGGTAGAGCTGCACAGTAGTGGGGGTTATAGAGGCGAAGCTGACTTCAACGGTCAGCGTCTCATCGACAGCCGACCAACTCGAGGAGATCGTCATCCCGGGAGAGTTGCCATCTTGCACAAAAACCGCGCGCAATGGAGGCATTGTCTGGCCCCAGCGCTGATCCACAGTTGCCCCCGGCACGTTAATCGCGCATGTCGGGAATTGTGCACCGCAACCTTCCCAGCCAGAAAACACCCAGCCCGCATGAGGCAGTGCCAAGTAGGTAACATTGTAATCCCCGGCGACATAATTGGCACACGGTTGGTTTTCCAATAAGCAATCATTAGTCCCTGTAGAGGAACTAATATCCCCTTCCCCAACAATTTCCAGCGGGTGAGAGCAAGCGGTAACGAGGGTCATCAGTAGAAGAGTGAAGATCGTTTTCATGATTCTGCCATACGTTGGTGGGCTACCGTTCGTTCATCCTGGACCGGTAAGTAGCAGGCGTTAGCCAACGGCGCGGTGCGGATGCGAATTTTTGTTCACGACACGCAGTATAGTGGATAACGGGGCTTTGACAAAACCACTCGCCATGCTGGTTTGGTGGGTGATGGCCGCAACAGGCATGATCAGCCCAGCGCCAGAATACAGTTGAGGGTGCTTCCGGCTATGAAAACGGGCCGGTGCGATTCAATTCGCTGCGAATAGCCTCTGTGCATGACCTAAACTTCCGCCCCAACCCCCGGGACGCAGGCCTCAAGCTATTGCTCGAAGCAGTAAAGGGCCGCTCAGGAATCACAAGTCCCGGAGCCACTGTCGTCTGTCCAACCAAACCCCGCGATACCGGATTCGCCAATGTTTCCACGATCCGATGATGACGCGCTAGTCCATGAAACGCACGACTTGGTGGGGCCTCCGTAGACGCCATCATCGTCGCCTGAAACAGTTGTTCAAACGGGACATTCGCCAGTGTCACAGCCAAGCAAACGCTCTCCAGCGTGATTAATTGAGCCGCCGCCGTTCGAGTCCTGCTGGGGCCACTATAAATGTATCAGAGCCCAACACCTGTGCCCCTCTCTGCCAACCTGGCGGCAAACCCTTGGTAGGGCACTGGCCGGACCATGGGATCAGCGGGGGGGCACTGACAGTAATATTTCGCTCCGTGAGACCGTCTTCAATGCCCCTGTGACTGAGATTGAAGTGGTGGTAGAGCCAGACTGCGTAAGCAACAGTATCAGGTGGGGGGGGCGCTTGGCCGGAATCGGTGGCGTTTGTAGGTGTTCATCGCCAGATTCTCTCATTTCGGTGAGTTAACTAGTCAGTACCCGTTCGTTCGTGCGTGCTGATCTGCAGCAGGTGGTGGTGAAGGTCTTCGCGAACGAGGATGTCGCACGTCTCGCGAAGCGGAAGCTCATGCTTCACGACATAAGGGGCGATCCACCTGTCCCACATTGCCCTGACGTCGGCCTCATTCGCCTCGCCCCACGGCTCGTCCGGCTGCTCGCGCGCGTGGTCCAGCTTGCACGAAGCCAGCTTGCCCTTCAACGCCCCCTCGACACCAGCGTCAACGTATACGAGGCAGTCGATCTCCTTGTTCAGCTCCGAATAGTCAAATTGCACGTTCCCGACGCCGGGGATGTCGACGTCGCCCGGTGGGACCCCGACTCGGTAGCCCTCATAGAGCACGATGTCAAAGGGTCCCACGACGCGGGCGCCCTCCGGCTCGCGGTCGTCGAGCCCCTTGTTGAACCGCGGCAGGGTGACCCCGGCGGACGCGCCGCCTCTCCCCGCGGTTCGAAGCTGTCGAAGTAGGCCGTGGAACTCGGGGTCCAGCGCGCGAGGATCCGCGCGGGACGTGAGTGAGTGCTGCTTTCGCGTCTCCTTGCTCATGTGCATGTCGTCGGAGCCGAGCTGGCAGATATGCAGCTCGTCCTTGGCACGCTGCCTGCTGATCATCGTCATGAGGAAGAGGAGTATCTGTATGAGAGTGGACTTCCCGGTTCCCGGCGGCGCATTGATGCCGAGCACGAACGCTTCCGTCGCTGCCCGCTGCTGACGCTCCATGCGCTCGTAAACGTTCAGCGCGAGTGGCACATAGCCCTTAAACAGGTCGCACCGCTGGATGCCCAGCTTCGCCAGCGGCTGCTCATTAACGCCGCCCGCGCGTGTCGCCAGCTTCATCTCCCGGTGCGCGAGCTCGGTGAGCTGCAGCCGCTCCTCCAAGATGCCCGCCACGTTATGCTCGGTGATCCCAAACGTCCGGGCTTCTACCATGTCCATCAAGAGTTCGTCGCGAAGCGCTGCTCGAATGTCGAACAGCCGCTCCAGGGATGACTCGATGCCGGCTATCGCATCCTCGGTGAGGTCTAGATTACTGTCGCGCTCCATGTGCAAAAAAACCTCTTGCCGTGTGTGGGTGCGGAACGCCCGCGTAGTAGAGCACTATCGATACGATGGACACAATCGTCATCCGCGTTCTATCGATTTCATTGGATACCATATGATCTGCTTGAAGTATAGGACAATTAAAACGGCTGTCGTGAGTCGCTCTTTTAATGGATACAGGCCACAAGGCCTGACAAAATCGTAACCAGCCGGTCAACCACTGTTCAATCTTGTCGGTCTTAGTCATCGAACTATTCGCATGCCTACATTGCTGAACTGCCGAACGCAGAAAGGCAAGCCTGACGTTTCGGTACCCTCCTTGTTGATCGTCCGTTGTTGAACCGGATTCTGCTACCGCGCGCCCTTTCCAGCCCAAAACGGCAATGTCTGCAGTGGCGCCCTGACAGGTGGCGTGAGTAGCGGGAGGGTCGGGAGATCCTGTTCCTTCTCGCGCCGATGACCCAAAATTCTATCTATTATCTTTCGAGCAAGTGCAGGCCCGTGCAAGCGCGATTTCAGCACACCCCGCGGCCATTGAGCGATCAATTCCGGCAGCGCAGCGAGTTTCTGGAAAGGGGTTTTTCACTGCATGCCGTTTGTGTTACTTCCACTTAACCCTTATTCAAGAGGAGATTTGCTCACAACAGCTCGTTTATTTGTTCTATACTCGTTCGGAATGTTGCGTGTAACGGCTGTGCTTACGCACCCGTTACACAACGCTTTTCTGTGCCTCGTCCCCAGGGCTGAAACTATGGTTGAGCAGTCAGAAGGTAATCTTTTTCTGGGAGCTATCCTTACGATTGCCGCCGCATTTGCCGTCGCAACGATGGCAAGTATTGTTAAATGGTCTTCTGTTGCCGTTTCGACGGAATTGTTAATGATCCTGCGCTGGGCCGTAGGCTTACTGATCTTTTTTATCCTGTTTTTTATTTTTCGGCCGCGTTTAGCCCTTAAGACAGACCAACCAGTTGCTCAAGCTATGAGCGCTTTTTGCTGGACGGGATCAATCTACTGCTACTACCTTTCACTGCAATGGATCCCAATGCTGGATGCCACCCTCCTCTTAAATACAGGTTCTCTTTTTGCACCCCTTATTACTTGGGTTCTAGCAGGAGAAAGACAACCGCCTCTGGCATGGCTTGCGAATGGAGTGGGATTTATCGGCATTATCGTAGTACTGCAACCCGGCGCCGGTTCATTTAATCCCGATTCCTTATGGGGATTAGCTGCCGGGATACTGATGGCATTTCGGCTTTATTTCAATCGACAATTGAGTAGCAAGGAACCAATGGAACGCACCACGTGCTATTCGCTAGCCTTTGGGTTGCCCGTTTGTTTGGTAGCTTTTTTTATTACCGGTTTCCCGATTCACAATTGGACCGGCCACATGTTTACTCCCTCCGAAAAACTAATTCCTTGGTTGACCGACGGACTCATGATTGGAGCCGCAATACTCCTCGGCGCACTCGCTATGACACAGACCGGTTTGAGTGCTGCCAGCTTACGTTTTGCAAAGGTAGGTCAAATCGCTCCGTTCAGGTACTTTAGCGTGATTTTCACTGCACTTTTTGACTATTTGATCTGGGAACACATCCCAACAAAATCTGCCTGGATTGGTTTTGCCATCATTTCTTTGTCGGCGATGGCGTTCATACGAATTACCAAGGTCGATGCCAACACTCATCGATCAGAAACCACCCCCGCGAACCAGGGAACACCGATTCTTAATTCATCGCACACGCGCAAATCGAGCGAGGCAAACGAGTACTGAGGAAGTCGTCTGGAGACGGCTACTGACAAATTAACTTCTTGAGAGCAGCGTAATCTGCGACCCAATTTCAAGCCACTGCACTATTCCATTCTTCAAACGCACTGATCCTAAGATCCCGATAATGCTGTGCTCTGACCGCGAGGCTGCTATGGTTGAGTCGGTACTGACAAGTTAACTCGAGGTCACGGGCTAGCGCTACACAATCGAGCCTAGACTGAACAGAAATATGTCATTGGCCCCCACATTGGGCTGTAATTTCCCGAGATTTTGGTTTGTGGTTTCCATATTTGGAGCGAATCTAAGTTAACTTTTCAGTACTCTGCCACGAGCTAAATTGGATTTTCAGAACGAGATGTTCATCACTGTGTTGCTAATGAATAACGATAGGCGGCGCGGCTCAATGTAAGAACAAGCCAATGATTTTTAATAAAGCACATTACAAGGGTATTCGTAACGGATTTCGATTCAGGATTAAAGTATGCCTTAAAACAAACTGCCTAGCTTTTCTTGCATCGAAAAATATCGACCGGATGTGGCAGACATGTCGCCGTGCCTTGCTCTTCGCTAATTGACATCAAGAATTCGGAAATGTCGTTGCGCAACCCTGTCGGCAATTGATCTGCCCGGGTTTGCACGATGAAGTCCACAATGTTTCGCCCTTCTTCGGTCGATTCTCCGAAACATTCGTTCACGTTCAGATTGGCATTAACGCGGGTTTCCTCATAGTCTAATCCGCGCGCATCGAAGTGGGCCCGTACGTTATCGCTAAACCAACTTTTCTGTTCCATCTGGCGTTGCCACATGAGATTGGCAATGGTGTTCAGCTCTTCGTCAGGGGCTATCACGATAATCAATTCTCCGCCGGGTTTTAGTGCTCGCATTGCGGCATCGATGGCATCGTTGCGATCTTCCAAATAGTAGATGGATTGCACAAAGAGAATCAGGTCGAATTCGTTTTCAAAGGTTTGCTCGCCAAACCTTTGCACGAGAACAGAAACGTCGACTTGATCACATATCTGAGACCCCATTGCTTGTAAAAACTCAGCGGCGGAAATTTCATTTGGCTCAATGCCGAGATACGTAACCTGGTTCATCCGTGCCCGCGCATACCCTAAAATTCGCTCGTCGAAAGCACCTGTGCCACAGCCAACACTCAAAATAGTATTGGCGTCTTGCGACATTTTAGAGACAACGTTAGCTTCGAACCAACCTAAGAGCCCAGGTCGTTGATCGCTATTGGCTTCAAATATTTCGAGACATTGCGCGTAATAACTATTGTTTAAAGGGTGTATCTGCACTAAATCTGTTACCGCGCGGTCAATCGACCCGATCATCTTGCTTTGATGTGCCGTATATAAACTCATAGATGAACCAATTAACCCCTAAAGTGAGCGCTTTTGCGCAAAGATACGCTCGCTTGCACGACCGATGGCGTACACTAACAGAGTTTCCGAAAATTTTACTGGGTTATTGATGACCTGCTTACTTTTGAGCAGAGAGCATCGTCTGACAACGATACTGAGAGTCACATTGCGAATCACGCTAAAAATCACATGAATTGGAGCCAAAACATGAGTCGATCCCTTCCTGCCGCCACAGATGCCGACACCTTTGATCGGAGTTGTGCTCACTGGAGCGCCGACGGTCGTGACGGCATGGACAACTTTTATACCTATGCGACAGTCGATTACAGGCATTTGGCCGACTTGATCGACTGGCCTGCTTTGCTGACATCGTTGTCGCAGCAAACAGGCGCTCTTCAATTGGCGGATTTGGCCTGCGGCAGCGGTAAGTTCCCGGGGGCACTATTGGAGCATACAACACTGTCTGAGTTGATGAGTGCCGAAGGCAAATCGACTCAAGTGCTGTACGACCTTTTGGATCCCAGTATTTTTGCAATCGAGGAAGCGGCAGCCGTACTCAAGCCACCTTTTGTAGAACGCGACCACTATTGCTGCAGGCTGCAGGACTGGCAGCCAAATCCAGAGACTTATGATCTCTGCTGGGCAACCCACGCACTTTATTGCGTGCCGGCCGAGGAGATGAGCGAATGCATGGCTATTTTGAGAGGTGCCATGAGGCCCGGCGGTATCGGCGTCGTGGCTCAGTCGAATCGCAGTGGGCACTATAGCTGGTTCTATGAGCATTTCTTAGACAGCATCCACGGTGGAAATGGCACGCGTTTCAGTACCGCCGAAGATGTCTATGACGCTGCTGACAATGTTGGATTTGAAAGGCAACGCCGCACGCTTGATTATAAAACCGTTATTGACGAAAAGGATCACCAAGCACTCGAATCCTACCTACAGCGTTGCGCTTTTGATGATTCCATATCGTTGGATCGAATGATGAAGAGTGGGTCTTTGGGGCAATATTTGACGAGCGCCAAAAGCCAGGGTGCCTATCGTTTTCAGCAATCTGTTGACGTTGTCGTGTTTGGAGATGATTTATCTTCTTTCAATTTTTGGATGCAAGACTAGTGACAGAACCTTCTAAATCGCAGCGCAAACCTGAGTCCTCTGACTATTTGTCCAAGGCCCACAAAAAAAGCGAGGACGTCGCATCGCAGTGGGATCAAGACAACCAGCAATGGTGGAATTGGTACATGACGCTCGCAGAGAACGAGCATGATCAAAATAGTCCCGCGGTTCAAGTAGCGACCCCCAGTGTGCAAGCACCGATTGAAGTTGACCAATCAATACTCGCGCAGCTAGAGGCTGATCTTTCAGCGCCTTACAAATTGTCTTCGGCTTCTATCGATCAATTTGCGAGAAATGGTTACATCAAACTTAAAAACGTCATCAACGCTGAACATCTAACGCTTCTTAGACAACGCATTAATAGCATTTTAATTAATGCGTTGGGTGTCGAAACTGACTTGGCTTTCCGAAGTGATGAGATGATGTGGCTTCACGACGAACTCGTGCGACATTTCGTTTTGAGCAAACGCATCGCGCAAATTGCGAGCGAACTCCTGGGTGTACAAGCGATCCGTCTTTATCACGACAATGCGTTATCAAAAGAACCCGGCTGTGGGCGCACACCCTGGCATTATGATTACCATCACTTTCCAATCGACAGCCAAAATGTCTGTACCGCCTGGATTCCGTTGCAGCCTATCCCACGGGAAATGGGCCCGCTTGCATTTGCCGCGGGAATAGAAACATACAAACTCGTTAAAGACCTGTCTTTTAACAAGTTTGACTCAAGCTATGACAAGCAGTTGAGCAAAATTTTCGCGGATAGAGATATTCGTATTGATGATAGTGGCTTTGAGTTGGGCGAGATCAGCTTTCACCATACCTTATCGTTTCATACCGCCGGGGCTAATACGACTAACGAATCCCGTATGGCATTAGCGACAACCTATTTCGAAGACGGAGCACGTCTTGTCTCAAATCCGACCATGATCTCCGGTGAATTTCAAAAATTTATGCCGACAATCGAACCAGGGGATATCATCAACAGTGCATACAATCCTGTATGCCATCTACGCGCTGATTGATCTGCAAAAGAGAATTTTATGAGTCGGTCTGAAAAACAAACGCTCGGCATCAACCATGCGGATTTTCCGCATTTGATGACGATGACAGCCCTTATTATTGCGGGTGAGGCTACATTCTCCCTGCCATTTCACGTGACCCGATTCTTTCGTCCTACATTTTTAGAGGTTTTTGAGTTCAGTAATATGCAGTTGGGGCTTGTGCAAGCCTCGTATGGCGTTATTGCAATGCTGGCCTATTTCCCAGGCGGGCAACTCGCCGATATGTATTCCGCCCGTAAACTTTTGGCCGCCTCTTTGGTAGCAACTGGGCTTGGCGGATTTTATTTTGCGCAGATTCCATCGTATCAGAGCCTGCACTTACTGTTTGGCTTTTGGGGCTTTACCACCATCCTGTTATTTTGGGGTGCACTGATTCGAGCGACCCGCGAATGGGGTGCCGTCTCAGCGCAAGGTCGCGCATTTGGAATACTAGACGGTGGCCGTGGGTTATTTGCGGCATTGGTCGGGGTCGTTGCGGTTTTAGTCTTTCGTAGTTTTTTCCCCGACGATGTAGCGCTCGCGAGTGACGCTGAACGGATTATGGCGCTTCAGTATGTAATCTATTGCTATACCGCGTTCACATTTTTGGCAGTGCCTTTGGTTTGGCTGTTGGTACCCGAACCTACCGTCGACCTCGTAAACTCAAACTCAAATTTCAATGCCAACAGATCCGGTCTGGTAAGACGAACGATTGATGTCATGAGATTGCCAACAGTTTGGTTACAGTCACTCATTATTGTAGCGGCCTATGTTGGATATAAGGGTATCGACAATTATTCCTTATTTGCCTATACAGCTTATGGGCTGAATGAGGTTGAAGCTGCTGAATTGACTGCCTATAGCGTTTGGATTCGTCCGGTCGCGGCCGTTGGTGCGGGCCTTCTGGCGGACCGTATCTTGCCGTCTCGAGCAACAGCTCTATGTTTTACGCTAATGATAATTTGCTTTGGATTTCTCTCCTTCGACACCCCTGATGTGTCTCAGATTTGGATACTGTTCGCGAATGTGATTGTCACGAGTGCTGCTGTATTTGGCCTGCGTGGCATCTATTTTGCGATGTTCGAGGAGGGTAACGTCTCAGGAGTCGAGACTGGTACCGCGACAGGGCTGGTTTCTGTCATTGGATTTACGCCGGATATTTTTATGGGTCCCATGTCCGGCTGGATTTTGGATAGATCGCCCGGTTTGCAGGGCCATCAAGACTTTTATCTTCTGATGGCCTGCTTCGCATTTCTCGGACTGGTTGCAAGCGTGTTGTTCTATTGTTTCGCGAGAAAGCCTGCGCTCAGCTGAACCCAAAGGGCAATCGACTGGCCATTGAGTAGTAATCGACTCGCAACCGGCGTCACGCAACCGTGGACTTGTCAATTCGCAAGCCATCGGTACAGAGCGTGAATTGAGTTAAATCCCGTCAAAAACAGACCGGCATGCTCTTTATTTTCGTGTAATCGTCTTACCGCTCAATTTTTCTGTAGACTACGCACCGCACATTGTGCGATTGCAGCCACTATCACTTCTGCAATTTAACAGTCATACACATTCACGCTATAAGGCGTTGGTTTTAGATTGATCGACGCGGCGAGGCTAAATAATGCTTGAAACGGCCAATGGTTCTCAGAATACGTTCGAAGACGACGTGATTGATGGACTTTCTCAAGTTCAGAAAACCATTCCTTGCCGATGGTTGTATGACGAAAGGGGCTCAGAACTTTTTGAGGAGATTACCGTGCTGCCGGAATATTACCCGACCCGCACGGAAACCGGCATTTTGTCGCAATACGCGGTTGAAATCGCAGATCATGTCGGCCCTCACGCAACAGTGGTCGAGTATGGCGCTGGCGCCTCGGTCAAAACCCGGATACTCATCGATGCCCTTGAAAAAGTCAGTACTTATATACCCGTTGAT
>OCVR010003432.1_pt1 | contig 11199 bp, 6 predicted proteins | sample 1539091 | NCBI WGS metagenome assembly OCVR01 (sample SAMEA3355530, study PRJEB22509) | marine metagenome | biome: marine; feature: coastal ocean; material: water | place: USA | collected 2010-08-07 | depth 16 m | reverse complement strand
GCTTTGCTGACGTGTTAGGGGCCAGCACGGCTCTTTCGGTGGGCACTTTTTCTGTTTCAGGAGACCTAACACCCTACGAGGGCGACGCTAGATACATTCTTCAAGTTGGATTTACCGTTCAAGGCTTAAATGCCAATCCTGCTGATGAAGCGGCATTGGGTTCAGTTGGGTTGAGAATTGGAGCGTCATCAGCAGCGTCATCGGCAGCTGTCGATCCAACAGGCATCCCAGTACTGCCACTTTGGGCATTGTTCGGTTTGGCTGGCCTTATCGGTTTGATGGGCCTACGTCGCAAGGCGTAAGGTTTAAACGTTAGAAAAACCCGCCTACGAGGCGGGTTTTTTTTGTTCAAAAAACGTTGTCAGAGTGCGCTATAGCGCTTTACGAATTCGTCGTGTTTGGGCATGGTCTGCAGTTTTTTAGCCACCTGCTCCGCGGTTGAGGCGAGATAAGCCGACAGCTGCTGGCTGCTCATGGCATCGGCAATATTGTGATAGCCCTTAGGTTTTAGGCCCTGTCCTAGCATGACCTGCACCCAAGAATTTTCTGAGAACACATCGTCCTGTGGCTTAAAAACTCGGCCGCTGTTTTCAAACAGCGCCATGCGTTGGGCCAATGAGTCGGGAATAGGCATGGTTCTTAAATAATCCCAAAACGGCTCGCCGTGTCGGGCATTGAGACGGTAATGCAGCACAATAAAGTCGCGGATGTGCTCTGCTTCGCTGCGTAGCCTTTGGTTGTATTCCTTCACCAGAGCGTCATCGATACCCTGCTCGGGAAACATGAGTAACAACCACATAATCGCGTTTTGGATAAAGTGAATGCTGGTGGACTCCATGGGTTCTATAAACCCACTGGAGAGTCCAATGGCAATGCAGTTGCGATGCCAGTACTGTTTTCGCTGCCCTGTGGTAAAGCGAATGAGGCGCGGGTCTGCCACGGCTTTTTCGCTAACATGCTGCTGCAGTACCGACAGGGCCTCATCGTCTGAGTAGCTATCGCTGCTGTAGACCAATCCATTGCCTGCTCGGTGCTGCAGGGGAATCCGCCACTGCCAACCGCCACTATGGGCAATGGCACGGGTGTAGGGTACGGGGGCGCCATCGAGTTCGCTGGGCATGGCCCAAGCGCGGTTACACGGTAGCCAATGGCTCCAATCGTCAAAGCCCGTTTCCAGCGCGCCCTCTGATAACAATGCCCTGAAACCCGTGCAGTCAATAAAGAGGTCACCCTCGACAAGCTGGCCGCCGGCCATTTCGAGCTGCTCGATATTGCCCGACTCGGCATTCAGTTTGACGTGAGCAATTTTTCCTTCAATGCGCTCCACGCCGGCTCCTTCGGCGCGCTTACGCAGGTATTGTCCATAACGCGTCGCATCAAGGTGGTAGGCGTAGTTAACGTTGGTGTCTTTAGATAGGCCAAACTTTCCGGCCTCAGCGGCCTTTAGCTCGAGGCAATAATCCCCGTAGTCACCGGCGACCCCCTCACGTTGCCCGCGCAGCCAAAAGTGTTGAAAGCCCCCGGCCCAGCAGCCTTTCCCGGTGTCCCCAAAGGAATGGATGTAGCGGTCCCCCGGACGGGTCCAGTTTTCAAATTGAATACCCAGTTTAAAAGTGCCTGATGTCTCTCGGATAAATTCAGGCTCCGGTATTTTTAGCAGCCGGTTAATGGTGAGTAGGGTAGGAATTGTTGCCTCACCCACGCCGACGGTGCCGATGTCGTCAGACTCAACGAGCGTAATCGTCAGCGGGCGTGCCACCAAATGGGACAGTGCGGCAGCTGTCATCCAGCCAGCTGTGCCTCCTCCTGCAATCACCACCCGAGTTATACCTTGCTCGGTCATTGTTTTTTGTCCTGTGAATCAGCGTTTCAATTTGTTGATGAGGTCAGCGCGCAGACGGCGCGCCGCTTCAGAAGTCAGTGACACCATACGCCCCCGTGCATGTTCCGGGATATGGGCGAGGCTATCTTCGTCCTCGTTGAAAACATACGCATCAAACAGCGCTTTCCAAGCCCGACGCTGGGCACTGGGCAGTTGTTTTATCGAAAGCAGCGCGTGATTAAAAGCATCCATGGGTGCGCCAAAGACCGTTGGGGTCTCTGACCACCAATAGTTCACCAGTCCGTTTATCGCCGAAAGGGACTCCACCTGATGCCACCACATACCGGGGAGATAAATAGCGTCCCCGGGGTTCAGCTCGGCCACCTGTGCTTGGGCCCAGGCTTGGGAAAAGCGTGGAAACTGATCGAGGTCTGGTTGGTGCATATCGACCAGGCTGATCGGCTGCCCAGCGGGGGTGAGATCCCAGGGACCTACGTAAAGGTTTTCCACTTGCTCAGGTGGAAACACCGTAAATCGGCGTTGACCCATGACACAGCAAGCCAGATTGCGGGGATAGTCGAAATGCGCGGCAATGCGGCTTCGGTTGCCTACCCAAAGGCTAGCAAGGGGTTGGGCGTTGGGGATCGCGATATTATTTGCGGAGCGGAAGCCCGGGAGCGCCTGATCAATATTGGTCGACCCCACATAGAGGGTCGGCGCTTGGGCCTCCGCTTTTAGGGCCAATAACTTACTGAATACGGCCTCCAGCGTGGTGTCTAGCTGAACAAAATTAAAGCCATCAAAACTGTCGTTGTAAAAGAGGCGACCGTCGTGCTCGGCCTCGGCAAGAAATGCTGAGGTTTTTTTATGAGCGCTAAACGACGCGATATAGCTCAGCGCCTCATCATCGCTTGTGCTGCCTTGAATTAAAGGCCAATTGGCGACTAGACCCCGTGCCACCCAAGGCTCGTCGGCGTGCAGCCATGCTTCATCAAGGGGCTGCCCGTTGTGGATATCAATTTCCCTGATAGGGGGTGGAGGTGTGAGTGCGGTTGCCACGACTGACTAAATCTCGCCGGTTTTTCTGCGAATCAGCGACTGTAATTGGGACTGAGAGGCGAACATCAAAAACGTGGCTGCCAAAAGCCCTTGCTCCGACAGACGCTGCAGCCCGGTATTGTCGAGAGCAAGTAAGGCTTCATCGTTAATCATATAAAAGCCAGCCAGCTGGTGCTTGGCACCGGTATCCAGCGTAATTTCTAGGTCGCAGGAAGTAATCAAATCTAAAGATACTAGCGTCTGGCTGAGGGTGTCGGCTAACGCATGCCCTTCATGAATGGCTTCCATAATGGCAGTCAGTCGATCGAGGTAATCCGAGTAGCCGCCGTGTTCGGAAAAAAGCGGCTCGCCCTCTGTTGTACTAACTTTGGCATGGGCCATGTCCACGGCAACAACAGGTGTGGGCTTATCACTTCCGTCTTTATTTTCGAAGCCGATCATCAGGGGGCCCCGTTGCATCATGAGGGGTATATAGGGGGCATCCCAGTTGCCGTCCTGAAGGAATAGGTTTTCACCCTCTTCAAAGCCCAGCAGCGCGATGGGATGCAAATCGCCCGATTGAGCATCTTTGAAGAACAACAGCGGGTAGCAGCTTTGTAATCCTCTAAATTCGTTGGGATAAATCGGCACAAACATCACGTTGTCGCCGTAGTCGGCGCCAAACTCCCGAATCACTCGGAGATGGGCATGCTGCACGTTATTGAGTTTCTCGATGGAGGACATAAGCTTGACCGTTGTGTCAGAGCGCCGCGAAGTCGCGGTGCAGTAGGTCCGATAATAACCTGCGATTGCTCGGCAGGTGTTGGCTCATGCGCTGGGCCTGCTGCTGAACGTCTTGAAAGAGTTGTCGGCTTTGGCTGCGCTGTTGGCCCAGTCGTTTGCGGGGTGCTTGCGCTCTGTGGGGCTGAAAGCCCATGCCCATTAATACGTATTGATAGCTGGCGGAGGGAAATAGTTCGTCAGTGCGCTGGTCTTCACCATGCCACGGAATCTCGGCTTGCCACAGCATCAGCTTTTCTTGCAACGCTTGAGGGATGGTGTCTGTCTTGCGGTGATCCTGCCAATAGCTGGAGTCTTCCCGTTTCGAGAGCACGTAGTGTAGCTTTAGAAATTCGACAATGTGCTCCCATCGCGCGGTGAACTCGCGATTATAACGACCCGCCTGCACGGACATCGCCGCTCGATTGCAGGGGAATCGGTCGGCAATGGCTCTTGCCCCCAGTTCAACTAAAACCAACGCAGAAGCCTCTAAGGGTTCGACAAAGCCCGCCGCCAGCCCGATAGCGACACAGTTTTTGTGCCAAAACGTCTCTCTGTAGCCGGGTTGAAAGGCTAACAGCCGTGGTGCCTTCCACGGTGTTCCCGCCTTAGACTCTGGAGCTTGAAGACGCAAGTAGTTCTCAAGGGTTTGCTCTGCAGCTGCCTCATCAGTATGGGCACTGGAAAAAACATAGCCGACGCCACGGCGCTCTCGTAATCCAATGTCCCAAATCCAGCCGGCGGTTTGTGCGCTGGCCCAAGTGGTGGATTTAATGCTGTCATCCGATGACGGGTAGGCGAGCTGGGTTGCCAGTGCTCGATCATTAAACAGAATCGAATCCACCCCAGTCAGGGGAATGTCGTAGTGCTTGCCCAGTAGTAGGGCGCTGAAACCACTGCAGTCAATGAACAGATCCCCAGCGACTGTGGTACCCGCGGAGGTTTGCAGGCTTTGGATGTAACCTTGGGCATCGCAAGCGACCTGGCTGACGTGTGCCACGGTGTGGGTGACGCCTAGAGCTTCCACCGCGTGTTCGGACAGCATAGTGGCAAAGGCGCCTGCATCGAGATGGTAGCCGTAGTTCAAAGCATAGGCGTAGTCGGGAATGCCCAGCTGCTTAGCGGTTCCTGACTCATCGCAAATTCTGCACTGCGGAGTGACGCTGTGGGCAAAGGATTGCTCGGGATATTCTGCTTCCAGCCAGACTTCGGCTAGATTGGCTTCACTGTAACCCGCGGGGGTTGAGAAGGGGTGGTAGTAACTCTCACCGTTGCCGTGAAGCCAGTCGCGAAAGTAGGTGCCTTGTTTGAGCGACCCTTGGCAGCGGCGAAGAAACTCTGCTTCGTTTATGCCGATCTTTTTTAGCGTAGACCGCATCGATGGCCACGTACCCTCGCCGACGCCAATCGTCGGGGTGTCGGGGGATTCAATAAGCGTGATGGAAAAGTCGTCTGATAATTGAAACTCCGCCGCCAACACGCAGGCTGTGAGCCAGCCGGCGGTGCCGCCGCCGACAATCACAATCTGCTTGATGGCTTGCGATGTATTTGGGTCGTTACTCAGCATACAGAGCGGTATTCCGTCGGTTTGCGTCGGGAAGTCGGTAGTCTAGAGGTTAATAGTCGGAATAAAAACTTGCCGGCCATCACCCCAAGTGGGGTGTGGCCTTGTTTGCTCGCCCACTAGTGGCTGTTGCTAGTAGGTGTAGCGGAAGCCCAGGTTGTAGCGTGCCCCAAGCTGACCTACGCTATAGATCTGCAGGGGATCCCGACCATGAGATCTGAATGTCTCATTGGTGAGGTTTATGCCTTCAACAAAAACGGTCAGCCCGTCGGTAACCGAGTAACTAGCACTGGCATCCCACTGCTCGTACTCCTCAGTATAGGCAGGCTTGGTTACGCCTCCGATAAAGTAGCTGTCGCGCCAGTTGTAAGCCGCTCTCGCCTCAAAGCCAAAGCCTTCGTAGTAAAGGATAAAGTTACGGGTGTCCGACAGTCCGGGGAGTGCAAATTGCGGCGCGTCGGAACTGTTATCGAAGGTGGCACTGCCGCTGGCCAGGGTCATATTGGCGATAAAACCAAAGCCGGTATCCCACAGGCTGTGTTGCCATGCGATTTCCCAGCCGTCGATTTTAGCTTCCTCCGCCGAGTTAATGCGGGTATCAACATCAAAATAAGCGGGGTCATCACGGCCCGGAACTCCGGTAATCACCTGATTGACGGCATCAACCCCAGGTTCGTTGGGGTACTTGGTAAAAATGTAGTCGCGGATGTCACCGTTTGAAGCTGCTACACCGAGCGCGTTAATCGCGTCTGCGTAAAGTGGCCCCAGTGCGGGGTGAGCCAGTTCTGGGTAGAGCACGACATCCTGTTGCTCTGCCGAGGTCACAAAGTTCACCACCGATTTATCGAAATAACCCACAGAGACATAGCTGACGTCACTGTAATACCACTCCAGTGAGAAGTCCCAGTTGTCTGACTCGTGGGGCATCAGACCCGGGTTTCCGATCGAGCCATCGGCGGTGTGCTCACCCTCGACAACACGAAGCACGGTTCCAATCGACAAATTACCGCGTAAATCTGCATAGCTGGGTCGGGATATGGTTTGGCTGTACGACGCGCGGAAAATGACGTCGTCGATTACTTCAATATCAAAATCGACGTTGGGAAGAAGCACGTCGTAGTCGCCGCTCAGTGATGTCGTAATGTTGCCTTCGGCGGGAACTGCTGAAAATTCGTTGGTAGAGGCCCAGTCAATGCTGACATAGTTCTGAGACTCGGCGCTCGACGTTACTTCAGTCTCTTCGTAGCGCAGGCCTGCCCTAAAATTAAAGGGTCGGTTGAAAAGATCTCCCGCGTAGCCAATTTGGAAGTAGGCGGAATAGCTCTCCTCACGAAATTGGTTACCAAAACCTGGGTCGCTATCGGCGCAAAAGCCAGTTCCGCAATCGCCGCCGGCCACTGCCGTAGCGAGGTACATGGGGTCGGTATCGGCAAGCGCCTGTAATTCTTCGGCTCTTGCGGCGACTTCTTCCATGTTGAAGACGAAGAAGTTGTTCGTCACGCTATCGCCACCTGACAGTTCATCGTACATGCCGGCTAGAGAAGCAGGTACTACGAGGTCTGAGACAGATCCGTAAGCTGAAGCTTGGTTTTGGCCCCAGGTATTGCGCTGCACGATACTGCCTGCTTCAAAGTTGTCGATATCGGTGTAGGCGAGACCGAAATCCAGCATAAGGGTTTCAGTGAGATCGAAGACGCCCGAAAATTGCGCCTGCTCAATGTTCATTTCTGCCCAGCTATTACCAAACACGCTTCCGGTGATCTGCATGTCGTCCGGTGATAACGGGTCAGCCAGTCCGATTTGGGTGATCGGAATTTCATTGGAGTAATCGACCGACGCTGATTGTCGACCAAAGGCGGCCATAGAAAGATTGGCGGAGCTGCCAAAGGCACTGTTGGGCTCACGCTCTGCTGTTGAATCGTGATAATCGAGCATCACACTCAACCGGTCCGTGACATCCCATTCCACATTCAGCCCCAGTGACGCTCGAGTATTCTTTGAGGCGTCGACCCCAGCACCCATAGGGGAGTCGGGTTGGTTGTTGTCTTCTGAATAAACCAGTGGTGAGACAATGCCGTCACCCATCCACGTCCCGGATTGCCCGGTTGGGCTAAACCACACTGACATGTTGTTGTAGCGGTGATCCAACTCCAGCTGGGCCACGGTGTAATCAAGGGTTGCCGTGATGCTGTCGATTGGTCGCCACTGGAGAGTGAGCTGGCCATTAATGCGGGTCCGTTCCCACTCGTCGAGCTGATAAATTTGCTGTTGTGGCAGGCCTACGAGATCCCCTGCTCCGGGGATGTTCTCGTGCTGGCCGTTATCCGGTATGCCACTGCCGTCTCGCTCTAGCCACTCGGTATTGCTGGCTGAAGATTGGCCATTGTGACGTTCCTGAAAGGTGCCCGACAGCGCAATACCCACGGTATCGTCGAAGAAGGTTTGCGATGCAAACGCTGAAATTTCAGGGGTATAGTCGTCCCCGGTCCGCGTTGACTGATCGTACATGGCCGAGGCACTGACCGACGCATTGAGGCCGGGTCGGTCCAATGGTCGAGCAGTTTTGATGTTAATAGTGGCGCCTATGCCACCGGTGGACACGTTAGCTCGGGAGGTTTTATAAATCTCAACGCCTGACACCGACTCAGCAGCGATGTCGGCAAAGTCAAAGGAGCGCCCGAGGCCACTGTGTGTTGGCATTTGCCGGCTATTGAGCGTCACCAAGTTAAAATCGGCGCCAAAACCTCGCACGGTGACTGTTGAGCCCTCTCCGCGCTGGCGATCGATGGCCACGCCAGTGACCCTTTGTAACGCCTCTGCCAGATTGGTGTCTGGGAAATCGCCTATATCTTCCGCGGTGATGGCGTCCACAACACCTGATGAGTAGCGCTTCAAATCCTGTGCACGCTGCAGGCTCGAACGGATGCCGGTTACGACGACTTCCTCAATAACGGGGCTGTCTATTGTTACGTCAGTCTGCCCGCTGGCCGTCGAGGCAAGCAGGCCCGTTAGGGCAAAAGACACCGCTTTACTAACTGGCTTTGCGTTGAAAGGTATTGATCGCATGGATTTTACACGTAGCTGTCGAATACTACAGTTTACTCAACACTGGCGTGAAGGGGGTACTGCGGCACGTGGCTTACGATAAGCAGGGTCATACCTGCGGCAAGTGGGATGAAGGCAGTGGCCGCATCGCTGCTGATAAACGTACCAAATGGTAATTAAAAGGACCCTATGTGTGCATCGCTAGAGCACGGTTCGCCAAATTGACAGTGCCTGCTCGCAAGTTACCCCAAGAACACTCATGAGTTAGTGGCGCCAGTTTCTAGAGACAACGAGTTTTGGGCGCGGCTAGCGCACAGCACCGAAAACCCGTGGGTTTGTCCCGGGGCTGTAACAGCATTCAATATGCGACTCATAATGAGGATATTTATGCAATTTGCGTTTAATTGTGAGAATATTCCCTCAGGGCGTGCGGTTCGGCAGTTCAATCCGCATTGCCGCAGAGGCACCTAGGTCATTAGGTTCGATGTTCCAAATGTAAGAGCGCTTTAGCCGTCCATCGTTTGTGACGGCTTTTTTTTATTTGTTGTTTCTCGAGTAAGCGCCGCCTTTGGCATGATTTGGGGTTGGTTTGAGATGGGATCGGTTTGTGGGTTAGAGTATTGAGCGCCAGTCAAATGGCGAGCCTGCCCATGATGTTGAAAGATTTTCGATCTTGTGGCGTTGGTGGGCACAATATGGTGCTGCGTAAACCCACCCTTGAGGTGGGGATTACAGCCTAGCTGGACTTCTTAATTATTACGAGTCACACGACAGCGTTCAGCTGATCGGGTGAAACAATGGCGGACTTGATTTGTGAAGCGGGTTTTCAGGCTATTACTGCCTTTTTTTGTTAGCGGCTTTGTCGGCTCCTTGCACGCGGAGCAAGCGATCTTGCCGGTCATTAGCAGTGGTGAGCTGGGCCCTACCTGGGATGGAGGTATCGCCGCGTTTGATGCTGCTAATCCTGACTTCGGTAGTTGTATCGGTGATTTCGGTGCTGGCTGTCCTAATGTAGCTTGGCGTTGGTCTCTTGGAGACAACGGTTACGACATCCTTGAACTGGAATATCCTGGTACCGGGCAGCTTGCAGGAGTCTATTTCAAGGCGAATACCCCCCAGGATCTCAGAAATTTTTCTGGTGGAACGATTGAATTCGATGCATGGGCTTCAGAGCCAAGCACCGCCATTACTCTCAAGGTGGACTGCGTATACCCCTGTTCCTCCGGGGATTGGCAGATACCTTCAACTATCGGGCCGTCATGGCAGCGAATTTCAATTGCGGTCGATGACTTAACAAACCGGGGCCTTGATTTAAGTCGTGTCGACACCGGTTTGGTCATTTGGCCCTCCGCATTGGGGGCAGTCACCATCAAGCTGGATAATTTGGTTTGGCAGGGGACCGCCGATTCTGTAGGAACGCCTACCGATTCGAATGACCAAACTCAGCAGAGTGGTACGGGTGGCCCAGTATTGCTGCTAGATAACTTAACGGGCCAAGCAAACGTATCGCCAACAAGCTATTCCGGTTATCAGCTCACCTGGTCTGATGAATTCAACCAGTCGGCTCTCGATACGACTCAATGGAATTTTGACATCGGTGGCGGCGGTTGGGGAAATAACGAATTGCAGTACTACCAGCAAGACAATGTGGCGATTGATCAGGGTCATTTGGTGATTACTGCAAGGAGAGAATCTAAGGGTGGTCGCAGCTACACTTCCTCGCGAGTGAAAACTGAGGGGACTATGGAGTTTGGCTTTGGCCGAGTTGACATCCGAGCGGCGCTGCCACGTGGTCAAGGGATTTGGCCCGCCCTTTGGGCTTTAGGCGCCGATTTTCGGCAGGTTGGTTGGCCCTATTGTGGTGAGCTCGACATCATGGAAATGATTGGCGGTGGGGGGCGAGAAAATACTGTTCATGGCACGCTGCACTGGAATGTAGGCGGCATAGGGGCGGCCTATGCCCCCGCTTACCAAGGTGGTCAACTGGAAAAAATGGGCGATGATTTTGGTGCTGGATTCAACGTCTTCAGTATGATCCGCGAGCACGACCGCGTGCAGTGGCTGGTCAACGGTGAGCTATATCACGAGCAGTATCTGCCCGACTCGCTGGACTTTAAGCCTTTTGATAACCCATTTTTTCTTATTTTTAACGTTGCGGTCGGTGGAAACTGGCCCGGCTCCCCAGACGGCTCAACCCAATTTCCCCAGCGCATGGTGGTCGATTATGTGCGGGTATTCGCGGCGAATAGCCAAAACGAAGACTCTGACGGTGATGGCGTACCAGATTCTGACGACGCGTTTCCAGTTGATCCCTATGAGTCACTGGATACCGATGGTGATGGGGTGGGTAACAATGCTGATTCCGATGATGATGGCGACGGTGTTGCAGATTCTGAAGATGCCTTTTCCTTGGACTCCAGTGAGTCACTGGACACGGATGGCGATGGGGTGGGTAATAACGCCGATTCTGATGATGATGGCGACGGTGTGACAGATGCTAACGATGCTTTTTCCTTAGATTTTAGTGAATCACTGGATACGGACGGTGACGGGGTGGGGAACAACGCTGACTCCGATGACGATGGCGACGGCGTGAACGATGCTGAAGATGCTTTTTCTCTCGATTCCAGCGAGTCACTAGATACCGACGGTGATGGGGTAGGAAATAATGCGGACCTCGATGACGATAATGACGGGTATGACGATGCCGACGATCGCTTCCCACTCAATTCCAACGAATGGCTTGATTCAGATGGGGATGGCATAGGCGACAATTCGGATCAGGTGGTGTCGTCTACTTTCAACTTGCTGTTGATGACCGTCACGGCCGGACGAGGTGGGATCTCTGTTGAGAAAGGAACCCCTACTGTGCAAACCAGTAATCACGATGGCGCGAGTCAACATATCCAATAGCCAAATCAGTGCTGAGGCCGATAGGAGGCTTAGTGAA
>OCVR010003428.1_pt1 | contig 11203 bp, 6 predicted proteins | sample 1539091 | NCBI WGS metagenome assembly OCVR01 (sample SAMEA3355530, study PRJEB22509) | marine metagenome | biome: marine; feature: coastal ocean; material: water | place: USA | collected 2010-08-07 | depth 16 m | reverse complement strand
GAGAGAACCTCGTCTCCGCTGCCCCGCCGCCAGCGCGGCTCACTTCGAGTCGTCCTTGGAGGCCTTGCGAGTCGCCTCCCAAGCGTACCCGTCCGAGTCCGGCGAGCTCTTGACGTCGCCCTTGAGGCTGCCGTCCTCCTGGAGCTTCCCGGTGGCCGTCAGCCTGCCGTAGCTGTCGGACTCGTACTGGAAGGTGAGCGTCTTCTTCGCGGCGTCCCACTTGCCCTTCTCGAGCTTGCGACGGTCGTCGCCCATGATCATGGCACCGGTCACGGCGCCCTCGCCGTCCATCGCGAGGGCGAGCCCGAACTCGAGGCCAGGGGTCGTGAACTCGGCGGTCCAGTCACCGGCGATCGGGGAGTCGCCGCTGGCCTGCTCGGTGCCCTTGGAGTCCTCGGCGGGCTTCTTCCCCGCCTCCTTCTTGGCGTCCTTGTCGGCGCTCTCTACAGCCTTCTCTTCGACCTCCTCTTCAGCCATCTCTTCCATCTCCTCTTCAGCCTTCTTCTCCGGCGGCGGCTCAGGGATGTAGCGCGGCAGGAGCGTATCCGCCATGGCCAGGCTGTAGGCGGTCACGGCGGAGCAGGTGGCGGACTGGACCAGGTACTCCTCGATGGCGTACTCGAGGGTGTCGCGCTGGGTGTGCCAGGAGAAGCGGTAGCCCATGCCCTCGAGGCCGGGGCGGTTCTTCTCGGTCCAGAAGAAGCCAGGCACGCCCTTGCGGTTGAAGGACGCGTGGTCCGAGCTGCCGCCGCGGGGCATCTTGTCCCGGATCTCGAGGTCGATGGGGAGCTCGGGGAACGCGGCGTTCACCGGGGCGATGGCGGCGGCGAGCATGGGCTCCATGCTCTCGATGCAGAACAGTCCCCCCTGGTAGTAGGTGCCGCCGTCGTCCACGAAGCAGGCGGAGATCCCGTCGAGTTCCTCGTCCGTGAGGCTCTCCACGTAGCCGCGGCTCCCGAGCAGCCCCTGCTCTTCACCGGACCAGAGGCAGAAGCGGATGGTGCGGCGGGGCTGGACGCCCGCGGCCATCAGGATGCGCGCCGTCTCCAGCGTGACGGACGAGCCGGTGCCGTTGTCCTGGGTGCCCTGGGAGCCCGGGCCGTTCCAGGAGTCGAGGTGCGCGGAGATGATGACGACCTCGTCGGGGAACTCCGACCCGCGGATCTCGGCGACCGTGTTGAACACGCCGAAGGGGCCCTCGGTGAAGTAGTGCCTGAGGTCCGCCTCGATCTCCACCTCTTCGCCGTCGGAGAGGCGCGAGTTGATGGCGTCGTAGTCCTGACGTCGGATGGTGATCTCGACGTCGGTGGGGAGGGTCTCCATGGTCAGCTCCCGCCAGCCGCGGACCCCTCCGGTGGTGATCTCGTCCCGCGAGCTGCCGGTCAGCTTGCCAAGGAAGGTGAACTCCTTGAGGGCGTCCTGGACCTCGCGCCGCTCCTCGCGCTCGGCCTTGGCGGCGTCGCGGTCCCGGTTGCGGCGGCGGCGGGTCTCCTTGGAGAGCAGCCAGGCGCCATCCAGCTGGTCGCGTACCGCCTCGAGCTCCTCCATGTTCTTGGGCTCCTTCACGACCAGGCCGCGGACGGGACCGTCGGTGCCGGCGCCCCACGCGCGGGTGGTGAACTCGATCTCACGTTCGACGGGGCCGACCATCTTGACGCTGCTTGGACCGCGGTCAAAGCGGACGGGAACCTCGCCCCAGCGTTGCAGGCGGGCCCCGGTGAGGCCCAGCTCGGTGAATCGGTCCCGGGACCACACGTTGGCTCGCTCGAGGGCGGAGGATCCGGTGAGGCGCGGCCCGATCTCCTCGCTGATGTAGGTGAGGGTCTCCCAGACCTCGGAGTTGTTCTTCCCCTCGTCGATGATCGCGGCGATCACCTCCTCCATGGGGGCGACGTCGTCGGGGGAGGGGGCGGGATCGGGGGACGCGTCCTGGGCGCTGGCGCTGGCGGCCGCGCAGAGCAGGATCGGAACGAGGACGGTCCGTGGGGAGAGGAGCGAGAGCGTCATCAGTGCTGGGGGGGTGTAGGAGCGAGCCCTTCGAGGAGCCTCGGCCGGTTCGGTGAGGCCCGAGGGCTGGACTCGCATCCTAGCCGGGGCGGCTCAACCTCGCCGGGGCCTTGCGCTTCCTGTACAGCGGATGGCGGAGCCTGCCATGAGCGCAGCGTTGCAGCAGGCCATGAGCGCAGCGTTGCAGCAGGGGGGAGGGCGAGCCGTGGCGGGCCATGGCGAGAGCGGCGCGGGGAGTCGCCGGGTAGGATCCTCACGTGCCCCATGCCCTCTCCAGCTGGTTCCTGATCGTCTCGCGGTCGCTGCGTGAGCACAGGCTCTCCACGTCCATCACGGTCGGCGCGGGCGCGCTGGCCAGCGGACTGGTGATGGCGGTCTTCGCCATTCACGGGGCGACCTCGGACGCGTTCTCCGGCTCCAGCTCCGACTACGACGCGATCCTTGGAGCGCCTGGGGGGCAGGGTCAGCTCGTACTCAACTCGCTCTTCCACCTGGATGCCTCCCAGGGGAATCTCCCCTGGTCCATGTACGAGGCCATCGCGGCGGACCCCGGGGTCGAGCGCGCTGTGCCCTACGCCCTGGGCGACAACTTCCGAGGCTTCCGGATCATCGGTACGACGCTCGGCGCCTTTGTCGGGCGTGACCCCCTGCCTCCGGGCGAGTGGTTCGACCCGAAGAAGCGTCAGGCCGTGGTCGGGGCGGCGGTGGCGAGGGAGACTGGGCTGGTGCGTGGCAGCGTGTTCCAGCCCAGCCACGGCCTCACCTACGACGCCGCGGATCCGCGCCGCCACGCGACGCCCTTCGTGGTCACGGCGGTCATGGCGCCGACCGGCACCCCGGATGACCGAGCGATCTTCATTCCGATCGAGGGGATCTTCCGGATGGACGGTCATGAGCTGCGCGGCTCCGGGGAGGCCGTGGAGGCCGAAGCATTCCACGAATTGGAGATCCCGGACGAGCACAAGGAGGTGTCGGCGGTGCTCCTCCGGTTCCGGCGCGGCGGGATCAACCCGGGCCTGCGCCTCAACCACAAGATCAACGTGGCTGGGGACCGTGCGACTCTCGCCTGGCCCATCGCCCAGGTGCTGGCGGACCTCTATCGCAAGCTCTTCTGGGCCATCGAGGTGCTGCGTATCGTCGCGCTCATGGTGGTCGTGGTCGCGGGTGGTGCGCTCCTCGCGAGCCTGTACAACACAATGAACGAGCGGCGCCGAGAGCTGGCGATCCTGCGCAGCCTGGGGGCGAGCCGCGCGACGGTCTTCAGCGTCATCGTCGGGGAGGCTGCCGTTATTTCCCTCCTGGGGGCCCTGCTGGGCTTCCTGGTCGAGCGAGCGATCCTCTTTCGGGTGAGCGACACGCTCCTCTCCACGACCGGGGTCCTGCTCTCGGCGGGGACTGCCGGCGGAGCGCACCTCTGGACGCCCCTGGGAATGTTGGCGGTCGGGCTGGTCGCCGGCGTCGTGCCTGCGCTGAAGGCGTACGCTGTGGACCCGTGCCAGACCCTGGCGCGAGGATCATGACGGCCCGCACCCTCACCCTGCTGCTTCTCCTCGGCCTCGCGTCTTGTCAGGGGGAGGACCCCGCCTCGGGCGGCGTCGATGAGTTGCCCTACGACGGCGGCGCCCTCGATGGGAGCGAGGACGGCCAGCTCCCTGATGTGGTGGTCCAGCAGGTGCTCCCCTCGGACGAGCCGGTCGACCCGGCGGGCGGCGAGCTTGATGCGGAGCTGCGAGCAGCGCTGGAGGCGAAGGCCGCGGCGTACGAGGCCATGCCCATCGACGAGCTGCTGGCCTCCATGGGGCTGGCCCGTGATGAGGAGACGCAGATGATGGATCTCCCGGATGACACCATCCGGCAGCTCGCCATCGCGCGCCTCTGGCGCGAAGCCGCGCGTCCCGATGGCGGCGGCGCCCCCAGGCGTCGCGGGGACGGCCACCTGGAGCTGCGCTTCCGACACCTCTCTCTCGATGACCTCGACGACGAGGCATACGAGGGCGTGATGGACGACCTGATGCGGGGCGAGAAGCGCTTCCCCGAGGCGGTCGCGGCCCTCGACGGCGAGCGCGTCGAGATCGTCGGCTACATGATCCCCGAGGAGTGGCAGCGCCGCGAGGTCACCGAGTTCATGCTCGTCCGGGACCTCCTCGCCTGCTGCTTCGGCGGCGCGCCCCAGCCGGACGAGTGGATCCACGTCTCCATGAAGGAGGGCAGCGGCTCGCCGTACTTTCCCTTCGTCGCTGTCAGCGTGACAGGGACGCTCCGTATCGAGGGCATCGACGACGGGGCCGGCTACGCCGCCGGGTGCTTCCGCCTCGAGGGGACGGAGACCGAGGAGCTCTGATCGAGCTCCCATGCGGCCCACGGTAAGGGTCGTATCAGAGCTGGTCAGTCCAGGCGGTCCAGGGAGGCGTCGCGCCCCGGAATTCCGAACGGCGACTATGCTCGGTCGACCGGCCGGGCGCGAACTCTCTCAGCGTCCGCCGGGCCTTCCTTTCGATCCACTTCGCTCCGGCCGTAGCCGGAGAGGATGCTCCCATGCGACGACACCTTCGCCTCCCGGCCCTCCTCCTGACTCTGTTTGCGGGGTCGCTGGCTCCGGTCGCCTCGGCCTCCCAGGACGAGCTTGGACGCCGCCCCCTCGAGCACGAGGACTACGAACGCTGGAGCTCGGTCCGGAGCTCGGGCCTGTCGCCGGACGGAGCATGGGTGGCTTTCACCACTCGGCCCGCCGAGGGAGACGGGACGCTGACGATCCGCAAGATCGCAACCCAGGAGCAGTTCACCGTCGAGCGCGGGACCTCCGCGCGCTTCACCCGCGACAGCCGGTACGCGGTCTATCTTGTCCGCCCTGCGAAGAAGGAGGGCGAGGAGAGCGGCCGCGGCGGAGACGCCTCTAGCCTCGAGATCCTGGACCTCGAGACCGAGCGGACAGTCAGCCTCTCGGATGTGCGCTCGTTCCGCCTCCCCGAGGAAGGGTCGGGCTGGATCGCCTACTCCCCCTCGGGCAGCTCGGTGGATGCCGCGGCGCGCAAGGGGGCCTCGGAGATGACCGAGGCCTACAGCATCGCGAGCGGCGCGCTCGGGCCCGCCGGGGCTGCACCGGCGGCCAAGCCGGAGGCTCGCGAGGAGGCGAAGGTCGAGTCCCCAAAGAAGGGCGCCGAGGGGTCCTCCGGAGAGACGACGAAGGAGACGTCGAAGAAGGGGGCCAAGAAGGGTCGCAAGGACGCCCGCGCGAAGAAGAACGGCGGCGTCCTCGTGCTCAGGGACCTGGCGACGGGCATGGAGCAGCGGATCCCCGACGTCACCTCCCACACGTTCAGCAAGTACGGACGGTGGCTCGTCTACGCCACGTCAGCCACCGACGCCGAGGACGATGGGGTCTTCGCCATGGAGCTCGCCACGGGCGAGATCACGCCGCTGCTCTCAGGCCGCGGGGCCTACCAATCCATCGCCATCAGCGAGGACGAGAAGCGGGTGACCTTCCTCTCCGATCGCGACGACTACGGGCCGGAGAAGCCGAGCATGTCGCTCTACCACTGGGCGGAGGGCGATGACGCCGCCGCCAAGATCGCGGGCGAGACGACGGAGGGCATCCCCGAGGGTTGGTGGATCGCGTCCTCCGGTCCGCGCTTCACCGAGGACGGCCGGCGGATCCTCTTCAGCACGCAGCCCAGACCTGAGGACGCGGGTAAGACCAAGGCGCAGCTCGAGAAGGAGAAGAAGGCGAAGGCCAAAGATCCGGTCGTCAAGCTCGATATCTGGCACTGGAAGGACGACGCCCTCCAGCCCCGCCAGCTGCTCCGGGCCGAGCAGGAGCGTCGCCGGAGCTACCCGGCCCTCTTCGACATCGAGGCGGGCAAGGTCGTCCAGCTGGCGACCCTCGAGATCCCCTCTGTCCGGGTCGATCCCCGCTCCACCAGCGACATGGTGGTCGGGACCTCCTCTCAGAAGTACGCCGTGTCGGAGTCCTGGGAGTCACCGGGCTTCAGCGACTCCTACGTGGTGGACCTCTTGAGCGGCGAGGCACGGCTCGTCCTCGAGCGGGTCCGCGGCAGCGCGAGCATGTCGCCGGCCGGCAAGTTCCTCACCTGGTGGGATCCGGACCAACGCAAGGTCTTCGCGATGCCGACGGCTGGTGGCGAGACGGTGGACCTCTCGACAGGGATCCCCACCTCCCTCGCGAACGAGCTGCACGATACGCCGGCGCCGCCGCGCTCCTACCGGACCGCGGGCTGGCTGGACGATGACGCGGCGCTCCTGATCTACGACCGCTTTGATATCTGGCAGGTGGATCCCACCGGCGCCGAGGCGGCGCGCTGCCTCACCGGGGGGCGCGGTCGCGCCGAGCGACTCCGCTACCGGTACCAGTCGCTTGATCGCGAGGCCCGCTCCATTGATCCCGCAGTGCCCATGCTACTGACGGTGTTCGACGAGGGCACGAAGGCCTCTGGCGTGGCGCGGCTCGACCCCGCGACGGGTGAGATCACGACGCTGCTCATGCTCGACGAGCGGGTCGGCGCCCCGGTCAAGGCGAAGGACGCGGACACCCTGGTGATGACCCGCCAGACCTTCCGGCGCTACCCCGATCTGTGGGCGACCACCACCGCGTTCGAGAGCCTCAAGCGCCTCAGCTGGGCCAACCCCCAGCAGCGCGAGTACCTCTGGGGGACGTCCGAGCTCGTGCACTACGAGACCACCGAGGGCGTCCCGCTGGACGGCATCCTCTACAAGCCGGACAACTTCGACCCGACGCGCAAGTACCCCATGATGGTGTACTTCTACGAGCGCAACTCGGACAACCTGCACCGCTACGTCACCCCGTCGGCGGGCAGCTCATCCATCAACTACGCGTTCTACGTGAGCCGGGGCTATGTCCTCTTCGTGCCCGACATTCCCTACACCACGGGGGAGCCCGGGATCAGCTGCGCCAACGCGGTGCTGCCTGGCGTGCAGTCCATCGTGGACATGGGCTTCGTCGATCCCGACCGGATCGGCGTCCAGGGCCACAGCTGGGGTGGCTACCAGATCGCGTACCTGGTGACGATGACGAACGTCTTCGCCTGCGCCGAGTCTGGCGCGCCGGTCAGCAACATGACCAGCGCCTACGGCGGGATCCGCTGGGCCAGCGGCATGAGCCGGATGTTCCAGTACGAGAAGACCCAGAGCCGCATCGGCGGCACCCTCTGGGAGGCGCGGGACCTGTACCTGAAGAACTCGCCGGTGTTCTACGCCGACAAGATCGAGACGCCGCTCCTGATCCTCCACAACGACGAGGACGGCGCAGTCCCGTGGTACCAGGGCATCGAGCTCTTCGTGGCCATGCGGCGCCTCGGCAAGCCGGCCTGGATGCTGAACTACAACGGCGAGGCCCACGGGCTGCGGCGTGAGGAGAACCGGCTCGACTTCGCCCGTCGGATGCAGCAGTTCTTCGACCACTACTTGATGGGTGGTCCGGCGACCCGCTGGATCGCAGAGGGGGTCCCGGCGGTCGATAAGGGGCGAGAGTTCGGGTTCGATCCGATCGTGGTCCCCGAGGCGGCCGAGGAGGCGGCCGCGGAGGGCGCTGCGAGCGGGGAGTGATCGTCGGCCCGGAGGGCGGGCGCGACCGGCCAGAGATTGATGGACCTCTCCCTCGCAGGTTGAGCGGGGGAGAGAACACAATGTCGCCATGCTCAGGTCACGCCACCAATCCGTCCTGCTGATCCCGTTCATCGCGCTGACGGCCGCCTGCACCGAGGACATCTCGATCTTCGGTGACCAGACGCCGCCCACGGCGACGCTGGACTACCCGTTCGATGGCGCGCTGGCCACCGGGCCCGCGCTCATCTTCACGGGCACGGCCCAGGACCCGTCTGGGGTGACCTCGGTGACGGTCGATCAGGCCGAGGCTTCCACCACGGATGAGTACGCCAACTGGGACGTCTCCCTGGACCTCCCGACCGGCGACCTGTTCGTCCAGGTAGGGACGCGGGACGAGTTCAACTACGACCCGCAGGCGGTGATCATCAACATGGAGCGCCAGGGGGAGCTGGTGGCGCCGACGGCGCTGTCCTTCAACGCCTCCACGGGCCAGCTGGTGTTCACCGACGTTGGGCTCGAGGGCCTCACTGGACTGGTCCCGTCCCCGGAGTCCACGCAGAACCTGAGCGCGCCCAACATCGGCTCGGGTCCGCCCCTCGCAGGCTGCACGGGCGTCGCGGTGGACGGCGTCTCGGGGACCGCCTACGTGGTGGACACGAGCACCCCTGCGCTGTTGGCGGTGAACCTCAGCGACGGTACACGGACGGTCTTCTCTGACGCGACGACGGGTGTCGGGACGAATCTCTCGACCCCCGTGGACGTGGCCTTCGACGGGACCGGGTCTCGCCTGCTCGTCACGGATGACGGTCTCGACGCTGTGATCGCGGTGGACCTCACCACGGGAGACCGCTCGGTGTTCTCGGACGGCGTGACCGGCACCGGGGCAGCCTGGGTCTCCCCGGCCGGGGTCGCCATCGACAGCGTCGGTGGCGCGCTCTACGTGGCGGACCGCGCGGGCCTCGTGGTGCAGGTGGACCTCACTACCGGGGATCGGACGCCGGTCTCCGGGGGGGCAACGGGAGCGGGCGGCGCCTTCTCGGTGCCGACCTACCTCGACCTCGATCTCGCCATGGACCGGCTCCACGTGAGCGACCTCGGGCTCGGTGCGATCCTGCAGGTGAACCTGACGACCGGGGATCGGGTGGAGGTCTCTGGCCCGGGCGTGGGCGCTGGGGATCTCTTCGATCAACTGGAAGACCTCTGGCTCGACGAGGCGGCGGGCCGCTTGCTGGTGCTTGACAGCGACCTGCCGGCGGTTTGGTCCGTTGACCTCGCGTCGGGAGACCGCTCGATCTTCTACGAGTTCCGCCGAGGGACCGGTGATCGAGGCCTGGTCCTGGACGCCGTGGCCGTCGCGCCCCAGGGGGCCGAAGCCATCTTTGGCGTCGCCCGCGGGGACGCTGCGATCATCCGGATCGCGACCCCGAGCGGAGACCGGACGGTGCTCTCCGACGCCGTCGCCGGCGCGGGGCCTGCCCTCGTCGATCCGACGGACGTTCAGTCCCTCGCACCGGGCGGCGTCGCCGGCCTCGGCGGGGGGCTCCTCGTCGTGGATCGCGGGCTGGGCGCTCTGCTCTTGGTGGACTCCGCGACAGGGAATCGCACGGTGCTCTCGGATGGCGCGACGGGGGCCGGTGCTCCGTTCTCCGACCCCTCGGGCGTGGCCGTGGACGCCACTGGCGCGGTGGCTTGGGTCACGGACGATGGCGCTGACTCGGTGGTGGAGGTGGACCTCGCCACGGGCAACCGGAGCACGATCTCGGGCGGCGTCGCTGGCGCGGGGCCGGCCTTCAACGCTCCGGTCCGAGCCCTCCAGGATCCGAACGATCCAGGGCGTTTGCTGGTCATGGATCGCGGCCTCCTGGCGGTCGTCGCGGTGCAGCTCACATTGGGCGTGGGCGCCGGTGATCGGACGATCCTCTCCGACGGTGCCACTGGCGCTGGAGATCCGTTCCAGTCGCTGGCCGGTGCGTCCATGACGGCCGCTGGACTCATGGTCTGTGACCCCACCGCGGCACAGCTGGTCCTCGTGGACCTCACCTCGGGTGAGCGGACCCTGGCCGCGGGCGGCGAAGTGGGATTTGGCCCGCGCCTGTTCGCTCCCAGCGGCCTCGTGACCCGGACGGGCGGAGGCGGCCTCTACCTGGTCACCGGAAGCGAGACGCTCCTCGTGGAGCCCACGGTGGGCGACCGGGTCGTCCTCTCCCTCTGACGGGGCGAGGCGTGCCCGCGCGGGCGGAGGGGTCCTGGCGGACTGCGGCCAGGCCTTGGAGCCAGGCGGACGCGGATGGGAGAGAGGCCGGCTCTGAGGCTCGGCCTCCCCCGTCGTGCGGCTTCAGGTCAACGGGCCGGGGGCCCGTGATCTGTCACTTGACGCTGAGGAGCTCCATCTCGAACTTCAGGTCACCCCTGCCCCGATAGGCCAACGCCTCGGGCATGAGGATGATGAAGCTGTCGCCGACGCGCATGCGTGAGACGACCTTGTCCCAGCCAACGATCGCCTGGCCGGAGCCGACATTGAAGGTGAACGGGCGGCTGCCAGGGTCGAGCACCTCACCGTTCGCCTTCATGGCCTTGTAGGCGAGCGTGGCGGACTTGCCGGTGCCGCACGCGGGGCCTGTCCCGTTCCCCCTGACCTCGAGAATCTTGATGTCGGGGACGCCGGGGAGGCCCGAGGGGATGGTGTCACCGACGGCCCAGTTGGGGCTGCCGGCCGGGGCGGTCGCGGCGCCGGTCGGTTGGGCGGTCGGTTGGGCGTTCGGTTGGGCGGGGGCCGTCGGCTCCTGGGGAGCTTGTGTCTGCTTTTCCTGAGCGGAGTCAGCGGGGGGCGTGGGCTCCTGGGCACAGGAGGCAGCGGCGGCAGCGAGGAGGGCAGCGGCGATGAGGTTCAGCTTCATGGTGCGCAGAGGCTAAGGCAATGACTGGCTGGAGGCGATCCCTGAAGGCCCCAGGCCGGGGTTAGAAGGGGTGCTGGATATCGACAAGCAGCGCGTACTGCTCCGGGCCGGCCGCGACGTCGATGCGGAAGAGCGCCTTCTTGGCGAAGATCCGCAGGGAGATCCCCGCGTCCCACTTGAGGTCCTCGTGGAGGAGGGAGGCGTCCCACTCGGGTGCGACCCGGCCCGCCTCGGCGAAGAGCGCGAACTGCCACCAGTCCACCGATGCGCGGCGGAGTTTCTCGACCCTGGGCAGGGGCTGCCAGCCAGGGATGAAGCGGTACTCGGCCCAGTAGTGAATCGCGCTTCGGTCGTTGAAGCGGTAGGCGGGGTAGGCGCGCAGTCGCTTGCGACCCCCAAGGGTGGCGCCCATGAAGTAGGGGGGCTGCCCGCTCCCGTCGTCGTTCCAGGTGGGCGTGTCGGCGGACCAGGCACCAAGAGCGAGGACCTGCTGCCGGGCCCAGTCGGTCCGCCCGAGGTCCACGTACTTCGTGGCGAGGGCCTCCACTGACGTCCAGCTCCCCGCGCTATCCATCAGGCCAAAGTCCCGCCAGACGCGCACCTGCTGGAGGCTCCCTCGGGACGGATTGCGGGGGAAGTCGCGGTTGTCGTACGTCAGCGCGAGGGCCGCGCCGTTGGTGGCGAGAGCCCCGCGCTGGCTCGCGTCGTCGTACTCCTGC
>OCVR010003425.1_pt1 | contig 11209 bp, 10 predicted proteins | sample 1539091 | NCBI WGS metagenome assembly OCVR01 (sample SAMEA3355530, study PRJEB22509) | marine metagenome | biome: marine; feature: coastal ocean; material: water | place: USA | collected 2010-08-07 | depth 16 m | reverse complement strand
GCCGACCGCGCTTGCCGCTTGGTGGAGGTGTCCAAACCATCTCCGGATCAAACCAGATTGACAACGATCCACGCTGCTTCAAGCTGTCATTGTAAGACGACCAATTCTTGGTCTTGTACTTCGTAGGGGCCCAACTGCTCATCCCACTCAGCTATCACGCTGGATTCATACAGTGAATCACATCAGACAATTTATGCAACAAAGCCGTTGAAAATGTTAAGGATCAGAAACCTGCCGCTTGCCCATCTCCTCTCGGGTCCGCAGCCCCTTCGATCAGGCCGTCGGGATGGTGAACCAGAGCACCTGCGTGCCCCATTACGTCATCATAAGGACCAACAAGTTCCAGATCATGCCCGGCATTATTGAGCGCGGCTATGACACCTGGATCGAACCGGTTCTCAATGCGCAGGCTCGTTGTATCAGCACCCCATGTCCGACCCAGCAACCAGCGCGGTGCCGTCACGGCTTGCTGTAATTCCTGTCCATGCAAGACATGGCGGGCGAATAGCATCGCCTGCGTTTGTGGCTGACCCTCTCCACCCATCGTCCCGTACGGCATCACTCGTCCATCCGACAATTGCGCGAGAGCGGGCTGAATGGTGTGGAACGGGTGGCGGTGTGGTTTCAATGCATTGTGATGGGCAGGGTCAAGCGAGAAACTGGTCCCTCGGTTTTGCCAAGTGACACCTGTTTCATCAAGCACCGTACCAGAGCCGAATTCCCAGTAGACACTCTGAATGAAACTAACGGCCCGACCTTCACCATCGACGGCACCCAACCATACGGTATCCCCTTTCGAGGAAGCTTCCGGCCACGGCAATGCTTTTGCACAATCGACATTTACAGCCATTTTATCCAAGCCGTTTGCACTCAGGAACTCATGCGCAGGTGTTGCCATGTACTCAGGGTCTGTCACATGTTGATCACGCACCCGGAAAGCCTGCTTCGTAGCTTCAACCAGCCCATGCACAAAATCAAACGTCTCTGCCTGCTTGATTCCCAGACGATCATAAACCCCTAACAATATTAATGAAGCCAGACCCTGGGTCGGTGGCGGCATATTGTAGACTTTATGTCCTGCCACATCGACAGAGAGCGGTGTGACATTCAGGGCCTGATGTCTTTCGAGATCTTCAAGCCTGAGGGGGGTTCCGGCCCTTTCCAAATCGGCAGCCATGGCTTTAGCTAGATCCCCCCGATAAAAATCATCAAGACCGGCACGAGCCAAACGTTTCAGGGTTTCGGCAATCCGCGGCTGGCGGTGGCGCATTCCGGTATTGGGCAGCTGACCATTAAACAGATAGTTCTGTTTAAAACCAGGGGCTTCTGCCAACTCATCCAGTCTCAACCGAATGTTATCAGCCAGCGTATTGGTTATCGCAACCCCTTCACTGGCATAATGGATCGCATCCTCGAGAATGCGTTCCAACGACATCTTTCCGCCCCACTTCTCACCACTGACTCGCAGCGCTTCCTGCCAACCCGATACGGCACCCGCCACGGTCAGGGCCGCATGAATTCCGCGTGACGGGATCGCCTGAAAACCCTGATTGCGGTAGTAATCAACATCCGCTAGCCCCGCCGCTGCCCCGCAGGCATCGATACCAACAACCTCTTTCCCCGGTGTATGGATCAACCAGAAATTATCTCCGCCCAAACCGTTCATGTGCGGATAGACCACGATAATGGTTGCCGCTGCGGCGACCATCGCTTCAATTGCATTGCCGCCATCTTCAAGAACCCTCAAGCCCGCACGGGCGGCAAGGTTATGGGGGGCTGTGACCATGCCGCGATAGGAACGTGTCGTCTGAAGCATAATTTTCTTCCTTATACTCGTTAGTTATTCATTTTATGGGTTTGTACCGTGAGCCAGCAATCAAGCGCAAAAACGATGCCGGCCATGCAGTCCCAACCTGAAGTATGACCAATATTATCTATGTTTGGCAGGTTCTCTAGAATGGAATTTGGACACCCTTTGAAGATCGCTGTCAAAACCTGATGAATGCCGTCGCTTCTTCCTCCCATCGCTGCCGCCTTGAGGTGGGCATATGATATCGGGTTACCCGTCTCCGCGGCATACTGCCCGAGAGTTTTCCATAACAGCTCAGCCGTTTCAACTTCGCCCACGTCATTGAGGGCAACCATCATGCCGCCAATGAAATCATCCCCCGAAGGTGACAACCCCGGCCCCAGGCCAATCAACCGCTTAAAGTCTTTAAGCTCCAGAACCAAAGAAGATTGAGGATTTCTCAGGACGCTGATAAGCCAGTATTGTAGTTTAGAGATGGGTTCTTTGGCAGCACGGTAAATGGTATGATCTAATAAAGCGCCAATATCCATAGTGTCATAATCGTGCTGGATAAACGGCCCTAACCCTTCTGCAGGAAGGCAACCCTGAGCCGCCAGACGGAATGAACTGAGCCCCCGTTCTAAATCAGCAATATTCCAGTCAAGTAATACCGGGTCAGGGTGCCAGACTTCAGTATCATTGATCGGAAAGGTGAAACGATTTCCAATCCGGATCACACCTAGTGAGACCTTGACTGTATCATCCCGTTTAAGGCCGCTGGCGGACCAATTCATGGCGCTTGGTGCTGCGGTCACGACATTCAAAGGTGAAGCATAGAGATCCTCATTTCCGATACAGGCAAATCCCGATACGATTTCAACATAGAAGCTTGAATTAAAAACAGCAGCAACCTGTCCCTCCGCACCTTCATCAAAGAGTTTAGAAGCGATCCCCCCATACTGGTGAACCAGGAACCTGTACTGGTCAGGATTACTAATCATCAAGTGCCACGATGTGGGTGCCGGATTCACCACGTAAAGCAGGCATTGCCTCTTCCAAACTGGCAATAATGACACGCTGCCCACCGCCTTCAAGGAAGCGCAATGCAGCATCGACCTTAGGGCCCATGCTGCCAGGTGGGAAATGACCCTCGGCTTTATACTGACGCATTTCCTTCATCGTGGCATAATCCAGCTCCTTCTGTTCCGGGGTTCCGAAATTAATCGAGACCTTGGGAACAGCTGTCAGGATCATCAGCAACCTGAAGCCGAGAACATTACCCATATGTGCCGAAGTCAGGTCTTTATCTATGACGGCTTCAACCCCCGTACGCACACCCTTTGCCTCCCGGACAACGGGTATGCCTCCACCGCCCCCGGCAATTACAACCGTACCACGCCGGGCCAGGACCTGAACCAGAGAGATATCACATATGTGTTTTGGCTTTGGAGACGGGACGACATGACGCCAACCACGACCAGAATCCTCTTTCATCAACCAGCCAAGTTGTTCGCGGATCTTCGCGGCTTCCTCGGCATCGTAGAATGTGCCAATTGGCTTGCTCGGATCCTCGAATGCTGGATCATCAGCATCGACTTCAACCTGCGTCAACAAACATGCGACGTGACGGGAATTGTCCGCTTCTCTCAAGGCATTTTCCATGGCCTGTACCAATAGATAAGCGATACCCCCCTGCGAATGGGCAACACAAATGTCCAGAGACATCGGCGCAATTGTGTCACGGGAGAGGGTTTGCCGCATGAGGATTTTACCCACCACGGGACCGTTCCCATGGGTGATCACCAGTTCATTATCGAGCATCGCCAATGGCAGTAGAGCCCGGGCTGTCATGCAGGCAAGCGCCTTTTGCTCCTGTGATGTACCTTTAATGTCTTCAGGGTGTATAGCGTTCCCCCCAATGGCGACAACAATTTGGTTTGGAATATCGAACGGTTTTATCATTGCTTATCCACCCGACCCTGAACGAATTGCAGCAAGGGCCCACTCTGAAGCATCCGCATTGGTCGGTGCGACAACGATACCTGCGGCGGTCAATTTTGACATTTGAATGGAACGGACTTGCGGATCCTCCTTCGTGCCAGTCACTGAGGCAATAATAGCGGGACTATCCTTCGTGCCGTGTTCGTTCAACAGGTCAGCCAGGTACCCGGCTGGGTCTTGATGAGAGCCATAACCTATGACCACATCAACAAGGATAATGGCAACTTTATCGTTCCCAAGTGCCGCAATAATCGCATCGTCCCGAACAGTTGGGTCGATCATGGGGTGAGGCTTTCCTTGTGTGTATTCATCAGCTCCCAGATCAAGCATCGGATAGCCATCACTCACGTCTGTGAGAGATGGTACACCGGGTATCGGAGCATTTGATTTAATAGCAACCCCGGCACTCCGGAAGATAATTTGCGCTTCGGCACAAAGTGTTCCACCGGTAAACAGACCTTGTAATTGTGACCGGCCGCTAGGAACTGTAATCGGTTGTTCAGAAACGCTAATTGAAGACTGATCCAGCAAACCCATCGGGGCCTTTGCCGCATCGCGGAGCGTAAACACCTGCACTGCATTAGCAGGCATCGGCAATTCATCAGCGCCGATAAAGCAAACGGTTGCCGGTTTGTTGCTAGCACCAATGCGCTCCAGAATTTTAGTAGCAATATCAGCAGGGGGCGGCTTGGAGATAAAGACAATTTGCTTGGTCTCCGGATCCTCATCCAGCGCATCAAGAGCCATCAGGGATGAGATGCCACCTATTTCAGTTTTCAGATCGCGACCACCAACACCGATGGCATGAGAAATGCCACCACCGTACTGGGCAATTAGACAGGTTACTTCCTGTGTCCCTGTACCAGACGCACCAATCACACCGATATCACCCCGTGTCACCGCATTGGCAAAGGCCAAAGGTGTTCCGTTGATGATCGCCGTGCCGCAATCCGGACCCATCACAAGTTGTCCCAACTCCCGGGCTTCCTGCTTGAGCGACGCTTCTTCATCCAGGCTGACGTTATCACTGAAGATCATCGCATGCAGGCCCCGGCGAATGGCTTTACGGGCTTCGGCAACAGCGAGATCTCCTGGCACAGAAATCAATGCGAGATTGGCCTCAGGCAAGGACTTGAGTGCCGCGCGCAAGGTCTTCGGGTGCCATTCAGATCCCTCGCCACCACTAGCCGTAGGTTGATCAAGCAAGAAATTTGCTTCTGTCAGAGCCGTTTTTGCAGCCTCTGCTGTATTCGCACGAATACCAATAATCAGATCGCCGCCCTCGGCTGCTTTCCCCTCATCAGTTAACAAGCCAGCATCTGTCATGATTTGCCGGTTCGAGGGAGACCCCATCATTATTGCAGCTTCTTCGACACCATCCATTGACACGATTGATTTCGACATTCGCATCAAGGCGACGGAATCAAGGTAATACCCTTTGCGGATTTCATTCAAAATTGTTGCACTCACGAAGCACCTACGCTTTCTGCAAAGGCCACAAGGGCTTTTTCAAAACATTTCATCGGGGCACGGACCACGCCCGCGCCAACTTGGCCGACGCCCGGCTCCTTATGGGCAATACCGGTATTAATGGTCGGGGCAAGACCCGTCTCAACGACCAGCCGAATATCGATGCCGGTTGGGACGCCCATATAATCCATTGCCGGGATAGTCCATTCCGGGTTCTCACCAATCGTGATCTCTGACATGGTCCTGGTGAAATTACCGGCTTCAGATGCGGCCCCCGCACCGACAAAACCGGCAACAGCAGGAGAGGCACCCATGGCAAATCCACCGAGGCCAATGGTTTCAACAATCGTTGAATCACCCATATCCGGGTTGGCATCATCTTCAGTAAAACCAGGAAAATAGAGCCCTTCAGGCATTTCAACCGGTGCTGTAAACCAGGTATCTCCTGTGCCACTGACCCGGATACCGAATTCGGTTCCATTTCGGCACATGGCAGTAACAATGCTTGATCCATCGATGTCACGAACCGGATCCATCATCGCCTTTCCCATCGCCATGGCGATGTTCAGGAAAAATTGGTCATTACCCCCGATGAAGGCAAGTGCTTTCGTCAAGGCTGCCGTATCCTCAGTGGTTGACGCAAGTGCCGGGGCCAGAGCGCGCATAGTCAATCCGGAACAGGCAACGTTTCGCTGGTGCATTTCATCACCCATGCCCAAGCCGCGTGCTACGAGATTTTTCAGTTCCAAACCTTCCGTACTGCGAAGCGCTTTGCCCAGAGCAGGACCAAAATCATTCCTTAACCAGCGTAGACGATCTAGCACCTGATCGTCGTTTCCGCCAAATCGCATCACCTTGCCAAGACCTTCATTGATCGCACAATAGGCGCGATTTCCGAAAGTCCGGTTTTCAACAACCAGCATCGGCTGGTTGATGGTTGTCATCCCGGTCATGGGTCCAACCGAGTCAAAATGGTGGTTAGGGTGAAACTCAAACGCCCCTTCAGACGCCATGTTTTCGGCCTCGTCCAGATCCGCAGCCCAACCTTCAAAAACAGCGATGCCAGTCACCGCGCCGCGCATGGGGCCGCACATCTGATCCCAATCTATCGGTGGACCTGCATGCAGAATCATACGTTCCTTTAATTGGGGTATGGCTTCTAATGCCGGAATCACATCAACCAAAACGAGGTCGCCCGCCAGCATTCTCTTGATGGCTTTCTGATTCGCTTCTTCGATTTGTTTCATTTTTTTAACTTCCTAATTTCGATAGCAGGTTTGCCAGTGTCACATCGCCACCCGCCGGAGGCACCCAATTTACCTGCACCACGTCAACATTCTGTTGCTTCAACTCGTTCGCAAAACTTTCGAGGCCAATATTTACTACCTTCACAGGCTCACAGAGAAGCTTGCCGATATTTGAATTACTCATTTATTAAGTTCCCATATTTTAAAAAAAGGACGTCAGATGATTTAAGTATGTGGCCCTAAACGCATATCTGGCCCCAGTGAGAAATTATATTCCCGAATAAACCAACCGAGGCAAAAACATGCTGATGTCCGGTATATAGGTCAGAAGGGCCAGGGCGAAGAGAGCCAGCCAGATGAACGGTAGAGCCCCGCGCACCGCCTGCAAATAAGTGACATCACCGACCGAACTGGCGACAAATAGATTCAACCCGAATGGCGGTGTAAACATGCCGATGGCTCCATTGACCGTCAGCACCACGCCAAGATGAATGGGATTAATCCCCACCTTGATACCAACCACATAAAACAGCGGTCCCAGGATCACCATGATTGAGGCAGCGTCCAGGAACATTCCAACAATCAGCACGGTGACATTGATGAGGAAAAGAATGTGATAAGGGTTGTTACTGATGGACAGAACCTGCTCGGCAATCATCACGGCAATGCCGTTCGACGTGAGATACCATGACAGCACCGAGGCCGCAGCAAGGATGATCATCACCTGTGCCGTGGTCGTCGCGGATCCGGAAATCACACCGAACAGTTCAGAAATTGTCTTTTCACGATAGATAAATGCCGAAACGCAAAATGCATAAACGACAGCGACGGCAGCCGCTTCAGTCGGCGTAAAGATTCCTCCGTAAATACCACCGAGCACGACGACCGGGACACCCAAACCCCAGGCGGCATCCTTCAATGCTTGCCAAAATTGCTGGGCGGTAGGTGCTGGGGAACGCTTAACGCCGTCTTTTCGTGCCTGATAGTAACAGTATGGAAAGAAACACGCACCATACAGCAACCCAGCACCAAGACCGGCCATGAACAAGGCTCCAACGGATACACCGGTAACGGCGGCATAAACGATCATCACAATGCTGGGCGGTATAATGATTCCGATTGAACCCGATGCGACAATCACACCGATTGAGAACGACCGTTTATACCCCTGTTCTTTCATTGCCGGATACAGCAAGGAACCAACAGCTACCACGGTAGCGGGACTAGACCCAGAGATGGCGGAGAAGAACATACTGGATGAAACAGCCGTCATACCCATACCGCCAGTAAACCGCCCGACCAGAAGATTGGCGAGGTTGACAATGCGTTGCGACAGTCCGCCGAAACTCATCAGGCTTCCTGTCAGGATAAAGAATGGTATCGACATCAGTGAGAATTTGTCGAGACCAGCGAACAAACGCTCGATTACAATAGTAAGCGGCGTACCACCCTCCCACAACACAGACGTAACGACCGCGCCGGAGAGGGCAATAAATATGGGCGTACCGATGACCAGAAGTATCGCAAGAATTATGAAAAAACCAATTACCACCTGATTACCCTATATTTTCGACAGTTGCTTCACCGCTGTCATTCCGCCATGTAACAATTAAACGCTGGAAGAAGCGCAAGGCCATGAGGGCACCACCAACGGGAATAGCCATTTGTACGACCCACATGGGAATCTGTAGGGCGGGCGTTACCTGCCCGAACATCTTCGTCTGTGCGACCAGATCACTCCCCATAATTACCAGGAATAGGCAAAAGGTCAGTGAAATCGCGTTGATCACCAAAAGAATTACCGGTCGTATCTGCTTAGGTGAAAAGGTCGCCAGAATATCAATACCGATATGAATACCCGTCCGGGCTGCTACGCTGCCGCCAATAAACACCATCCAGACAATCTCATAACGAACGAGTTCATCTGCCCAGGGAACCCCCCAGTTAAAGATGTATCGCGCTACGACATTGGCGAACAGGATCACAGATGCTGTCGCTAACAAACCGCCGATCAGTAGCTCTTCAAGCGAATGGGAGTATTCATTAAGTCGTCGAAGGATAGGCATATGCTACTCCGATTTATGTGGGCAACTTTAGTAGATTTAAATTTAGAGATAAAATGGGAGGCTGTTTGCGGATTATGCCGCTAACAGCCTTTAACAACCCACCAAACAATTACTGACTTGCTTTCTTAATTTCTTCATAGAACGGGGTCAATAAATCGCGGCCGATATCGTCCGCGAATTTCTCGTGAACAGAACGAGTAGCATCCTGGAATTTAGTCAGTTCTTCAGGTGTCAGATGGCTGATATTTGTGCCACTGGCTTTAATCGTTTCCAGGTAACCGGCTTCCCGACGCGCGGTGTCTTCTCGCTCGAAGGCGGTAAATTCAATAGCGGCATCGCTCACAATCTTCTTGTTCGCATCGCTCAGGTCATCGAACCAACGCTTGCCTACCACAAAGGCATAACCCAGATACGCATGGTTACTGATTACGACATCTGACTGCACTTCATAGAATTTCATCTTAGTAATCGACACCAACGGATTTTCCTGGCATTCGACAACCTTCTGTTGCAGCGCACTGTAAGTTTCCGTGAATGCGATAGGAACCGGGTTAGCCCCAAGAGCCTTGAACTGTTCCATGATGATTGGACTCTGCATCACCCGGACTTTATGGCCCACGAAATCAGCCGGTGATTTTACCGGATGGTCGCACGTAAACTGTTTAAATCCACTTTCCCAGAACGTCAGACCTTTAAGGCCTACCTTGTCGAGAGTACCGAGCAATTTTTTGCCTGCTGCTCCATCAAGAACCTGATGGGCCACCTTCGGCGAGGGGAACATAAACGGCAGATCGATTAACTGCATGGCCGTGACGAAATTGCTCAACTTCGCCGTAGGAATGATACCGCCCTGAATCGCCCCCAATTGCATTTGCTGCGTGGCTTCCACATCATTACCCAGAGCATTGCTTGGGAACACCTTAACTACGATTTCACCGTTAGTCCGTGACTCAACCGCTTCCTTGAATTTTACTGCTGCCGCATGCTGAGCACTGTCTTCCGGCAAATCATGATGAAATTTCATCACACCCGCCATTGCAGGCGTCGCTACAAATCCAGCCAGACCTAATGCCACTGCGGTCAAACCGAACAAACGTTTAAAAGTATTTTTCATTTGTTTCCTCCATTTTCTCGCTGCACTAACACAGTAAATACAAGGACGAATTTCCCGTGAGCCCAACGACACACACCAGTGATTTTTTTTATGATTACCTTCCCTAATTTACATATATGCGATTTAACGCATTTCCACGTTTACAGACTTATATAAGTAAGTAACTTCTTACTTAACGAATTTGATGTCAACATATTTTATATATGGACGATTTGAGGTCTTGCATTATGTTGCGATGTAGTTATTTTCGTTAGCTGGAAATCTAACAGTCTGTTAATTAAAACAATCGTTTATCTCAATTATTTTATAAAAACAACAATTGTTCATTGCTAGCGCAAGCGAATTACATAAGTATTATATTACTTAGTAATAGCTGATTTTGACGTATCGTCGAGAGAGGGGCTGATCCTAAATCTAGGCAAGTTATCAAATTTGGCGAAGAAACCTCCACCACGAGACAATATAAATGGCCGCAAGTAAAAAACTAAAATCACAGTCTGAACAGAAGCGTCATGGCTCTCTCGCTCCGCGCAGACGAAACGCTGCTGAAACCCGTGAGCGCATCTTGAAGGCGGCAATGGAAGAGTTTTGCGCCAAGGGATTCGATGGCGCGCGAATGGACAGGATTGTCGAGTATGCGGGCTGCAACATTCGTATGGCGTACCATTATTTTGGTGACAAGGAAGGTCTTTATCTTACCGTTCTTGAGGACGTTTACAATCAGTTGCGCAGCCGAGAACGCAAGCTCGACTTAAAGCATATGGCTCCCGAAGATGGCATTAAGGCTCTAGTCGAGTTCACGTTCGATCACATGGCGAATCATCCAGAATTCGTGAGTCTGATCAGTAACGAGAATACGATGAAAGGGAAATTTCTGCATCAATCAAAGAACGTGCCAAAGACAACGACCCCACTGGTTCAGGCTATCCGCGACCTTCTCAAGCGTGGGCAGAAAGCTAAGGTGTTCAGACGTGGTGTCGATCCCATTCAGTTATATGTATCGATTCTGTCCCTGAGCTATGTGCATATTTCAAATCGTCATACCCTATCAATTATCTTCCACCAGGACCTCGAGGATACCAAATGGCTTCGCACCCGAAGAAAGCATGCTTGCGACATCATTATCGGGTTTCTCCGGCCCTAAATTTGCATTTCTCACTTTGTTTTATTGATAATAAACTGAATTGAGAGGTCTTTGTATATCAACTTCAGGTGCTGTCATGTGTGGATGGCTCCGTTTATGCAAGGTTTTTTTCGACTGATGTTGATCGTTACGAAGAGCGGTCATGTGTCCGGCCTGTTGGCGCGGTATACATTACCGCTGGCCTTGATGAAGTCCGCGTACCGGGCCCCTAATCAGACTAACGAGCTTTAAAGCCCTGACAGCACCTCGGGGTGTCCCGGTTGCGGTTCCGTTCAATCATCATCATTCACATTTGCCCCTGCATATCGTGACGGCAGCGTGTTGCCGCCGCTGTTCTTATTACCTCAGGCGATTGGTGAGGCGCGATAGGCTTCGCCG